>ENA-UEOM01000715-UEOM01000715.1-human-gut-metagenome-genome-assembly--contig:-NODE-715-length-13866-cov-48.140402_pt1 | contig 13866 bp, 9 predicted proteins | sample MGYA00242993_ERZ507994 | MGnify/ENA primary metagenome ERZ507994 (study PRJEB26167, sample SAMN06115536) | human gut metagenome | host: Homo sapiens | place: China:Neimenggu | collected 2014-11-07... | reverse complement strand
TTCACCCCTGAATATAAAATCTCAGCTTAAAATGAAAATAATGGTCAAAACATTTGGATATTAACATAGAAAACAGATGCTCACGGATTTTTAGGTTGCGTTTTGCCTCCTAATCTGTGCATATCTGTGCAATCTGTGGGAGAATATCTTGCACTATAAGTTTTTTGCAATCTGTGGGAGAATTGTAATGTTGGTGCCCGATTGCTTTGTTGGTGCAGCAGAGACTGCTACACCCCCTGAGAGAACATCTGTGAAAATCTGTGCAATCTGTGGGAGAATATTCTCCGCCAGTCGTTTCTGTGAATTCGGTGCATTCTGTGGGAAGATAGTTTTGTGGCTGCGTGGGTATGGCAGGGATGCCATACCCTCCTAATCTGTGCATATCTGTGCAATCTGTGGGAGGCTCTTATCTGCCAGAAGGTTCTGTGGGTTCTGTGCAATCTGTGGGAGGATTGTAATGTTGGTGCACGATTGCTCGGTTGGTGCACTTCTTGCTCTGGCAAGCGGCAAAGCCGAGTGGGGATAGCTGCCCCTCTGATGGACAATCTTTGGGTGGAAAATAAAAAAATGGAATTAAATGGAATTGTTGTTTCGATTTTTTTTGTATCTTTGCCACGAGAATATCCTAATATAACTAACTAAAACAAATTAACAAAAAAGCATGAAGAAAAAAGTACTTCTGTCTACACTTGCTATGGCTGCGTTCATGTCAGCTATGCCGAGTGTAAACGCTGTTGCTGCTGATGACAGCAAAGCAAGCGCAGTTTACGACTTCAGCGGTTTCAACGACGTGAATCTCATCAACCTTTTCTACAAGGTTTACCAAGATGGTCGTAAGTATCCTACTGAAGCAGAGTTCGCTGCAGCTGGTATCCAGCAGAGTGACATCGCCTTTATCCGTTCGCACGTGCGCAATAAGGGCATCATCGACCGCTCAGGTCGTCTTATCAAGGACACCTACGAGAAGCGTAACCTTTGGATGAATATTCCGATGGGCTTTGGCAAAGATGGTTCGGTTGGTCAACCGTCGAAGAACTTCGATAGCGATGTTTATTCGATGTGGAACTACACAAACATCTTCGGTTCTTGGAACCACGGATTCTTCTCTGCACCTGCAGCATGGACTGACGCAGCTCACAAGAACGGTTCTGACATCTACTCTGGTATCAAGTTCTTTGACACAACAGGCGGTCGTCCTGACGGAGCTGGCAGCTGGATTCAGTATTGTACAGAAAAGGACGCTAACGGCAACTTCAAGTATGTAGACGCTATCATCAACTGCTTGATGTACTTCGGCTTCGACGGTATCAACTACAACTGGGAGGATGCTGGCTACAACAAGACAGATATCGTGAATTTCCACCGCGCTCTCTGGAAGAAGGCTGCTGAGAACGGTTTCGACAACTACCACAGCGGTATCTACACCAGCCAGAGCTCTATCTCAGGCGCTATGCAGGCAAAGTGGCTGCTCGGCGACAAGGAAGGTCGTACACACGACTTGATGCTCAACTATTCGAGCGGGGACTTCTCTTATCAGCTCAGCAGTTCTGCTAAGGTGGCTATCGACGCTACCGGTTCTACAGACGGTATCTATGCAGGTATGTGGTTCGTAAACATGAACCGCGGTTGGAATCGTCTTAATGCAGACGACTATTCAAAGCAGATGAATATCTGTCTTTGGGGAGAGCACGCTTCAAGCCGTATCTGGTCGTACACATCTGGTCTTGATCCTCAAGATCGTCAGGCTAACTACCAATATATGCAAGAGCGTTTGATGTCGGGTGGTAACCGCAACCCACTTGAGCGTCCGGCAGTAAGCGGCTCGGGTAACGACTGGGAGGTCGAAAGAGGCTCAAGCAATAAGCCACTGCAGGGCTTCGCAGGCTTGGCAACATGGATTCCGGAGCGTTCTTCTATCTTCGGCAACCTGCCGTTTGGCACAAACTTTAGCCTTGGTAATGGCGACCGCTATGCATACAAGGGAAAGAAAACAGCTGGCAAATGGTACAATATGGCTACACAGGACGTAGTTCCGACATATCGTTGGCTCGTTGTTAAGCCAGGCACACAGACTGTAAGCACAGATATCGACGCTACATTCACACACGCTGACCAGTATATCGGTGGTTCAAGTCTCTTGCTCACTGGTAAGGCTACTGCTGCAGGCACAGACGTAGTGCTCTACAAGACTGACCTCAACGTATCGGCAGGTAACCCGTTCGCTAAGATTGCTGTTAAGAGTGGTAAGGAGGGCACAAACGCTTCTTCGCTCTACGTAATCGTTCAGAAGGCTGACGGCTCATGGGTAGAGGCACCGGTAGGCAACGTAACAGGTGCTAACTGGCAGGAAGTGAAGGTGGCTCTCAACGGCGTTTCAAAGAGCGACGTCATCAAGCACATCGGTCTGCGTGTAAAGGGTAACGACAACGCTTACAAGATGTATGTAGGTAAGCTCGAGATCAACGACGACGTTAAGGCTACACCGGCTGCAATCAAGAACCTCACTGTAGAGGTGAAGGAAGAGACAAAGACATCGCTCACAGCAAAGGTATTCTGGGGCGTAGACGCAAAGGCTCAGAAGCGTGCTGCATGGGATCTCGTTTACAACGACGAGGCAAACATCGATCACTTCGAGGTGCTCTATAAGAACGGCGAGAATGGTAAGGTTTCTGAGGTTGGTCGCACAACAACTTGGGCTACACTCGTTAATGATATTCAGCTCGAAGCTACAGATGAGCCGTACATCGGAGTACGTTCAGTGTCTACCGACCTGAAGACCTACTCATCAGTAGAGTGGGTGAAGGTGACACGTGGCGATATTGTTTCGTTGCCAGAGGCAAATCCTGAAAGCTATCCTATCAGCCAGATGAACCCGGACTGCGACGGTGCAGGTATTGCTCGTCAGCAGCGTTATGTGACCGATGTAACAACAACGGGTGCGGATCAGAATCTGGATTATCACACAGATCATCCGGTGGCTGACGGCTCACAGTATGACGATCAGACAGCTCGTGTGCTTAAGGTTAAGCAGGGTCAGAAGGTGAAACTCCATGTAAAGTGCTTTGATTCGTCAAATAGTACATGGGAAGGTTCTAAGAAAGTTGATGGCTTGCGCTACTGCTTCGCAGGTGGTTGGATTGACTTCAACGGTGACTACAACTTCTATCCTAAGACTATGCAGGAAGATCCTGCTAATGGCGAGATGTTGTTCTTTGCTGGTACAATTCGTCAAGCTACCCCTCAATTCGAAACAACAGGTATCGACTGCGAATTCACTATTCCATCAGACGCTAAGCCAGGTTCGAGCCGTTTGCGCATCGTATTCTCTGACGCATGGTTTGCAGGCGACTTCCTCCCGTCAGGTCTCCACAACAAGGGCTTCTCAATGGATTTCAGTGTAGAGATTACAGGTAACAACCCAGGACGTAAACCTGCAGCTGACATCCACGATCAGGGCGTAGCTGACGAGCCTGAAAACCTCACTGGTGGTGTTGTTGACGCTATCAACTCTGCAAGCCAGGGCGTTTCTAAGGTAGAGGCAGCTGATGGCAAGTTTAACTTCCAGAACGTAGAGAAGGCATGGGTTTACGATGCAAGCGGTGTACTCGTTAAGTACCTCGTTAACCCGACATCGTTCGATGCTCAGCAGCTCGCTTCTGGCGTTTACCTCGTGAAGATGCAGAACGGCAACATCATCCGTTCGCAGAAGCTCGTGAAGTAAAAGTAAAAAAGTAAAAAGCCCCTCCCAACCCTCAAGCCCCTCCCAACCCTCCCCGTCGGGGAGGGCTAAGGATAGCTTAAAGAGGCTTGGTTCGGCTTAGAAAGACTTAAGAAGGCTTAGTTCGGCTTAGGCAAAACAACAATAGGAAAGGCGCAACCGCACGGGTTGCGCCTTTTTTCATAGCAAAACTGCGCATTTGTTTGTTTTTCTCATCGCAAAAGTGTAGTTTTGCAGAATAAAACCCTAAGGAGCATGACAGAGAAAAACGAAAGAAGGTTGCCAGTTGGCTTGCAGTCTTTTACAGAAATCCGAAGAAAGAAGTATTTGTATGTTGACAAGACCGATATTATTTGGAATCTTGCCAACAAAAACAAAAAGTACAATTACTTGAGTCGCCCACGTCGATTTGGAAAGTCGGTGTTGGTAGACACGCTTCAAGCCTATTTCGAAGGTAAGAGAGAGCTGTTTGAGGGTTTAAAGATAATGCAGTTGGAGAAAGACTGGGTGAATCGTCCGGTCGTACGTTTAGATATGAGTCTTGGAGGAGCTGATGAGCAGGCTCTGCGTTCGTATCTGGATATGGCATTTCGTGATTACGAAAAGGCGTGGGATGTGGAAACGGTTTCGGGGTATTCTCTTGCAAACAGATTCCATAATATCATTGTCAGTGCATATAAAAAAACGGGTGAGCAGGTGGCTATCCTAATAGATGAATACGACTCTCCGTTGCAGCATTCGTGGCACACACCTGATCATGAAGCCTGTACCTCTGTTTATCGCGAAGTGTTTGCAGTGCTTAAAGCCGACGACCAGTATGAGCGTTTTGTCTTTCTTACAGGCATAACCAAGTTTACGCAAATATCGCTCTTCTCGGTTCTAAACAACATAAGCAATATCAGTTTTGAGGCTCCATACGCAGCTGTTTGTGGTATAACAAAGTCGGAGATAAAAGAGTACTTCCGACCAGAGATAGCAAGTATGGCAGAGCAAAATGGTTGGATGGAGGATGATACTGTGCAGCACTTGAAGGACTACTATGACGGCTATCATTTTAGTCATAATAATATGGTAGATGTGTTCAATCCGTTCAGTCTGATAAATGCTTTGGCTGATGGCGAGCTGCGCAACTATTGGGCAGCATCGGGTGCTACATCGTTACTGCCGAAATTCGTTGACGACATGGAAATAAGATTGAATGACTTCGACCACAGTGCACTGCCAAGTACAATAATAGAGACTTCGGATGTAACGGGTGGTGGTGCAGAGTTGTTCCTTTATCAGTCGGGTTATCTTACAATAAAAGGATATGACGAGGGCGTTTATTTCCTTGGTATTCCTAATCAAGAAGTTCGTCAGTCGCTCAATAGTATTGTGCTTCCGGCGTTGGCGATGCGCCGTAATGGTGACATCCAGTCTGCACAAGCCATGCTTACTGTGCATCTTCGCAATGGTAATTTGCCAGAGGCGAAGAAATTGCTGAAGGCTTTAATAGCAGACGTTCCATACAGTAACAAGAAGCTTGCGAGTATGGATATGGAGGAACGCTATCGCTTGATTATGAGCACTATCTTCAATGCTATAGGCTTCCGTGTGGAAGTGGAGCGTATGCTCTCAACGGGCAGGATAGACATCGTTGTGGAAACATCGCGTATCATTTATGTCATGGAGTTGAAGCTATCGAACAATGGTGGCATTTCTGCTGCCGAACAACAGATATGTGAAAATCGCTATATAGAGCCTTTCAAAGCAGACGGACGTAAGGTAATAGCCCTTGCTGTTGAACTCGATGCTATGGGCAAGGGACTTGTAGATTGGAAAGTTTGCCAAAGCAATTGAGAGGTTTTTTGTTCTATTGGCGAGAATAAATAAAAACAAAGAAAAAATGAACAAAACAGTAATTCTAACGCTTACCGTCGCAGTCCTGCTGTCGACAACCGACGCTATGGCACAGTTGAAATATCCGGCAACGACGAAGGACAACACCGTTGACGAGTACTTCGGAGAGAAGGTGGCAGACCCGTATCGCTGGTTGGAGAACGACACGAGCGCAGCCACGGCAGAGTGGGTGAGAGAGGAAAACCTCGTGAGCCGCAAGTATCTCGACAACATACCCATGCGCAAGGCGATACTGAAGCGCCTGAAGGAGACCGCTAACTACGAGAAGCGCGGCATGACATTCGAGCGCGGTGGCAAGTGGTACGCCTACCGCAACGACGGACTGCAGAACCAGGCGGTGCTCTACCAGATGGACAGCTACGACGCGCCCGTCAACAAGTGGCGCGTGTGGCTCGACCCGAACACGCTGAGCACCGACGGCACGGTGGCACTGAAGAACACCACGTTCTCGCACGACGGCAAGTACATGGCGTATGTCATCTCGCGCAACGGATCGGACTGGGAAGAGATATACGTGAAGGACGTGGCGACGGGCAAGACGCTCGACGACCATATCGTGTGGGCGAAGTTCACGAAAGCCACATGGGTGGGCAATGGCTTCTACTACAGTGCCTACGACGCGCCCGAGAAAGGCAAGGAGACATCAGCCAAGAACGCCGTGCAGAAGATATACTACCACCGCATAGGTACACCGCAGAGCGACGACCGCCTGTTCTATCAGAACCCGTCGCAGCCGCTGCGCTTCTACGAGGTGAGCGTGAACAAGGAGGAGACCGTGATGTATCTCACTGAGGCAGGCATGGACAACGGCAACAACCTCTATGTGCGCAACATGACGCAGCCCGATGCGCAGTTCATACAGATGTGCTCCGACCCACAATATATATATACGCCTGTGGAGACCGTCGGCAACCGTATGTATATACTCACAAACGCCGGTGCACCGAAGTACCGACTCATGGTGGCAGACGTGAGCAACCCGGGCTACGCCGACTGGAAAGAGCTGGTGGGCGAGGGCGAGAGCGTGCTTGAGGACGTTACGTTTACCGCTGACAACCGCATGATACTGCAGTACGCCAAGGACAACTGCAACCAGCTTTACGTGTACGACACCGACGGCAACCGACTCAGCGAGATTGAGCTGCCCACGTTCGGCACAACATCCGTGAGCGGTGCACGCGGACAGAAAGAATTGTTCTACTCGTTCACATCGTACACCACACCAGGTGCCATCTACAGCTACGATATGGCTACGGCGAAGAGCACGTTGCTGTCTACGCCGAAGCTCGCATTCCGCACACAGGACTACGTCACGGAGATGCTTTTCTACACCTCGAAGGACGGCACACGTGCTCCGCTCTTCGTGACGCACAAGAAAGGCATAAAGCTGAACGGTAAGAATCCGCTGCTGCTCTACGGCTACGGCGGTTTCAACGTGACGTACAAACCACACTTCCTGTCGAACATGATTCCGTTCATGGAGCGCGGCGGCGTATATGTTCACGCCGTGTTGCGCGGTGGCGGTGAGTATGGCGAGCAGTGGCACGTGGCTGGCACGAAGCTGCAGAAGCAGAACGTGTTCGACGACTTCATCTCGGCTGCCGAATACCTTATTGATAAGGGCTACACCTCGAAGGACTATCTCGCCATACAGGGCGGAAGCAACGGCGGACTGCTCGTCGGAGCCTGCATGACGCAGCGCCCCGACCTCTTCCGTGTCTGCCTGCCCGCAGTGGGCGTTATGGATATGTTGCGCTATCATAAGTTCACCATCGGCTGGAACTGGGCACCCGACTATGGCACATCGGAGGATTCGAAGGAGATGTTCGAGTATCTCAGAGCATACTCGCCGCTTCACACGCTAAAGCCCGGCGTGCATTATCCGGCTACGCTCGTCACCACAGCCGACCACGACGACCGCGTGGTGCCAGCCCACTCGTTCAAGTTCGCGGCACGCCTGCAGGAGTGTCAGGGCGGCACGGCTCCGGTGCTCATCAGTATCGGCGTGAACGCCGGACACGGCGGAGGAAAGCCGCTGGCAAAACGACTCGAAGAGACTGCAGATGCCATCAGCTTCACGCTCTGGAACATGGGCGTGAAGAAATAATCATGGAATAAGGCAAGAGGGAACACGCCCGACAGGGCATCAAGAACAAACAGAGAAAAACAAGATGGTACCACAGGAATATCAGAAGTTCTACTTGAAAGACGTGACGTTCGTCAATCTGATGATGCGTCGCATATACAACGTGCTCATCGTGGCTAACCCCTACGACGCGTTCATGCTCGAGGACGACGGACGCGTGGAGGAGAAGATATACAACGAGTATGTGGAGCTCGGTCTGCGCTATCCGCCTACGTTCACACAGGTGAGCACCACGGAGGAGGCGCGACAGGTGCTACGTACAATGCACATCGACCTCGTAATCTGTATGCCGGGCAACGCCGACAACGACGCGTTCAGCGTGGCGCGTGACATAAAGGCGGAGTTCCCACATATGCACTGCATAGTGCTCACGCCCTTCTCGCATGGCATCACGAAGCGCATGGAGAACGAAGACCTCTCCATCTTCGACTACGTGTTCTGCTGGCTCGGCAACACCAACCTCATCCTCTCCATTATCAAGCTGATAGAGGACAAGATGAACCTTGAGCACGACATCGACGAGGGTGGCGTGCAGATGATATTGCTCGTGGAGGACAGCATACGCTTCTACAGCTCCATACTGCCCAACCTCTACAACTACATACTCGCGCAGAGCAAACGCTTCTCTACCGAGGCGCTCAACCGCCACGCTGCTTCGCTACGTATGCGTGGCAGACCGAAAGTGGTGTTGGCACGCAACTATGAGGAGGCAATGGCACTCTACGAACGCTACTCGGACAACGTGCTCGGCGTGATTAGCGACGTGCGCTTCCCCATACACGGCGTGAAGGACAGCGAGGCGGGTCTGAAGTTGATGCGCGAGATAAGAAAGACCGACCCCTACCTGCCGCTGATACTCGAAAGCTCGGAGTCGGAGAACCGCGCAAAGGCAGAGGCGGAAGGCTTCCGCTTCGTAGACAAGAACTCGAAGAAGATGTCGCTCGACCTGCATAAGATGCTCGAGGAACACCTCGGCTTCGGTGACTTCATCTTCCGCGACCCGAAGACAAAGGCGGAGATAATGCGCATCCACTCGCTGAAGGAGCTGCAGGACAATATCTTCAAGATTCCCGACGACTCGATGCTCTACCACATCTCGCGCAACCACATGAGCCGCTGGCTGTCGGCGCGTGCCATCTTCCCCGTGTCGATGTTTCTGAAGACCGTGACGTGGGAGCGACTGAAGGATATCACAGCCCACCGCGAGATTATCTTCGACGCCATTGTGCAGTACCGCCACATGAAGAATATTGGCGTGGTGGCGGTGTTCGACCGCATGAAGTTCGACGCTTACTCCCACTTCGCACGCATCGGCGACGGCTCGCTCGGTGGAAAGGGTAGAGGCTTGGCGTTCCTCGACAACATCATCAAGACACATCCCGAATTCAACTCGCTGGAGGGAGCCACTGTGCAGATACCGCGCACCGTGGTGCTCTGCACCGACGTGTTCGACCAGTTCATGGAGCAGAACAACCTCTACCAGATTGCGCTCAGCGATGCCTCGGACGACGAGATACTGCGCCACTTCCTGCGTGCGCAGCTGCCCGACTCGCTCATAGCCGACTTCTTCACGTTCTTCGAGGCAGTGAAGAGTCCGATAGCCATACGCTCGTCGTCGCTGCTCGAAGACGCCCACTATCAGCCATTCGCCGGCATCTACTCTACGTACATGATACCGTACCTCGACGACAAGTATGCCATGCTTGAGATGTTGGCGTGCGCCATAAAAGGTGTCTATGCCTCGGTCTACTATCGCGACTCGAAGGCTTACATGACAGCCACGAGCAATGTCATCGACCAGGAGAAGATGGCGGTGATACTGCAGGAAGTGGTGGGCAAGCAGTTCGACGGACGCTACTACCCGAACATATCGGGCGTGCTGCGCTCGCTCAACTACTACCCCATAGGCGACGAGCGTGCTGAGGATGGAATCGCCTCGCTCGCGCTGGGCTTGGGCAAGTACATCGTCGACGGCGGACAGACGCTGCGTGTGTCGCCATATCATCCGCACCAGGTGTTGCAGACCTCCGAACTGGAAACGGCACTGCGCGAGACGCAGACACGCTTCTACGCTCTCGACACGCAGCATGTGGGCAACGACTTCAAGGTGGACGATGGTTTTAATATCCTAAATCTGAAGGTGAAGGAGGCGGAGCGCGACAACTCGCTCAACTTTATCGCCTCGACCTACGACCCCTACGACCAGGTGATACGCGACGGACTGTACGAGGGTGGCAGAAAGGTGATATCGTTCGCCGGAGTGCTGCAGCAGGGTGTGTTTCCGCTGCCCGAGCTGCTGCAGATGTCGATGCGCTTCGGTGCAGAGGCTATGCGCCGACCGGTGGAGATAGAGTTCGCATGTAACCTCAACGCCGACCGCACAGGGTCGCTCTACCTGCTGCAGATACGCCCCATTGTCGACCAGAAGCAGATGCTCGACGAAGACCTCGCGGCGATACCTGACGACCGCTGTCTGCTGCGCTCGCACAACTCGCTCGGGCATGGTGTGACGGAAGACGTGACCGACGTGGTGTACGTGAAGACCGACGACCGCTTCTCGGCTGCCAACAACCCGACGATAGCACGCGAAATAGAAAAACTGAACAAGGAATATCTCGACCGCGGCACAAACTACGTGCTTGTAGGTCCGGGCAGATGGGGCTCGAGCGACTCGTGGCTGGGCATACCCGTGAAGTGGCCGCACATATCGGCAGCGCGTGTCATCGTGGAGGTGGCGCTGAAGAACTACCGCGTAGACCCAAGTCAGGGCACTCACTTCTTCCAAAATCTCACATCGTTCGGTGTGGGCTACTTCACCATCGACGAAAACCGCAACGATGGCTGCTTCCACAAGGCTGCGCTCGACGCAATGCCGACTGTAGAAGAAACAGAACACGTGCGCGTGGTGCGCTTCGAGAAAGGACTAAGAATAATGATGGACGGAAAGAAAGGCGAAGGAGTGATTGCCGCTATATGATAAAGCGATGCCCATAGGGGGTGCAGCAGTCTCTGCTGCACCAACCAAGCAGTTGGTACACTTCTTGGTTGGTGCAGTTCTTGGTTGGTTGGTGCACTTGAGACAAGTGCACCCCCTGTGGTGTGGTCGGCTTACTTAACAGCGATGCACTCTACTTCGACCAAAGCGTTCTTCGGCAGAGTCTTCACTGCGACTGCAGAGCGAGCCGGGAACGGCTGTGAGAAGAATTCGGCGTAAACCTCGTTCATGGCAGCAAAGTCAGCCATGTCGCTGAGGAATACAGTAGTCTTGACAACATGCTGCAGGTCGGTACCTGCTTCCTCGAGGATGTGCTTAGCGTTGGTGAGCGACTGGCGTGTCTGCTCCTTTACGCCGCCCTCTGCGAATGCACCTGTTGTAGGGTCGATAGGCAGCTGACCCGATGCGAATACCATGCCGTTAGCCTCTACAGCCTGTGAGTACGGACCGATAGCTGCCGGCGCTTTCTCTGTGTTAATCTGTTTGTTCATAGTCGTTTTGTTTAAAATGTTATTGTTAGTCTTTTTTACTTTAGTAGGAGACATTAGGGGGTGCACTTGTCTCAAGTGCACCAACCAAGTTAATGACACATTCTATTCAGTTGGTCTGTTCTGTTGGTGCACATCTTGTTCGGTTGGTGCACTTGAGACAAGTGCACCCCCTAACAACACCTCTTTATGCTTTACTGCTGCAAAAGTACACTAAAAACTGGAGAAAACGAAACTTTTGTGCTTGTTAAATAATTCTAAATATTCGTTGCTACTTATTGCATATCACTTCTATATAATAAAAAATGTGTAATTTTGCAGACCGATTATTTGGGGATACACTTAGAGTCCCCTGCATGAGGGTGTTAATAGCGTTTGTCGAAAAGGCCAGACAGCGTGGTTAGTGAATCGCTCGTGCAAGAAAAATAAATGTTTTTTAGTAGTAATATTTTAATTAAAAAAATGAACACTTTAAGTTACAAGACTATTTCCGTTAACAAGGAAACAGCTAAGAAGGAGTGGGTGGTTATCGATGCCACAGACCAGGTTGTAGGTCGTCTCTGCTCTAAGGTAGCAAAGCTCATCCGCGGAAAGTACAAGCCTACTTTCACTCCGCACGTAGACTGCGGTGACAACGTTATCATCATCAACGCTGCTAAGGCAGTTTTCACAGGTAAGAAGGAAACTGACAAGGTCTACACACGTTATACTGGCTATCCTGGTGGACAGCGCTTCAACACTCCGGCAGAGCTCCGCAAGCGTCCGGACGGTATGGACAAGATTATCCGTCACGCTGTGAAGGGTATGCTCCCGAAGGGTCCGCTCGGTCGTCGTCTTCTCGACAACCTCTATATCTATGACGGTACAGAGCACAAGCACGAGGCACAGCAGCCGAAGGCTATCGATATTAACCAGTATAAATAAAGCATAAGACATGGAAATGATTAATGCAATTGGTCGCCGTAAGAGTGCCGTAGCTCGTGTATATCTCACAGAGGGCACCGGTAAGATCACTATCAATAAGGAAGAACTCACAAAGTATTTCCCATCAGCAATCCTGCAGTACGTTGTTAAGCAGCCGCTGCTCCTGCTCGGTGTGGAAGAGAAATATGACATCAAGGTAAACCTCGACGGTGGCGGCTTCACAGGTCAGAGCCAGGCTCTCCGCCTCGCTATCGCTCGCGCGCTCGTTAAGGTTAACGCTGAGGACAAGAAGACTCTCAAGGTACAGGGCTTCCTCACACGCGACGCTCGTGAGGTTGAACGTAAGAAGCCGGGTCAGCCGAAGGCACGCCGTCGCTTCCAGTTCAGCAAGCGTTAATATCAAACAGTCTTGGTGTCTTTCTGTGCTGCTGCTTGATGCGGCGGCTTAGAATGCTCCGGACAACGTTTAGCATCCAAACTCGCGAGACCGAACATTCGTTACTCGTGGGCTGGTTCAATTCAACTCAAAGGAAAGTAAACAATTTTAACAAACAAAGAAAATGTCAAGAACTAATTTTGACCAGTTGTTAGAGGCAGGCTGTCACTTTGGCCACCTCCGTCGTAAGTGGAATCCGGCAATGGCTCCTTATATCTTCATGGAGCGCAATGGTATTCATATCATCGATTTGCACAAGACCGTAGCTAAGGTTGACGAGGCTGCAGAGGCTCTCAAGCAGATCGCAAAGTCAGGCAAGAAGATCCTGTTCGTCGCTACTAAAAAACAAGCTAAGGACGTAGTTGCTGAGAAAGCAGCGAGCGTAAACATGCCTTACGTTATCGAGCGTTGGCCGGGCGGTATGCTCACCAACTTCCCGACAATCCGCAAGGCTGTTAAGAAAATGGCGAACATCGACAAGCTCATGAACGACGGTACATTCTCAAAGCTCTCTAAGCGTGAGCTTCTGCAGGTGACACGTCAGCGCGCTAAGCTGGAGAAGAACCTCGGTTCTATCGCTGACTTGACTCGCCTCCCGAGCGCTTTGTTCGTTGTCGACGTGATGAAGGAGAACATCGCAGTGCGTGAGGCTAACCGCCTCGGTATCCCTGTGTTCGCTATGGTCGACACCAACTCTGACCCACGCAACATCGACTACATCATCCCGGCTAACGACGACGCTAAGGATTCTATCGACGTAGTTCTCTCAGCTTGCTGCGGTGCTATCGCAGAAGGTCTTGAGGAGCGCAAGGTAGAGAAGGCTGACGAGAAGGCTGCTGCTGAGCAGAAGGAGGGCAAGGCTCCTCGCAAGGCTCGCAAGGAAGAGGCTGAGGCTGCTGAGTAAGCAACTATAATACATATAAATCGGAAATTCTTTAATTCGTAAATCAAGATTTTGGAATGGAGAATTTCCGATTTTTAGGTTAAAAAGCAATCAATCATCAATAATTAATAATTAATTAATAACTTAAGAAAAATGGCTGTTTCAATTGAAGACATCAAGAAACTTCGCGCTATGACAGGTGCTGGTCTTGCAGACGTAAAGAAGGCTCTGACAGAGGCAGAAGGTGATTTCGATAAGGCAAAGGACTTGCTCCGTGAGCGTGGTCTCGCTATCGCTGCAAAGCGTTCTGACCGTGAGACTTCTAACGGTTGCGTTCTCGTTAAGAAGGTTAACGATTTCGCTGCTATCATCGCTCT
>ENA-UEOM01000714-UEOM01000714.1-human-gut-metagenome-genome-assembly--contig:-NODE-714-length-13881-cov-81.209287_pt1 | contig 13881 bp, 14 predicted proteins | sample MGYA00242993_ERZ507994 | MGnify/ENA primary metagenome ERZ507994 (study PRJEB26167, sample SAMN06115536) | human gut metagenome | host: Homo sapiens | place: China:Neimenggu | collected 2014-11-07... | reverse complement strand
GGCGACGACGGCCTTGCCTACCACGACGAAGACGGCCTCATCTATCCCGCAGGCTGGATTCCCGAAGAACCATATGATCCCGCTGTTGACTGGGGCGCAAACTGGATGGATAGTTGGGACATCTGAAGCCCCGCGGAAGAAGGAGGAAAATGAAATGAGACAACGAAGACCCTTTTTGACGTTCACCTTAGCGCTGCTGTTTTGTCTGAGCCTTGCCGCCTGCGGTGCGAAGCAGTATCCCATGGAGATCACCGTTGTAAACCGTACCACATACCCCATTGCGGATATACGCATCAGCCTCACTTCGGAGGAGGACTGGGGGGAGAACCGCCTGGAGACCACACTGGCGGAGGGCGAGAGTACCGAGATCGACCTGGGGGAATACACGGAAGGGCAGCTGAACGAGGGCTTCAGCCTTCAGTTTTACGGTGAGGACGGTGAGCCGGTCAACCCTGACTATGATCCCAGCTCTCCCATGTTTTTTGACAACGGCGACTTTCTTATTTTCGCGCCGCCGGATCTCAGCGTTGCCCTTTTCCTGGACACCGCTTATGACAAGGAGGTCTATGACCAGAAAATCGTGGAGTCCTATGCTGCGGACGGCGACGGCCGGGGTGATGTGATCTCACGGGACGACATCCCGGTTCTGATGGGTGGCGCGCTGCCCTTTACCAATATGCAGAACCTGCTCTCCGAGAACCATGACGACGGCACCTACCGCTATGAGGACATCACCGAGGATGGGCAGCTCCTTGTGGTCAATACGGCGGAGCAAAGCTGCTTTGTTCCGGATGCACAGGAGCTGGACGATTATCTGACAGCCTGTGCCCTGTCTTTAAGTGATGCGGGTACTTATGAGCTGTTGTCCACCGAAGAACATGAGGAATACAGCAAAAATTTAAGCTATCCGGTTTACATCGTAACCTATACCGCCGGCGAGAACGAAGACACCCGGGAATGGACCGTATTTGTCATGGACACCGACATTTGTACCTATCTTTACGGATTCTGCGCGCCCCCCGATGCTGCGGCGGATATGGGTGAGACCTATCAAAACATTTTTTCGCAGTTGTATTTGAGCGATGAAGAATGAGGAGGAATGTCACATGAAGAGAAAAAAGCCATATCTTCTGGCGGGACTGGTGTTGCTGCTTTTCCTGCTGTGCACAGCCTGCGGCAATACGGAGGGGCAAATCGCCCCGCAGGATGACCCCAACGAGGGCCTGGGAGGCGGCCTCAGCGAGGACACCGTCAACGACTTCAGCGGCTTCGAGGGTATCTGGCTGGGCGAAGCGGACAACGACTACGACTCCATGGAGTTTGACGCCGAGGGCAACTGGACCCTCTACCTCAGCGGTGAAGTGGTGGATGACGGCTACCTCCGCTATGAGCCGGAGTGGGAGGCTATCTATGCCTACAGCAGTTCGGACGATTCCGGCAGCCTCATCACCATGGAGGAAGGCCAGCTCTACAGCGCCGCTTACGGCTACTTTAACTACGGCGAAGGGATGGAGTACCTCTGGTATGAGGACGGCGGCCATCTCACCGAGGACGACGAGCCCGATCCCTCGGAGGACGAGGTGCCCGACTGGAACGGCCGTTTAGACGGAGACCCAGACTCCTATTGGAGCTGGGATTCCGACCTCTGCCAGCGGAATGTCTCGGAATTCAAGGGCATTTGGTACTATGACGGCGATCTCTCGGCTGAGACCTATATCGTCATCGACGGTAATGGAAACTGGAGCTATTACCAGCGCGCTCCCGGCGCTGAGCCTGCGGAAATGGACTGCGGAGTTTTCACCTACTCCATGGATGAGGTAAGCACCTATTATGCGGACTCCACCATGTATGACGGCGTTTCTTACCGGGTCTTTGAGGTTGACGAGGACTCTCTGGTCTGGGGCGATGAGGGCGTTTACTACATGATGGAGTGATGGAAAGGAAGGAGAACCATGAAGAATCGATGGAAACATATTTTTATCCCTGTGCTGGCCATGGCGCTCTGCCTGAGCCTTGCCGCCTGCGGCAATTCTGACGATGTCGCGGGAGAGGACTGGCGCACCACCGGCGTGGTGGTTGGCAGCGGCACCATTGCCCATGACGGCGAGAGTGTGGATGTGCTGGTCACAGTGTGTGAGAGCAGCGCCGCCTTCTACCGGGATCTGCCGGAGCAGGTCCTCTTTGACAGCGTATCCTTTCCCATGAACATCCCCGACGCGGAGCAGGCCTTCAACGCCATCTCCTTTGACGATATGGACGGTGACGGGGAGAGCGACGTCCTGGTGAGCTTTATCCACGAAAATGGTGACGCCACCGAGCTGGTCTGGATCTGGGACCCGGTGGAGCGCTATGTCTTCCGGGAAGATCTCTCCACTGTTACCCTCAGCGGCGGTGACCTCAGCGAGTATGTGGGGCTTTGGGAATATCAGGGGGAGAACCTCTGGCTGCGCATCCACGAGGACGCCACCTGGGAATTCGTCAATGATCAGGACGACGTCATCGAGTACGGCACACTGTGGGTGGAGGAAAACGGCGTGACGCTCCACTTTGACGGCAGCGGTGACACCTTACAGCTGGACCGCACCGTCAGCGGCGACCTTATCGACAGCGTGAACGGCGGCACGCTCCTTCCTGTGGAGGGCATCCAGTCCAGCGAACCCTACTTTACAAGAAACGGCCTTGAGATCAATGCCGCCGTGGAGAGAGGGACCTTCCTGCTGGAGGACGGGGTGTGCAGCTATTCGGGACTTGGCGATGGCTACAACACCGACGACTGCTATTGGGAGATCACGAAGAACGGCGACTACACCCATGACGGCATCCGCGAGCTGCACTTCGACGCCATCTGTTACATCCCGGAGGACTCCATTCCGTATTTTTCCGAGAAGTACATCACCAATACCGACAGCGAGCTGTACGACTTCTACACCGGCATGTGGCTCACCACCGCAACGGCTTACGGAAACAGCCAGCGGGGCGACAACTACTATCTCCACACCGTCAGCTGGCAGGGAAACAGCTATCTCATTGAATTCGCCTACTCCACCAACTGGCAGTACAACGTGGGCGACTGGGCGCAGGTTTTGACCAAGAGCTACTCCGTCTATCTCCCGGAGGACTATGACGGACTCGTATTTGCTGCCGAGGGACAGCCGTCGAGCTACAAAGACAGCGCCAAGCGTATGCAGTTGGACAGCATTTCGCCCGAAGCTGCCCTCCTGGACATAGACCATGTGGACGAAAAGAGCATCCATCTGGATAAACTGAAAGCAGAACTGGCAAAAGACGAGCGCATCGCCATGATGTTCACCTCTCCTAGCGGCTGTGGCTTAAAACTCATCTTTCTACTCGACAAAGCATGTCAGGATGAAAACATCTATTCATCATTCTACAAGCAGTTCGCATGGGACTTCGCCAAGGAACATCAACTGGAAACATTCATTGACCTCAAAACCAATGACGTGACCAGAGCCTGCTTCATTCCTGCGGACGACCATGCCATCCTTAACATGACAGCCACACCTGTCAACTTGGAGAACTATGTGGACCTGGATTGCGTGGACCAGTTCATCAAGGAAGACAAAATGCCAAGCATCAGCCAAGAGAAACAAGTACAGGACCTGGAACCAGTAGAAAAGAAGCTGGATCCTGACCAGGAAACCATGAACAGAATCAAAGAAAGACTCGAACTGAGCCAAAAGAAGAAACTGCCCCAGGAAGTTCGCCCAATCTATGTTCCCGAGGAAATCACCAACATAGTCACTGACCTGAAGCAATCCATAGAAAAAACAGGAGTAGAACTGTATGATACCAGAAACATCCAGTACGGCATCAAACTCATGTTCCGTACCCATCAACTGAAAGCAGAAATCAACCTGTTCTTCGGGCACAAGGGATACTCGGTGGTAGAATCTCCCAAGAGAGGAACCTCCATGCAACTCAATGGCATGATGGCGCAACTGGTAAATGATTACATACAAACGCTAAGATATACCTCATGAAAGGAAACCATCTCATCGAAACCAGACTGATTGGTCAGGCCGGCTTATCCGGCACAGGAACCATAGGTAGAGTAACGGGTAATTTAGACAAGCTCCCCACCCTACCGGAAAGAATCAGACAGATACTGAACATCATCTCTTCAGCAGAAAGGAAACCAGGATATATGATATGCTTCATCATGTACGACATCACCAGCAACAAGGTCAGAACATTGATTGCAAAGTTCCTACTGAAAAAAGGATGTACTAGGGTCCAGAAGTCCATCTTCATGGCAGACATGCCATCTGATGAAGTTCAAGACATAGCCAAGAAACTTACAGAGATTCAAAAGATGTATGATAACAACGACAGCATACTGATTGTCCCACTATCAGAGGACTATGCCAGAGCCATGAAGATCATTGGTCAGGAAGTAGATATCGATCTTATCCTGCATTCCAAAAACACCCTGTTTTTCTAGGCTTAAACACAAAATCAAGGAAAAATGAGCCAGTGAAATATCATTTCACTATGTTCAAGTACCTTTGCACCCGAAATAAAACGAAAGCTATTTCTCCCCACTTCTGTAGGAGGATAGCAATGTATAAATATAAAGTAATAAAAACAAGAGAACAATGAAATTCATCAACTTAACACCCCACACCATCACCCTGAATGATGGCACAAGCTTCCCTACGGAAGGAAATGCAAGAGTAGCAGATAACTACACCAAGTTCAATGCAAACGGTATTTGCAAGGTTAAACACGGAGAGATCGAAAATCTCCCGGAACCAGAAGCCAACACCACCTTCATCGTATCGGCCATGGTACTCGCAGCAGCAAAGGAAAAAGGCAGAGAAGATGTGGTAGCCCCTGCTACCGGACACCCTGAGTGCAAAAGAGAAAACGGCTTCATCGTCTCTGTCCCTGGATTCGTCCACTAGACAATGCCACAGGCGCATATAATAAGGTAAGGGAGACCCTCTCAACTGACAAAATCAAGGAAAATTGAGTCAGTGAAATATCATTTCACCGAGTTTCCCTACCTTTGCACACAGAAAACCAAATCCGCTATGGTTAAGTAAGTTAGCGACACTATTGACATATGTAAATTTTAAATATCATGACAATTTTAAGTATTATCATCGGGATCATCATCCTACTGGATGTATTGACATTCCTGGTAAAAGCTACCGGCAATGCAAGTAACTTCATGTGGTACCTCTGCCGCCCACTCTGGGGTATCCTCGGCAATGGAGTGTATCAGAACATCTCCATGTTCATCGGTCTCCTCATCCGCTTGGCAGAAGCCGTCGTACTCACACACATCGTAGAAAACCTCTTCAGACAGTTAGTAGCATGAGCAAAGTCACCATTCCAAGCAGGGCTTCCTACCAGGTTAGGAACCCTGCATCAGAAGAAAGTCCCTTCCTAGAAGCAGACTGGGCCCCAATCAATGCCCATCAGGTATATCAAGCCTTGAAAAGAATGCAATGCAGAAATCACCAGGCAACATCAGCCTATAAATGCAAAGGTTTGGGAGCCCCATACAAGACAAGCCAGCAACAGGAAAACTGGCTAGGAGCAATCATCAATCATTTCAATCAAAATACAAATATTCAGTTAAAACATATCAAGACTATGTGCAAATTCAACAAATTCAATGGTAAAGTTACCAACTACTACAGCAACATGTATGTCATCGAAGTAGATGACAAGACTATCTACATCCCATTCAGCGTGATGCATAAATTCCCGGCATTTCCACAATCCATGATGGAAGATGGTCACCTCAAGATCGGCGTAACAGTCATCATGGTGAAAAAAGACGAGAAGACATACTACCCTGACCATGAAACCTACGGAGTCAACAACAATCAGGAACATAAGCTGAACATCGATGGTACTTACCTGCTCAAGGATACAAAAGCGTATAAGCAGTCCAACAGCCTTCCAGAACTGATGGCTCAACTCTGCACACAGCTGCCTTCCCTCCAGGAGGACCTGAGGTTGGAAACGCTGAAAGTAATCTCAGCTATCAACATGACAGAGGAGCAAAAGGTAGAGAAACTTACATCCATGGTAGACTTCCCATTGGACTTCGTAGAGTCACAGACCCTGGAAAAGAAGGCAAGCCTGTTCTATGCACCGGGCAATACCAAGGATGACAGAGCACAACTCAAGGAGATCGTAGAGTCAATCGTTGCCATGTGCAATAGCGAGGAACAGAAACAATGCCAACTCATCGTAGGAGTGAACGACAAGACCAATAAGACTTGCAAACTCCAGGATGAAATCGCCTCCAACTATCCACAGATGGCCAACCTCGACCAGTTCCAGAATACCCTGCTGGTTCCATTCATCAAGTCATACACCTACGACAATGCCCTGCTCATGTCATCCCTCAAATACAACTGGTACAACTACAATGGTGACCTAATCCTCATCATAGACATCAACTACCACGGAGATCCTATCATCTGCAAAGGTGGCAGACTCCCCTACCGATGCAACTCCGCCAAAATGATTGCAGAAGGAGTGGACCTGGTAAACATGGTCAAGAAGCTGACAAGAAATGCCGCATAACATCTAAGGAGGACTGCCCAAGTAAAGGCAGCCCTCTGATAATCTGATGAAAAGAAGATTCCAGAAAAGATCATTTGGAAAATGAAGATGGCAAAACTGATGGAGAAGCCTTTATGACAAATGGTACATCAGAAATCGATTGTACCATCAGTTCATACACAGAAGCAGGCATTTGATACAATCAACAGATAGGATGTAGCATTATCTGCTCATTTTTATCTACTTTTGCTCCAGAAATGTTTACCTTTAGCCGGCTAAAGGTATATATGGATGTGCAAAGGTACTCTAAAACATTGAGTAATAAATAAAATCATTGCACCCATGATTTTCTAACATTAGAAACAACGTAAAAATAACAATATACAATGAAAATGTTATATGATATAATCGCAGGCATCATTTCTATGATTGCCAAAAGTCTTGGAGTTTCATATGCCACAGCCAATGTGGCATGGAGCTTATACCTACAGGGACTGGTGTGTATCCTATCCTGCCTCTTGCTTCTCATCCCCATGAGGAAGAGATACAAGCAATTCGGCCTGGATGTGTTCACCATATCAGGAACAGTTTCCATTCTTGGCTATACATATCTGATCTTCTCCAACTGGTTCAATTTCATCAGCCCATTCATTGGACTTAGCTTTCAGACACAGCATAAAGCACTCATCAACTATACAAAGATGACGGGGATGCAATGGCACATGAGTTACCAGAGTGTTTATATCATCCTCTTTGTCTTCCTGGGAATGGCACTAATAGGATCGAACATCATTCTGCTAGTATGGTTCAACAAACTTGCCAAGAAGACCAGCAATGAACTGATAAGTTTTCCTGTATCGAAATAACCCAACATACAAAAGAAGAATATATGACTAAGAAATGTATTATATCTGTATTGCTCGTAGTGGTTTGGGCATTGTTTGCCTCTCTGTTTTACAAGACCATCATGCTGATGCTGCTCTTCCTGGTATGGAAGAAGCACATCTTTGAGATGCTTCCGGCATGGACACAGAAATGGGGGATGAAACCTTATTGGATGCTCTTCTTCGTATGTATGTGGATGGCAATGCCCCGTTATCGCATCGACTCAAATGACAGGGTGAGACTCGTTTATCTGGATAAGAATGGTGAAACCAAACACCCTCCGCTTACCCAATATCTCATCAACACCTTGATTCCAGAGAAAGAGATTGTGAACTTTGGCATTAGAAACCTGATGATTACCCGACCTGTAATCAGCATGATGGGCGTTGGCGGCACTCTTATTGCACAAGCCAATCAGGATATTGCCAATGGAAAGATTCATAACTTCTTTACTCCGTATGACAACCTGGGAAAGGATAACCCGATGTCTGGTGTCTATGTGCAGGCTTTCAACGAGGCTTTCGGAACCAGCGACAGGGCTGTGTATATCTGCGACCCTAAAGGAGATGAGAATGTAAGATGGAGCAAGGAGAACGGATTCAAATATCCGCTGGTGGTATTCTGTCATGGCTACCTGGGCAACTGGCAACTCTATCAGGGTATCTGGAAGGACCTGGACAACTGCATCGTGCTGAGCATCGGTACTCGCAGCATGAGTGGCATCTTCACAAATCGTGATATCAATGAGATTTTCAGCTATTACATACCTTCCCTGGAGCAAATGGGCTATCACATCGACCATCGTCAGATTCACCTGATAGGGCTTTCAAATGGAGGTAGTGCGATAGTGGCTGCCATGCACTCATCCCATGCAAAGTATTTCAAGAGTTTGACATCTATCTCCTGTAATCTTGGAGGACTGAGGAAGATACCATGTAACGTGAACCTGATTGGAGGTGGTGAGGACAACTCTTCATTTCTCATGCCAAGCCAGGCCAGCAGGCTCAGCAAGATGGGAGTCCATACAGGGCTATTCTTTGTTCCTGAAGAAAACCATTATGTCTTGGTAAACAGGCGCAATGAGATTATCGAGTTTCTCAAGCAGCAGATGAATCTGACTTGCGTCAGGGAATAGTAAAGTCAAAGTTTAGATTATGCACAAGTTAATTATGAAAAAGTTTTTAATCATATTGGGTATCCTACTCCTGCTTGTCATCGGTGTCCTTTTCGTTCCACCTATTTATAATAGGTTCACAAAACCGCTTTTTAAGAATACGGTGGATGCTAAAGAGTGGTATCATCAAGTGGATTGTGAGAACCTGACACAAGTAAGAGACTATTGTGATAGACGGGGATACAGTACGGATTACTATATTCTGGTGGATTTCTCCATTCCATCTGGCAAAAAGAGATTCTTTATCTATGATTTGCAGCGTGGCAAAAGACTGATGAGCAGCTATTGCATGCATGGAAGTGGTAAGGGAAATACAGCAGCCCAACCAAAGTTCAGCAATAACCCTGGAAGTGGATGCACGAGTCTTGGCAGATATGTCATGATAGGAAAAGGTGGAAAGAAGTTCAAGAACTGCGTTCGCCTTCAAGGTCTCGACAAGAGCAATTATCTGGCAAAAGCCCGCGGTATCCTGATCCATTCTGCTGGCAAGGTGACAAGATTCTCCGGTGAGAAGGAGTATATTCCGCTGGGAACAGAGAGTCGTGGCTGCTTTACTGTATCAAGGAGCTGCGTGGAGAAAGTGATGCAGATATACAAGGAATCTTCTAGGAGAAGACCGGTATTGATTTATGCAAAATACAAATAAAAAAGAATATTCTATGAAGAAGTTATTATTGTTTATAGCTGGAATCTCAATCCTGTTTTTAGCAGGTTGTTCCAATGGAAATCAGAGTCATGGTAATGAGGGAATGGGAGACAGCCTCCCTGCTGATCCTCCATTGGGTTATGTCATAGAGTTAAAGCCTTTGGGAAATTTCTCACATCAGGAGGCAGAACAGTTGAGAGAAGAACTCGTGAAGCAATTGGGTATCATTCTCTATACGAAACCAAAGGCTTGGTTAGAAGCTTCTGTGTTTGTTGGAGACAAGAAAGAAATACCTGCCTCATGTCTCTACAAACCAAGAAACAGATATTGGGCTGGGAAAATCCTGAAAATATTGCATGAAGAGCATGGAGGCAATGATGAAATTATTACCATCGGTTTGACGAATCGGGATATTTCCACTTCCATTCACGGACATTACAACTATGGAATCATGGGATTTAGTTTCCTACCTGGTGATGCCTGTGTGGTTTCAACCTTCCGATTGAAACGAAAGGATGACTTATGGAAAGTAACAACGCATGAGTTCCTACATTCTCGCGGCCTCCCCCATTGCAAGAAGGATGATTTGAAGTGCCTGATGCAGGATGCCCATGGTAAGAATACTTTCTACATGAAAAACGGACTGTGCCAAGATTGCCAAAAGTCATTAAAAAACATTATTGACAATCAATGAGAGTCCAAACCAACCAAGATTTTTGTTTATAATTTTGTCGCAGGAGTTCCGTAATAACCATACAGAACCCAAAATACAAAGTAAACTATCATAACTATACGTTCAACTTTCTAAGAACTGATAAGGTCTATTCTTAGGGTATGCCACATTTTGGTGTACCCTAAAGAATGGACTGCTCAAAAGCAAGCATATCAAAAACAAAAAATCCCCACTAAATCAACCCACTCCAGATTCATTCAAAACCACAACCAAGTGGAAAAATAAAGAACATTTGGCCAGATGTAAGAGTATGAACACTACACCTACTTAGTTGAGAAGTGACACAGCTCTTTCCCAAACCAAAGGTAGAAAGGCTGATGTAAGCAACAAGGTTAGTACTCGTTTACCACTATGCAAGTATATCATACATTTAGTCGTACATACTTGGGAGCAACCTTTCTTTAATGCAGTTGGCACTTCTCAGGCAATCCAATTCCGACCAATATCCAACTGCCATGCAAAACATTGGTGGACAAAGTAGGAACGTAGCTATGACCTTCCACCGCAATCCAACGTTTCACATGTAAACCACCGATGGACGAAATTACCATCATCAATCCTTCAAATAATGAAGCCGCCAGACCGATTTTTCTGCTCTTGGTGGTTGACAGTTGCAAAGATACAACATTCTTTGAAATCACAACACATTAAAGCGCTAATCTTTTGTTAATATTTGAATATCCTTTTTTGGATTATATCAATTGATCAATGTTTTAAGCAGAAAAACACCATCAATAATAAAATACATAGGTACTATCAAACAGAGATAACCCCTTGTTATAGTGAACGATGGTCTCGTACTTATACTTAGTACATCGAACACATGTTCGGATATGCTGTCTTAATCCTTGTTGTAGTGGAAGATGGTCTCGTACTTATGTCAGCAATTTCAGTTGGTAAAAATGGCGATGTGTCTTAATCCTTGTTATAGTGGACGATGGTCTTGTACACGATGGTAATCACATGCTAATCATACATGAACAGGGGTCTTAATCCTTATTGTAGTGGACAATGGTCTCATGCATTTTTTCGACGCTGAAACTCGAAATGTGCTAGAGCTGTCTTAATCCTTGTTGTAGAGGACAATGGTCTCGTACGGTAATAGTATCATTGTTCCAACAAATGCTGTAATGTCTTAATCCTTATTGTAGTGGACAATGGTCTCGTACTAGATAAATTTAATTAAATATTGTTTGTAAAAATGAGTCTTAATCCTTGTTGTAATGGACAATGGTCTCGTACTTGGTGAAACTATCCACCTTACAGGCGAGGTGGAAATGTCTTAATCCTTGTTGTAGTGGACAATGGTCTCGTACTAATAGAGTAATGCGCCAGCAGATTTGGACTAAGTAGTCTTAATCCTTGTTGTAGTGGACAATGGTCTCGTACGGCGACAACGTCCAGCTCAATGCCGAGGAAAGAACTGTCTTAATCCTTGTTGTAGTGGACAATGGTCTCGTACGAACAAAAAACCGTAAAAGGCAATGAATCCTCAAGTCTTAATCCTTGTTGTAGTGGACAATGGTCTCGTACTATGAAAGACTTTAAAATGCCTACGGGCAAAGAGGTCTTAATCCTTGTTGTAGTGGACAATGGTCTCGTACCATATTATTAATTTTAAAAATTGAGAATTATGAAGTCTTAATCCTTGTTGTAGTGGACAATGGTCTCGTACCTCCCCAACTTCACATTCTTGCTTAGCAACTAATAAACGTCTTAATCCTTGTTGTAGTGGACAATGGTCTCGTACCAGAAGTTAAGAACTTTGAAAAGAGCAGCATCGCGTCTTAATCCTTGTTGTAGTGGACAATGGTCTCGTACTTTAAAACATTAAAATTATGGCAACATTATCAGTTGGTGTCTTAATCCTTGTTGTAGTGGACAATGGTCTCGTACACAATCAAATTGCTTGATAAGAGCAAAACAACCATGTCTTAATCCTTGTTGTAGTGGACAATGGTCTCGTACTCGACCTTATAAGACATTATTGATTATCAATAAGTCAAAGAGCTTCGCTAAAGAAATATTCACTTTCCTTAACCGAAATTTAACCATTTCTTAGCGGGTGCAAAGTTACGACTTTTTTTCGAGATATGCAAGCCAATTATTCTTAAATATTTAGCCATTTCCAACCCGAAAATTTAACTCTATTAACTATCTGCATCCATCGCCATAGAGCGCGAATTCAACAATAAACAGAGTAAAATAAAGGAAAATGCATGAGTCCTGCATATAACTGAAAGTATACAAAAAACAAGAAAAATGAGCCAGTGAAATATCTTTTCACTATATACCCTTACCTTTGCACCCAGAAAACCAAAGCACCTATGGTTAAAGTTAGGAGCACAACAAAAAGAATAAAGACTATGAATACAATGATCAAGAACATTTTAACTAGTTGGGAATCATCCCTCATCCGCTTCCAAAAGATTGACTGCTGGAATTACTCTGAGAATCTGGCAACATTGGGATGGTACCTACATAACAATGACTGTACAATAGAAGAGTACTACCTGATCAAGTACATCAGAGACAGCATCATCGGAGTGAACTTCAACGTAAAGAGCGTACTCAATGCCATCCAAAAACTCATGAACATGGAAGCAGCAAAAGAGAAAGACCTCACAACCATGCTAGTGAAAATGGATGGAAACAGAGTTGTCCTGAATGGCCAGGATGTACGCTTCAAGAAGGAGACAGAGAAAATCTTCAAGGAGAAGCTCAAGTTCAAGAAAGGAATGCTGCTCCGTAACTTCGACATTGAGACGGAAGCTCCACATGACTCCAAAAAGGTAAGACGCATCGTGGAGAAGAGAATGTGCCAGGCGTATCACCGGATGCACAAGAAGGATGAAGGCTACAAAACCAGCAACAGAGAGAAGTACTGGATGGACAGAGCCACCGCCTTCCAACTGTACAACATCGGACAGAAGGAAAAGACTAGAAACACAAGAAGAGGCGAATCCACCCACTGGAAATGGAAGAAAGATCCTATCACCCATGAATTAGTCCTCAAAAAGAAGATGGGGTACAAAAACGAAGAATCTGCACAAAAGGCTATAGCCCAATGGAAAATTAATCACCCATATGATTCCAGAGAGATGACAGCTTACAAATGCAACTACTGCAACAAGTGGCATATCGGGCACAAATCCAACTTTCAGAATCATCCAGCGATAGATTCCATGATTCCCCAAATGCAGACTTGTTGCTAAGCAATGAAAAAGAACAAAGAGAAATATGTGGAGTCTTCTTGCCAGCGTTGCCAATGTAACAGGAATCAGTGACAATAGCCATCTTCCATGTTCACCAAAGTAGCACGTGGCAAATGAGACATTAAGCTGGAGCCAACCAATGCGTTTGATTCAAGCCGAATGCATTGCAATAAGTCCGCTCGACATACGAGCAATACCTCTTAATTGGGGTGATGTTTACCTTTTTGGAATACCAAGAATAAAATTATCACCTCAAATAGTATTTTCTCGAAACATTTTGTTAACTTTGCAACAGAAAAAACAACTACATCATTAAAGATGTCCATATATAGATCAAGCACAGTATTCATAAATACAGTAGTTCTGTAATTTAAAAGTTACAGAATCTATGTGACTTGACCAACTCTTCATATAAGATGATTAACAATTAAACATAAACAAAGAATAAGAAAATGAATTATTTCAAATTGTTTGCCACTTTAGTAAAGGCTATGGTGAAGTCTTTGAGAACTCGTCAGTATGTTCTTACTTTCGAAAAAGAGAATGATAACCTTTGGTATATTAAAATGCCTTGGGCTGGACATCATCATAACTTGCAGATGGTTGCAGGAGCTAACCATCTGTTGGAGACTTTCAAGTCTAGATTGGTCACTGTACGTGTATCTTACGAACAGAAAGAATC
>ENA-UEOM01000713-UEOM01000713.1-human-gut-metagenome-genome-assembly--contig:-NODE-713-length-13897-cov-33.335239_pt1 | contig 13897 bp, 14 predicted proteins | sample MGYA00242993_ERZ507994 | MGnify/ENA primary metagenome ERZ507994 (study PRJEB26167, sample SAMN06115536) | human gut metagenome | host: Homo sapiens | place: China:Neimenggu | collected 2014-11-07... | reverse complement strand
TTTTGAAAAATGAATTTATTTATGTTAAAAATGTATGAAATCTGAAAATATATTCGTTTTTATGGAGATATTTCCGGATATGATGGTTCATCGTCTGCTCACCCGCTATCTGGCAGGAGGACGTACGGTACAGGAAGCGAAATACGAAGAATTGTGTGACCATAGCTCTGAAATGGAACAAATCGCCGCCAATGCGGAACGTGCCTCTGTAAAATACAAACAAGTAGAGTTTATGGGTGAACGCCTAGGCATGGAGTTCGATGGAGTCATTTCCGGAGTTACCGAATGGGGACTTTATGTGGAACTGAACGAAAACAAGTGCGAAGGTATGATTCCCATGCGTGACCTTGGTGATGACTATTATGATTTCGATGAAAAGAACTATTGTCTGACGGGACGCCGGCATCACAAAAAATTCAGTTTGGGAGATCCGGTTACCATTAAAGTGGCCCGCGCCAATCTGGAGAAAAAGCAACTTGATTTCGCTTTGGTCGAGAAATAAAGATTAACATCCTGTTGTAGGGGCAGACTGGTTCTTCCCCTACAACAAGACAATAGTTTCATTTACTTCACTCTTCTATTCAACTGATTATTCGCTTTATCCGGCTTCGATTTGCCGATCCGTTTACCACCGGACTTCTTTTTAGTTTCCTGTTTTGCCTTAAAAGCAAATGGATTTTTCTTATTTACCATAAATATTCCCTTTTTTCTGCAAAAATAAAGGATTAACATCAATATTCATTCTATTTATTGGCAATAATATAGAATTTACTTACTTTTGTCCTTCTAAAGCATTCAGTTCATGACTACATTCAATTACACGAACATATTAACGCAGGCAGTAGATGAATTATCTGAAAGCCAGTCCTATAAAGGATTATTCCACCAACACAAAGATGGAGATCCTTTACCATCTGCCAAATCCCTATACAAGATAGTAGAATTGGCACGCGCCATTATCTTCCCCGGCTACTTTGGTAATTCCACCGTTAACAGCCATACCATCAACTACCATATCGGTGTAAATGTAGAAACCCTGTTCGGTCTGCTGACCGAACAAATTCTGGCAGGACTTTGCTTCGGACAGGAAAACAGTAAAAATGCAACCGATGACAATGAACCGTGCAGAGAAACAGCCTCTTTGCTGGCAGCTCGTTTCATCAGTAAACTGCCCGAACTCCGCCGCATTCTGGCTACCGATGTAGAAGCCGCATATTATGGTGATCCCGCCGCCACATGCTTTGGTGAAATCATCAGTTGCTATCCGGCTATCCGCGCTATCAGCAATTACCGCATCGCACATGAGCTGTTAATACTGGGTGTACCTTTAATCCCCCGCTTCATTACAGAAATGGCACATTCGGAAACCGGTATCGATATTCATCCGGGGGCACAAATAGGACACCATTTCACTATCGACCACGGTACAGGTGTAGTAATCGGAGCGACCAGCATCATCGGAAATAATGTGAAACTCTATCAAGGGGTAACATTAGGAGCTAAAAGCTTTCCGCTAGACAATAATGGAAATCCCATTAAAGGCATTCCACGCCATCCTATTTTAGAAGACGATGTCATTGTATATTCCAATGCAACCATTTTAGGGCGTGTTACTATTGGCAAGGGTGCTACCGTAGGAGGTAATATTTGGGTAACAGAAAATGTACCTGCCGGATCACGTATCGTACAGCGAAAAAACAAAGACGAATAAATCCACTTTGCCATCATAGAAATGCTGACATCACAAAATGGTCTAAAAAGTAGTATGGCAGCAAACTTTTTAATAAAACAGTAACTTCCTGTACACCTTCTTGTAACAGATAAACAAGATATTTGCAGTACGATAAAAAAGGAGGTATATATGGAACTTAAAAGCAATGAATATCAGATAGAATGTACACCCTACGGGGAATATTACGCCTTTTTAACAGACTACCACCAATGCTGCACTTACGGCGAAACTGCCGAAGAAGCATTGGAAACCCTGTCAGATATCGCCGATGAGTTTTTCTGCGAAATAAACGAAGTCTATCTGGCAGAAGAATTCGCATAAAAGTCACTCAACCTATTAATCATAGAATTTCTCTTACAGAAACCATACCTGTGTGATACAGATATGGTTTCATTTTGTCCTAAGCATGCCCCATACGGTAGAGACTGTACCCCAAATAAGCCAAATACAAACAAGAGACCAGTATCATTAAAGCACAAACCACATATCCCTTACGTTTCTCATCCGTCAATTCCATTTTCATTCTGATTTCTATTTAAGTTTCTTGATTCAGCAAAAATGGCAAATTCCTGTGTAGAATTTATTTCTATAGGATAACAATTACATTGCCGGATACATATTTTGTCAATTTATTCCACAGATATACCCAATTCCGTTTTCAAAGAATTTTTACAATCAAAGGTAAATAAAGACCCCGGCAAGGAGCGTGGACGCCCCGATTTCATCCTCTTTTTTGCTTCATCAAACAGATTAATTCTCTAAATAATTGATTAGCAAACAGAAAATCATTAAATTTGTCCCATCAATTGAAATTACGTAATTATCATTTAAGATGAAGGAAGAATTCGAGCTAATCGCCAAGACTTTCCAGGGACTGGAAGAAGTACTGGCAAAAGAACTCACCGAGCTGGGAGCCAGCAATATAGAAGTAGGAAGACGCATGGTAGCCTTTACGGGCGATAAAGAAATGATGTATAGGGCAAACTTCTGCCTGCGTACTGCCATCCGCATCCTGAAACCCATCAAACATTTTGAGGCGAAGAATGCCGATGAAGTTTACGAAGCTATCAAGGCCATTGCGTGGGAAGACTTCTTGGATAAAGATAAAAGTTTTGCCGTAGACGCTGTGGTTTTCTCGAACGAGTTCCGTCACTCCAAGTTCGTAGCCTACAAAGTAAAAGACGCCATTGTGGACTATTTCCGTGAAAAGACAGGAGAGCGCCCCTCGGTACGCATCAACCATCCCGATGTGGCACTGAACATCCATATAGCCGAAAATAAATGCACTCTGTCACTGGATAGTTCGGGCGAGTCACTCCACCGCCGGGGTTATCGCCAGGAAGCTGTAGAAGCTCCTTTGAATGAGGTACTGGCAGCCGGTATGATCCTGATGACCGGATGGAAAGGCGAATGTGATTTGATAGACCCGATGTGCGGTTCAGGAACAATACCTATCGAAGCCGCCCTGATAGCACGTAACATCGCTCCCGGCGTATTCCGTAAGGAGTTCGCTTTTGAAAAGTGGAACGATTTTGATCAGGAACTATTTGACCGCATCTACAATGACGACTCACAGGAACGTGAGTTCACACATAAGATTTTTGGATATGACAATAATCCGAAAGCAAATGAAATTGCCACTCACAATGTGAAAGCAGCCGGACTGAGCAAGGAGATTATCTTAAAAATCCAACCGTTCCAGCAATTTGAGCAACCCAAAGAAAAAAGCATCATCATCACCAACCCTCCTTATGGAGAACGTATCTCAACCAATGATTTGCTGGGCCTGTATCAAATGATAGGCGAACGTCTGAAACACTCTTTCACCGGCAATGATGCATGGGTACTAAGTTACCGTGAAGAATGTTTCGACCAGATTGGTTTAAAGCCTTCTATAAAAATCCCCCTGTTCAACGGTTCGTTGGAATGTGAATTCCGCAAATACCAATTATTCAACGGCAAATTCAAAGAATTCCGTAGTGAGAACGCCGATCAGGAATTCAAGCCCCGCCGGGAAGAAATCCGCCCGCGCCGTAACACGGAAAAGGTAGAATATGGAGAACGCAGAGAACGTCGTAGTTTTGACAACAGACGTGAAGAACACGGAGAGTACAAAGGAGGAGAGCGCAGAGAAAGACGCTCTTTTGATGACAAACGTGAGGGACGTGGCGATTTCAAAAGAGGAGAACACCGCAACTTTGGTGACAGACGTGAAGGCCGCGACAATTTCAAAAGCAGTCCCCGTAAATTTGACGACAATAAGGAAAAGACAGAAGAATAAACAGTTATGAGAAAATTAATCAATCTGATTGCCTTATTAATCATGGCTTCATCTGTAACATGGGCACAAGACAAGAAAAGTTTCACACTGGAAGACTTGATGCCGGGAGGAAACAATTATTATAACCTGCTTCCACAAAACCTGTATGGTTTGCAATGGTGGGGAGATGTATGCATCAACGCCGACATAGAAGAGGTAAAAACCATCCAGCCGGCAAATGGGAAGGAAAACGTACTTATCACTTTGCAGGAAGTGAATGAACTGTTGGCAAACAAGGAATTAGGGAAAATCAACCACTTCAGGAATGCATCTTTCCCATACGCTGAAAAGATGATGCTGGTAAATACCACATCCAATAAAGTGCTGATCGATTTAACTAAAAAGGAAATAATATGGAGTCAGCCTCTCTCTCCTAAAGCCGCCAACCAGGACTGGAACAAGGAAAGCCGTTCATTGGCTTATACCCTTGACAACAATCTGTTTGTAACGACTGCCGACGGGAAAACGCAACAAGTCACCGACGAACCGAAAGGCATCGTATGCGGACAAAGTGTACACCGTCAGGAATTTGGTATCTCGAAAGGTACTTTCTGGAGTCCGAAAGGAAATCTGCTTGCTTTCTACCGCATGGACGAAAGCATGGTAACCGATTATCCACAAGTAAATACCTCCACCCGCATAGCGACACTGGAGCCGGACAAGTATCCGATGGCAGGAATGACCAGCCACAAAGTGACTGTCGGCATCTACAATCCGGCGACCCAAAAAACAGTTTATCTGAAAGCCGGCGACCCTACCGACCGTTATTTCACCAATATCAGCTGGAGTCCTGACGAGAAAAGCGTTTATGTCATTGAACTGAACCGTGACCAGAACCATGCCCTGCTATGCTGCTATGACGCGGAAACAGGAGAGCCACTGAAAAATAACCCCCTTTACGAAGAGGAGCATACTAAATATGTAGAACCCCAACATCCCATCGTCTTTCTGCCATGGGACCACACGAAGTTCATCTATCAGAGCCAGCGCGACGGCTACATTGTCTTACATTACCTGGGCGCCGTGATAAGCGGCAGCTTTTTTGTCTTCGTCCTGGCTTGGATTTATAAACTCTGCTATAAGCTGAAACAAGAAAACAAGCCCGAACAGGGAGAAGAATTAATAGGCAGGAAATGCGAAATATATACCCGCTGCCAAGAACAAGAACAGGCAGGAACAAACTATGTGGTCTATATCGCCATCAATGGCGCACAAAGAGAACTTACCGTGCGGAGCATACAGGGTAAAAGCTACCGGGAAGGCGATATCCTCACACTGAAGGATTACAAGGAAGGAATCTATTATATTGATTAAATAAACCCTAAAAACGCAATCATTTATGGATGAGCAGATTCTCATTTATGCAGCTATTCTGGTAGCTGTCATCGTCCTGACCATCGTCGGGATTTTAAGTCGTTACCGCAAGTGCAAGAGCGACGAGGTATTGGTAGTATATGGTAAGACCGGCGACAAGAAATCGGCTAAACTGTATCACGGAGGAGCCGCTTTTGTATGGCCCATTATCCAGGGATACTCTTTCCTGAACATGAAACCCATGCAGATTGACTGCAAACTGACCGGTGCCATTTCCAAACAAAACATCCGCGTAGATGTGCCCACTACCATCACTGTGGCCGTAAGCACAGAGCCCGAAGTTATGCAGAATGCAGCCGAACGCTTACTGGGACTGAATATCGAAGCACAACAGGAACTGATTAAAGACGTTGTTTACGGACAAATGCGTCTGGTCATTGCCGACATGACCATCGAACAACTGAACAGTGATCGTGATACATTCCTTGAGAACTGCCGCAAGAACATCGACTCCGAATTGAAGAAATTCGGTCTTTACCTGATGAACATCAACATCAGCGATATCCGCGATGAAGCCGATTATATCGTCAATCTGGGAAAAGAAGCCGAAGCGAAAGCCAAGAACGAAGCCTTGGCTAACATTGAAGAACAACAGAAACTGGGTGCCATCAAGATTGCGGAACAACAAAAAGAACGTGCCACCAAAGTAGCGGAAACCAACCGCGACAAGAACACTCAACTGGCCGATACGCAACGTGACGAGGAAATTAAAGTAGCCATAGCCGACAAGGAACGTGAATCGAAAGTAGCAGAAGAAAATGCCGAAAAAGAATCACGTATCGCCAAAGCCAGCGCCTCTATGGAGGTGAACAAGGAACAGGCGCGTACCGAACAGGAAAGCCGTACGGCAGAGCTCCAATCCGATATGGAAATAAAGCAGGCGGAAGCACAAAAGAAATCGGCCATCGGGCAAAATAACGCTGCCAAAGAGGTTGCCGAAAGCAATGCGGAACTGGAAGTTACCAAGGCGGAAGCCTCTAGAAAAGCCGGTGAAGCACAAGCCCGGACACAAGCTGCCGTCCTCACCGCACAGGAAAACGCACAGCGTGAAATAGAAGAAGCGAAAGCCCGCAAAGTGGAACAGGCCTTGAAAGCGGATAAGATTGTTCCTGCCGAAATAGCCAAACAGCAGGCCATCTTGGATGCGGACGCATTGGCCGAGCAAATAAAACGTAAGGCAAATGCAGAAGCGGAAGCTATCCTGGCCAAAGCACAGGCGGAAGCCAAGGCCATCCAGATGAAACTGGAAGCAGAAGCGGAAGGCAAGAAGAAATCCTTGCTGGCCGAAGCGGAAGGTTTCGAGGCCATGGTGAAGGCTGCCGAGCGCAATCCCGAAATCGCCATCCAATACAAGATGGTTGACCAATGGAAGGAAATCGCTTCGGAACAGGTTAAGGCATTTGAACATATCCAACTGGGAAATGTTACTGTATTTGACGGTGGCAACGGCACAACGTCCAATTTCTTGCAGAATGTGGTCAGCAAAGTGGCTCCCGCACTGGGTATTCTAGACAAGCTTCCCATTCATGATACCTATCAGAACATTGTCAATCCTTCCTCGAAAGGAAATGCACAGAATAAACCTGAGAAAGAGGATTTTGAACCGGTAGACAAGGACGGAAAGAAACGCCCGACCGACACCCCTCCTGCTCCGGACAAGAAATAACAGGAAATAGTTTACTTTAAGAATAGCGTTTGTATGATGTGGCGGCAGAAACAGATTTCTGCCGCCACACATTCTTTTTAACCGTATTATCACCGCTTTACAGAGTAAAATTCGTAATTTTGCAATCGGTAAAAAGAAATAAATCAATGGATTTTAAGTACGACGTTATTGTAATAGGCGCCGGACACGCAGGCTGTGAAGCAGCCGCGGCCGCAGCCAATATGGGTTCGAAGACCTGCCTGATTACCATGGATATGAACAAAATCGGGCAAATGAGTTGTAACCCTGCCGTAGGTGGCATCGCCAAGGGACAAATCGTAAGAGAGATAGACGCATTAGGTGGCTACATGGGACTGGTTACAGACCGTACAGCCATACAGTTCCGTATGCTCAACCGCTCCAAAGGTCCCGCTATGTGGAGCCCCCGCGCCCAATGTGACCGCGGCAAGTTTATCTGGGCATGGCGCGAGATTCTGGAGAATACTCCCAATCTGCACATTTGGCAAGATACCGTAGAAGAACTAATCGTGGAAAACGGCGAAGCGACCGGAGTCATGACTTGCTGGGGAGTGACTTTCCATGCTAAATGTATCGTGCTCACCGCAGGAACCTTCCTGAACGGACTGATGCACATCGGGCATAAACAACTGGCAGGAGGACGCATGGCCGAACCTGCCTCCTACCATCTGACCGAATCAATCACCCGCCAGGGAATCACCGCCGGACGCATGAAGACCGGTACGCCTGTCCGCATAGACGGGCGCAGCGTACACTACGACCTGATGGAAACACAGGACGGAGAAAACGACTTCCATCGCTTTTCGTTCATGAGCGAACCGCGCAAACTGAAACAACTGCAATGCTGGACCTGCTTTACCAACGAAGAGGTACACGAGATACTACGGAAAGGTCTGCCCGACTCTCCCCTTTTCAACGGACAAATCCAAAGCATCGGACCGCGTTATTGTCCCAGTATAGAAACCAAAATCGTAACCTTCCCCGACAAGCCGCAACATCAGCTTTTCCTGGAACCCGAAGGAGAAACCACACAGGAACTTTACCTGAACGGGTTCTCTTCTTCACTGCCTATGGACATACAGTTGGCGGCATTGAAGAAAGTACCCGCATTTAAGGACTTGGTAGTCTATCGTCCGGGATACGCCATCGAATACGATTACTTCGACCCCACCCAACTGAAACATACGTTGGAATCGAAAATAATCAAGAACCTGTTCCTTGCCGGACAAGTAAACGGAACTACCGGTTACGAAGAAGCAGGCGGACAGGGAATCATTGCCGGCATCAACGCACACATCAATTGCCACGGTGGCGAACCGTTCACACTGGGACGGGACGAGGCCTACATCGGTGTCTTGATTGACGATCTGGTTACAAAAGGTGTGGACGAACCTTATCGTATGTTCACCTCCCGTGCCGAATACCGCATCCTGCTCCGACAAGACGATGCAGATATGCGCCTTACCGAACGCGCCTACAAGCTGGGACTGGTAAAACAAGACCGTTACGAACATCTTTGCAGCAAACGGGAAGCCGTGAGCCGAATCATCGACTTTGCCAAAACCTTCTCCATCAAAGCCGCATTAATCAATGATGCTTTGGAAAGTTTAGGTACTGCCCGTCTGACACACGGCTGCAAACTAATCGACCTGCTGAACCGTCCGCAGATTACTATCGAAAATATAGCCGGGCACATTCCGGCTTTCAAAGCCCTGCTGGACCAAATCACCGACCGTAAAGAAGAAGTGATTGAAGCCGCCGAAGTGCTGATCAAATACCAAGGATACATTGACCGCGAACGAATGATCGCCGACAAGATACATCGTCTGGAAGCCATCCGCATCAAAGGCAAGTTCGATTACAACTCATTGAATTCGCTCTCTACCGAAGCCCGGCAGAAACTGATGAAGATAGATCCCGAGACTTTGGCGCAAGCCAGCCGCATACCGGGCATCTCTCCTAGCGACATCAATGTCTTACTAGTCCTGCTGGGACGGTGAAACAAGGTATGTTTCACGTGAAACAAGTAATTTAATAGACTAACAATAAAATACTGGTTATGAGCAAAGAAACGCTTAAAGCAAACTTAAGAGAAATTCCAGATTTCCCCATTCCGGGAATTCTGTTTTACGATGTGACAACCCTGTTCAAAAACCCCGAATGCTTGCAGGAAATACTAGATACTCTATACGAGATGTACAAGGACAAAGGCATCACCAAAGTAGTAGGAATTGAATCGCGTGGCTTCATTATGGGTGGTGCGCTGGCGGCACGGTTAGGTGCCGGATTCGTGATGGCACGCAAGCCGGGCAAACTTCCCGCAGAAGTAGTAGAGGAAACATACGCAAAAGAGTATGGAACCGACACCATTCAGATACATAAAGACGCCATCGATGAGAACGACGTGGTTCTGCTGCACGATGATTTATTGGCTACCGGCGGAACCATGGCGGCCACTCATCGCTTGGTACAAAGATGTGGCGCCAAAAAGATTTTCATCAATTTCATTATCGAACTGGGAGGTCTGAACGGCAGAAAGGCATTCCCCGAAGATATCACGGTGGATACACTGCTTACTTTATAGTGTCACACAACATGTCCATCAAAACGGGCCCCATCATCGTTCACAATAAAAAGAGATCTATGGAATGAGATGGACGATGAAACCGAAAGATATATATCTTCAGGCTGTAAGATATATAATGTTACAGCTTGAAGATATATAATGTTACAACCGAAAGATATAGGATGTTGCGGTTGCAACATCAACTCAAGAAACAGTTCTGCCAACCGGCAATATTCAATAAGCATGTATGGAAAAAGAAGAGATTACAACCAATGATTATCTGAAAGGAATTGTACTAAACCTGCCCGACAGCCCCGGCATTTACCAATACTTGAACTCCGAAGGAACCATTATCTACGTTGGAAAGGCAAAAAACCTGAAGCGCAGAGTCTCTTCTTATTTTAATAGAGAACACCCCAACGGCAAGACACGATTGCTGGTCAGCAAAATTGCAGATATCCGTTATATCGTGGTAAAAACAGAAGAAGACGCTCTTTTACTCGAAAACAACCTGATAAAGAAATACAAGCCACGTTACAATGTATTGCTGAAAGATGACAAGACTTACCCCTCTATTTGTGTAAGCAACGAATATTTCCCACGTATCTTCAAAACCCGGCAAGTCATCCGCAACGGGTCCTCTTATTATGGTCCGTACAGTCACATGCCCTCCATGCTTGCCGTGATGGACTACATGCACGAGTGGAATTCGGGCCATCTGTTTGTGGGTGTGAGGAATGTAAACGAGGATTTCTTTACCTCTGATGTTACGGCACTTTTCCAAAACAGTTCTGAAGGAATTTTTCCTACGGTTGCTTCAAGCTATCCGATAGCCAACTATCCGTATTCGGGCTTGACCCTTTATTTTGATGTAACCAAGGGAAAATGGACATTCAGAAACAGTCTGTATAATGGTGTGGGATATAATGGCTGGAAAGCCCACGACAATCCCTTCCTGGTTCGCCCGAAGAAGGATGGAATCTTCAACATGTCGCAGTTGGAGTATGAACATAAAGGTGGAAAATATTTTGCGGGTGCTGCCGTCCATACCCGTCAATATCCGATAAACGAGGATGGCGAAATGGTTTCTGCCGATGAATCCAAGGGCAAAACAACCTGTGGCTGGTGGATTTACGGAGAGCAGAGCGTTTGGAAGGCAGGCGACAAGAACATTTCGTGCATGGTGCAATATTCCGAGAACACCAGTCATCAGAATGCCTGCTACCGATACGCTGAACTGGGCGGCGCCTATCAGGACGAGAAGAACGAGTGCGGATTGTCGGGCCAGTACGCCCGCTTCCAGCAGGGTTCGGAATATTCGCTGGAAGTAACGTGGAAAAGACAGCTGACGGAATCCATTTCCCTTCAGCCATCGTTCCAGTACATCAAAAACGACAATGGAGATTTCACGGCACTCAGTGCCCGACTCTATGTCAGTTTCTAGAATAAACGAAAAAGATGACTCGCCAAGACGTCTAGTCATCTTTTTCGTTTTTGTTTTTTTATTCAAATTCGGTGCTGAAGCCGGAATATGGAATGGTTGGAGAATCGATGATGAATGATGCGGAAGAATGGGTGGAGAGGAACGGACCTTTATAGATGGTCATCTTTCCCTTCACCATGTGGACGTTTTCGAACGACAGTTTTTTTACCACTTTATCTTCAGTATCAGTAGTCTGGGTATTCAGCGTGATATCCGTAACATCATCACCACCCAGGAAGAAATAGATGGTGAAAAGGAATCTTTTTGCCTTGAACCGATCGCCCGAGATATCGTATGTCTTGGTAAGAGTAGTCTTCTCGAGGCAATAGCCCGTAGATGGATTGAAGACATTACCGCAGTTGCCGGTAATCGTATATTTGAACGACTTCATGTATTCCGGGCAAGGTTCCTGACGACTGTTGAGCTCCAAAACGGTTACTCCACGTTTCAGGATGCAGTCGTAGTTCTGGCTTTCTTCTCTATCTTTTACAGCAATATCCTGATAGGTATAAAACATATCTGTGACCACATTTTTCGGGAAGACGACCTCAGTCTTTGATTTGATGCTGACCTTGTTGTCTTTTGAAGGGTTATCGGTGGCAGCGGCGATAGCCACCATCTTGTAATTACCTCTAGGCACATACAGTTTCACCTGTCCGAAATTCTTACCGGTAGAAAATTGGGTTACCAAATACATCGTATCTTTATCTTCCGGAAATAAGGCTACTTCCAACTCAGTAATCTGCTTGCACTCACTCAGGTTCTTCTTCCCACCAGTGTCTGCACGGGTAATCCAAGGAGATGCTGCCTGAGCTACGTCAGCAGTACCTGCTCTGGATTCAATTTCTGAGATTGATTTCTCGAAGAAGTTGAAGCTAACTTCCAGTTTGTCACTTCGTGATGAAGAATCCATCACGCCATCCTCTTTACTACAACTTACTACTAGTAAGGCTGCAATAATAAGCCATAGGCTTTTAGTGAAATATTTCTTCATAGGTTTTAAATTTGAAGAAATACGCCAGAATATCTGGTATTGTCTGCTATTACTCATCTAGTTGATACAGCTAGCTGTTTTTCTGTAGTAGTATTGATGCGAAATTACAAAAATTTAGAATACACTGTACTCCTCGCCCCCTATTTTTTTAACTATCTTAACGAAGTTTTCACCTGATTAAACAAATAGGGGGCTTTTATGGGCACTTATAGACTACTCCTGCTCCACCTTCACTCCCGTAATCCGGCTTTTGAAATCGCCAGCCTTCTGGAGTGGGAACACCAGCGTGCGCTGATAGTGCATCTTGGCAGAAGGATTATACACGATAGGCTGAGTGGCAGTAGCATCACTCTTCTGGAATGTAGCCAGGTCTTTCTGCTGCATCGCATAAAGGGTGAGCGGACCCAGCTCCTCGCGCAACTTGCCATCCACATAAAGACAGGTCTTCCTGTTATTGATAATAACTCGCTCTAAATTGGTCTTTGATTGAATATCAAGAAGTTGGGCGTTTGCCTATATAATATAGGTAACAATATGGAAACGAGCGGACTTCTGCTCGTTTCTGTATTTTGCAATATGCAAAGAACGCCTCAATTCGGGGACAAAGATACGATATTTTTCTTAATATCCCATAATTTACAAGAAGAGAAATATAGAAATTAGGACTTTTTTACATGAAATCTCAAACTTGTGAACATAACCCCATCATAAAATGAATAGCAAGTGTTCCTGCTGAGTTTATCAATCAGGGGCATTGTTGTTGATGACGACTCTACCATCAGCTCATATATACCTTTCCGACACAAGCATATAGTGTTTTCATTTGTAAAATGATGTAATCCAAGCAATAAACTTTATCAATCTTCGTTCTTTTATTATAACACCAAAATAAGAACATATGTATGTATCATCAAGACAAGGATATAACCCTCCTGTAAAATCAACAGGAAGAGGCAAAAAATATTCACATTTTGCTTCTTTGAAGTATTGCAACGGTGCTGAGACCTTCTACACCGTAAGTTATCATGCTTACATACCTTTACTAAAATTTAACAATATTGTTATGGACAAAATAATAAAAATATTATCAAGTATAATTTGTTTTTTTTGCTTCGTCATTTATGAGTTTATCGATTATTTAAATATTTTTTTGTTTTTTTTGCCAAATCTTCCAGAATCATTTGTAACTGAAAAAAAATGGGAAAAAATATTACGCAAATTAATTAAAAAATCATAACATTATGGTTATGAAATAACCAGTCTTTTTAGGAGATATTGATTAGGGCACGAAAAACCGCAAAGAAATTTTTAGGTATCACTGAAATTTCCAAAAGAGTCCAAAGACAAAGCAATTCAACTTGTTCAGTTCTCCTTCAGGGCTGATGTGCAAGCGAGAGAGTCGTATGTACGACGATGAGTCAGCTTGGCATAACAAGTTCTACAAGGAAGTAACCTCCAAGGTTGACGAAGACATTTTCACGTTGCATAAACAACTCGTTCGCCAACTGGTTGTCAGAGTTAGTTAACGCCGAGGATTGCATAAAGGCTTTCCAAGGCATATGTTTAATTCAAATTTAATCCACTTTTTAAAGTGGAGTCATAGACAAAATCATATAGAATAAAGATGAAAGAATTAGTGGGTATTATATTATTGACAGTTTTGGTAGTATTTGGTTCATGCAACTCCAATACTAATGTGTCTCTTGTGGGAACATCTCCGCAACTATTTGATGTATGCCAAGTA
>ENA-UEOM01000706-UEOM01000706.1-human-gut-metagenome-genome-assembly--contig:-NODE-706-length-14008-cov-20.864188_pt1 | contig 14008 bp, 14 predicted proteins | sample MGYA00242993_ERZ507994 | MGnify/ENA primary metagenome ERZ507994 (study PRJEB26167, sample SAMN06115536) | human gut metagenome | host: Homo sapiens | place: China:Neimenggu | collected 2014-11-07... | reverse complement strand
AAGAAATGGTACTACCGCTTCTATGTAGAAGATGCAAGCGGCAATCTGGTTCAGAAAGAATACGCTGGAACAGAAAGCAAAAGTGAAACGGAAAAACTGCTCCGTCAGGCAATGGACGATTACGAAAGCAAGAAATTCATTGCAAAGTCGGAAAATATTACAGTTGGAGAATTACTTGATATATGGGCAGAGGAAGAATTAAAGACCGGTACTCTCAGTAATGGGACAGTCCAGAATTACCTTGGTGCTATTACCAACATCAAGAAGCATCCAATTTCAGAGAGAAAGTTGAAAAATGTAACATCTGAGCATTTACAAGCCTTCTTCGATCTGCTTTCCTTTGGTGGCACTTATCCAGATGGTTCAGAAAGAAAAGGTTACAGCAAAGATTACATTCGTTCTTTCTCGGCAGTATTACAGCAGTCATTCCGGTTTGCAGTATCACCAAAGCAATATATCACTTTCAATCCGATGCAGTATATTAAGCTGAAATACCAGACGGATGAGGTTGACCTGTTTTCTGATGATGACATGGATGGCGATATACAGCCAATTCCACGAGAGGATTATGAAAGACTGATTGAATTTCTACAGGATTACAATCCACCGGCAATACTTCCAATCCAGATAGCTTATTATGCAGGACTTCGTATCGGTGAAGCCTGTGGTCTGGCATGGCAGGATGTAAATCTTGAAGAACAGTGCCTTACGATCAGACGAAGTATCCGATATGATGGTTCAAGGCACAAGAATATCATCGGACCAACCAAACGAAAAAAGGTAAGGATTGTTGATTTTGGAGATACACTGGCAGAGATTCTTCGCAATGCCCGAAAGGAACAACTTAAAAACCGAATGCAGTACGGAGAACTTTACCACAAAAACTACTACAGAGAAGTAAAAGACAAAAACAGAGTTTACTATGAGTTCTATCATCTGGACGGAACAGAGAATGTTCCAGAAGATTATAAGGAAATATCCTTTGTCTGCTTAAGACCGGATGGAAGTTTGGAACTGCCAAGCACGTTAGGAATTGTTTGCAGGAAGATTGCTCAGAAACTGGATGGATTTGAAGGATTTCATTTTCACCAGTTGCGACACACCTACACAAGCAACCTTCTGGCAAATGGAGCAGCTCCGAAAGATGTACAGGAACTGTTAGGACACTCAGATGTCAGTACCACAATGAATGTCTACGCCCATTCCACAAGAAAAGCCAAGCGGGAATCCGCAAAGTTACTTGATAAAGTGGCAGGCAACGACTAAATAAAACTTTCCCTTATTTCCCTTACGATTATCTCATAAGGGCAAAAATAAGGGAAAATACATATCATTTCACTAATGAATGGGCTGAAAATCCTGTAAAATAGGGAAAGTTAGAAAGATATTTCGGCAAACTGGAATTTGAGTCTCTGTAAAGCTGGAATTAACCCATACAATTATTTTAATTTAGAGGTTCTTACGCAATTATCCGTATTTTGTAATTTTTCAATACTGGAATGCCAGTGTAAATCAGCATTCTCCATTTTTATTAAAGCGAAAAACTTTTCCTGACAGATCTGGAATGCCTCATGCTCTTTTTCTTTATTCTTCCGTTCCAGCTCCTCGTCATTCTTCGTCGCCATACGAATGACCGATTTCAGCGGCTGGATCACCTTCTTCTCATCCACCTCGCGGACGCCAAGAACCACCTCTCCGAACTCGATTCCGCGGGCGGTCTCCACGATCACATGGTCGCCCATCTTGATTTCCATCTGCGCCGGATCGAAGTAATATACCTTTCCGGCCTTGCGGAACCGGACTCCGATTACCTTTATCATAAATTTAATTCTCCTTCATCGTCAAAAGCATCAGCTGCCTTTTTGTCAGATTGAACATCACCTTGCTTTTTACTTTTGTCAGGTCCCTTGGAACACTGATATAAGATGCTGCCATACTCTGCCTCCTTAATGTGCATGGAATATACTGTGTGCTACTGCTCCGGTCTTAAATAAGGTAAATGCCAACAGGATCGTAAAGCCCATAACCTTCCATAACGAAGCAATGATATCTGTGCTGAATGCTACTGACTGGATCAGGACTGCATAGATTCCCACACATACCATGATCAGAAATCCCTGAAATCCCAGTGCAAACAGACTTCTCATATAATTCTGGCCCATCATGCTCTGTTCCCTGTTTCCAAAGGTTGCAAATGGGAGCGGTGCCAGACTGACCATCAGATAGATTTCCACCATACGTCCATTGATGATCACAAAGATGACTGCCGAAAGCACGTACATGAGAAACTGCACGATAAATGACTGTAAAAATATTGCAAAAAGTGGTCCCAGTTCCATAGCCTCCAGTGTGGACTGCATGGTTGCCAGCGTACTTGCATCTACTGCCGTGCTTCCCTGTATAATGCCTCCTGCCTGCCGCACCACACTCTGTGACACATCAAATACCGCCATCGTGATATCAAATGTGTGTGTGATCAGTTCCACTGCCACGAAAGTCTTGAAGATCCATTTCCAGATGAACCATGTCTCAAAACTTGCCAGATTGTTATAACTGATGATCAGCTGTATCAGCTCATAACACGCAATGAATGTGAGCAGTATTCCGGCAACCGGCATGATCACGGATTCTGACAGGTTCCTGACCATATTGAAGACTGCCGGCATGAAATTGCTCGGTGTCTTTCCTACTTCCGTTGCGATCTGTCCCACCTGGTCATTCACAGAGGAAAACGTATTGGTGAGGTTGTCCATGATTCCCGATACAAGAATGCCCTTCAGCCAGTCAGTAATCTGCTGAATTATGCTGTTCAATTATTTCCTCCTTTCATCCGGGACAGGGATTTCCCCTGCCCCATGATCCAAACCTGATTTAGAATAAGCCGGAAAGTAATGGAACAAGTGTAGTTCCAATAAGGGCTACACCACCTCCTGCCATAAGCTGCTTCATTCCCTGGGACTTTGCTGATGTGTGATAAAGAAGTAGTAGAAGTGTAAAAAATTTTGCCGTTCCTATCCGGCGTTTGCGCATTGCGCCGGATAGGTCGGGCGGTCATTCGGGCAGGTCTACCTTGCCAACGAAAGAGTAATAAATATCAATGTCCTGTCTGCGTGTGCCGTTCTCGTCATAGCTGCACTCATGCACAACGATTTTCTCCACAAACTCACGCAAAAGGGTAGGGGTAAGTTCTTCAAAGCTGGTGTACTTGCGGACAACATTCATAAACTTTTCTGCGTTTACCGTGGCTTCCTGCGCTTTGGAAAGCTCTGCCCGGATAGCGGCGGCTCTCTCTTTCAGTTCTTTCTGCTCGGCTTCATAGTCTGCCGACAGCTCCGTGAAACGCTCGTCTGAAATGCGCCCGGTCACGCTGTCCTCATACAGCCGCTTGAAGATAGCGGATAACTCGCTGATACGCTTCTCGGCGGCTTCCAGCTCCTTTTTCCTTGCGGCGTTCCTGCGCTTGCCCCCGTCCTCGTTCTGCTCGATCAGCAGCTTCATAAACCGGGCTTCGTGCTTCGCTGCATAGCTGGTGACTTTCCGCAGATTGTCGGTCACTCCGGCGGTCAACAGGTCGGTGCGGATAAAGTGCGCCGTACAGTCACGGGTACGCTTCTTGTAGCTCCCGCAGATATAACAATCCTGCTTGCGGGTGGCGTTCTGGTAACGCTGCTGGTAAAGGACGCTGCCGCAGTCGGCACAAAAGAGTATGCCGGAGAATAAGCCCACTTCATCATAGCGGTTCGGGCGTTTGCGCTGCTTGCGTAACTCCTGCACACGCTCCCACATCTGGGTGTCAATGATAGGCTCATGGTGGTTCTCGAAAATCGCCTGTTTCTCAATGGGGTTCTCTACGCTGTGCTTGGTCTTGTAGGACGGCTTCTCCGTCTTGAAGTTTACCAGACAGCCCGTGTACTCCCTGTTTTCAAGGATATGTACCACGGTATTGGTCGCCCACTTGCACTCATAGCCGGGGTGGTAGCGGCGGGTGCTTCCCGTCCGACGGTATTCCAGCGTTCCCGGCGTGGGGATCTCCTGCTCTGTGAGCATACGGGCTATCTTGGTCGGCCCGTTCCCGGCAAGGCACAAGCTGTAAATCTGCCGCACAACAGGGGCGGCTTCCCCGTCAATGATAAAATTTTCGTCCTCGTCCATAAAGTAGCCGTATACGGGTTTGCTCGTGACGGGCTTCCCGCTCATACCCTTAGACCGTTTTACTGCTTTGATTTTCTTGCTCGTATCTCTCACCAGCCATTCGTTAAAAATGTTCCGCAGAGGGGCAAAATCATTGTCGCCCTGTGCGCTGTCCACTCCGTCATTGATAGCGATAAAGCGGACGCCTTTCTGTGGGAAAATCATTTCCGTATACATTCCCACTTGCAGATAGTTTCGCCCTAACCGTGACATATCCTTGACGATAACGGTGCCGACTTTTCCGGCTTCAATGTCCGCAAGCATGGCTTGAAAACCGGGTCTTTGGAAGTTCGCCCCAGAATAACCGTCATCTGTGTACCATTGCAGATTGGAAAAGCCGTTCTGCTTCGCATAGGTTTCAAGAATACGCTTCTGGTTTGAAATAGAATTGCTCTCACCTTGCAGCTCGTCCTCGTGGGATAATCTCGGATAAAGGGCGGTAATAAGGTTTCGGGTGGTCTGTCTTAACATAGTGTCCTCCATTTCCGACAGCCAGCCCCACTATTCCGTATGACTATCATACCACACGCCGGGGCTGGCTGTACAGTCCTTTCTGCTTCTTTACGTCCCGTCAAATTGCCGATTTTTGTGTAGCAGCTTCCGCTTCCAGCACTTTCAGCATTTTATCGGCGGCGGTGGCGGTGGTGTCCTGCTTGAAATAGCCGGAAACGACAAGGACAGAATTACCTATGCGGATTTCCGTCACGCAATCCGGGCGGCGGGTGCTGCGGTCATTCTTTGGGGTGTTGGTCATAGGCGGCTCTCCTTTCTGTTCATCAGCTTTTTCAGTTGTCCCATTTTCTCCTGCGCCGTGGCTTTTCGGAAGTTGCTCCCGGTAAAGCGGACAGGAGAACACATTTCAATCAGACGGTCATAAATGCGGGCGTGGGCGGTGTCCTCCGGGTGCTGCAAGTCCTCCAGCGTGAGATTAGTCGTGACGATCAGCGGCCTGCCGCTGCGGTAACGGCTGTCAATCACGTTGTAGACCTGCTCTAAGCCGTATTCCGTTCCCCGTTCCATTCCAAAATCGTCAAGGATAAGCAGCGGGAAGCTGCAAAGTCGGGAGATATATTCATTCCTGCCCTCAAAGCTGGCGGCAAGGTCACCCAATATCAATGCAAAGTTTGTCATGCACACGGGGATTTCACGCTCCATAAGGGCATTTGCGATACAGCCCGCAAAATAGCTCTTGCCTGTGCCAACGCCGCCCCATAGCAGATAGCCAATGTTGCGCTCTTTCATGGTTTCCCAGTTCTCCACATAGAAATGGGCGTGTTCCATTTGCGGGCACTTGCCGTTGTCGTTCTCAAACGTCCAGCCCTGCATAGCCGGGTCTGTAAAGCCCCGCCGCTTCAACCGCTCGACAGTTTCAAGGTGACTGCGCTGTTTCTCTGCGGCTTCCCGTTCCTCACGCTCTGCCCGCTGGCAGTCACATTCTGCCGGGTGGCGGTCACGCCCCAGCCATGCGGCGGTTTCTTTGGGGAAATAGCCCTCTTTGGGCTTGTGGCACTTCCCGCAGTATAAAAGCCCGTCCTCGCCGGTGTAGTCCTCCGGCTCCGGCGTGGTGTCGGTCATATTCAAAATCATTTCATCAAATCCATTCGTCATAAGCTCTCGCCCTCCTTACAGGTATAATCGGGTATGCCCTTTTTCGGGGCTTTCTTGGCTGCGTCCTCCTGCGCCCACTTGAAAATCGTGGCTGCATGGCTCTTGTATTTCCTCCCGCTGGAAGCGATATGGCAGGATAGGCGGTCAATGTAATACTCCCACTTGCCGGGAAGCTCTGTTTTCAGCCCGTCAAGCTCCGTATCGGAAAGAATGACATTGTGGTATCTGCCATAGGCGGCGGGGGCGGGGTGTCCCGTTTCTAACTCTCTCTCTTTTTCTATTTCTATATCTATCTCTTTCTCTATCTCTATCTCTGGTGGACAAATGTCCGCTCGATATGGTGGACATTTGTCCGCCCCTGTCTGCGGCAGGGCTTTTTGTTCCTGCAAAGCCAGCCGCGCCCTGCGCTTGCGCTCCCCCTCGGTAGAGGACTGGCCGATTAAAAGCTCAATGTTGCTCATGTAGAGTGCGCCGCTTGGCAAAGGCTCCACAAGCCCCAGCTTCATAAAGATTTTCAAAGCTCTCTCTACGGTACCTACCTGCTGGCGGGTAATGGTCGCAATCATCTGGGCGGTGTAGGGGATATTCTCGTCAAGCTGCAATTTCCCGCCGTTTTTCAGCGATTTCAAGTACAGCTTCAAGAGAATGTTGGAATAGATAACGCCGTCCTGCATACTTTCCAGCAGAACGATTGCATCATCGTCAAAATAGCTCTCTTTCAGCTTGAGGTAGTAATATTTGCGGTTATCTGCCATAGGCTGCGTCCTCCTTTTTCCAGCGTTTGGAATAATAGCGAGGGCATAGTATGATAACCGCCCGGAAGCTCTGTTTGCAGTCACGGGTGCAGCCCCGGCATAGGTCGTTGTAAGTGATACGGTTGCGGTGGTTGAGGAAGAAAGACCATTCCAGCCGCCGCTTCTTGCTCATTCTCGGCAATGGTAAGCTCCTTTCTGCCGTTCCTATCGGTGTAGCGGGATAGGGGGCATTTTCTGTATGTTCTCGGTATCATTTTCGGGCTTTTTCTGCCCTGTAAGCCCCGTTTGGAAGTCGGGGAGTATTGCGGTAAGGGTTCATATCATACCTGTATTTTTGTAGGGTTTCGGTATCATTTCGGGGCGGTCTTTAACGCTCCTGTTCACGCTTTTTCTGCTGGCTCGGTGCGCCCCTTAAAATCTGGTCGATATTGCGTCTGACTGTCTGAAGCTCCTGCGCCCGCTGGCGTTTCTCCCGGTAGTCGTTATATCCGGCGTTCTTCTGGACGGTAAGCTGCTCAATCTCCCTTTGCAGGGCTTTGCTGGCTGGCAGCTTGGTTATTCCATGCTCCCGGAAATAACGGGCGGCTGTGTCCGCTATGATAAAATCGCTTTCGTGCTGTTCCCGGTAGGCTCTCCGGGCTTTCTCCGATTTCTGCGCTTTCAGACCGTCACGGGCGGGCTTCGTGCCGATATAGCCCAAAAGGTTGCGCTGCAATTCCTTTTTCTCCCGGATAGCGGCTTCCAGCCCTTTCAGTCCGGCAAGGCTCTCCTGCGTGGCGGTGTTGGCTGCGGAAATGGCAGCGTCCAGCTCGTCCGGGGAAGAAAAGCCATACTGCTGGTAGAGCATGAGGGTAGCCGACATCTGTTTGAGGTTGTGCATGGTCGCCCACTTCTCATAGCCCCGTCCTTTCCCCTCGGCTCGCTTGGCGGCTATGTCTACCATGCGCTGTACAGCGTCATTGTTCGGGGCGTTTTTCGCTTCTTTTTTCGTCCGTAAGCGGTCTTTGATACTGCCGGGGTATTCCGCTATGGCTGCGGGTTTTTCGGCGGCTCTGGCGGCGTTCTGCTCCAAAACGGAGAGGACAGCAGCCCGGTCAAAATCGTCCCCCAGCTTCCGGGCGGTAATTGGCTTCGTCCTGTCCGGCGTGAGGTAACTTAGCCGCCCCCGGCTCTCCTTGACGGTCACACCATGCCGGAGAAGCAGGGCGGCAAACTCATCAAAGCCGGAAGCAGCGGCAAGGGCTTCCCGGATAGTCCGGCGCAGCTTCGCCTTATCCGTTTCAAACTTGGTCTGCCGGGGCGCGATACCGTCCGCAGCAATAGGGGCGTTGGCTCTGTCAAGGGCAGCCTGTCCTTTCTTCTGCGCCCAATACTCACGCTCGGTAATGCGTTCTTTGCTGCCGTTCAAAAGGTCTATCTGGTAAAGCCCCTCGCTGTGGCACATCTCCATGACTTCGGCTTTCAGATAGTTCATAGCTGCGTCCGTACAGCGGTGCTTGCAGCCTGCTTTCCTGTCCGCTGGCCTGTCCATGTGGGGCAGCATGGGAACCTCCGCAATCCGCAGACTGTTAATGACGATATGCACATGGATATTTTCGGTGTGGCTGTGTCCGTCCGGGTGGGTGCAGACAAGGGCCTGGTGTCCGGGGAAATGCTCGGCGCAGAACTTCTCGCCCAGCTCCTGCGCCCGATCAACGGTCAAGCCGTTGTCCGGGCCGTCCCGTGGGTCAAAGCTGATGATGTAGTGGTGGCTCTTTACGTCCTCCCGTTTCTGGTTCTTGCCGTAGCGGAGATTGGAGCGCATACAGGCAACGGCAAAATCCTCCCCGCCACAATTCAGAGAGGATATGCGGTAGTCTACCCTCGGTATGAGCCGCCCGTCTGCGTCAAGGGTGGGCTTCATGGTAAACTCGTCATGCTCGAATGTGAGGTATTTTTCAGCGTCCCCGTAGTTGGCATTTTTAGAGCTGATATGTTTGAGTATCGCCAACGGCTTCACCTACTTTCTGCAAGACTTCAAACTTCAAGGCGGCAAGGTCGGCGGCGGCTCCCCGCACTTCCTTTTCCAGCCCCCGGTAGGGGCTTCCGTATTCGTTCAGGCTCCGGGCAATCTGGTTTAAGTTGCCGCCGATTTTCCCGTACTCTGCCGTGAGCTTGGAGAGGGCGGCAAGCAGCCCGTCATTGACCGGGGAAACGGTGACAATGGGGCGTATGGTCGCTTTCCGTATGGCTTGCCGGATAAACTCGGACTGGCTGATTTCATAAGCCGCCAGCCGCCCGGTGAAGTCGGCGTATTCTTCATCGGTCATGCGGGTCTTTACCACATGACGGCGGTGGGGCGTATTGTATTTCTTTCGCATGGTCTGTGACCTCCTTTCTCGCCCGACAGGGCGCATAGCAGGGTTTGGGGAAGGCACTCCCCAACAAGATTCCCGCAGGGGCAAAAATAAGCGGAGAGCGAATTTTGGCACCTCGGTAGAATCTTGCTCTGAAAAACTCCGGCGTTCCCCGGCTCCCGTCCTTTCCGCTAACAAAACGTTTCAAAAGGGCTTTGCTACCCGCTATTCCGGCTTATCTTGAAAATTTTCCTTTCACTACCTACAACACCACGCAAAGCAAAATGGACGGAGATTTTTAGAATTTCCCCTCTATTCCCTACAACACCACGCAAGCCGGAATAGGCGGACAATGGCAGTATTTTTTTCTTTGATACCCTCTACGGATAAGTAAGGGATTTTGCCAACTGCGGCGGCTATTTTCCCTTTTGTTTTTTCATACTGGGGATTTTCAAAAATGCCAAACAGGAACGAAAAAAAGCAGCAAATCTGTTGAATAGATTTACTGCTTTCTGGTTGCCGGCGAAGCGGCGGTTATTCAGTTGTAGGCGGTAGGGCTATCTCCCAAAGCGGAACTTGAAAATAGCTGTGAGAAGCGTCTGGGTGATGTAGTCCTCTGTATCTTGGTCTACCCGTCCATTCACACGGGCGGCACATTGTATGCGGCGGCGGTAATACTGCAATACAGTTCCCACCGCTTCCGGCTCCCCGCTGGCGGCTTGGACGATTGTTTCATAGGGGAGAAGCCTATTATTTCTCATATGCCATTCCCTCCATTTCCGCTTGGAGCTGCCGTAGGACTTTTCGGATATGGTAGCCCGCTGTGCTGCGGCTGCGCCCGTACTGTCTGCCAATTTCGTGCTGTGGAATACGCTTGAAAAAGGACAGGTAAATCATTTCCCGCTCCCGTTCGTCCAGCCGTGACAGGGCTTCCGCAAGTAAACCGCTGCTGAAAATGACCGTATCGCCGCAAAGGGTAAGTATGTATTCCTCGTCCGGCTCCGGGGCTTGGAAATATTCATCTGTCGTGCCTAAAGGGTAGTGCTTTTCGTCTGTGAGGTATTCAAGGGATATTTCTCTTTTGTGCTTCCTGCTCCGTGTCCTCGCTGCGTTGATCGTTGCATTTCGGATAACGACTTTGCAAAAGGCATGGAAAGTGTACTCGATATGTTCCCGATATTCTTCTGTACAGGTCATGGAAAATCCCCCTTTCCTCCCAAAAGGGCTGTGGCTGGTTAGTAGTTGCTTTTTATGATAGTAAGGGGCGGCAGCACTTTAGGCTGTCGCTCCTTGACTGCCTAACTGCAAAACCGGGCGGGGCTGTCAACGGCGGGCGAAGCCCGTTCATCTTGACCGTTGACTGGCTCGGCCAGGTTTGCTATTTATCCGGCAAACTTGAATTTATTTTAAGCTATCACGTTTTACCTTTTTAAGCCTTACTATCATTACCATAGGAATTTCTTTATTGTTTTTGAAACATTCTTCATAAAATCCATCAATGACAAATCCAGCTCTGAAACAAAGGTTAAAAATATCTTGTATGGAACGATGATAATAAATCTGCTCCTCCGGCTGCCCTTCGATCGCTATATCATAGTAACTGTGCGGTGTCATATATTTTTCAGTCAATGTGATAAAACAAGGGTGCTGCGTTGCAAAGACAAAAATCCCGTTTTCCTCCAATAGTTCATAAACAGCCATAAAAAGCGGTTCAATATCCGTAATATCCATAATTGCCATATTAGAAACTGCTTTCGTAAAGGCTCGATTTCTTTTTAATCCTAATAAGCTTTCTCTATTGGTCGCATCCGCTACGCAAAACTCAATTTGTTTTGCATATTGTGATCGCCGTCTTTTAGCCAATTCTATCATTTTTTTGCTGTAATCAAAAGCGACGACCGAAGCGCCTCTCTGTGCAAGATACGAAGAATAATTTCCATTGCCGCACGCAATATCCAAAATGTAATCCGAAGGATCAGGAGAGAGAAGTTCCGTTACTTTGGGACGTACTACCTCTCTGTGAAATTCATTGGATTCGTCACCCATTGCATCATCCCAAAATTGTGCGTTTTTCTCCCAGATCTTTTTGCTTTCCTCTGTTCCCATGTTCTCTCCCACTCCCAAAATTTGCCTTTTTGCTTCCATTAAATCTTCCTTACTATATTCCATTGTTACCCTCCATAACTTCTGATTGTTGCCGTCTTGACTATTATGTATCTTTTCTTTCCAAAATGGTATAGGCTTTTATTTTTATAATGCTGCAAAACTTTTCTTCTGTAAGGTATTCAAAGGATATTTCCCTTTGCCGCCGCTATTGGAAAGCCAAAAGCAGCGGCTTTTTTACGCGATATGACCGAAAAGACTAGAAAGCAGGATATGTCATCATTTGTCATTTCTTCTCAATGTAATAACTGCATGGCATATCAAGCCAAATACAAGAGAAAAACAGCCACCGCCAAATAGTGATGCTCCCCACCCTGCACCCGACATTGTCATAAAACCGCCAACAAAGAAAATACCAATGCCAAGAAATATCCCGACACCATAAAAAAGTCCAATTGCCATATCATACTTATTAAATTGTCGTTTCTCTTTTTTTCACATGTTTCCATTTTTGTTATTACCTCCTTCGCAAAATCGTCCATGTGGACTCCAAAAAGAAAACAAATTTTTTTCAACGTATTTAAATCGGGTTCATTAACATCTCTCTCCCAATTCGATAGCGCCTGCCGGGTAACATTCAATTCCCCAGCCAGTTCTTCCTGTGTCATTCCCGATTGTGTTCGCAGATGACGTATTTGCTTTCCTGTTGTAATATCCGTCTGTTTCTGGTTCAAAATGGTTCCTCCTCTCTGATGCTGATTTTATCAATGATATTTCGCAATAGCCAGCAATGAACGCTTGCATTGCGCAAGACGTTACATTATCTTCTGAAACATATGCCGGATCTTGTCTAAACGGCTGTTCGGGCGGCGTGGCTGAAATACAGGCTCGCCGGAAGTTTCCTGATACCCTTTTAATTCTGTAATGCAGACACTCTGCCCGTTGGTGTAAAAGGCCAGATCAGTACGGTATGCCTGTATACAGCGGGCGGGAATCTCGCCAGTAAAGACAACTTCATCCTTTTTTACCTGGGCCGTTTCGATGGTGGCACAGTATTTCGGTGCATCATGATAAGCCCTGGAAAGGTATTCCTGGGGCGCATAGAGGATGAAGGAGAGATAAGGTTCCAGCAGCTGCGTCCCCGATTCCTTCAATGCCTGTTCCAATACAATCGGGGCCAATGAGCGGAAGTCCGCCGGCGTGCTGACCGGACTGTAATAAAGCCCGTATTCAAAGCAAATCTTACAGTCCGTTACGTTCCAGCCGAACAAGCCCTGCTCCAGCCCGTAACGGATACCATCCCTGACAGCGTTTTGAAAACTCTGGTTCAAGTATCCCAGCGAAACCCGGCTCTCGTATTGTACACCGGAGCCAAGCGAGAGTGGTGTAACAGACAGTCCTATGGATGCCCAAAACGGGTTGGGCGGCACCTCGATATGGATGGTGTGGCTGGCTGCTTTGAGCGGCCGCTCCATATAAATGACGGAGGGTTCCTTTACCACTGTTTCAAGCTTGTATTTTTCCGACAGCAAAGCGGAAACAACCTCCAACTGCACCCGGCCCAAAAAAGAAAGAATGATCTCATGGGTGATGGAATCCACTTCGCAACGCAAAAGCGGGTCAGTATCCGCAAGTTGCGTAAGAGCGTCCAGCAGCCGTTCTCTTTGCGCTGCCGTTTTCGGCGCAATCGACGTCCGCAGCATGGGGAGGGGGTCCTCACGCCACCTTTTACGAGGGAGCCGGGTTGGGTCCCCTAATACATCGTTTAACCTCACGCTGTCGCTGGGAAGGATAACAATTTCACCCGGATAAGCGGTGTCTGTCCGAACAATTTCCCCTTTGGATGGAATACGCATCTCTGTGATTTTCAGCTTTTCTCTCCCGGCCAGGGCCACCGTATCCCGCAGGCGCAGCGTTCCGCTGTATAGCCGTAGATAGACACGCCGCTGGCCGCAATCTGTATACTCCACCTTGAAAACGCTGCCGCATAGGGCGGCGCTCCCCTGTTCCCCAATCGGTTGGAACAGCCCTGTCACCGCATCCATCAACGGTTGAATGCCAAGGCCCTTTTTGGCGCTGCCATAATAGACCGGGAACAGGGAGGCGTCTTGAACCCGCCGCTGTTCCTCCCGCACAAGTTTTTCCCGGCTGATTGGTTCTCCTGCGATATACTTTTCCAATAATTCATCGTTATTTTCGATGACCGCATCCCATGCTTCTATGTCGGTATTTTCCTCCAGGACTATTTCCGGGGACAGCGACACCGTCTGCTTGATGATAATATCGGCGGAGAGCTTATCCCGAACAGACTGAACCACGCTCTGCAAATCAACGCCAGCCTGGTCGATCTTGTTGATAAAGATAACGGTGGGAATGTTCATTTTCCGCAGGGCATGGAACAGAATACGGGTCTGGGCCTGCACGCCATCTTTAGCGGAGATCACCAAGATGGCCCCATCTAAAACAGCCAAAGAGCGGTACACCTCCGCCAAAAAATCCATGTGGCCGGGCGTATCCACAATGTTAACTTTACATCTGTGCCACTGGAAGGAAGTGACTGCCGCTTGAATGGTAATCCCACGCTGCCGCTCCAAAAACATGGTGTCCGTCCTCGTTGTCCCTTTTTCGACGCTCCCCGGTTCTGAAATGGCTCCGCTGGCATATAGCAGGCTCTCCGTCAAGGTCGTCTTTCCAGCGTCTACATGGGCAAGAATTCCAATATTGATTATTTTCATGTGATTGTCCTCCCTTTACAGCCCCAAAGGGCATAAAAATCCCCAGCAGTAAAATACTTTTACCACTGGGGATTATAAGTTGCGGACATACACATATACAGCATACACCTGTTTGTGATTGCTGTTTTTGGGGATATGTCAAAATTGATAAGGCAAAAGTATTCTTAAATTGGGTACAAAAAACTAAGCCCCTACAAAAGGAGCTATCATAATCCTTTGTTCCCACTATTTGATTATAGTTTTATTTAAGAATACCTTGCCGCATATTTTTTACTCCTTT
>ENA-UEOM01000700-UEOM01000700.1-human-gut-metagenome-genome-assembly--contig:-NODE-700-length-14063-cov-7.486272_pt1 | contig 14063 bp, 11 predicted proteins | sample MGYA00242993_ERZ507994 | MGnify/ENA primary metagenome ERZ507994 (study PRJEB26167, sample SAMN06115536) | human gut metagenome | host: Homo sapiens | place: China:Neimenggu | collected 2014-11-07... | reverse complement strand
GCAAAACAACTCCGCGCGGAAATGGTTGTGTTGGCGGGAAAATCGGCGTATAATAAATTGAAAACGATCACAAAACGGAGGCTCACCTATGAAACTGATGGTTCTCGACGGCAACAGTATCGTCAACCGCGCCTATTACGGCGTCGGAAAGGCGCGCCTGCTGACCACACGGCAGGGGCTGCACACAAACGCCATTTACGGCTTTGTCACCATGCTGCAGAAGCTGCTGGACCAGGAGAAGCCGGACGCCGTGTGCGCTGCCTTTGACCGGCGGGAGCCAACATTTCGGCACAAGGCCGACGCGGCCTATAAGGCCAACCGAAAGGGTATGCCCGAGGAGCTGGCCGAACAGATGCTGCCGCTGAAGCAGGTGCTCGACGCCATGTCCGTGCCCTGCTATGAGCTGTCCGGCTACGAGGCCGATGACCTGATCGGCACGATCAGCCGCAAGTGCGAGGCCGTCGGCTGGGACTGCACCATCGCCACCGGCGACCGCGACAGCTTGCAGCTGATCACCGCCCACACCCATGTGCGTCTGCTGACCGGCGGCAAGGGACCGGACAGCGACCGCTGCATGACCGAATCCGCCTTTCGGGCGGAGTACGGCTTTGACCCCATCCACATGATCGACCTGAAGGCTCTGGCCGGCGACAGCAGCGACAATATCCCCGGCGTGCCCGGCATTGGTGAAAAGACCGCCATGGCGCTGGTACAGCAATATGGCTCCATTGACGCCGTGTACGCGAACATCGACAGCGTGCCCCTGAAGCCAGGATTTTTATGTAAACTCAAGGAAGGCGAGGCCTCTGCCCGCCACAGCTACTGGCTGGCCACCATCGACACAAATGCGCCGCTGGATTTCGACCCGGAGGCTAACCTGCGCCAGCCCTTCAAGCCGGAGCTGTACGACCTGTTTTTGAAGCTGGAATTCCAGAAGCTCATCGATAAATACCAGCTCTCCCCGGCCTGTGTGGCAGAGGAGCTGCCCACATATACCGCGGAGGCGGAAATACTGGAGACGGCCGAGCGTGCCGAGGCGTGCCTGGCCCTGTGGCGCGAGGCGGCATACGTGACCGTATACGGTACACCGGATCTGGCGGCGCTGGCGGTGGAATGCGAGACCGGGGCAGACAGCTCTCTGATGGTTGAAATTTATGTCAACCGATATGCCGGTGATTGGCGGGCGCTGCTGTCCGCCCTGTTTGCGCCGGATATCCGGAAGGTTGGCCACAATGTCAAGGACATGATGCGCGCCCTGCTGGCCCAGGGACTGCCCGCCGATGGTTTCATCTTCGACACGGCGCTGGCCGCCTATCTGGTAGACGCCACCGCCGGCAGCTACGATCTGCAGCGGCTGTTTGTCACCTACTATAACGAGCAGCTGCCCCAGCCCGACCATCTGACGGCGGACGCCTTCAATCCCCTGGCTGGGGAGAACATCGCCGCCCAGACGGCGCTTATCAGCTACACCGCCGCCGTGTCCGCCCTGCACGGGACGCTCGCGCCCAAGCTGCGGGAGTTGGAGATGGAGGAATTGTATTATAATGTGGAGCTGCCTCTGTGCCGGGTGCTGGCGGATATGGAGACAGCTGGTTTCCTGGTGGACCGGGACGCCCTGGCGGATTTCGGCGCAGCTCTGCAGAAGACCACGGACCGCGTGGAGCAGGCTATCTACGATGCCGCCGGAGAGACTTTCAATATCAACTCCCCCAAGCAGCTGGGGTATATCCTGTTCGAGAAATTGCAGCTGCCCCACGGCAAAAAGACGAAGACCGGCTGGTCCACCAACGCCGATGTGCTGGAAAAGCTGCGTCACACCTATCCCATCGTGGACGACGTACTGTGCTTCCGCCAGTACACCAAGCTGAAGAGTACCTATGTGGACGGGCTGATGAAGGTCATCGATATGGACGGCCGGATACGCACCAGCTTCCAAATGACCGTCACCGCCACCGGGCGGCTCAGCTCCACGGAGCCGAATTTGCAGAATATCCCCACACGCACCGAGCTGGGCAGCCAGCTGCGGCGGATGTTCACGGCGGCGGAGGGCTGTGTGCTGGTGGATGCGGACTACTCCCAGATCGAGCTGCGCCTACTGGCGCATATGTCCGGAGATAAGGTCATGCAGGCGTCATTCCTGTCCGGTGCGGACTTCCACACCGCCACCGCCGCCAAGGTCTTCCACGTGCCGGAGGATGAGGTGACGCCGGAGCTGCGCCGCCGGGCCAAGGCGGTGAATTTCGGCATTGTGTACGGCATTTCCGCCTTTGCACTGGCCCAGGACATCGGCGTCACCGTGGCAGAGGCCAAGGCGTACATGGATCGCTATTTCGAGACGTACAGCACCCTGCGGCAGTATATGACTGATGTGGTGGCACAGGCGGAGCAGGACGGCTACGTGCAGACCATGATGCACCGCCGCCGCCCCCTGCCGGAGCTGAAGAGCAGCAATTTCAACCTGCGGGAATTCGGCAAGCGGGTGGCGCTGAATATGCCGGTGCAGGGCAGCGCCGCCGATATCATGAAGCTGGCGATGGTGCGTGTGCATGACCGGCTGAAGCGGGAGGGCCTGCGCGCCCGGCTGCTGATGCAGGTCCACGACGAGCTGATCGCCGAGTGTCCGGCGGAGGAGCAGGCGCAGGTGAAGCGCATCCTCACGGAGGAGATGGAACACGCCGCAGCGCTGTCCGTTCCCCTGACGGTGGACGCCCACTGCGGACGGAACTGGCTGGGGGCGAGGGGGTAAGGCTATGAAGCACATCAAGGTCGTACGCATGGCGGCGGAGCATTTGAACGACGTGGCGGCGCTGGAGTTGGCCTGCTTCTCCCGCCCCTGGTCCCGGCAGATGTTGGCCGAGGAGCTGGACAACCAGTGCGCGGCCTTTTTGGTGGCGTTGGAGCCGGAGACGGAGAAAGTTATCGGCTACGCGGGATTGCTGGTAGCCGCCGACGAGGGCTATATTACCAATGTAGCGGTGGACCCCTCCCGTCGCCGGCAGGGCGTGGCGGCCCAGCTTTTGCAGGTATTCGACAACTTTGCCCGCGGCAATCAGTTGGCGTTCCTGACGCTGGAGGTGCGGCCCTCCAACACCGCGGCTATCGCGCTGTATCAGGGCTTCGGCTTCCGCGAGGTGGGCCGCCGCCGCAACTATTACGACCTACCCAAGGAAGATGCCCTGATCCTGACGAAATACTACACGGAGGAGGCGGCGCAATGAACATATTAGCTTTCGAGTCCTCCTGCGACGAGACAGCGGTGGCCGTGGTCCGGGACGGGCGGACGCTGCTGTCCGACGCCATATTGTCCCAGGCGGATATGCACGCCCTCTATGGCGGCGTGGTGCCGGAGATCGCCTCCCGCAAGCATGTACAGGCCATTGTCGCCCTGACGGACAAGGCGTTGGCCGACGCCGGACTGGCCAAAAAGGACATCGATGCCGTGGCCGTCACCTACGCACCGGGGCTCATCGGCGCGGTGCTGGTGGGCGTCAGCTTTGCCAAATCCGCCGCCTACGCGCTGGGTGTGCCCCTGATTCCGGTGCACCATGTGCGGGGGCACATCGCCGCCAACTATCTGGCCTTTCCGGAGCTGGAGCCGCCCTTCGTGGCGCTGGCCATCTCCGGCGGCAATACGCTGATCGTGGATGTGGCGGACTACACCGATATGACCGTGCTGGGTGCCACCCGTGACGATGCCGCTGGCGAATGCTTCGACAAGGCGGCGCGGGTGCTGGGGCTCCCCTACCCCGGCGGCAGGCCTATGGACCAGCTGGCGCAGCAGTCCGCAGGCGGCGTGTACGACCTGCCCAGCGCCCATGTGGCCGGGGCAGAGTTGGACATGAGTTTTTCCGGGCTGAAGACCGCCGTGGTGAACCTGGCGCACAACGCCCAGCAGAAGGGCGAGTCTTTGGATGCGCCGGCCCTGGCCCGGGACTTTGCCCGGGCGGTATCCGACGAGCTGGTGCCTCGGGCCATGCGGGCCTTGGCGCTTACCGGGCGGAAAACGTTGGTGGCCGCCGGCGGTGTGGCCGCCAACTCCGTTATCCGCGCCGATCTGCATGCCGCCTGCGGCAAGGCGGGCGTCAGGCTGTTTCTCCCCCCGCTGAAGTGGTGCGGCGACAACGGGGCCATGATCGGTGCCCAGGGCTACTACGAGTATCTGGCAGGCCATACGGCCGCGCTGGATCTAAACGCCTACGCCACCATGGACCTGGGCGCACCCCTACTGTGACCAAGCACCCCCGTTTTCGGGGGTGCTTTTTGTCAACCAACCGTCGGCGGCGGTGTTATGGAAATCATCACGTCTATATCCTTTGTTCTTCTCCATGATATGACATTATGTTAAGCTAACGGCGTGTGTTTCGCGGGTGAAAGAGGTGTTTTTCGGTACTTACATTTTCTTCCATAACAAGAAAATTCAGCGTATTTAAAAGGATTTTCGCAGTGTGGAAAAAGTGGTGGAAACTGTGGATAACTCACCGTAGAATCTCTTTATTGAATTTATTATGTTAATCTGTCAGTTTCGATCAAACATTGCCGCATCGCGGCGGATTCTGTCGGGAACGCGGCCACTTTGACGGTTTTTCGCAACTTCCGTCATGTCTGCTGATTTTTATTTTTGCCGTTCTGCCGAATCACAAGAGCCTTTCTGCACACGCATTTTGCAGAAGCTCTGCAAAATATACTATTTGTATAGAAACTGTAAAGGCCCTGCTGATTTCTCGGCAGGGCCTTTTTTAACACGGTGTTTCCAGTCCGTAGCACCCGCTCACGGGGTCTAAAAAGAGCGGCAGGTGCAGCGGGCGGTACGTGAACCAGACGAACGCGAACAGCAGCGCCCACAGAAGTACAAAGCCGATGAGCTGCATCGCGCCCCCGCGCAGCGCGCCATCGGTCAGCAGGCGGTAGCTCACAAAGTACAAAAGCGCGTCGGCGAGGAAGAAGATCGTGATGTTCACCCAGTCAGGGAGCTTGCCGAACATTCCCGTCAGCGTGTAGAAAAGCGCCGGAATCGAGACAAGGCCCAGCAAGATGCTCGCCGCCTTGACGGCGAAGAAGTTCCGGAACGCCTCGGAAAACACAATAAACTCCACCACCGTGAACACGAGAAACGGGATAAACAACAGCTTCATGTGCTCCCAGGTCGACTCGTTGACCGCCGAAAACACCGCGATCACGCGATTCCCGCCCGTCCATTCGTACACAAAGTGCAGCAGCGTCCCGAAAAGGCCAGTTGCGATAAAGCCGACAATCTCCCATCGGCGCAGCTCCCGTTTCATGCTCCGTCCTCCCTTTCCGCCCCGGTCAAGCCGGGCAAGCACTATAGTCTACGCGGGAAAGAAGGGCTTTATACAGCAAAAGCCGCCCTAAACGGGCGGCTCTTGCATTTCTTCTCTTATTCGTCAAATCGCGGCACGATGACGCCCGCAGGTGCGTTCTTCGTCAGCTCGAAAGAGTTCCCATCAAGTTTGTGGATCTTCTTTGCCTCATACAGCGCCAGAAACTCATCGAGTGTGCCGATCTCAGGGTAGCCGTGCGCGCCGAAGCGGTAGTGCATCGGCACGAGCACGCGCGGCGCGATCGCGTCCGCGACCTTTTTCGCCGTCTTCGCGTCGATCGTGTAATACCCGCCGACGGGGATCAGCAGCGCGTCGCAGCCCTTGACCGCCGCGAGCTGCTTCTCGCTCAGCTCATGGCCGAGGTCGCCGCAGTGCACAAGCGTCACTCCCTCGGCGCGCAGGATGTGGATGGTGTTCTTCCCGCGAAGCGTTCCGCCCTTATCGTCGTGGAACGTCGAAACCGTCTCGACCGTGAACGGGCTCTCCGATTTATCACGCCCCGAGAGCGTCACCGCCTCCAAAAAGGCGTGGTCGCGGTGGCCGTGCGAGCACAGCGCCTCGTCCGCCTCGATGTGCAGCGCAGGATACGTCTCTACATAGTAGGGGTCGAGCACGACGCGCCAGCCCGCGCTCTCGACCACAAAACAGGAATGGCCCAGCCAGGTGATGTTCATGGTTTACTCCTCCGTTTTCGTTTCATCTGCGGAAGCGTCCGCGTTTTTCTTTTTCCTGCCGAGCTTCGGCAGCTTCTTTCCCCGGCGCAGGCGGGTGATGAGCTTCACGGCCGCAAACACGACCGCCGCGAAGATCAGAATATCCAGCCAGCTGTAGGCCAGCCACACCGCAAAGTCCTCCAGCGCCTGTCCCGTGGCGGCAAGGCCGTCGGTAAAGGCATTGGCAAGCTTTTCGCCAAAGCTCTTCGGCGCATCCTCCGTACCGGAGAGACGATAGACCTCGCTCAATTCGAGCGTAACGGCCGCATAGTCCACCAGTGCGTCGTAATGCCGCATCGTGCCGGACAGGCTCTCGATCTCGTACTCCGTCTCCGAGATGGCGGACTCGATGGTGATGATATCCTCCATACTCTCAGCTTTTTTCAAAAGCTCCTGCAGCCGCTCAAGTTTGATCTGCGCTGTTTCGAGACGCGACTGCGTGTCGTAATACTGCTCGCTGATGTTCTCCGCCGTGTCGGTCTGCCACGTCACATGGCAGAGCGTGCCGACCTGCGTGCAGAAATCCGTGAACTTCTCAGCAGGGACGCGCACGGTATAGCTCGCATGGCGGTAGCCGCTCGAATAATTTGAGAAATTTTTCTGCTCAAAGTAACCGCCCATGCTCTCCACAAGCGCGGCAATGTCTTGTGCGGCCTTGTCAAATTCCAGCGTCTGCAACTCGATGCTCGCGGTGTAGACCATCTTGACGCCGCGCTCGGCAAGATCCGCGGCCGGGGACGAAACGCTCTGTCCGTCCCACGCCCCGTCGTCCGACGCGGTGTAGCCGTACTCCATATCCGGCATCTCCGCGCCGTTGAAGTCGTAGCTGTCCGACGCCATCGACGCGCTGTCATTGCTGGCGGACTTCGCGCTGCACGCAGCGAGAGACAGCGCCAGCATGAGCGCGAGCAAAAGGGAAACGATCTTTTTCATCTTCATCCACCTCATTATGCTTTTTGGGGTTTCTGAGGTTTTAGACGTCCGTTTTGCGCAAAAGGTTCCCAAAATTTACTGTTTTTCTCATTCCAGCTCATCGAGCGTCATGGAGAAGCTCTCCATGCAGTTGACCATGAAATAGTCGAGCTCGGGCATGTGCATCTCGCTCAGCGCGCGGCGCGTCTGCTCCGCAGCCTTTTTGAATTCCATGTTGCCCGCCTTGAGCTCTTCGACGCACTTGATGTAGGCCGAGAGCTTGTCCGCCGCTTTGACGAGCTTTTTCGTCGTCTCGTCCTCGATCTTGATGATGGGCTCATAGTCCGCGCGCAGTTCGTCCGGCAGCATGGAGAGCAGCTTGTCGCTTGCCACGGCCTCGACCTTGCGGTAGGCGTCGCGGATCTCGGGGTTATAGTACTTGATGGGCGTCGGCATGTCGCCGGTCAGGATCTCCGTTGCGTCGTGGTAGAGCGCGGCGACCGCCACGGCGTTCGCGTCCGTGGGCAGACCGAAGACACGCGTGCGGATGAGCGCGAGCGCGTGCGCCAGCACCGCGACCATGTGGCTGTGCTCCTGAATGTTCTCCTCCTCGGTGTTGCGCATGAGCGCCCAGCGCTTGACACAGCGCATGCGGGAGATATAGGCATAAAAATGGTTGGCCATGCGTTATTCCTCCAACTCGCCGCGAAGACTGCCGCCGTCGACCGCCGTGATCTTCACGTTTTTCACCTGATTGTGCAGGCCTTCCTGCGCGACGGATACCTCCATATAGTTCGGCGCGTGGCCCGCGCTGCCGCCCTTGCGGTCGCGCTCGAAGAGCACGGGGAAGATCTTGCCCACGCAGCACGCAAGATACGCTTCGTGCATCGTCTTGGCGACAGCCGAGGCGCGCGCAGCGCGCTCTTCGCGCACGGGCATGTCGATCTGGCGCATCTCCGCAGCCTTCGTGCCCGGGCGGATGGAATAAGGGAAGACGTGCATGTCGGCAAAGCCGACGCGCGCGATGAAGTCAAGCGTCTGCGCGAATTCCTCCTCCGTCTCCTCGGGAAAGCCCGTGATGAGGTCCGTCGTGATGGCAGGGTCGTCAAAATACTGACGCAGCAGGTCGCAGGATTCCATATAGCGCGCCGTATCATATTTGCGGTTCATACGCTTTAAGGTCGCGTCGCAGCCCGACTGCATCGAGAGGTGGAAATGTGGGCAGAGGTAAGGAAGCTTCGACGCCCGCTTGCAGAATTCCTCCGTGATGGTCCGCGGTTCGAGCGAGCCGAGGCGGATGCGCATGTCGCCGCCCTCGCGCGCGATGAGCTCCAAAAGGTCGATGAGTGAGGTCCCGTCCTTGAAGTCCGAGCCGTAGGACGAAATTTCGATGCCCGTGACCACGATCTCACGGTAGCCCTCCTCACGCAGCGCTTTCACCTGCTTTGCAGCTTCGTCCATCGGCAGCGAGCGCACGCGCCCGCGCGCGTAAGGAATGAGGCAGTAGGTGCAGAAGTTCACGCACCCGTCCTCGACCTTGAGCATCGCGCGTGTGCGATTCACCATACCGCCCGCGGGCAGCACCTCAAAATCGCGCCGCTCCCAGACGTCGTCGACATCGACAATAGGCGTTTTGTCCTGTGCCGCGCGCTCCAAAAGGTCGATGAACTTCGCGCGGTCATTCGTGCCGGCGATGACGTCGAGCCCGAGCTTTTTGACGTCCTCGGGATGCGTCTGGGCGTAGCAGCCGCAGGCGGCGATGACCGCGCTCGGGTTGCGGCGCTGCGCCTGACGGAGCATCTGGCGCGACTTTTTGTCGCTCACCGCCGTGACCGAGCAGGTGTTGACGACGTAGGCGTCCGCCGTCTCCTCAAAATCCACCAGTGTATGTCCGCGGTGCAAAAGCTCCTGCTCGAGTGCCTGCGTTTCATATTGGTTCACCTTGCACCCGAGGGTGCAGATCGCAACTTTCATGTATGTTTGTATCCTTTTCCGCGATTTGGGCGGTAAAGTCCCGCTTTTTTCTGCCGTTTCCGACGCAAAGCGTCCGCCGCCCTTGCTTTTTTATTTTTATATTGTATAATCATTTGAGCATTCTGACAAGACCAAAGAAAGGATTTTCCCGATATGATCTATCTCGATCACGCGGCCACCACCCCCGTTCCCGAAGAGGTGGCGCACGCCGTTTACGATACGCTGGTTTCTGGCTGGGGCAACCCCAGCTCGCAATACCCCATCGGAAAGCAGGCGCGCGACGCTGTCGCCGCGGCGCGCGAGACGATTGCCGCCGCGCTCGGCTGCAAGAGTGAACAGTTCGTCTTCACCTCCTGCGGGTCGGAGAGCGACAACTGGGCCGTCCGCCTTGCCCTGCACCAGAACCGCCATGCCGGCAAGCACATCATCACGACCGCCGTGGAACACAGCGCGATTCTCGAGACCTGCAAGGCCCTCGAGCAGGAGGGCTACTCCGTCACGTACTTAAAGCCCGACAAGAACGGCGACATCACCGCCTCTCAGGTCGAAAGTGCACTGCGCGACGACACCGCGCTCGTCACGATGATGCTCGTCAACAACGAGACGGGCTGCATCTTCCCCGTGGCCGAGGTCGCGCAGCTTCTGAAAGCGAAAAAGTCCCGTGCCCTGCTGCACACCGACGCGGTGCAGGCCTTTTTGAAAATTCCGTTCCGCGCCGACACGCTGGGCGCGGACCTCATCTCCGTCAGCGCGCACAAGCTCGGCGCGCCCAAGGGTATCGGCGGCCTGTATTTGGGCGAGCGCATCCGCGCGCCCAAACCGCTGATCTTTGGCGGCGGGCAGGAGAGCGGCCTGCGCTCCGGCACAGAGGCCACGGGCCAGATCGCAGGCTTTGCCAAGGCGGTCGAGCTTCGCGCCGACCATCTCGATGAAAAGCTCGCCCACGTCGCCGCCATCAAGGCCTACGCCGAGGAAAAGCTCCTCGCGCTCGACGGCGTCGTCCGCATCGGCGACGGGACCGCGCCGCACATCCTGTCGATCTCGCTCGTCGGCTACCCGTCGGCGAATGTCGTTACGGAACTTGGCGCACAGGGCATCTGCATCTCGGCAGGCTCCGCCTGCCATCGCGGGCAGCTGAGCCACGTCTACCGCGCGATGGGCCTTGACAAAAAGACCGCCGCGGGCGTGCTGCGTGTCAGCTTCGGCCCCGAGACGACGAAAGAAGAGATCGACGCACTCGTCTCCGCGCTCAAGGCGCACCGCGACACGCGCTTCCCCATGCTGTAATTCCACGATTCGAGGTTTTTATGTTCTCCTATCTTCACCAGCCCAAGGGCTTTTACAAGCATCTTTTTCTGCTGGCGCTGCCGGTCATCGTGCAGAATTTGATCACCACGTCGCTCGGCTTTCTCGATACGTTCATGGTGGGACTTCTCGGCAGCGATCAGATGTCCGCCGTCACGGTGGCGAACGTGCCAGTCTTCATCATCCAGCTCGTCGTCTTCGGCCTGCAAAGCGGCTCAAGCGTGCTCATCAGCCAATACTGGGGCCGCGGCGACCGCGAGAGCATCAACCGCGTCATAGGCATCGGCTTTATGATCGCGGGCGGCGTGAGCGTGCTGTTTGCCGCCATTCTGTGCGCGTTTCCCGCGCAGGTGCTCTACCTCATCACCGACAATCTGACACTCGTGGAGCTGGCCGAGCCGTACCTGCGCATCGTCGGCTTCTCCTACATTTTCAACTCGCTTTCCTCCATCTACATCGGCATGCAGCGCAGCATCGAAAATCCGCGCTTCGGCATGATCGTCTTCGCGATCTCGATGCTCTGCAACACGCTCGGCAACTATGTGCTGATCTTCGGCAAGCTCGGTCTGCCCGCGCTCGGCATCACGGGTGCGGCGGTAGCGACGCTTCTGTCCCGCGTGGTGGAGTTCGTCGTCGCGTTCTCCTACGCGTTCCGCTGCCGCACGATGCCGCTCATGAAGCACGCCATCCTCCGCCCCGGCATGGACATGCTGCGTAAATTCCTGCGCTACAGCGCGCCGGTGCTCATCAACGAGACGCTCTGGGGCACGGGCTTTTCGATGATCACGGTCATCATGGGCCACATGGCAAATAGCAGCGATCTCATCGCCGCCTACACGCTCGCGGGCAATATCGACAAGCTGATGACCTCGGGCGTGTTCGGCATCGCGGCGGCGGTGTCCGTCATCGTCGGCAAGGAGATCGGCACGGGCAACTTAAAGGGCGTTTACAACATCGGCCGCGCGCTGTGCTTCACGGCGTTCGCGTTCGGCATTGTGCTCGGCCTCACCGAATACACGATGTTCGTGACGCTGATGCGCCCGTTCGTCATGCCGCTCTTCTCGCTCTCGGCGGTCGCCGAGCGGCTTTGCAGTGTGATGCTCATGTGCTATGCCTGCGCCATCCCGCTGCACAGCTTTTCAACCACGATGGTCGTCGGCGTGCTGCGCGGCGGCGGCGATGTGAATGCCTCGCTTGTGATCGACAATTTCCCCCTCTGGTGCGGCACGCTGCCAGTCATGTGCTTACTCGGCCTTGTGCTCAAGGTGCCGAACGAGGTCTTCTGCCTCTGCCTGATGATCGAATACATCATCAAGTCCCCCATCGGCCTTTACCGCCTGCACTCCGGCAAGTGGATCCACGACATCACCCGCATCGACGAATAACAAAAAAGCGGAAGGGCGCTGCCCTTCCGCTTTTCCATTCTCATTGTCAAGTTTTTACCGCGCGCTCCCGCCGCATTTCTCTCAGCACCGGCACGCTGACACACAGCGACGCCGCCGCAAAGAACGCGATGCCGACCATGCGGTTCACGCTGATATGCTCGTGGTACACGACGACCGCCAGCGCCGTTGCCAGAATGGGCTTGACGAGATAAACGAACGACGCCTCCGTCGCAGAGGTGTACTCCGTGATCTTCGCCGTGAGCAGAAAGCCGATGGCCGCGCAGCCGATGCCGACATGGCACAAAAGCAGCGTCGTTTTGAGCGTAAAGCCCGTAAAAAACGGAATGCCCGCGAATATCTCCAGCCCCAGGCCGCTGTAAAGCGCACCGACCGCCGGAATCTCACCGAGCATCAGCAGGAAAAGAAGCTCCAGACCGCCGATGAGCATGTTGAAAGTCGTGATCACGAGCGCGCCGAGCCGCGGCAGACGCAGCTTGCAGAGCGTACCGTAAGTGGCAAACAGCAGCGTGGCGGTGATGATCTCCAAAAAGCCGCGCAGGCTGATCTCAAGGTGCGCGGGATTGAGGATGAAGAGAATGCCGACAAGTTCCACGCCGATGGCCAGCAGATGGTTCTTTTTCAGCGGCTCATGCAGGATGAAGTGCGCCAGCGCCACCGCGAACACAGGATTGCCCGAGTAGATAATCGATGTAGCTGAGGCGTCCATGTGCAGCACCGCCATCTGCAAAAGCGACATGTGCAGCGTCACCGTCAGAAAACCGAGCAGTGTGAAATAGCCCCAGTCCGCCTTTGTAAGCTGGATATCCCGCTTTTTGAGGTCGTTCAGTGCAAAGGGCATCAGCGCAGCCGCGCCGAGCAGCACACGCTCGACTGTCACCTGCATGGGTGCAAACGCGCCGCCGAGCGCCTTGAGCGCGACCTCCGTCGTGGAATAGAGCATCGCGGCAAGCAGGATATAGAGATATCCCCGTTTCCGATCAGTCGTCATCTTCTTCCTCCTTGTTCCACCCGACGCGGAACGGTAACATTGTATGCCGCTGCCTGCGAAAAAGCAAGAAATAGCATGCCGCGCGGGCAAAAAATGCCGCTCTGCTTTGCAGAGCGGCATTTTGACGATGCAGCGGGAAAATTACTTGGCAGTCTGCGCGGCCTTCTTGCTCTCCCACTTGGTCACGCAGCAGGCGCAGGAGATATCGCCCGTGATGTTCAGGCAGGTACGGCCCATGTCGAAAAGACGGTCGATGCCGTAGATGATCATGATCATATCGACGGGGATGTTCATCGCCTCGAGCACCATAGCGAGCATGATCATGCCCGCGCCCGGCGTACCGGCGGTGCCGATGGAGGCAAGCGTCGCGGTGACGACGATCGTGACCATCTGGCCAAGGGTCAGCGTCATGCCGCAGCAGGTGGCAAGAAAGATGGTGGCGACGCACTGATAGATGGCGGTGCCGTCCATGTTGATCGTCGCGCCGAGGGGGATAACAAAGGAGGAAACGTCGCCCTCCGCGCCCAGCTCATCCGCGCACTCCTTGCTCAGAGGGATCGTGGCGGCAGAGGAGGTGGAGGTAAAGGCGAAAATCATCGCGGGGGATGCCTTCTCGAAGAAGGTGAAGGGGCTGATGCCCGCAAACGCCTTGGCAGAGAAAGAGTAGCAGAGGACTGCATGGACGATGTAGCCGAGGTACGCGCAGCCGAGCACCACGGCAAGAGAGCCGAGGATCTCAGGGCCCTGCGTGGCGACGACCCACGCCATCATCGTAAACACACCGATGGGGCTGAGGGCAATGATGAACGCCATCACGCGCTCGATGACCGCATAGAGCGTGGAGACCAGGTCCTTGGCAAGCTTGCCCTTTTCGCCCGCGGCAAGGATGCCGCCGCCGAACATCAGGGCGATCACGATGACCTGCAGCATGTTTGCGTCGGTGAAGGATTTCCACATGTTGCTCGGGAAGATGGCGACCAGGGTATCCATGAAGTTGGCGCTGGTGGCCTTATCCCAGACCGCGCCGTCCTCCAGCGCGAGCGTGGGGAACCAGCCTGCATTGTTGAAGAGGTTGGCGAATACCAGGCCGATGACGCAGGCCGCGGCCGTGGTGACAAGGAAGTAGGCGACCGTCTTCCAGCCGACGGAGCCGACCTTCTTCATATCGCCCATGGAGATGATGCCGTCGATCATCGACAGCAGCACGACGGGGACGACGATGAACTTGAGGAGGTTGACGAAGATGGTACCGAAGGGCTTTAAGTAGTTGGTCGTGAACTCGGGTATTCCCAGCATATAAAAGGCATAGCCGGCCAGAATACCGAGCAGCAGCGCAATTCCGATCTGCTTCGGCAAGCTTAGTTTTTTCTAAATCCGACTTCACCTTATCCGATACAGACACTATCTTTTTCCAATCCTTACCATT
>ENA-UEOM01000695-UEOM01000695.1-human-gut-metagenome-genome-assembly--contig:-NODE-695-length-14141-cov-61.957765_pt1 | contig 14141 bp, 9 predicted proteins | sample MGYA00242993_ERZ507994 | MGnify/ENA primary metagenome ERZ507994 (study PRJEB26167, sample SAMN06115536) | human gut metagenome | host: Homo sapiens | place: China:Neimenggu | collected 2014-11-07... | reverse complement strand
TACGGTGGTGTGAGAGGTCGGTAAACACGAAAATAGGAGATAAACACCTATGATTAGTGTTTACCTCCTACTCGATTGTTTTCACGCGAATCTTTCTTTTTCTCACGCTGATTGTTTTTTAGGTCACGCAGATTTCGCAGATGACGCAGATTTTTGATCTGTTCGGTCTTGGATTTCGCAGATTTTTTGTATCTTTGCATTCACAAAAATAGAAATTAATTATGAATCAATTTACAAAGATTATTGCAGCCCAACTCAAATTACGTGAGCAGGCTGTCGAGAATACATTGGAGCTTCTTGAAGAAGGATGCACCATTCCTTTTATTTCCCGTTACCGTAAGGAGAAAACGGGAAATATGGATGAGGTGAATATCGAGGCTATCGCTCAGGCAAACGAGAAGTTGAAGGAAATGGCGAAACGAAAAGAAACCATCCTGAAGACTATTGATGAGCAAGGTAAACTGACAGATGCTCTTAAAGAGCGTATCGAAAACTGTTGGGATGCCACAGAACTGGAAGATATCTATCTTCCTTTCAAGCCTAAGCGCAGAACTCGTGCACAGATTGCACGTGAGGCTGGTTTGGAACCTTTAGCGCAAGTTCTGCTTTTTCAGCGTGAACGCAACCCGCTGCAGGCTGCTAAGAAGTTTGTAGGCGACAAGGTGAAGGATGCTGATGCTGCCCTGCAGGGTGCTAAGGATATCATTGCCGAAATGGTGAGCGAGAGCGAGGAAAGCAGAAACCAGATTCGTGGAGAATTCCGTCGTGGTGCTATCATCACCTCTAAGGTGGTGGCTAAGAAAAAGGATGAGGAGGAAGCACAGCGCTTTTCTGATTACTTCGATTTCTCTGAGCCTTTGAAGAAATGTTCTTCCCATCGCCTCTTGGCGATGCGCCGTGGTGAGGCTGCCGGTTTCCTCCGTATCAGTATCTCTGCCGATGACGAGCAGTGCCAGGATAAGCTGAAACGTCATTATGTGCATGGATATGGTGAGTGCCAGACATTGGTAGGTGAAGCGGTGGATGATGCCTTTAAGCGTCTTTTGAAACCTAGTATTGAAACCGAATTTGCTGCTCTCAGTAAGCAGAAGGCGGATGAAGAGGCAATTGTGGTTTTTGCTGAGAACCTGCGCCAGCTCTTGCTCGCTGCTCCTTTAGGTCAGAAGCGTGTGATGGCGGTGGATCCTGGTTTTGCCAACGGTTGCAAGACTTGTTGCCTGGATGCACAAGGTAATCTGATTCATCATGAAATCGTTTATCCTCATCCTCCTCGTAATAAGAAAAATGAGGCTACTTCAGCTATCCTGCGCATGGTGAAGATGTATCAGGTAGAGGCGATGGCTGTGGGTAATGGTACGGCAAGTCGCGAGACGAGTGACTGGTTGCACGAAATAAGTTATCCACACCCTGTGGATATCTATGTAGTAAGTGAGGATGGTGCTTCTATCTATTCTGCTTCCAAGATTGCCAGAGATGAATTCCCGGATGAGGATGTTACCGTGCGTGGTGCCGTGAGTATCGGCAGACGACTGATGGATCCGCTTGCCGAACTGGTAAAGATTGATCCAAAGAGCATCGGTGTAGGACAGTATCAGCATGATGTGGATCAAACACAGCTTAAGAAGAGCTTGGATACCGTGGTGATGAGTTGTGTAAACTCGGTGGGTGTCAACCTGAATACCGCATCGCAGCATCTTCTTACCTACGTGAGTGGTCTCGGTCCTACTCTTGCCAAGAATATTGTGGAATATCGTAAGGAGAATGGAGCCTTCGCTTCGCGTGCGCAGTTGAAGAAAGTGCCACGTTTGGGGCCTTCTGCTTTCGAGCAGTGTGCCGGCTTCCTCCGTATTCCTGGCGCCAAAAATCCTTTGGACAACAGTGCCGTGCATCCTGAGCGTTATGCCTTGGTTGAGCAGATGGCGAAAGATCAGGGAGTCACCGTGAAGCAGTTGGTGGAAGATAAGGATTTGCAAAAGAAAATAGATATTAAGAAATATGTCACTGCCGAGGTGGGTATGCCTACTTTGATGGATATTATGGCTGAGCTTGACAAACCTGGTTTGGATCCTCGTGGAGAGGTTGAAAAATTTGAGTTTGATGCAAGCATCAAGACCATTGAGGATCTGCAGGAGGGTATGGTAGTGCCTGGCATTGTAACCAATATCACCAAATTTGGCGCCTTTGTAGATATAGGTGTTCACAATGATGGATTGGTTCACGTTTCACAGATGTCAAACCGCTACATCAGTGACCCTAGTGAAGTGGTGAAGCTCCATGAGCATGTGATGGTGAGAGTGACAGAAGTGGATTTGAAGCGTAAGCGCATTGCCTTGTCAATGAAGGGAGTAAAATAATGGATATGAATCAATATATAAATAAAGGTGAAACCCTCGGTAAAGAGGGCTTCACCCATTTTGGAGACAGTACTCATCAAGACAATTGCTCTCTATCCAGTATCTCTCAAGACTGTATAGAGTCGGCTTATTGCTTTATTCATCAGAAGCTTCGTGTCTATGAGTTTTCTACCAATCCCACACAGCGTGATGATATCGAATATGCTATCAGCCAGTATGTGGATGGCATGAATCCGCAGCTTTATCAGAAGCTTGCTGATGGAAGAGATGGTTTCCTTCTCGACCATGTAAGTTTTGAGCAGGATATGAGAAAGGCACAGGAGCAACTGGAAAAAATGATGGTGTAACCTGTTTATTTCAAATTACAGTCGGGAAGAACTGCCATGCATCTTCTTCCTTCTACGGTTTTCAGGATGCATCCGATGGTCTTTCTACCGATGTTTCTATTGACAGGGACTTGATCCTGCGCAATTATTTCTACATAATGAACGCCGGCATTCGGTACATCCATAGGAAGGGTACCTTCTGCCTGCATCTTGCCGTGTTCGAATCTGTCAACATCATCAAATCTGACGTAATGGTTGGTCTTGCCGTCAATGAATCCAACACATACAGAGTCCTTGTCTGAGGCAACGGACGCAAAGATGAGTTTTTCGCCAGCGTAACGCTTGAATGCTCTGCCCCGTTCTCTCTGCAAGAGCTCTGCCATCGAAACCTTGCATACCTTTCCGCTTTCATAGACAAGAATGAGCCATCCTTCTTCTTCGTCTTCATGAACAGCCAGTTTCAGGCGATAATCCTGCCAGTCGTCTTCATCCAGTATCTTGTATTCGTCCGTGTCCATCAGACAGATGACTGCCGTGATAGGGCGGTAGCCTTCCTCGTAATCGTGCAATGCATTGTTGCGCAGACGTGAGGTTTGGATGTGGTCGGTGATAGGAGCAGATTCTACATGCTTAGTGGAGTTTTTTGACTCCTTGGTGGCTAGAGTGTTTTCTAACGCAGTCGGCATTTCTTCCTGTGTAACCACAGCATGCGGAATGTGCTCTTCTGCCCATTGTTTTCTGATGGCAAGGAATTTGTCCTTGTAGGTCTCGTTTACCTTGCGCGCAGATGTACCCATGCGTTCATAATATACATTGCCAACGGCTTTAGGTGTAGGGCATGGCTCGATGTCGATGATGAGTACCGCATTGCTGATATCCGTATCGAAGTGAGTATGTATATAATGTGCTCCTTCCTGACCGAGATAATAGATAATCTGATTGTTGACATATACCTCGTACTTATCTCTGGAGCCTTTGAAGAGTGGGTTCTTCAAGTCCTCTTCCAATCCCATTTCATAGCCAATATCCGATACGCCCAGATAGAGATGGCCGCCCTCGGCATTGAGAAAGGCACATATTTCCTGCATAATCTTGACGGTTTGTGCCTGCACATCCACTCGCATAGAGTTTTCCGGATAGATGATGGATGTCTTGAACTCGGTATGGAAATCTTCTTTGCCATAGTTCTTCTTGTTGGAAGATGACTTGTGGAGTTTCAGAAGAGCGCGAATCTTGTCGAGGATATCACCGGCTTGGGTGAGAAGTCCCGATTTCTTCACGAAGTTATGAGAGAGCACGAGCGATGCCAGTTGCTGCAGGTGAGGATCTTCTGTAAGACAGCTCCAACGATACAGGTCTTCGTAGTGTTCCTCGCTATCCAGACAACCGATGATACGCAATTGCATAAAGTCGTGGCGAAGGATGGCATTGCGTTCAAACAATTCCGGTTCCTTTTCGGCGATGTGTTCAATCTTGTTGATATCTACCTTATCTAATGTTGCAAAGTCGTTGAGTACCTCCAGGAGCGTAAGTCGACTATCGTAATAACTGGTTCTCTCCTTGCTGTCGAGCATGATGGCAAGAAGTCGGCAGAAATTGAGATAGTTGTATGCCTTGATCTTGTCTTCTTCTAGGGTGGCTTTGGCATCTATGATGCTCATCATTTCCGATACATATACTTTCTCTATAGGCATCGCATTAGCCAATTCATCCTTTTCATTCTTTGGATTGTAAACCTCATGTGCTGCATACCCCAGCATCAGCTGATGGAAAGCATCGGCAAGACTGAATCGGCTTTCCGGTGATTCCCGCAGGAAGGTGCCGTTGAGATAACCATTGGTTCCTTCCGTGATGTTATCAACTTCTATCACCATACCTTTTTTCAAATCATCGAGAGTCATGCCTGGGGCAGGACATACGGAAACAGAAAAGCCTTCGCTGCTTACGGCAGGAACACGAGGTACGTCGGATACCTGATTAAAGAGCAGACAGGTGAGGCGAGAGTTATAAAACAGATCGTTTACTCGTACGTCGTCTGCGTATTCGCTGATCATATCACGCATGGCAAAGACATAACTTCCATCATTATTGACTTCTTTTACGTAGGCATGCAACAAGAGGGGCATCCCTTGATATTCAAACGACTGGGTGTTGATGTCGCCAGGGAAGAAAGGTACAACATCGTTTAAAACATCTAACGTTCCCACTCCCTCACAACCTTCTTCTACTACTTTGCATTCAAATAAGAGCTGTCCTGCCAACTGTTTGGTTACGATGATGGTTGTTTCATCATCTATATATAGTTTTCTATTTTGCTTTTTCGAGGACTTACGCTTTTGGGAGAATAGAGAATGGTTGATGTATTCCCACAGTTCCTTATAGTGTTCGATGGTAGTACCTACTTTTCCACGTAGTTTTACCGGTGGTTTTTCGTCCAGGCGGATGGAAAGTCCATGCCATAATCCCATACGTGAAGAGAGAGGCATATATACATTCTCTTTATCCAAATCCTTTGGCTGTATGGTGATGGCTTGCTCGTTGACGGTGAGAAGAGTTGTTTCATTCTCATATTTGGCAGGTTCAAAACTCTCCACGGTTTCATTGTCCTGTTGGGAGCAGAGCATATTGGCGAGGACGAATGCGTCATCGCTGTTGAAAGGAAGGGCTGCATTGAATTCTGTCGGGGTGAAGAGAGAAAGGAATGCTTTCTGGAGAGTCTTGTTAGGGTCGCTTACATTCATCAGCGAAACCAAGCGATAGAGCAATGCCTGATTCAATGAGTTATCGTAAATCTTATGCGATGCATGACGTCCCAGTATCAGCTCGATGATCAAAACCTGAATCATGGTTTCCTTAGTTGTTGCATCGCTGGAGAGTCTGTCTGTCTGGTGATAGATATTCTCTACATAGCTTTGTAACAGTTTGAGCCATTGCATCTGAAAGGGTTTTCTGTTCCAAAGATATACCTGCTGGCTGCGAAGGGTGGTCAGGATAGACGTGATGAGTTTTTCCATAATCGAAAAGTCGAGCATGAAGATGCATTGCATGATGCAGAACTGCTTGCGTGGATGGTAGATATAGGCACAAGTGGATAGAGTGGAAAGAATCTGGCTGATGGTATGCTCGGCCTTTCCCTCTCTTAATATTCTGATGGCTTGAATGTAGTAAGAAATCAGTTCGATGATATCGGTAAATCGCTGTTCGAGCAGCATGCGTTCGGCTTCCTTGCATCGGGGTAGTAGATTCTCTCCCTGTAGCGTTTCGATGCATTGGGAATGAATCTGCAGGAGTAATGTCTGTAATTCATCTTGGCTGAGATGATTGGAGATGCCAGCTATCCATCGGTGGCACTCCAGGTCGAAGATGTCTGAAGGCGTATCTCCGAGCATCAGATTTCTGAACTCAGGGGTATTCCAGTTTTCATCACCTATGATTTCACGAAAATCTTTATCTGAAAGTGAAAACTCCGACTTATCGGCGCCCAATACTTCTACGAGTTGTACCTCCATGTATTTCTGGCGGAATTTCATCACTCTGCATCTTACTCTAGGAGTGAGCGCTGCATTGATGATGGTATCCCTTTTCAGCATGGCCGAGAAGCCGTATTCGTCTTCCAGGTGATAGAAATCACCTAATGTCATCTTGATCTTGAAATCCACCTCATCATTTTCCTTATAATGTTTTCTCATGAGATGTTCTATGTTCTGGGAAATGAAAACCTTGCCTAGATGGGTTGTAATCATCAGACAGTCAAGTGTCTTAGGGGCGGGTTGCCTCCTTTGGAAGTCAATCTGTCCTACCTTGTAAATTCTGTTTTCTACTTCGATGACGAACTTATGTTCTTCTTCATCAATGCGCAGAACCTTTGCCTTGATATTCTTGTAATTATTCATATAGAATGGTTTTTTGTGATATGATGTTATAATAATACTGCAAAGATATATATATTCTGTGAATTTTCTGTATTTTCTCGTTAAAAAAACTCTAATTTTAACAAAGCATAAAAAGTTGGCATAACGTATGATGCTATGAATATTTTTTTGTATATTTGCATTTTCGATAAAACATTAATAAACTAGAGACGATGAAAGCATTTACATATATTAAAAAAGGAAAATTCGCTTTTGTTGAGAAAGCGAAACCTACCATCAAGGATGCCAAGGATGCTATAGTGAGAGTAACAATGAGCAGTATCTGTACCAGCGATTTGCATATCAAGCATGGTTCAGTGCCTCGTGCTGTACCTGGTATTACCGTGGGGCATGAGATGGTGGGTGTTGTAGAAGAAGTAGGCGGGCAGGTTACCCATGTGAAGCCGGGCGATAGAGTAACGGTGAATGTGGAGACTTATTGTGGCGAATGCTTCTACTGCCAGCATGGATACGTAAACAACTGTACTTCTCCTCATGGTGGCTGGGCGTTGGGGTGCAGGATAGATGGTGGGCAGACGGAATACGTCAGAGTTCCGTATGCCACTACCGGATTGAATAAGATTCCTGATACGGTGAGCGATGAGCAGGCACTCTTTGTTGGCGATATTCTTGCCACTGGATTCTGGGCAACCCGAATCTCGGAAATTAAGGAAGAAGATACGGTTCTCATTATCGGAGCAGGTCCTACGGGAGTTTGCTGTTTGCTCTGCACCTTACTGAAGAATCCTGGAAAAATCATCGTTTGCGAGAAATCTGAAGCCAGGAGAGCATTTATCCAGGAACATTATCCGCAGGTTCTTGTGGTAGAACCGGAAGATTGCGAAACCTTCGTCGAGGAACAGAGTTTGCATGGTGGAGCCGATGTGGTGATGGAAGTAGCTGGTGGTTCGGATACCTTCCAGTTGGCATGGAAGTGTGCCCGTCCTAATGCCATCGTTACTATTGTAGCTATGTATGATAAGCCCCAGATGCTTCCGCTTCCTGATATGTATGGCAAGAATCTCATTTTCAAGACGGGTGGAGTAGATGGCTGTGATTGTGAGGAAATCCTGAGCTTGATAGCACAGGGCAAGATAGATACCACTCCTCTCATTACCCATCGTTTTCCGTTATCTAGAATAGAGGAAGCCTACGATGTGTTTGAGAATAGAAAAGATGGAGTTATCAAGGTTGCTCTATATTGAGGTTTTCATATAAGTTGCCCTTTATTGAGGTTTCATGTAAATTGAGATTTCACATAAAAACAGGGCGCAAGCTATTCCTGTTGCGGAAAAAGCTTGCGCCCTTGATATATTTACGATGAGTAAATGAGCTTTTCTAAGATTAGAACTTGTAGATAGCACCAAAAGAAATGTTGCTTGCATCTACGTCAACTCCGAATGTTGATGAGCTCTTGCCCTCTTCTGGAGATTTATCTTTGTAACCGAGGAAGCCAATCTTTGAGATGAATTCAACATGCTTTGTAAGCTTAACAGCCAAACCTGGCTTGATGCCTACCTCGTAGAAGTCGCCACCGCCCTTGCTTACACTGCCATAACCGATAGTACCCTCGAAGAAGAGATCAACTACCTTGCTCTCTACTGCTGCATAGCGTACGTAAGGAGCAATAGTGAAGGTAGTAGCATCGCCAACAGGAGAAATCTTGCAAACTTCGCCCTTCTGGATACCTACCTCGATACCGGCATCCCACTTGTTGTTGAACTGGTAACCGATTTCTGGGATGAGCTTGTAAGCAGTCTTGCTGTCACTATCACCGATCTTGTTGCTAGAGATACCAGCTGTACCACCGATGTAAACCTGTGCGCTTGCACAAACAGAAACGAGAGCCATCATAAGGCTCAACATAATCTTCTTCATAATTAATCTTTTAAATCGAAATTAATACTTTGTTTCTTTTCTTTTATTGGAATTCCGCGGGCAAAGGTATAGGAAATATGCGAAAAACAAGAAAGTTTTATCTGGTTTTCTTGTAAAATATGGGAATTTGTTGATTTAAATCAAAAAATCCTAACCGCTTATTATCAAGCAGTTAGAATTTTCTTCGGTGCGCCTGATAGGACTCGAACCTACACGGCCTGAACCACTAGATCCTAAGTCTAGCGCGTCTACCAATTTCGCCACAAGCGCATTTGTGAGTGCAAAGATACAATAAATATTCGAATAAAAAGAAGAAATGAGCAGAAAAAAGCGGGTTTGTTTGTTTTTTACGAGAAATAATGGTACTTTTGCAGGCAAACAGAAAATAATCATGATGAAAAAATGAATTATACAATAAAAATGTAGTAACAATGAATACAAAGAATCTATTATTGTTGGCATCTCTTGTTTTAGCGATGCCATTGTCTGCTCAGAGTCCTCTGGAGGATTTCAAGCGAGACATTACACTCTCGGGTAGTAACTATGTGGCTTATCGCGGGCCTCAGAAGCAGTTAACTCCGGCGCCTAAGGGCTATAAGCCTTTCTATCTGAGCCACTATGGCCGTCATGGCTCCCGCTATATGATTGGCAAGCAGGCGTATGATGTGCCTTATTTCTCTCTGTTGAAGGCGAAGCAGGAAGGTAAGTTGACTGCCAAGGGTGAGGAAACACTGGCTAAGGTGAAGCTGATTCGTGAAGAGGCAAAGGGACGTGATGGCGAGTTGACTCCGCTGGGAGCTCTCCAGCATCAGGGGATTACCAAGCGAATGATGGAAAGATTTCCTGAGATCTTTGCCGGTAATACGAATATTGAGGCACGAAGCACGGTGGTGATCCGCTGCATTCTCTCAATGGAGAATGGCTTGCAGCAGATGCTTCGCATGAATCCTAAGCTTCATATCTTCCACGATGCCAGCGAGCATGATATGTACTATATGAATCAGGGAGATAGATACCTGGATAGCTTGAAGAATTCTGTGGGCAGAAAGGTGGTGCAGGAGGAGTTTTCCAAGAAGTATGCCTGCTATAGCCGAGTGATGCAGGAACTTTTCAATGATCCGGCTTGGGTGAAGCAGAATATCAACCAGAGCGACTTGAATAGAAAGCTTTATGAGATGGCTAGCTCTGTACAGGGTACTGAGTTGAGAGGCAAGGTTTCGCTTTATGATCTCTTTACTGAGGAGGAGCTGTATCAGAATTGGGTAAGTACCAATATCTGGTGGCAGATGGCGTATGGCAATTCTCCTTATACGGGCAATGTTCAGCCATATTCCCAGCGTAATCTTCTGATGGATATCATCCAGAAGGCTGATAGCTGCATAGCTCTTCCGCATCCGGGTGCTACCTTGAGATATGGTCATGATACGATGGTTACTCCGCTTACTTGCCTCCTGGATCTGAATGGATATGGCGAGGAGATCAGGGATCCAGAGAGAATTTCTTCTCAATGGTTTGATTATAAGATTACTCCGATGGCTACCAACCTTCAGTTTGTATTCTATCGCAACAAGGTGAATGATGTGCTGGTGAAGGTATTGCTCTGCGAGGATGAGGCTACGCTTCCTATCAAGAGCGATGTGGAGCCTTATTACCACTGGAATGATTTCAAGGCTTACTGCCTGGAGAAGCTGAAGGGATATAAAAAGTAAAAATATACAGCAATGCGACGCATATAATCATCTATAGAGAAAAAGGAGGGTGTGTCACAGGTACACCCTCCTAAAAAATATATATCGAAAACTTTTCGAATTCTTTTATTGCTTCGATAACCAATCTTTGTCTTTCTGATCTTCTTCGAAATCTTTTTCAGAGAAGAGATTGGTTTGACCGGTCAGTTCATCTATTACCTGCTGCTCGCTTTTTCCTGCATCAGGATCGAGATTCTCTACAGCTTCAGCATTCTTACCTGCGCCTTCAGAATCGCCGGTTGCATCTTCTGCATCAGAATCTTCTGCTGGAGGTTCCGGGAATCTTGTCGGCTCTAATTCCTCAATGTTTTCCAGTTTCCATGTCGTCAGGCGCTTACCCTTTGCCTTGAAACTCTTCTGGGCGATGAATTGCTCGGCATCGATTTCTTCGGCAGGTCGGATGGCATCCACACCCCCATAGGTAACCTTGAGGCGAGGGAATGGGGTATCGGTGAGCAGGATGAGCTTGCTGTTCGGATTCTCTCCCAGACAATTCTGGTGGCGCTTGGTGGCATCCATCGTAAATCGCTTGATGTATGGATATCCCTCATTGTCGGCATCATAGAGAATGGCCGTCCATATCTTGTGCTCGTCCCATTTCTCCAATCTCAGAATGTTGTCCTCGTAATGGTTGTTCACATCGAAGTTGGTGATGTAGAATTCGCCATTGTCGAGTACTACCAGGATAGAGTCATCATCGTTGAATTCTCCCAGGAATCTGCCGTTTTCATCATAGTTGATGCGGTTTACATCCGGGTCGAACCAAACCTTTCTTCCTCCCAGGGTACTGTGTCCGTGGCTCTTCAATCCGATGCGGCGGATGGTTCGCTTGGTGAGCAGGTTTCCCTTGGCAGCACGTCCCTTGATGAGGATTTCAGAGAAATCTTTCTCCAGGAAGATGCTCTGGCGTTTCTTGCTCAGATCAGGTTCCATCGTCACCTTGATGATTTCTGCCTCGCCGTTAGGGTTGGCGGTGAAGTAGATGATGCGACTTCCCGGTGTGCCCTGGGTGATATCGTAGAGCTTGTCGCGTGTCATGGCGGTTACGTTGAATCGCTTGATGAAGTAGTCACCCTGCTTGCCGTCACGATATACGCAGTTGTAGATGGTTCGCTTGTCGTTCTTCTTGAACACCTGTACGTGGAGGATGTTCTTACCCACGAATATCTTGTCGGCAACCTTGGTTACCTTGAATTTTCCATCCTTGTAGAAGATGATGATGTCGTCGAGATCAGAGCAGTTGCACACGAATTCATCCTTCTTCAAGCCTGTACCCACGAAACCTTCCTGTCGGTTGATGTAGAGTTTCTGGTTGGCTTCCACCACCTTGGTCACCTCGATGGTATCGAAGTTCCTGATTTCGGTTTTTCTAGGATGCATCTTTCCGTACTTGCCCTTGAGATACTCAAACCAGTTGATGGTGACATCGGTCATGTGGGCGAGGTCGTTTTCTATTTCTGCCAGTTCCGTCTTGATTTTCAGCAGGAGGTCATCTGCCTTATCCTTATTATATTTCAGGATTCGCTGCATCTTGATTTCCAGGAGCTTGAGGATGTCGTCGCGTGTGATGTCGCGATGGAAGGAGTATTCCACGTTTCCCTTGCCGTCGATATTGGCGGTGAAGATCTGATCCTTGAACGGCTCCAGCTTGGAGTAGATGAATGCCACAACCTCGTCCTGACTCTTGCTCTGCTCGAACTTGCGCTCCTTGTAGATGCGCTCCTCTATGAAGATGCGTTCGAGCGAGGAGAAGAAGAGCTGCTCTTCCAGCTCGCCCTTTCGGATCATCAGTTCGCGTCGGAGCAATCCCATGGTGCGGTCAACGCTATGTCTGAGCACATCGCTCACGGTGAGGAACTTCGGCTTGTTGTCCTCGATGACGCAGCAGTTGGGCGATATGTTGATTTCGCAGTCGCTGAAGGCATAGAGGGCATCCATCGTCTTGTCCGAAGAAGTGCCTGGTGCCAGATGCACGAGGATTTCCACGTTGGCTGATGTGACATCATCCACCTTTCTTGCCTTGATCTTTCCCTTTTCCACCGCCTTGGTGATGGAGTCGATGAGGCTTCCGGTGGTTTTACTGAAAGGTATCTCGCTGATTACGAGTGTCTTGTTGTCGAGCTTGTCTATCTTGGCTCTTACCTTCAGTACGCCTCCTCGCTGTCCGTCGTTGTATTTGCTTACGTCGATGGCGCCTCCTGTAGGGAAATCCGGATAGAGCTGGAAGGGTTCTCCCTTGAGGTAGTGGATGGCAGCATCGCAGAGGTCGTTGAAGTTATGCGGCAGTACCTTGCTGCTCAAACCCACGGCGATACCCTCGGCACCTTGTGCCAGGAGCAGCGGGAATTTGGCTGGCAGGGTGATAGGTTCCTTGTTTCTGCCATCGTAGGAGAGTTGCCAGTCGGTGGTTTTAGGGTTGAATACCACATCCAGGGCAAATTTCGAGAGTCGTGCCTCGATGTATCGGGGAGCGGCTGCACGGTCGCCGGTGAGTATGTTACCCCAGTTACCCTGTGTGTCGATGAGCAGGTCTTTCTGTCCCATCTGCACGAGTGCATCTCCGATGGATGCGTCTCCGTGAGGGTGGAACTGCATCGTATGTCCCACGATGTTAGCCACCTTGTTGTATCTTCCGTCATCCATGCGCTTCATGGAGTGGAGGATGCGTCGCTGTACGGGTTTCAATCCGTCTTCGATATGGGGCACGGCTCGCTCCAAGATCACATACGATGCATAGTCGAGGAACCAGTTCTGATACATTCCGCTGAGGTGATGTACGGCAGAAGCATCAAAACGGTTCACCGGCTTGTAGTCGGAGTGTTCCTGAGGCGTATTTTCCTCATTTATCTCGTTTTTATCTTTAATTTCGTCGCTCATATATAGCTTTTAATACTTATTTTATTAATTTATGGCAAAAATACAACAATTTTTCGAGAAAAAAGAGTATCTTTGCCGAAAATTTGAAAAAAATAAGATTTAATCATGGCACAGGAAGATGTTTTTAAGAAAATTGTAAGCCATTGCAAGGAATATGGCTTCGTGTTCCCAAGTAGTGAAATTTATGATGGCTTGGCTGCCGTTTATGACTATGGTCAGAATGGTGTTGAGCTCAAAAACAATATCAAGCAGTACTGGTGGCAGAGTATGGTATTGTTGCACGAGAACATTGTTGGTCTCGATGCAGCTATCTTCATGCACCCTACAGTATGGAAGGCATCAGGACACGTAGATGCTTTCAATGACCCATTGATTGATAACCGCGATTCAAAGAAGCGTTATCGTGCCGATGTGCTCATCGAGGATCACATGGCTAAGTATGAGGAGAAGATTGCCAAGGAGATTGCCAAGGCTAAGAAGCGCTTCGGCGATAGCTTCGATGAGGCTCAGTTCCGTGCAACTAATCCTCGTGTTCTGGAGAACCAGAAGAAGTTTGATGATCTCCACGCCCGCTATACTGAGGCTATGCAGGGTCCTAACCTGGAGATGCTGAAGCAGATTATCGAGGATGAGGGTATTGTTTGCCCTATTAGCGGTACCAAGAATTGGACTGATGTCCGTCAGTTCAACCTGATGTTCTCTACCCAGATGGGTGCTGCCAGCGATGCTACAAGCAAGGTATATCTCCGTCCTGAGACTGCTCAGGGTATCTTCGTAGATTATCTGAGTGTTCAGAAGACCGGCCGTATGAAGTTGCCATTCGGTATCTGCCAGATTGGTAAGGCTTTCCGTAACGAGGTTGTAGCCCGTCAGTTCGTATTCCGTATGCGTGAGTTCGAGCAGATGGAGATGCAGTTCTTCTGCCAGCCTGGTACTGAGATGAAGTGGTTTGAGTATTGGAAGAAGGTTCGTCTGGCTTGGCACGAGGCTCTCGGTATGGGTAATGAGAATTACCGTTACCACGATCACGAGAAACTGGCTCACTAT
>ENA-UEOM01000687-UEOM01000687.1-human-gut-metagenome-genome-assembly--contig:-NODE-687-length-14209-cov-105.947424_pt1 | contig 14209 bp, 9 predicted proteins | sample MGYA00242993_ERZ507994 | MGnify/ENA primary metagenome ERZ507994 (study PRJEB26167, sample SAMN06115536) | human gut metagenome | host: Homo sapiens | place: China:Neimenggu | collected 2014-11-07... | reverse complement strand
GATATGCTTTCTTGGCATCTCGTCTATGCTACAAAACGTTCTGAAATTTGCTGTGCTTTCACTAACGAGTGCGATTGTAACTGAATCAATATAGCAGAAATACGGTCTATTCTATTCATTTTGCATCTTTAATTTGAATATTTGAATCTTCAATAATAACAGCTTGTTTATTACTTATAGGAATAAGCTGCAACTTCTCATTATATAGTTGAACTATCTTTTCACCTTTTTTCTTGAATGGAAAATTTCCATAATGGGGAATCGTATAAAAATCGACCAAATCTAAAGAAGTACAGTCTTTCAATTCAGGAGCCTTTTCTATTGGATCAAAATTCACACTTCTCATATATTCTGCATCGGGAGAGGCTATTATTGCTCCGGCAGATTCCCCAATATACAGTTTACCCAATTTCACTTGTTTAGATATAATTTTATCAACACCTTTTCTTTTTAACTCTTGCAAAAGGAAAAATGTATTTCCACCTGTTATGTAGATATAATCGCATTTATGTAATATAGAAGATATTTCCTCTTTGGACAGTTGGGTAATCTCGACTTCTTCAACAATCATTCCTGCTTCTTCTAAAGCCTTTTTCCCCTTTTTTACATAGAATCGTATTGGTTCTGTAAGGCTTGCAGTTGGTATAAAAGCTATAATTTTCCCTTGCAAATCTTCTTTAGCACAATCGACAAATAGATTAGCAACATCAGCAAATGATGAGCATAAAAATAATCTTTTCATATTCTATAATATTAAGTTTAATACTTTTTGATACAAAGATAGCGTCTTCTATGACAGCCCTATGTCAGTAAGTCTAAATATTGAAGAGTTTTTTCATCGAAAGTACTTATTTTTTATAAGTAATTGAGAATGAGATAAGTTTTTATCTCATAAAAAGAAGAGGTTACGAATTAGAAATATACAGAATGTAGCATCCTGCTGTGATTTGCATAACCATTCAAAGAACTCTTTCGGTTGCAAAGGTACGATATTTAATCGGGGATAAAGAATGTTTTAAGATTTTTTTGAGTATTTGCATCTTTTCGATGAGCCAAGGACAGCTCATGTTTCTTTCGAGGGCAACGACAATGCATCTTATAACTGCAACATCATAAGCCATAATGCCAAACTCATACATAGGGAAGATGGCAACTATTTTATGGCTATAGCCACAGTGAGCACACAGGGACAAAATACTCCTATACTGCAAAAGTATATGAAAGCTGATGTCAGAATCATTGTCAGCAATAAAACGTTATGGCAGCAGGTGTTCGGATAGTCTATGTCCGAACACCTGCCGTTTGTTTTAGGATGCATATTGTGTTGCTAAGCATCAGATTTTACGCAAAAGTTCTAAATTCCATAAATTTCTCCTAGATAGTCATGGGATATTTAGAAAAATATCGTATCTTTGTCCCCGAATTGAGGCGTTCTTTGCATATTGCAAAATACAGAAACGAGCAGAAGTCCGCTCGTTTCCATATTGTTACCTATATAATATAGGCAAACGCCCAACTTCTTGATTTTCAATCAAAGTCCAATTTTGAGCGAGTTAGTTTTCTTAACACGATACTTGCAAGGCAAAGGCTATACCATAGAGCCGGTAACTTCATTCAGACCAACCTACGACAAAAACTATAGTGATATGTGCACAAACTTCGATTCAATGATAGGAAACGAGGATGCAGCAAAGTCAACAAGCAAGATTAATTTCATGCTTGTTCAAGTATTGCGTGAAGGTAAGCCTTTGTGCCAAATACTTGAAGGTCCAGGAGAGTATTATTTCTCCCCGGAAAAACCACAGGCAAATTTTCCTAAGTATGTCAATGCTATCATCAGCAGTCCTAACAGAAAGATTTGGGCTGTTATGGTCGAACCTGACAATACAAATAAACGAATGGACGTAGAAGCTCGTCGACAATATGCCATCAAACTCAACAAGTTGAAAACACGCATAGCTCCGAAAGACAAAGTTATGTTTATATTTAATAAAATTGATGCGACCCCATACGTGATAAGTCCAGGCAATATCAGATACAGTCAAGCATTGCAACATACAGAGTACTTATACCCTAGCATATTTGCTCCATTTATGAATGTGAATCCAATCACCAAATTGTGGGAACCATATAATTTTGACTTTGTGGCATTTCAAACAGGCGACTTCTCGGAGGCTTCAGATGGTACACTTACCTTTGAGCAGGGGCCAGATACTTACCCCAGAGACTTGTGGAACTTTATACTTAAACGCATAAGAGGTTAAATATGGATATAGAAATTTTTGTTCATGGAGTACCTAACGGTCAAAGTTTTTGGGGTAAAGAGGAAGACCGCAATTACTTTGGTAATTTCTATGGTCAAAGTTGTTCTGATGTCGTGAAGTACCTAATCCAGACACGTTCATCAAATGGCAAGACCTATTGCTATTACAACTATTTAATATACCAAAATGTTATCGGAAGCGATGGACGTGAGGGATCTTATTTCGGACTCTCGATTAGATTTGATGCGTACTGTAAAGATTTTATAGGAATATACAAAATATTGGATACCGTATTTAGCGCTTATGTTTTGAATAAGATATTGAAAACTCAAAACGGAAACTACAAATACGTTATTACAGATTTTGTCAGCGCATCTGAGATAATGAGTAACATTAAAGGAGCTATTTGGCAACTTCTTCAATCCACACTCACCAATGAGAGTATTTGTGGTTTGAGAGATTTTGCTATTGGTAGCGGAAGTCTTCCTACTGGTAACCTTTATGAAATAACAGTCAATGATGTAGAGACAAAGGTAAAACAATATGGCAAGATAGCCCTTTCTCCATACTATCCAACAGTCAGAGAAAAAGGCATGGTTCAGCAATATGATTCTAAACTTCAATCAGTAAAACAGCAATATGAAGAAAGATATAATGCAGAGATTAATGCCAAAGAACAAACAAATCGCTCCCTAAACGAGTCTTTAACATTATTGCAAAAAGAATGCACAAAGTTGCAAGAGACCATTGCCCGTAGAGACAAAATAATTGCACAGAAAGATTCTGAAATTACGAATTTGGAGACCCAGATAAAACAGATTGGACGAACTCAAAAGGCTATAAAAAATATAGACCTTATCAAAGCACCAATCATTGAAATAGCAGACATTTTGGAAGGTCAAAGAGTTAAACCGAAAGGAGGACACCACAACTCCTCAAAAGGCTTTATTCCATTAGTAAATTTGGCAATGCTTTTTGTCGTATTCGCTGTGGTAATTTTACTTTTGTTTAATGTGTCAACTAATGAGCCAAAACAATTGACTCATTTGCAAAGTTGCGTTACTCAATTAAATGAAGAAATTGAAGAATTAAGAAATCAACTTTCTTTCTTTAAAAAGAATGAGACATCTACAGGACAAATAACAAATCCTTTTAGTGAAAATAAGGATTGTACAAAATTAACAAAATAATATGAATACTATCAAATTCATATTAGGCGTACTCATCACCACCACACTTTTTTCGTGTGGTGGTGATAAGAAAAAGCCTATATACGTAGAAGCTGAAAACACTACGGAAGAAACCGATGAATTATCTTATGCACAAAGTGGAGATGAGATTATTGTCCCTTTCCGAAATGCGAATGGAGTAAAATACGTTCAAGTAAAGGTTAATGGAGTTGGATTTGAAATGATTTTTGACACTGGTTGCTCTGGAGCACTCATTTCTGTTGCTGAAGCAAACTATCTTTATCAGAAAGGAAAACTAACCCAAGAAGACATACTTGGAACGGCTCAATCACAAATTGCAGACGGAAGTGTTGTGGAAAACATGGTGGTAAACTTAAAGGAAGTTATCATCAATGACCAAATCTTATGCCCGAATGTTAAAGCCACTGTCTCAAATAATATAAATGCTCCACTTTTGCTTGGAAACGAAATCTTGGATAGACTTGCCACAATCAAGATTGACAATGAGCAAGAGGCCTTAATCTTTAAGTTGAAATAATGGTAAATAGTTCTATCTATATATTTGGATCCTTTGACAATGGATATACGCAATATCCAGATAACTACGCAAAGGAAATATATCAAAATTTCTTTGCACAAGCAAAGGCCAAATCACAAATCGTAGTACACAGAGATAAAGAACTTATGTATTATGGATATGTTCGTAAATTGGACAAGTACTCACAATACATCGGCTTCTGCGTACTCCTCAATGGCATAATGTTTTCCAATATCAGTAACCTGTTTGCTATATTTGAAAATGCCATTGCAGAATTTGTGTCACGTGGTGATATTATTGCGTTCAATGAACATGGTGACATTATATCTACAACAAGTAGTTTGACAAACCAACAGCAACAGATTAGTAACATCATCGCTAACATAAAAAATGGAATAGACGGTATGGAGTCTTATACAAAATCTCTTCCACCAGTTGACTATTCCATTTCAAATACAGAACATAAAGTCTTTACTTATAGCGATCCTAATGACACTCTTGTTAACGCTTCGTGCAAATACGCCTATACTTATATAGCAAAGGACAAAGGATGTGATACCGCTTCGCTTTCGGGATATAAAGGGGTTATCAGAAAATTGCACAAGGAAAAAAATGAGTTGTCTTCTGAATACAACAATCTAAAGAACCAATATGACAAGTTAAACAAACAGAAAAAGCAATACAGAAATGTTATTGTATTGTGCTTGTTAGTTGTCTTATGTGGTATTGGTTTGTTTTTTCTCAATGACACTTTGAATAGTACTCAGCAAACACTTTCAGAGTCGCAAAACGATAACATTCAAAAAGAAAAGACGATAAAAAAGTTGAATTCTGATATAATAGCACTTAATGGAAATATTAGCAACTTGGAATCTTCTCTGTCTTCGGAACAAAGTAAACGTAAAAAAGCTGAGACGGATCTGAATACGCTGAAAAACATCCACATGGAACATCAGCCTTTATTTATAAAAAGTACATCATTCAACTTCAATACCGGCTGGTTGTCATTTGAGTATTATGGATATTACAAAAAGACTATAACATTGGGGGTAAGAGCATTTGATGGTAATTATTCCCATTCTAACTCAACTACGTTTAATGTAGAAAAAGGACATCATGCATCATTCATATATCTCAGTAACCATTTGATTAGCTCAAAACGGTATTCATTTGAATTGCTGATAGGAAATAAGATTATTGGTGGTGATAGACATTAAAATATAACTCAAAGAATGCGCCTTTTGATGCCATTCAATAACGACTGGCAGATAGGCTGGCAGATATCGTTCTCGGGAGCACATCTACCAGCCTTTATCGTGCTCGTAATGTGCGAGTTACGACGATCATGGAAGATATGGTGGATTTTTTCACGTACAGAGACTTTACTCTGATATAACAAAGAACTATACCCTTTCGGGTGCAATATCAAATAAATTTTATATATTTGCACCCGAAAGGGTATAATTGTATATATATGGAAACATCAATAGCTGCATTTGTGAAGGAACGCCGACGCATGTTCAACCTCACGCAGGTGGATCTGGCGGAGAAGTCGGGCGTAGGACTGCGCTTCGTGCGCGAACTGGAGCAGGGTAAGCAGACGCTGCGCATAGACAAAATAAACCAGGTGCTCGCGCTGTTCGGATACGAAGTTGGCGCAGTACAGATTAATAAAAGTTGAGGTGGTGAGGTGGTGAGATTTGCCGTACAATCTGTAGGAGGGTATGGCATCATGCCATACCCACGCAGCCACAAACAACACCAATAATACATATCTCAACACCTCACCATCTCAACACCTCACCACATCACCACATCATAACATCACCAACTATGAAGAGTACAAAGATTTATATGTACGACCGCTACGCCGGTCGGCTGACGGAGAACGAGAAGGTGCTCGACAACATTGCGAAGAAATTCCGCAAGACGCTGTTAATAAACTTGTTGACTTCATAGAAACCTAATCTTAGTTTTATAGCATCACTATTAATTTTCAATATTACACTTGCAATAAATCTCAAAAAGGTGTATATTTGCACCGTAATAAATCTCAAAAAGGTGTATTACTTAAAGGTCAGATATCTAATATATACAAAAACGCTGCAAGCAGTCGGTGAAGACTCGCTTGCAGCGTTTTCTTGTTTATGGTTTATACCGCTGTCCGGCTAAAGAACCGGACAGTGATATCGGGATTTATACTTTATTCAGCAGACTCCTCGTTAGAGTAGTCGGTCACGTTGCGGCGGTTAGCCTGCATACGGTCGTACTCCTCGCGTGAACCCACGATGAGCTTGTCCCACTGACGCAGACCAGTACCAGCCGGGATGAGGTGACCGGAGATAACGTTCTCCTTCATACCCTCAAGGAAGTCGACCTTACCGCGGATAGCAGCCTCGTTGAGCACCTTGGTTGTCTCCTGGAACGAAGCAGCCGAGATGAAGCTCTTGGTCTGGAGAGCGGCACGTGTGATACCCTGCAGGATCTGTGTAGATGTAGCAGGCACGGTGTCGCGAACCTGAACGAGACGGAGGTCGCGGCGTTTGAGGCTTGAGTTCTCATCGCGCAGCTTGCGTGCCGAAACGATCTGACCAACCTTGAGCACGTCAGAGTCACCTGCGTCGGTAACGTACTTCTTGCCCCAGATGCGGTCGTTCTCCTCAGCGAAGTCGAGCTTGTCTACCATCTCCTGCTCGAGGAATGTTGTATCGCCCGGCTCGTCGATCTGTACCTTGCGCATCATCTGGCGAACGATAATCTCGAAGTGCTTGTCGTTGATCTTCACACCCTGCAGACGGTAAACGTCCTGCACCTCGTTAACGATGTACTCCTGAACGGCGGTAGGACCCTTGATGGCGAGGATGTCGCCCGGAGTTATGATACCGTCAGAAAGCGGTGTGCCTGCGCGTACGGCATCGTGCTCCTGTACAAGAATCTGCTTAGAGAGCGATACGAGGTACTTGCGCTGGTCGCCAGTCTTCGATGTAACGATGATCTCGCGGTTGCCACGCTTCACCTTACCCATTGTTACCTCACCGTCGATTTCTGATACGACAGCTGGGTTAGACGGGTTGCGAGCCTCGAAGAGCTCGGTTACACGTGGGAGACCACCGGTGATATCGCCTGCAGAACCTGCTGCACGTGGAATCTTAACGAGTGTGGTACCGGTCTTGACGGTCTGACCGTCGTCGCATACTACGTGTCCGCCTACCGGGAAGTTGTATGTACCGATAATCTCACCATTTGCGTCGAGCACGTCGCAGGTCGGAACCTTCGACTTGTCCTTAGAGTCGGTGATGATCTTCTCGGTAAGGCCTGTTGCCTCGTCGGTCTCAGCGCGGTATGTGATGCCCTCGATAACGTCGTTGAAGCGGAGAGTACCTGCGTACTCGGTAACAATAACGGCGTTGAACGGGTCCCACTTAGCGATGAGGTCGCCCTTCCTGACAACGTCGCCCTCCTTGAAGTAGAGCGAAGAACCGTAAGGCACGTTGACAGAAGCGAGTGCGATGTCGGTATTCGGGTCGACGAACTGCAACTCTGTAAGACGGCTCACTACCATCTGGCAGTTGACATCCTTCTCGCCGTTGTTCTCTACGAACGGAACGACACGGAGGTCCTCGAACTTAAGCTTGCAGTCGTTCTTTGCTGTGATAGAAGCGTTGGCTGCTGCGTTACCAGCCACACCACCGGCGTGGAAGGTACGGAGAGTAAGCTGTGTACCCGGCTCACCGATAGCCTGAGCTGCGATGACACCGACAGCTTCGCCGAGCTGTACCATGCGCTGTGTAGCAAGGTTGCGGCCGTAGCACTTCATGCAGACGCCCTTCTTGCTCTCGCAAGTGAGCACTGAACGAATCTCTACGCTCTCGATTGGAGAGTTCTCGATGAGCTGTGCCTTAGCCTCTGTAATCTCCTCGCCTGCGTTGACGATAACCTCGCCTGTGCGCGGGTCGACAACGTCGTGTACTGACACACGACCAAGGATGCGCTCGCCGAGTGAGGAAACCACCTCGTCGCCGTTCTTCAACGCTGTGCAGACAAGACCGCGCAGTGTGCCGCAATCCTCCTCAGAGATGATTACGTCGTGCGAAACGTCTACAAGACGACGTGTAAGGTAACCGGCGTCGGCTGTCTTCATAGCGGTATCGGCAAGACCCTTACGAGCACCGTGCGAAGCGATGAAGTACTCGAGCACTGACATACCCTCCTTGAAGTTAGAGATAATCGGGTTCTCGATAATCTGATGTCCCTCAGCACCTGCCTTCATAGGCTTAGCCATAAGACCACGCATACCTGAGAGCTGCTTAATCTGGTCCTTAGAACCACGGGCACCAGAGTCGAGCATCATGAATACGGCGTTGAAGCCCTGGTCTGCCTCGGTCATCTCCTTCATAAGGATGCTTGCGAGGTCGTTGTTCACGTGAGTCCAAGTATCGATCACCTGGTTGTAACGCTCGTTCTCAGTGATGAAGCCCATGTTATAGTTGTCCTGGATGGCACGGATCTCTTCGTGACCGCGCTCCACGATTTCCTTCTTTTCTGGCGGGATGATGATATCGTCAAGGTTGAACGAAAGACCTGCAACGTAAGCCATGCGGTAACCGAGGTTCTTGATGCCGTCGAGGAACTCGCAGGCGCGAGCCATACCTACAGCCTTGATTACGTCGGAGATGAGGCCGCGCAGTGTCTTCTTAGAGATGATATCATTGAAGAAGCCTACTTCCTCCGGGATAATCTGGTTGACGATGACACGTCCGACAGATGTCTCCACCATGCGCTTCTGGAGCTGACCGTCTACGAGGTCCTTCACAATTACCTTAACCGGAGCGTGGAGGTCGCACTTGCCCTCGTTGTAAGCGATGATAGCTTCCTCGTCGCCGTAGAACGAAAGACCTGCGCCCTTAGCACCTGGGCGGAGCTTTGTGATATAGTAGAGACCGAGCACCATATCCTGTGACGGCACTGTGATAGGAGCACCGTTGGCAGGGTTGAGGATGTTGTGGCTCTGAAGCATCAGCACCTGAGCCTCGAGGATAGCCTCGTTGCTCAACGGAAGGTGAACAGCCATCTGGTCGCCGTCGAAGTCGGCGTTGAACGCTGTACATGCCAACGGGTGGAGCTGGATTGCCTTACCCTCGATGAGCTTCGGCTGGAACGCCTGAATACCGAGACGGTGAAGTGTCGGCGCACGGTTGAGCATTACGGGGTGACCCTTCATAACGTTCTCGAGGATGTCCCAGATAACCGGCTCGCGACGGTCAACAATCTTCTTAGCACTCTTCACGGTCTTCACGATACCGCGCTCGATGAGTTTGCGGATGATGAACGGCTTGTAGAGCTCGGCTGCCATAAGTTTCGGCAGACCGCATTCGCCCATCTTCAGCTCCGGACCTACAACGATAACCGAACGTGCTGAGTAGTCGACACGCTTACCGAGGAGGTTCTGACGGAAACGTCCCTGCTTACCCTTCAGCGAGTCGGAAAGTGACTTCAGCGGACGGTTGGCATCGCTCTTAACGGCACTCGACTTGCGTGAGTTGTCGAAGAGGCTGTCGACAGCCTCCTGAAGCATACGCTTCTCGTTGCGGAGGATTACCTCAGGAGCCTTAATCTCTACGAGACGCTTCAGACGGTTGTTACGGATAATAACACGACGATAGAGGTCGTTGAGGTCGGATGTTGCGAAACGACCACCGTCCAACGGAACGAGCGGACGGAGCTCCGGCGGAGTAACGGGGATAATCTTCATGATCATCCACTCCGGACGGTTTACACCCTTGCTTCCACGGAATGCCTCTACAACCTGCAGACGCTTCAAAGCCTCTGTCTTACGCTGCTGCGAAGAGTCGTTGTTGGCACGGTCGCGCAACTCGTATGAAAGAGAGTCGAGGTCGAGACCTGCGAGCAGGTCGTAAACAGCCTCTGCACCCATCTTTGCGATGAACTTATTCGGGTCGGTGTCCTCAAGAAGGTCGTTCTCAGAGCCGAGCTTGTTCTCGATGATGTCGAGATACTCTTCCTCTGAGAGGAGGTCCATCTTGTGCGAACCGTTGTACTCCTCACCCTGCTCGTCGGTGCGTCCTTCGAACGCACCTGGCTGGATAACTACGTACTTCTCGTAGTAGATAACAGCGTCGAGCTTCTTTGTCGGCATACCGAGCAAGTAACCAATCTTGTTAGGCAGCGAGCGGAAGTACCAGATGTGAGCTACTGGCACAACGAGCTCGATGTGTCCGCTACGCTCACGGCGTACCTTCTTCTCCGTCACCTCAACACCGCATCGGTCGCAAACGATACCCTTGTAACGGATGCGCTTGTACTTGCCGCAGGCACACTCATAGTCGCGTGTCGGACCGAAGATGCGCTCGCAGAACAAGCCGTCGCGCTCGGGCTTATAGGTGCGATAGTTGATGGTCTCTGGCTTGGTAACCTCACCATACGAATTTTCCAGGATTTCCTCCGGAGAGGCGAGTCCGATGGTAATCTTCGTGAAATTATTCTTAACTTTTATATCTTTCTTGAAAGCCATATATTTCTATAGTTTTGGGATGTTCGGATTAATCAAGTTTGATGCTCAGACCAAGACCGCGGAGCTCATGCAAGAGCACGTTGAGCGACTCTGGGATGCCTGGTGTAGGCATTGGGTCGCCCTTAACGATAGCCTCGTAAGCCTTTGAACGGCCCACTGTATCGTCGGACTTGATTGTCAGAATTTCCTGAAGCACGTGGCTGGCACCGAATGCCTCGATAGCCCAAACCTCCATCTCACCGAAACGCTGACCACCGAACTGTGCCTTACCACCGAGTGGCTGCTGTGTGATGAGCGAGTACGGACCGATAGAACGGGCGTGCATCTTGTCCTCAACCATGTGACCGAGTTTCAAGAAGTATGTCACACCTACTGTAGCTGGCTGGTCGAAGCGCTCGCCTGTCTCACCATCGTAGAGGTGAGTAGAGCAGAGATGCGGCAGACCTGCCTTGTCTGTCCATTCAGAGAGGTCCTCAAGGTGAGCGCCGTCGAAGATAGGTGTAGCGAACTTAACACCGAGCTTACGACCAGCAGCACCGAGGATAGCCTCGAAGATCTGACCGAGGTTCATACGTGAAGGCACACCAAGCGGGTTCAGTACCAAGTCGACTGGACGACCATCCTCGAGGAATGGCATATCCTCCATACGTGTAATCTTAGATACGATACCCTTGTTACCGTGACGACCTGCAAGCTTATCACCTACGCCAATCTTACGCTTCTTGGCAACGTACACCTTAGCCATCTGGAGGATGCCTGACGGCAGCTCGTCGCCGATAGTGATAGCGAACTTCTTACGCTTGAGTTCTGCGTCGAGCAGCTTGTACTTGCGTATGTAGTTCATGATGAGCTTAGAAATGAGCTTATCGGTGTGCTCGTCGCCGGTCCAGTCGTTCGACTGAATGCCGTCGTACTCGAGGTTCTTCAGCATTGTAGCTGTGAACTTGGTGCCCTTTGTGATAATCTCAGCACCTGAGTAGTCCTTAACACCCTGCGAAACCTTGTCCTCGGTGAGTGTGAGGAGCTTGTCAACAAGAATGTCCTTCAAGTCGTCGTTCTTTGCCTCGTACTCCTCGTCAATCTTAGCGAGTATCACCTTGTCCTGCTTCTTCGACTCGCGTGTCTTAACGGCACGAGAGAAGAGTTTCTTGTCGATAACAACACCGCTGAGCGATGGGTTTGCCTTGAGTGAAGAGTCCTTCACGTCGCCTGCCTTATCGCCGAAGATGGCGCGGAGCAGTTTCTCCTCCGGCGACGGATCGCTCTCGCCCTTCGGCGAAATCTTACCGATAAGGATGTCGCCTGGCTCGATACGTGCACCGATGCGAACGATACCATTGTCGTCGAGGTCCTTTGTAGCTTCCTCTGAAACGTTAGGAATATCGCTTGTGAATTCCTCCATGCCACGCTTTGTCTCGCGAACGTCGAGTGAGTACTCGTCAACGTGTACAGATGTAAGCACGTCGTCGCGAATCATACGCTCTGAAAGCACGATAGCGTCCTCATAGTTGTAACCCTTCCACGGCATGTAAGCCACGAGGAGGTTACGACCGAGTGCGAGCTCGCCATTCTCTGTAGCATAACCCTCGGTGAGGATGTCGCCCTTCTTAACGCGCTGCCCCTTGTTGCAGATAGGACGCAAGTCGATGGTCATGTTCTGGTTGGTGCGGCGGAACTTCGGTATGCGGTACTCCTTGAGAGCCGGCTCGAAGCTTACGAATTCTTCATCGTCGGTGCGGTCGTAGAGTATGCGGATTGTTGTAGCGTCAACGTATTCGATAACGCCTTCGCCCTCTGCAGTAATCATTGTACGAGAGTCCTCGCACACCTGCTTCTCAAGACCCGTACCTACGATAGGTGCATCGTTGTGAAGCAATGGCACTGCCTGGCGCATCATGTTACATCCCATGAGTGCGCGGTGACCGTCGTCGTGCTCCAAGAACGGGATAAGACCTGCTGATACAGATGCAATCTGCTGCGGAGCAACGTCCATGAGGTCTACGTCTGATGGCGGTACTACGGGGAACTCGGCGTTCTGACGACACTTAACGTTGTCGCGGATGAACGAGCCGTCCTCACGCAGAGGAGCATTACCCTGACCGATTACGTGGTCTTCCTCCTCCTCAGCGGTGAGGTAAACAACGTGGTCGTTATTGAGGTCGACGAGCGAATCTTTTACACGGCGGTAAGGAGTGGCGATGAAGCCGAGCTCGTTGATAGTTGCATAAACGCAGAGAGACGAGATAAGACCGATGTTCGGACCCTCAGGACTCTCAATCGGGCAAAGACGTCCGTAGTGTGTGTAGTGAACGTCGCGCACCTCGAAACCTGCACGCTCACGTGAAAGACCGCCAGGACCAAGAGCTGAGAGACGACGCTTGTGAGTAACCTCGGCAAGCGGGTTGGTCTGGTCCATGAACTGCGACAATGGGTTGGTTCCGAAGAACGAGCTAACAACGCTTGAGATAGTCTTGGCGTTGATAAGGTCAGTCGGCTGGAACACCTCATTATCACGCACGTTCATACGCTCGCGGATAGTGCGGCTCATACGTGCCAGACCGATAGAGAACTGGTTGCTGAGCTGCTCGCCTACGGTGCGTACGCGACGGTTAGAGAGGTGGTCAATATCGTCAACAGTTGCGTTAGAGTTAACCAACTGGATGAGATAGCGGATGATGGCAATGATATCCTCCTTTGTAAGAACACGTGTCTCAGAGTCGATATCGAGACCAAGCTTCTTATTGATACGGTAGCGTCCTACCTCGCCGAGGTCGTAACGCTTGTCAGAGAAGAATATATTCTGGAACACCTCGCGTGCTGATGCGTCATCAGCAGGGTCAGCATTGCGGAGCTGACGGTAGATGTAGAGCACTGCCTCCTTCTCAGAGTTAGACGGGTCCTTAGCGAGTGTGTTGAAGATGATTGAGTAGCGTGTAGCTGCCTCTGCATCCTTGTGGAGAAGGATAGAAGCACTGCCCGACTCGAGGATGTCATCAATGTTCTCCTCGGTGAGCACTGTCTCGCGCTCCATTATCATCTCGTTACGCTCGATAGATACAACCTCGCCTGTATCTTCGTCTACGAAGTCCTCGTTCCAGGTCTTCAATACACGTGCAGCGAGCTTGCGACCGATGGCAGCCTTCATGTTCTTCTTGTTCACCTTCACTTCCTCAGCAAGGTCGAATATCTGAAGGATATCCTTATCCTGCTCGAAGCCCATAGCACGCAGAAGAGTTGTTACGGGCAACTTCTTCTTACGGTCGATGTAGGCATACATCACGTTGTTGATGTCGGTAGCGAACTCAATCCATGAACCCTTGAACGGGATGATACGTGCCGAGTAGAGCACTGTACCATTGGCGTGCACACCCTGACCAAAGAACACACCTGGCGAACGATGCAACTGCGAAACAACAACGCGCTCTGCACCGTTGATAACGAATGTGCCGTTATCGGTCATGTATGGGATAGTGCCAAGGAATACGTCCTGTATGAATGTGCCGAAGTCTTCGTGATCGGGATCCGTACAGTAGAGTTTCATCTTAGCCTTTAAAGGTACGCTATATGTAAGACCGCGCTCAAGACACTCATCAATAGAGTAGCGTGGCGGGTCGATATAGTAATCCAAGAACTCAAGAACGAAATTGTTACGTGTATCGGTAATAGGGAAGTTCTCAGAGAACAC
>ENA-UEOM01000668-UEOM01000668.1-human-gut-metagenome-genome-assembly--contig:-NODE-668-length-14402-cov-16.856475_pt1 | contig 14402 bp, 10 predicted proteins | sample MGYA00242993_ERZ507994 | MGnify/ENA primary metagenome ERZ507994 (study PRJEB26167, sample SAMN06115536) | human gut metagenome | host: Homo sapiens | place: China:Neimenggu | collected 2014-11-07... | reverse complement strand
ATTCAATCATTCTTCAATTACTTTTCATATCTCAATGCGTCTGATATTGCCCGCCGTGCTGGCATCAACCCATCGCTTATGCGGCAATATAGCAGCGGTGTCAAAAAAGCTGGAGAGAAGACATACCAGCGACTCAACGCTTGCATGAGCAATATTAAAGCGGATTTACAAGCAGCCGTCTTTTGATGGTTGTGTTTTCATAAAGTAATTAAATGAACTCTTAAGCCTCTGGTGCGTGATGCATCGGGGGCTTTTTTGTGCGGAATCTGCAAGAAAATCGGGGTAGCCTGCGGAAAAAACGTTAAAATCGAACCAAACATAACATTTATTTGAGTGATATTATCAACAAAGCCCCAACCTTATGTGCGGGGACATAAGATTGGGGGAGGAAAGAGAGATGAGAACGGAAAATTATATGTGGAAATGGATGTTGGAAAGCCACTTCTTGACATCGAAACATGGACACTCCTTATGGACACCGGGGAGATCTCTGTGGCCTAGGATCTCGGCTTCAGGATAGTCGGTACAGAGACTCTTCAGAAGCTCTCTCATCGCTGCCTTTTGGGCTGGCGTGCGGGTGTCGGCAGGACGACCATTGGCGTCCAGACCACCCTCGTAACAGATGCCGATGCTGTGGGCGTTGTAATGACGGGCATGAGCTCCAGGCTCCGACTCCGGACGGCACGGATAAATCACTCCGTCCTTCGTGATGTAATAGTGATAACCGATGTCACGGAAACCACGGGCTAAATGACACGCCTCCAATTCGCCTACCGTGAAGTCCTGGGTGACTCGGGTGGCACTGCAGTGGATGACGATTAAATTGATCTTTCTGTTCTTGATCATAGGCAACTCTTGTTAATGATTACTGAATACTGATTATAGAAAACTGATTACAGAATACTGATTACTGATGATGGATTCATTCCTATCCCTTGCAGCTCTGCACGCAGACGGCAGAAGCAATGGCGGTAAGTACTGTGATGATAAGATTGATGATCTTCTTGATGGTTTCTTTTCTCATGGTCTGATGAGTTACTAAAACTTGATTTTCTAAAACTTGATTCAACTGAAATGTTCATAACTAGGGAGATATCCTAAGAAGGAAGCCCTATCACCCAGACACCCGTTCAGAGCTAGCTTTTGATGATTGTTGCAGATGATTCCTGCCTCTTGATGCTCTCGGAATGCCCCTGACGCCATACGGCTCCCTTCTTTCAGATTTTACTATTCTCGGCTACAGACTTACGTTTTCGTCGCCGCCCCCATCTGTTGTACCGCTATCCGTGGTGCCACCGCCGCCACCTTCAGTCTGGCTGCCACCACCTGATGGATTATCCTTGCCGGTATCATCCGGATTACCTGGATTCACCGGATTCCCTGGATTCTCCGTTGCAGGAGCTGCCAGATTGATGAGCTTGATCGTGGTGTCAAGATTCTCGGTCTTGAGCTCGCCAGTGGCTCTGGCTCTCAACTTCAATCCCAGGATGTACTTCGCCACGTTGTAGTTCTCCTTGGTAGGTGCACCGCCCTTCACCTTCAGTCCGAGGGAGAAAATGGCTATGTCGGCAAACTTCACGTTCTTGCCCAAGAGGAGCAATTCCTTGGTGCAGGCTGCTGCATCGGTCAGCATACCGAGGATGGCGCCCTTGCTGTAAGGGGTGTTGTGGCTAGCCATGTGAGCGGCGAGCTCTTCGAGTCCGATGGTCTCATCGGATACTACTCGTGGAAACCATTTGCCGCAAGCTTCGGCAATCTTCTGGTTCGTGTTCTGGTATAAGACAATTCTGATCATAACGTTTAAATGGTTAAATTATTAAAGTTAATCGGTGCTGCGCATTGCCCGTGGTTCTTTCTGAATCACAATGCAAAGATACAACATTCAGAATCCGCCATTCACGGTTTCTCACGTTTGCTCACGGTTTCTCACTGATTTTCACGTCTTTTTCTGAAGATGAGCCCGGAAGAATGAATTTCTTCCTATGGCTCGCCCAGATAGTCGAAGATATGGGCTACCTGTATCGGGCTGAATTCCTTCGACCATTTGGTGTAGCCGCTCTTCACCAGAACATCGTGGAGAGGCTTGCAGCGGTTGATCCATCTTCTGAGATGGGCACTTGCCACTTCGGGAGTGGCGTCAGGGAAATACTCAAGAGCTAACTCTTGTTTGGAATAACATTTCTGTTCCATATTGATTGAAATTTAAAAGTGACTTGTTTACGATGCCTAAGTGACTTACTTACGACCCGTAAGTGACTTGCTCAGGATGCCTGAGTGACTTACTTCGGATGCTGGAGATTTTTTGCTCCGGTATGACACTTATGACACTTATGACAGGCTTTTCTTGAAATCTCTCTCACGTAGGCGGGCGGGAGGCCTTTCTGGAAAATTTTTCCTGCCCGCCCGCGTGAGGAAAGTTTTAGAAAACAAGTGTCATAAGTGTCATAGTGTCATAAACGGAATCAGAACGGAAGGTTGCTGCTGGCATCGATTCCCAGGGAAATCTGATAGTTGCGAATCTCTTCTGCTGTACGGATGATAGCGATGAAACCACGGCATCTTGTATTGCGAAACCTCTTGAAGCCCAGGTCGCTGAATGCCCTGCCAGTTTTCTGGCTGCTCAGCTTCTGAGTGATGTTGCAGCCGATGATCTGCATCGCCCGGGCTACGGACACAAACTCCCCTGTCTCTCCCTCCGAAGGCTTCCGGAAGTAGAGATCCACCAGTTCCTGTTCGAGGCGTGGCGTCTCGAATTTGCTGTTGTGCCGGTTCTGCCGCTCTATCTCTTCATCCGTAAACCAGTAGCGGTATCCGCTCTTGTAGAGGGCATAAGCCTGAGCATAGATGCCGGGATGATTGAAGGGATGCAGGCGAGGGGAGACGATGCTCTCTACCTCGAAAGGCAGCCAACGGCGGGTACCCGTAGGATCGTTCAGAAACTCAGGATTGTTGCCCGTACCGCAGAAACTGTTGATGTGCTTGCGCTGCTCGGCATAATGGGCATAGGCGGCTCGCTCGTTGATATACTGCATCGTCACCGCAGCCTTCAACTGGTTCATCTCTGATGCCGACATCGTATCCAGCTCCTCGCAGCAGATGAGGGCGTACTGCGAGAGGGCGATGAGATCATCCTTCGTCATTCGCTTGGCATTGGTCTTCGTGTAGAAGTACTGCTTCAGCTCCGGCGGAAGGAGATGGTTGAACCAGGTGGTCTTGTTGGCACCCTGTTTTCCGATATAGACCAGGATGACATTGTTGACCGCCTCTTCGTCCAGCCAACCGGCAATCATTGCCACGAGCCACTTTTTCAGGCATTCCTCGAAGCTCAGCACGGAGCTGTCGGTATCCTTCACCTTCACGGTGGCAGCGAGTTCGGCGATGTAGTCCTTGTCGCCCTCCTTCCAGGGCGGGAGATGGGCGAAATAATCCTCGAAGGGATTGAATACGGGCGTATAATCGCTCTCGATGATATTGCGCATATCCAACTTGTTTACTTTCACCGTGAGCGACATCTTGGTCCAGAGCGAGTTGACGTGGCGGTCGAGGAGTATCTGCCATTTTGGCGGTTTGTCGGAAGCGGCGGAAGGTGATGCGCCTTCTGGGATTTCCTGGAACTCGTATCGCTGGGTGATGAGATTGTATCGGAGACGGATATGCCCATCGAGAAAAATTCTGATTTCCTCGACCGATGCGAAGCGGTTGTCACTGCCGCCATTTCCACCGCTGCCACCACCTCCTCCTGATGCCTTTCTGGAGGCGCCTGGAGTGTTGTCGTAGCACGACTTAATGACCTGCTCCACATCATTATACTCGGGAAATTTCTGGAGAGCCCACTTCTGTACATCGGCATGGGCATAGCGCTTCTTGGCTAGCATATAGCCCACCCGCATCACATAGTTGTTGTGCTTGCCTGGTTCGTAAATAATCTTGTCGGCTGCGAGTTTCGGTTGGATGATTTGCTCGTAGTAGGTGTTGATGCGGTCCTGTTTCTTCTGTAGCTGATTCTTCTTCGTTGTCTCAGTATGGAATTTTGAAATTTCCTCGGCGGTGAAGGGTTTGGCACAGGATTTGTAGTATGCATCGGGATCGTAGGCGAGTCCGCTGAGCCGATTGACATTCTTGCACTGGAAGTCGGCTTTTTTGCCAATGAGCTGCTGATAGTAGTCATTGCCCTTGGCGAAGGCAGCGGGGTAGTCATCTCCCTCATAGGGATAGATGACTCGGATACCATTGCCGCTCATCGTAATGTAGCAGAGCAGGGTGTGCGGATCGTCGCAGAGTTTCTGTTTCAGGGCGTTGAGAGCCGTGATATCGGGAGGCACCTCGGGGAAGAGCTCATCGAAATCTACGAGAGATAGGTGGGTGAGTTCCCGGATGTTGTCCTGACCCTTGCCTCCTTCGAGGTAGCAGGCTGGGGCAAAGAGGGGTGCATCTGCCTTGTAGGTTTTCTTGCCTGTAAGACGGTAAGACTGGGTGAGGAACTTGAGTTTCTTATCGGTTTTCATGAATGAAACCAGGCTTTCGAGGTCTCCCTGTATGGGAGTCTTGCTGGTCATGTTTGCGAATTGTGATACTTTTTTCTTCATTTTATCATCTACTATTGTTGGTAAAGCGGATAGTTCCGTTTACATGATTTAGTGAAAGGAGTTGGGGATAGGCAGTATCTCGCTGGTTTCATATCGCAAAGTTACAAAAAAGGATAGAAATGGCGGTTCCCGTAGTGGGAACTGACAGTTTAAATACATCAATTTTTAAGTTTTTTTAATTATGATCAAATCAAATTATCACGTTGACATGAGTCAATTTGGCAAAATTTTGGTTGAAGTAATGAGTAAGTATCATATTACTTATTCTGGTTTGTATCACACCACTGGTGTGAACAAGGGGTACATTTCCGCAGTCTGAGGAGGTCAGGCCGATTATCATCACAGCATTTATGTGAGAATTGTTGATGGGCTTGAGGGCTGGATTCCGGAGAAGGATTATCCGGATATTAGAGAGAAACTTATCCGTGCATCGTATGGGGATGAGGTATAAAATAAAAGAACGCAAGCCCGCTAGGCGTTCCGGCGGAATGCAAATCCGCCGGGACGAGTAGCCTGATATCTGTGCGAGGAGCAGAAGTGCTGAATTCAAGAAAAAATCCCACGATTTTCTTGCTCAATAAGAATAAAAACCTTATCTTTGCAGCAGACTTAGAAGAAAACCGAATATCTCGGAACAAACAAGTGATAAATGATAAGGAGACAATTTTATGAAACAGATAGAGGAAAGATACATTAGCCTGCTGACCGATTTCGGCTTCAAGCGAATTTTTGGAACGGCAATGAACAAGGATTTGCTCATTTGCTTCCTCAACAGCCTGTTTAATGGCAGACAGGTTGTGAAGGATGTGTCGTATCTGAATCCGGAGCATGTGGGAGATGTCTATACCGACCGAAAGGCCATCTTCGACGTGTATTGTGAAGGAGAAAACGGCGAGAAATTCATCGTAGAAATGCAGAATGCCTATCAAACATATTTCAAGGACCGCTCACTCTTCTACTCGACTTTCCCTATTCGTGAACAGGCTCCCAAGGGTAGTGACTGGGATTTCAAGCTCAATCATATCTATACTGTTGCCCTTCTCAACTTCAACATGAACGAGGATGCCTTCGACAAGGAGAAAATCCGCCATCATGTACAGTTGTGTGATACCGCTACCCACAAGGTATTTTATGATAAGCTGGAGTTTATCTATGTTGAGATTGCCAAGTTCGACAAGACCCTGGAAGAATTGGAAACGCTATATGACAAATGGCTTTATGCGCTGAAGAACCTCTATAAGCTTACCCAGCGCCCGAAAGAGCTGTGCGATAAGATTTTCGACCGTCTCTTTGAGGAAGCCGAGATCGCCAAGTTTACCCCGCAGGAAATGAGGGAGTATGAAGCAAGTAAGATGGCATATCGTGACATCAAGAATTCCATTGATACTGCGAAAAGAGAAGGTAAAATAGAAGCTAATACAGAAACAGCCCAACGTTTGCTGGCTATGGGACTTTCTCCAGAACAGGTTGCTAAGGCAACTCTGCTACCCTTGAAAATCATTGAGAATCTTCGTAACTCATAAAAAAGCATATTACTGAGTATAAGAAACTAAGAGTTCATCGGATTATTTTTGGTAAGCTGAGGTATAGAGTCCCACAGTATAAAAAATTAAAGGCTGGTAGGAATTTTTCCTGCCAGCCTTTTTGCTTCTTCTTTATTTGCCTTTTACCTTGCTTTTTGATACTGTATCTTCTGCTTATTCACAGGATGTCTTTTTCCTCAAGCTATACTTTCCGTGCTTATCGAATACAATCCAATAAAGTACAGGAAGGATGGTGGCGATGAGCACCATCGAGATGAGGGTTCCGAAGAAGATGACGGCTCCCATCGGAGACCACAATGTGTTGTTCTCTATCATCATCGGCAAAACACCTACAGAGGCGGCAGCTGAGGTGAGGAAGATAGGACGCATACGGCGCTCACCTGCCTGGAAGGCGGCATCTCTTACCGAAAGACCCTTGTCGCGGCGAAGTTCCTCGGCATAATCGAGCATGATGATACCGTTTCTTACCAGAATACCCATCAGACTCACGACACCCAGAATACAGGTGATGCTGACATCGAAGCCGGTAATCAGGAGTCCTATCGCAGCACCGAAGATGCAGAGCGACATGGAGGAGAGATTCACCAGAGCCAGGCTGATGCGCTTGAAATGGAAGAGCAGAATGAAGAAGATGATCAATACCGCTATCAGCACTCCCGATATCACCTGTGGCATGGTTTCACCATCCTTTTCTGCCATACCGCCAATCTCCCAATCCAGATCGGTACCGAGCGGGAGTTTCGATACTTTCTCTTTCAGCTTGTTGGACAACTGGTTGGCATTATAACCTCTCAACGGTTCACCGACGATGGAAATGGTGCGTATGCCATTGCGTCGGACGATGCAGCCATCGTGCCAGTCGGGAGAAATCTTAGCCAGCTGACGGAGCGGCACACTCGATGTTCCGCCCATCACAGGGATGTATTCGTTGGCAAGGTCGCTGTCGTTCTCCGACTTCAGTACCATCTTCACCGGATAATCGCCTTCCCAGAGGGTGGACATCGGAATGCCATCGCCAAAATGAATGGCAAGATCGGCAGAGAGCAGCGTCTTGTTTACACCCAGGCGGTTGGCCTCGGTAGCATCGGGCGTAACCCGGATGCCCGGCAACGGCTCCTCGAAATTGGTGCGGATCAGATTGATACCTTCTATCTGATGCATGCAGGCGGCTATCTTCCTGGCGGCAGCCTTCAAATCGCTGATGCTGTCGCCGCTCACTCTTACTTCGATAGGGTAGCTGGCATTGTTGTAATCCATCTGCTTGAAGCGGATGTAGCAATCCGGGAAGTAGTTGGAGTAGCGGTCGGCATATCGGTCGAGTACCTCTTCGGTGGCACCGTTATCTACTGTATTCACGATGAACTGGGCAAAGTTGGGACCGCCAATCTGCGGAGCGTAGGTGGTATGGAAACGGGGCGAACCCTGTCCGATAAACGTGGTTACCGCCGTTACCTGCGAGTCGCGCTGCAGGATGTGAGCCATCGAATCTGCTACCTGTGCTGTTCTATCGGCTGTGGTTCCGTTAGGAAGATAGAACTCCACGGCAAACTGGTTTCTCTCGGCAATAGGCATCATTCGCTGCGGAAGATTCACGAAGATGACGGCACCGATGCTTACCAGCACCACGCCCACGATGAGGGTGATGCGAGGACTGGCGAAACAGTGCTTCAACAGCCAGGTGTAACCCATCTGAAGATAATCGAGCGGCTTCTTCCGGGCGTTGGGGGTAGCCTTACTGCTGATGCCCTGATGAATCACCCTATATTGTAAATAAGGTGTAAGCAGCAGCGAAACCGTGAGCGAGATGCTCAGGATGATGAACATTGCCCAAGGGAACGACTTGACGAAATCGCCCATGTCACCATGCATGGTGAAGAGGAACGGGAAGAAGGTGAGCGAGATGCTGAGCGTGGCGGAGAGTACCGACATGAAGAACTCGCGTGGGGCAGCGATGGCTGCGTGCCAGCGCGACATGCCGTGGCCCAGCTTCTCCATATAGTTGTCGATAATGACAACGGAATCATCCACCACCATACCCAGGGTTACGATGAGGGCTGCCAGGGTGACGGTGTTCAGTTCCATACCGAAAAGATAGAAGATGCCCAGCGAAGAGAAGATGGTGATCGGGATGCTGAGGGCGGATACCTCTGCCACGCGGCGTGGCATAAGCAGGATGACCACGATGATGACGGAGATGACCGAGATGAGCAGTTCGCGAAGGAAGTTGAGCACTGATTCGCTCACCACCTTGCTCTGGTCGGTGATGGTATTGATATGCACATCATCGGGCAGGGTCTGCTCAAACTCATCCATCGCCTGGTGAACGTCTTTTCCCATCTTCACGATGTCATTGCCCGGTCGCATCTCGATGGAGAGGAGCACGCATTTGTTGCCGTTGCTCTTGATGTATTTGCTCAATTTGGGATATTCTCTCCTGATCTGGGCAATATCCTTCAGCCGCACAATGTTGCCCTTGGGGTCGGAATATACAATCTGTTCTGCCACATCGCGCTCGTTGTTGTAGGAGTCGGTGATGTGGATGGGCAGGTTGAGGTTGCCCAGCTCCAGGTTTCCACTCATGGTGGTGAAGCCCTGTAGGGCGAGCTGGTTGAGTACCTTGTAGGAACCGATGCCGTATTTCGCCAACTTGTTCTGGTCCAGATAGATACTGATCTGTTCGTTCTCCAGTCCGTAGGTGCGGAGGTTGGAGATGGCATCGATGCGGCGCAGGCGGTCCTTCAACCGGTCGATGTAGGTGTTCAGTTCCCGATAGGTTTTCTGCTTGCTTTCCATCGTGATGAGCAGGGCAGAGGTATCGGCGATGTCGTCCACTGCCTGCAGAGCGAGAACGCCTGATGGGAGTGACGCCTTGAAGGCCTGCAGTCCGTGCTTGAACTTGCTCCAGAAGGCATCCCTGTCTTCTACATCATCGTTGAGTTCCAGAAATACGATCAGCATGCCGTCCTTGCTCTGGGTGTAGGTCTTCTTCTTGTTTACTTCCTTGTATCCGAAGATGAAATTCTCCAGGGGTTTCGCTACCCGTTCTTCCACATCATCGGATGTGGCACCGGGATATACGGCAACGCAGGCACCCTGGCGGATGGTGAATTGCGGCATTTCCTGCTTAGGCATGATGCAGATGCCCAGAATGCCCACGAAAACGAGCATACCCATGAGGAGCATCACGATATTATGGTTGCACATCGCCGATTCGATGAACGAACGCTTGATGATGCGGTTGGGTTTTCTCGTAATGCGAGCCTTGATATGATCGTGAAGGGCGGTGTCCTTCTGCGGAATCCTCGGCTTGTTTATATCTTGATTTTTGTCTTGATTCATATCTTTTCCCTCCACATTTTATCGGTTGTTACTCTTTCCGGTATCAACCTTCATTCCTTCTGATACCTTCTGCTGACCATTGATGATGACCTGGTCGCCAGTATGAAGTCCCGAGAGAATGATGATGCCATCTCCCTCGAAATCGCCTATGATTACAGGTTGCTGGTGCGCCTTGCCGTTTACTACGGTCCAAACGAATCGGGAGTTATCTACATCCAATTCGACGCTTTGCGGCGGAACGATGATATGAGCCGGTGCTGCTGCACTGCCCTGAATCTGGGCGTTGCAGACCATACCCGGGAGCAGCCGACCCTGCGGATTGGTGATACCCACCTTGATGTCGTAAGTATGCGAGATAGGGTTGGCATCGATGCCTTTTTCTGAGATGGTTCCATAGAAGACGGCTCCGGAAAGAGCGGCAACCGTCAGCTTCACCTTGTCGCCTACGTGGAGATGCGAGATTTCTGCTTCGGGTACGGAAACCTTGGCATTGACCTGAGCCACATTGGCGAGTTTCAGCACGGGCTGACCAGGAAGCACGTAGGTTCCCATATCCACATTCTTGGCAGCGATGACGCCTGAAAACGGAGCTGTGAGTGTGGAGTGGGAGAGTTGCTGACGGGCGATGCTTTCGGCTGCCTTCGCCTGTTCCAGTTTACTTTCTATCTCCACCCATTTCATATCCGAGATGGTTCCCGACTGATGGAGGGGCAGGAATCTCCTGTAGGCATCTTCAGCCTGTTTCAAGGTGGTGAGGGTAGCCCGGTGAGCCTCCTTCACGGTAGTAGGGTTGATGGTGGCGAGCAACTGACCCTTGCTGACTCTGTCGCCCTCATCTACACGGATGGAAGTGATATTTCCGGCGATTTCGAAACTGAGTGTTGACCCCATCTTTTCCTCGATGGTACCCACATAGTCTTTCGTTCCTCCCAGGTTTGTATTTCCTACAGAGATTGTTTCTACCTTGATATTCTTCTTTTCCATCTTTCTGGCTTTTTCCGTACATCCTGTCAACAGCAGACTGAATCCCATAATCATCAGACTGCATCTCATGAATGTCAAACAGCTGCTACTGCATTTCATGAGCCATCCTGTCATACCATCTTTCTTTTTCATATCTTCTTCTTTTTGTTATTTTTTTGCAAAGGTATGAAATAATGGCGAATGTAAGGGGAACAAAGTATTAAAAAAGTATTAAATATGTTTAAGGGCTAACGTTTTTTTAGAAAAAAGATGTAACTTTGTATGCTGGAATAAACCATATAATTAAAATTCAATATGAAGAAAATCTTATCTATTGCTTTTGCTGCCTTATTGGCAACATCTTCTTTTGCCCAGAAAAGCGAAACGCTGCTGGAGCGCAACCAATTAGCAAAAACTCCTCCTATGGGATGGATGACATGGAACCTCTTTAAAGGTGACATCAGTGAACAGCTGATCAAGGAAACTGCCGATGCCATGGTAGAACACGGCTTCCGCGATGCCGGTTACGAATACATCTTTATAGATGACTTGTGGCAGGGAGGTCGTGACCGCCATAATAACATCATTCCAGACCCTAAGAAATTCCCGAATGGTATCAAGGCACTTGCCGACTATGTTCACTCCAAGGGATTGAAGTTGGGTATCTATTCTGATGCTGCCCAGCTTACCTGCGGTGGATGGACTGCCAGTTATGGTTTCGAGGAGCAGGATGCCCGCACCTTTGCTTCGTGGGGTATCGACTATCTGAAATATGATTACTGCAATGCTCCAGAGGACAGTGCCACAGCCCGTAAACGCTATCATACGATGGCTCAGGCTTTGAGCAAATCGGGTAGAAACATCGTTCTCGGTATCTGTGAATGGGGACAGCGCAACGGCGAAGAATGGTGTGAGCAGGTAGGCGGTTCGCTCTGGAGAACCAGCTATGATGTAAGAGATATGTGGAAAGATATCGTGAAGCAAGGCGGTATGGGTATTCTCGATATCGTGAATATCACAGCACCGCTTGCCAAGGATGTTCGCCACGGACAGTGGCCGGATATGGATATGCTGGTTGTGGGATTGAATGGCAAGGGTGGACCATCCAGTGACCTGGGTGGAGTTGGCTGCAGCTATACTGAGTATCAGACCCAGATGAGTATGTGGTGCATGATGTCATCAGTACTGGCATTGAGCAACGATCTCAGAAAGCTTTCTGCTGAGGATAAGCGCATTCTCCTGAACAAGGAAATCATCGCCATTGATCAGGATCCGTTGGGCAAGGCTGCTGAGCGCAAGGTAAATCAGGCTGATCATCAGATTTATGTTCGTCCTTTGGCAAATGGTTCTCATGCCGTTGCCATTCTTAACTGTGGTGATAAAGATAAGTCTATTCAGGCAGATTTCAAGCAGTTGGGCTTAAACGGCAAGTATCTGGTAAGAGATGTATGGCAGCATCGCGACATTGCCAAGAAGACAAACAGATGGAAAGGCACCGTGAAAGCTCACGAAACCAAGGTGTTTGTATTGAAATAAGCTATAAGTTGGGCTCTCTTTCTAAGTAAGAAGAGAGCCCCTACTGTTTTACTTTTAAGGGACGTTATGATAAATAGCGCTTATGGTAATATCAAACTTATTGATAAGTAGAACCGATAAACTGGTGGTATGATGAAATTACCATGCCTCCAGTTTATCTGCTATCTCAGGCATCTTTTCCTTGTTGAATACAGGATTCTTGCCTTCCTTCTTCTGCTGGCGATAATCCTGTAACAGGAAGACTGCCTGTCGGGAAAGTAAAACGATGGCAGCAAGATTACAAAGTGTAAGAAGTGCCATGGTGATGTCTGCAAAGCTCCAGGCAAAATCCAGTGACACGATGGCTCCAATCATCACCATCGCTGCCACGGCAAGGCGATAGATAAATACGCCCAGTCTGGAATCCTTGATATATCTCACGTTGGTCTCACCATAATAATAATTGCCGATGATGCTGCTAAAGGCAAAGAGCCATATCATAACTGCTACAAAAGGATTTCCGATGCTTCCGATCTCGTGGGTCAAGGCATCCTGAGTCAGTTGGATACCATTGGATGCAGTGACATCTACCCCGCTCATAAGGATGATGAATGCTGTGCAGGAACATACTACCAAGGTATCCGTGAAGACACCCAGCGCCTGAATCAATCCCTGTTTTACCGGATGGCTCACCGTAGCCACCGCAGCAGCATTAGGAGCACTACCCTCGCCGGCCTCATTGCTGAACAAGCCTCGCTTGATGCCCTGAATCACCGTGACGCCCAGTACTCCACCTGCAGCCTGATTGAATCCGAAGGCATTTTCAATAATGATTAATAAAACCTTAGGCAAACTGGTGATATTCCAAATCACCACGCCAACGGCTATCAGGAGATAGACAACCGCCATGACAGGAACCACCGTAGAAGAGAACTTTGCTACTCTCTGAATACCACCAAAGATGATGAGCAATGTAAGCGCCGTGAGTATGATGCCCATGGTGGCAGGCTCGATACCAAAAGCCTTCTGCCATGCCAGACAGATGGTGTTGCTCTGAACGGAATTGTAGGCAAAACCAAAGGTGATGATCATGAGAACGGCAAAGAGGATACCCATCCAGCCCTTTCCCAATCCATATTTCATATAATAGGCAGGTCCACCATAGAAGGAAGTCTTACCTTTGCGCTTATAGAGTTGGGCAAGCGTTGATTCGATGAAGGCTGAAGCAGAACCCAGCAAAGCGAGCATCCACATCCAGAAGACAGCTCCCGGACCGCCGATGCTGATGGCTGTAGCAACTCCTGCAAGATTACCTGTACCAATTCTACTGGCCAATGCCACCACGAAAGCCTGGAAGGAAGAGATGTGCTTCATCTCACCATCCACCTTTACATCCATAGACAGTTCTTCCTGGCCAATTTCCTCTGGTTGAACCTTATCGGGATGCAGCAGGAGCCTGACCATCTCGCGGATGAGACGAAACTGCACGAAACGGGTACGCATATGATCACGGCTCGTCTGGCTAACAGCAATGTCAGCGATACACAGCCAATGACGTTTGTGGCGGATAAAGACAGAGCGGTTGTCGTTCTGCAAACATCGAAAGCGGAAATCATTGGGAATGGCGTGGATGAGACAACTCTGACAGCAACAGTGAAAGATCCGTCGAATCATCCGGTGGCGGGGATAACGGTCAACTTCACCATGCCACAGGACGTTGCGGCAAACTTTACCCTCGAAAATAACGGCATTGCCATCACCCAAGCCAATGGGGAAGCGCATGTCACGCTGAAAGGTAAAAAAGCGGGCACGCATACGGTTACCGCAACGCTGGGTAATAACAATACAGGTGATTCGCAGCCGGTAACATTTGTGGCGGACAAAACCTCGGCTCAGGTTGTCCTGCAGATGTCAAAAGATGAGATCACAGGTAATGGCGTCGATAACGCAACGCTAACTGCAACGGTTAAAGATCAGTTCGACAATGAGGTGAATAATCTTCCGGTAACATTCAGCTCAGCCTCTTCAGGACTCACCCTGACCCCGGGAGTAAGTAATACCAATGAGTCTGGCATCGCGCAGGCCACTCTCGCAGGCGTTGCCTTTGGTGAGCAGACGGTCACTGCATCACTGGCTAATAATGGTGCCAGCGACAACAAAACTGTGCATTTTATTGGCGACACAGCGGCGGCAAAAATTATCGAGTTGACGGCTGTGCCAGACCTCATAATCGCCGGTACCCCGCAGAACAGCTCCGGCAGCGTCATCACCGCCACAATCGTTGATAATAATGGCTTTCCGGTGAAAGGTGTGACTGTGAACTTCACCAGCAGAACAAACTCTGCCGAAATGACGAATGGCGGCCAAGCCGTAACGAACGAACAGGGTAAGGCTACCGTCACTTATACCAATACCCGCTCCTCGATAGAATCAGGAGCGAGACCGGATACCGTTG
>ENA-UEOM01000664-UEOM01000664.1-human-gut-metagenome-genome-assembly--contig:-NODE-664-length-14423-cov-4.566151_pt1 | contig 14423 bp, 14 predicted proteins | sample MGYA00242993_ERZ507994 | MGnify/ENA primary metagenome ERZ507994 (study PRJEB26167, sample SAMN06115536) | human gut metagenome | host: Homo sapiens | place: China:Neimenggu | collected 2014-11-07... | reverse complement strand
AGCTTTACCTCCGACACGCTGGCGGAGCTGAAAGCGCAATTCCCGGAGGATGAATTGTGGTTGCTGATGGGGACGGATATGTTCCTCAGCTTTGAAACGTGGCATGAGCCGGAGAAGATCACGTCCCTTGCGGGGATCGCCGCCTTCGGCCGGACAAAGGCGGACATGGAACCGCAGTTTTCCGCCCAGCGGGACAAGCTGTACCGTCTCTACCCGGACGCCCGGATCTTTACCCTGACGGTCCCTGGCGTCATCGACATTTCCTCCACGGAGCTGCGGGAGCGGCTGGCATCCGGGACGGGGGAGAACCTGCTGCCGCCGGCGGTGTACGGCTATATCCTGCGAAACCATTTGTACGGAACGGATGTAAACCTGAAAAACTTGACACTTTCTCAGCTGCGTCCGGTGGCCCTCAGCTATCTGAAGTACAAGCGCATCCCCCATGTGCTGGGGACGGAGCAGGAGGCCATCCGGTTAGCGACCCGCTACGGCGCGGATGTGGAGAAGGCCCGTGTAGCGGCGCTGCTCCATGACTGCACGAAGAAGCTGGATATGCCGGAGCAGCTGGCCCTGTGCCGTCAGTACGGCATCGAGCTGGACGAGCTGGAGCAGAAGGCGCTGAAGCTGCTTCACGCTAAGACCGGCGCGGCCATCGCCCGGGAGGTGTTCGGCGTGGACGATGAGATCTACCGGGCGATCTGGTGGCACACCACCGGCCACGCGGACATGACGCTGCTGGAAAAGATCATCTATCTGGCGGATTATATTGAGCCCTCCCGGGATTTTCCCGGTGTAAACGATTTACGGGCATGTGTGTATGAGGATCTGGATCGAGGGATGTTGATGGGACTGGAAATGACCATCGACGAGATGACGGAAATGGGAAATCCCGTCCACCACGCTACAATGGAGGCGCGGGACTGGCTGAAAGGAAAGAGATAAACCCATGGCAGAAAATGTTGGAAAGCGTTTAGAACAGAAGGAATCCAAACAGAAGAAAGCAAAGAAGCCCAGCCGACTGACAAAGGGGCAGAAGTGGCTGCTGGCGGTGGCCATCGTATTGACGGTGGTGCTGGTAGCTGTGGTGGCACTGGACGGCTTGTTCGTCAAGCCGGACCTGCCGGGAAACGGCTCCAACGCAGACGGCACCCAGGCGGGGGACGGCATCGACTACGGCGACGGCGTGCAGCCCCGCGTCAGCGGCGAACGGAAGAGCAAGGATTACTACACCGTGCTGATCTTGGGCCGGGACACCGGGGGCGGCGGCAACACAGACACCATGCTGCTGGCCAGCTATGATATCACCAACCAGAAGGCCACCGTCATGTCCATTCCGCGGGATACCATGGTCAACGTTCCGTGGGACATCAAGCGGATCAATTCCGTTTATAATTATTACGGCGGCGGAGAAAAGGGCATCAAGGCCCTCTATAAAGAAATCTCTCAGCTGGTGGGCTTCGAGCCGGACTATCAGGTGATTGTGGAGTGGGAAGCCGTGGGCAAGATCGTGGACGCCATGGACGGCGTGTATTTTGACGTCCCCCGCGACATGAACTATGAGGACCCCTATCAGGATCTTTCCATCCACCAGAGCAAGGGCTACCGGCTGCTCAGCGGCGACGACGCCATGCAGGTACTCCGTTACCGCCATGACAACCGCAAAAACGGCAAGATGCTGGGCTATCCCGACGGCGACCTGGGCCGCATCAAGACCCAGCAGGGGCTGCTGAAGGCCATGATCGAGCAGCTGATGAGCCTGAAAAACATCACCAAGGTCAACGAGTTTATCAAGGTGTTCAATGAGAACGTGGAGACGGACCTGTCCCTCCAGAATATGCTGTGGTTCGCCAAGCAGGCATTCCTGGGGAACAGCAGCGGCGCCAAGCTGGATACCGCCCAGGTGAACTTTGTGACCATGCCCAACACCAACGTCTCCTGCTGGAGCCGGGTGTATCACAGCTACCAGTCCTATGTGACGCCCAACGCCCAGGAACTGCTGGAGCTGGTGAACAACGAGCTGAGCCCCTTTGTGGAGCCCTCCACCATGAGCGACCTGGACATCATGTCCGTCAATAAGGACGGCTCCGTCAGCTCCACCACCGGCCATGTGGAGGACAGCAAGGCCGCCGTGCCGCCGACTCTGATGGGCAGCGGCAAGAAGGATGAGCCGGAAAAGGACTCTATCACCGACGAAAACGGCAATCTGATCGACCCGGATACCGGGGAGATCGTGACACCGCCGGAGGAGACGGAGCCGGGAACGGAGACCCCGTCTGAACCCACGCCGGAGACCCCGGCCACACCGGAAACGCCGGGGACGGGGACGGAGACCACAGACCCCTCCGGCTCCACCGGGGGAGAGACGGGCACTGGCAGTCCGGAGACACCGGACCAGCCGGAAGATCCCGGCATCATCGTGGTGCCGCCGGAGGAACCTGCAACGCCCGATGCGAATCAGGGATTGGACCCTGTGACCGGAGAACCGCTGCCGATGGGCGGCTAAGACATTCAGAAAGGATTTTAAAAGTATGATGACACCGAAGGAACTGGCCATTCTGGCCGCCAAGGCCCTGGATGAGAAGAAGGGCAAGGAGATCTCCGCCATTGAGATCACCGACATTACGACACTGGCGGATTATTTCGTCATTGCCACCGGCAGCTCCAACACCCAGATCAACGCCCTGTGCGGCTCTGTGGAGAAGCTACTGGAGGAGCAGGCGGGGGAGAAGCCTCTGCGCCGGGAGGGCTACCGGGACGGTACCTGGGTGCTGTTGGATTACGGCTGCATCTGCGTCCATGTGTTCAGCGCCGAGGCCCGGAGCTTCTATGATCTGGAGCGCCTGTGGGCCGACGGCAAGCCCTTGGACCTCACCGGCGTTCTGACCCAGGACTGAGCCTGTTCAGGTGCAAAAACAGGCCGCGCAACGGAAAGTTGCGCCATATTTGGTGGCCGCAACCGCCTTTGTCTGGTAGCATGACGGCATCAGATCCATGGTGCTGAAAGCGGTACCGGAGAGCAAAGGAGGATATCAATATGTCAATATCACTTATTTTACTGCTGGTGGTCACACTGGTGCGGCTGGCGATCTTCGCGTTTGTGATCTACGCCGCCGTGCAGGGCGTCAAGGCCCTGCGGAAGTACAACCGCTCCGGGGAGGTCCGAAAGGAGAAGGCGGAGACCCGCCGCTCGCTGGGGGAGGCCTTGAAGGAGTACCGGGTCCGGTGCAAGATGACCCAAGAGTTCGTGGCGGAGTCCTTGGGTGTCAGCCGTCAGGCGGTGAGCAAGTGGGAGACCGGAACGGCGGACCCCAGCACCTCCAATCTGCTGGCGCTGGCGAAGCTGTTCGGCGTATCCGCGGAGGAGCTGCTGCGGCAGGTGGACCGGACGGACGCGGAAGAAAACTGAATCAAACGGCGGCGGCCCGCAAGGGCCGCCGTTCTTTTGCATCCGCCGGGCTGCCGGGGTTTGACCCTTGTATTTTCATGGAAAAACTGCTATAATAACTTGAATCTGGAGCATTCTGCCCAGACGGTGAGAATCTGACTTCATTGGAGCGTTTTATGCTGCATTATCTGCAAAATCTGTTTCAGGCGCTGGATGTTTCCTCGCTGACTGACGCGGTGCTCCGTGTAGCGGCGGTGTTCCTCTGCCTGACGGTCCACGAGACCTGCCACGGGCTGGCGGCGCTGGCGCTGGGAGACCCCACGGCGAAGTCCATGCACCGGCTGTCCCTGAATCCGCTGCACCACATCGACTGGCTGGGTCTGGCGCTGATGTTTACGGTGGGCTTCGGCTGGGCCAAGCCCGTGCCGGTGAATCCCAATTATTTCCGCAAGCCCAAGCAGGGCATGGCGGTCACGGCGCTGGCGGGGCCGGTGTCCAATCTGCTTTTGGCGGTCCTTTTTCTGGGGATCGGCAAGGTGATCTACCTGTACGCGCCGTACAGTGCGGGCATGAATGTTTTCTTTGAGTGGTGCCTGTTTACGGTGGCCCCCATGTCCGTTGGTATGGGGCTTTTCAACCTGATCCCCATTCCGCCGCTGGACGGGTCTAAGGCACTGGCGATGTTTTTGCCCAACAGCGCCTACGGTCAGCTGATGCGCTACGAGCGGTACGGTATTCTGGTTCTGCTGGCGCTGAGCTGGCTGGGCCTTGGCGGAAATTTTCTTGGAAACGCGATCTACGGCGTGTACGAAGCGCTGTTTCATATCTTTTTTGCTTGAGGTGTCCTGATTTTGGAAAGTCCTGTATTCAAACTGGAAAAGGTAGTCCACTCCCGGTCTGAGGAGATGCAGGATTTTGAGGGTCCGCTGGATCTGATCCTGTTCCTTTTGGGGAAGAATAAGCTGGAGATCCAGGATATCTCCATCTCGTTGATCTGCGGCCAGTATATCGCGTGGCTGGAGGACCGGCAGCGGATGGATCTGGAGGTGGCCAGCGAATTTGTCATCATGGCGTCTCATCTGGTGTATCTCAAGACCCGGATGCTGCTGTCCATTGAGGATGACGAGGCCAAAAGCGAGATGGACGCGCTGCTCCAATCCTTGGAGGAACGGCGGCGCAGTGAACATTACGTCCTGGTGAAGGCGCTGGCTCAGCGGCTGGCGCCCATGGGAGAATTCGGTCGGAACATCGTGACCCGGAACCCGGAGCCGGTGAAGCGGGGCAAGGTGTTTGAATACAGCCATCAGCCGGCGGATCTGGTGCTGGCCATGGCGGAGATCCAAAACCGGGCGGAACGGAAGCTGCCGCCCCCGCGAGCCGCCTTCCGGGAGATCGTGCAGCATGAGCCGTATCCCGTGGAGAGCAAGGCGAGAGACATTCTGCAAAAGCTGAAGGAGGGCGGCATCACCCGCTTTTTGCTGCTGTTCCGGGGCAGCCGGAGCCGCAGTGAGGTGGTGGCCACCTTTTTGGCGGTGCTGGAGCTGTGCAAGGCGCGTGTACTGCATCTGGCAGGCTCTGAGACAGACTGTATCGTCCGGCAGGAGCGCGATGACGTGCCTGAGAATCTGACGTTTTAAGGAGAACCGTGGCTGACATGGATAGAAAGGAACTTGAATCCGCGCTGGAGGCGATCCTGTTCGCCTCCGGGGAACCGGTGCAGGTGGATCGGATCTGCGTGGCACTGGATATTGACCGGCCTACGGTGGAACAGCTGCTTCAAAAACTGATGGACTACTACGCTTACGAGCGCCGGGGCATCCGGCTTTTGAAAATCGACGACAGCTGGCAGCTTTGTTCCGCACCGGACTACGCGGAGACCATCCGTAAGGCATTTGAGATCCGCAAGCCGGCCAAACTCAGCCAGCCCGCGCTGGAGGTTTTGACCATTATTGCCTACTACCAGCCTACCACACGGGCCTATGTGGATCAGATCCGGGGCGTGGACAGCTCCTATACCGTGGGACTGCTGCTGGACCGGGGACTGATCGAGGAATGTGGTCGGTTACAGGTACCGGGGCGGCCTCGTCAGTACCGCACCACCAAGCAGTTCCTCAGGGCGTTCCATCTGTCCAACCTGAAGGATCTGCCGGAGCTGCCGGACGATATCGGCGAGGATGGGCAGATGCGGCTGAACGAAGCCGGTGAGGTGGTAGATCCCATGGGGGACACGGAAGCGCCGGCACAGACCGACGCCGGGGAACCTGCGGACGTGTAAAAGCTTGGAGAGGGGGCAGCGGCTGTGATCGGATGGTGGATCTTGGGCATCCTGTTGTTGGTGATTCTGCTGCTGTGCCTGACGCGGGTGGGCGTGTTGATCCGGTTCGGCGAGGAGCTGACGGTCAGCGCCCGATTTGGTTTTTTGAAATTTCAGGTGCTTCCGGAAAAGAAAAAACCGCCGAAAAATGAAAAAAAGCCGGAAGAAGCGCAGAAAAAGCAGACGCAAAGGAAGGAGAAGCCGAAGAAGGCGTTCCCGAAGCCCACGCTCAGTGACATTCGGGACGTATGGAAGGCAATGTGGCCGCCGCTGAAAAAGGCGCTGCGCCGTACCCGCCGGGGCATACGGATCGATCCGCTGGATGTGTCCGTTATTTTAGGGGGACAGGCGGAACCTGCGGACGCCGCGCAGTTATACGGCGAGCTGCACGGGGCCGTCTGGACCGGGATGCCGGTGCTGGAACAGCTGCTGGTGATCCCCCGGCCGCATATCCACCTGGATGTGGATTTTACCGCGGAGAAGACAAAAATCCTGGGAAGCGTCGGGCTTTCCGCCCGGATCGGTACGCTGCTGCGGATCGGCATGACCGTGGCGATTCCCGGACTGCGGTGGCTTCTGGCCTATATGAAGAAGAAAAAACAAGCACCAGTCGGAAAGGATGAATCGAATGGACATGGAAAAGAAAAGCCCGCTGCGTGATGTGATGAATTCCACGATGGAGAAGGTCCGGGAGATGGTGGACGCCAACAATATTGTAGGCGCGCCCATCACCACGCCGGACGGAGTGACCTTGATCCCCATTTCCAGAGTCAGCTTCGGCTTCGGCAGCGGCGGCGGGGATTACGGTAAGCCGGGCCAGAACAATTTCGGCGGTGGCGGCGGCGCCGGTGTGAAGATCGACCCGGTGGCCTTTCTGGTTATCAAGGACGGAACCACCCGCGTGATGCCCGTGGCGGTGCCGCCGGTGTCCACCGTGGACCGTATTGTGGATATGGCACCGGATATTGTAGACAAGATCGGAAAATTTTTCGATAAAAAAGACGGGGACGAAACGGTTTGATCTGGGTATACTAAAGGCATCTCAGCTTTGGAGCGTGATGCCTTTTGACCCGGCGGTTTCTTTGCTGCACCCTTGCGGCGCTGTGTCTGTATAGTATATTCCCTTGTCGAATTTTGGCGGTGGAGACCTCTGCTGCCTCTGCAATTTTAATGGACGCGGACAGCGGCCGGGTGCTCTATGAGCGGAACGCGGACCGGAAAATGCTCATCGCCAGCACCACCAAGATCCTGACGGCACTGGTGGCCATCGAGGAGGGAGATCTTCACGATACGGTGAAGGTCAGCCGGGAGGCGGCGTATACGGAAGGCTCCGCCATGTACCTTACGGAGGGGGAGACCCTGACGCTGGAAACGCTGTTATACGGGGTGCTGCTGTGCTCCGGAAACGATGCGGCAGTGGCGGTGGCCCAGCATGTGGGCGGCAGCGTCAAAGGCTTTGTAGCCCTGATGAACGAAAAGGCCCAGGAACTGGGGATGGAACATTCCTCCTTTGCCAACCCCAACGGTCTGGATGACGAACAGCACTATTCCACTGCACGGGACATGGCAAAGCTGGCCCGGGCCGCGCTGGAAAACGAGACCCTGATGCGGATCGCCTCCACCCGGTCTGTCACCATCGGGGGACGGACCATGACGAACCACAACAAGCTGCTGCGTTATGTAGATGGCTGTCTGGGCCTGAAAACGGGATATACGAAGGCGGCGGGCCGGACGCTGGTGAGCTGTGCGGAGAAAAATGGCCAGCGGCTCATTGCTGTGACCTTGCAGGACGGAAATGACTGGGCAGACCATCAAGCGCTGTATGAATACGGCTTTTCCGCCTACCCCGCCCGGACCTGTGCCGTCCGGGGACAGGCTTTGACGCAGGCGTCCGTCAGCGGCGGCGTCAGCCCCACAGTGCCGCTGATTGCGGGAGCGGGCTTTTGCTACCCAGCGGCGGAAACGGAACGGCTGACCACGCGGATCTGCTTGGACGAGCCGTTGCGGGCGCCGGTCTCCGCCGGAAAAACCGTGGGGGCGGCGGTGTTCTGCCTGAACGGAACAGAGATTGGCCGGGTGCCGCTGGTGGCAGGACGGACAGTGATGCCCAAGGTGTCCTCCGCTTTGGCCGGACTGAAATTGGAATTGAAGGATGAATGACCCGCCGTAAGACGGGATCAGGGATCAGAATGAAAGAACGATTGCAAAAATTGCTGTCTGCTGCCGGGGTCTGTTCCCGCCGGGCAGCAGAGGGGTATATCATCGCCGGGCGGGTCACCGTCAACGGAGAGACCGCCCTGTTGGGCCAGCAGGCCGACCCGGAGACGGATGACATCCGGGTGGACGGCGTTCCTCTGGGACGGGAACCGGAGGCAGTGTACCTGATGCTGAATAAGCCCAGAGGTTATGTGACCACCGTGTCTGACGAGCAGGGCCGGAAAACGGTGATGGACCTGCTGACCGGCGTTTCCGCAAGGGTTTATCCTGTGGGCCGGCTGGATCGGGATTCAGAGGGGCTGCTTCTGCTGACCAATGACGGAGCCCTGACCCACCGGCTGCTGCACCCCAGCCATGAGGTGTCCAAGGAGTACCGGGTGACGGTGTCCGGGCCTGTGGAACACGCGGCAGAACGGCTGAGCCGCGTCCGGGACGTGGTGGGTCTGCCCATCCGCCCCGCGGAGGTGCGTGAACTGAGCCGGAAGGGAAACCGGGCAGAGCTGAGCGTGATCATCCACGAGGGACGGAACCGCCAGATCCGGCGGATGTGCGCCCAGTGCGAGCTGGAGGTCCTGCGGCTCCAGCGGGTGCGGGAGCATTGTCTGGAGCTTGGGGCGCTGCCGCTGGGGCAGTGGCGGTACTTAACGGCGGAGGAGATCGCCGGACTGGAAGAGGAATGACCGCTTTCCGAAGAAAGCGTCAGGTTTTGCAGCCTCCTTGAAATAGCCGCATTGCGGCTATTTTTTATGAAAAACGCAGGGGAAAAAGGGAAGAAATCAGTTTCAATCCGGCGGAAAGTATGGTAGAATAGGCCCCGGAATCAAACGCGGCGTTGTGTGCCGCCGGAGGAAGAAAATCATGGCAAAAAGTGTGTTACATACGATCGAGGACAACCTTTCCACCTTTTCAAAGGGGCAAAAACGAATTGGACGCTATATCCTGGACCATTATGACCAGGCGGCGTTCATGACGGCCAGCAAGCTGGGAAAGCTGACGGAGGTCAGCGAATCCACGGTGGTCCGCTTTGCCGCGGAGCTGGGCTTTGACGGCTATCCCGCCATGCAGAAGGCATTACAGGAGATGGCCCGGAACCGTCTGACCTCGACACAGCGGATCCAGGCGGCGGAGAATATCTATGACCGGGACGTACTCAGCAGCGTATTGCAGGCGGATATTGAAAATCTGCGGCAGATCTCCATGGACGAGGACCGGGACACCTTTCAGACGGCTGTGGAGAAGATCGTCCACGCCCGGCATATCTATATTTTAGGCGCGCGGTCCTCTACCCATCTGGCGGGCTACCTGTATTTTTACATGCAGATGATCTTTGAAAACGTGACGCTGGTGCAGGCCAGCGCCGCCGGTGAGATCTTTGAGCAGCTGTTCCGCAGCGGAGAGGGGGACGTGATGATCGCGTTCAGCTTCCCCCGGTACTCCAAGGACACCATCAACGCAGCCCGCTTCGCCCGGTCCCGGGGAGCGGAGATCATTGCCATCACGGATCAGAAGCAGTCTCCGGTGGCCCAGATGTCCAGCGCGGCGCTGCTGGCCCCCAGCGAGATGCTGTCCTTTATCGATTCCATGACGGCACCCATGTCGCTCATCAATGCCCTGCTGGTGGGGATCGCCACCAAAATGGGCACGGATGTGACGAAGACCTTTACCACGCTGGAACGGCTGTGGGATCAGTACGATGTATTCGGCGGTGCGGACGATGAATAAAAAGATCGTGGTCATCGGCGGCGGCGCCGCCGGAATGATGGCTGCCCTTTCGGCAGCGGAGCAGGGGGCGCAGGTCACTCTGCTGGAACCCAACGAACGATTGGGGAAAAAACTGAATATCACCGGAAAGGGCCGGTGCAACGTGACCAACAATACCGATATTGAGGGGCTGTTGGCCAATATTCCGCGTAATGGAAAATTCCTTTACAGCGCCTTTAACCGTTTCAATAGCGCAGATGTGATGGCCTTTTTTGAGAAGTTGGGCGTCCCGCTGAAAACTGAGCGGGGGAATCGGGTGTTTCCCGTCAGCGACAGCGCGTTTGACATCAGCGCCGCGCTGGAACGGCGGCTGAAGGCCCTGAAGGTGCAGGTCCTCCGGGACCGGGCGTCGGCCCTGAAGATCGAGGACGGCGCGGTCTGCGGCGTTGTTGGGGAGCGGGGGCGCTATTCCGCTCAGGCGGTGGTGCTGGCCACCGGCGGCGTCAGCTATCCGGCCACCGGCTCCACCGGAGACGGTCACCGGATGGCGGCTGAGGCGGGGCATACCGTCACGCCGCTGCAGGGGTCTCTGGTGCCCTTGCAGGGGATCATCGCGGCGGGGATCCCCTGCGTCCGCTTGCAGGGCTTGAGTCTGCGGAACGTGAGCCTGACGGTCTTTGAAAACGATAAGAAGATCTATACGGATTTCGGCGAGCTGCTGTTTACGCACTTCGGCGTCAGCGGTCCGCTGGTGCTGTCGGCCTCTGCCCACATGCGGCATTTTACCAAAAAGCGTTACCGGCTGGAGATCGACCTGAAACCCGCGCTGGATGAGCAGCAGTTGGACAAGCGGCTGCTGGCGGATTTTGCCAAATACGCCAACCACGATTTCCAGAACGGACTGGATGATCTGCTGCCTCAGAAGTTGATCCCGGTGGTCATTGAGCTGTCCGGCATCCCCGGACGGCAGAAGGTCCATGACCTGACCCGGGAGCAGCGGCAAAGCCTGCTGCGGGTTTTGAAGCATTTTCCTGTGGAGGTCTCCGGGCCGTGTCCTGTGGAGGATGCCATCGTCACCTCCGGCGGGGTGAAGGTAGGGGAGGTGGACCCTAAAACCATGGAGTCCAAGCTTGTAAAAAATCTGTATTTCGCGGGAGAACTACTGGACACGGACGCCTATACCGGCGGCTTTAACTTACAGATCGCCTGGGCCACCGGCCGTCTGGCGGGACAGTCCGCCGCGAATGAGAAGGAATAAGAAGGAGAGAACAGCATTGAAAACCATCAGTATTGCCATTGACGGCCCCTCCGGTGCCGGAAAGAGCACGCTGGCGAAAAGCGTTTCCAAAACTCTGGGCTATTTATATGTAGATACCGGCGCCATTTACCGCACCATTGGCTATGCCGCCTTTTCCAAGGGCGTGGACCCCAAGGACGGTGAGGCTGCTGCCGCGCTGCTGCCGGAGCTGGAGATCGGCCTGCATTACGGAGAGGACGGCCTGCAGCACATGACACTGAACGGTGCGGATGTGACGGATCAGATCCGTCTGCCGGAGATCTCCCTGTACGCCTCTGCGGTCTCCGCCCATCCGGCGGTGCGGGCCCATCTGCTGGAAATGCAGCGGAAGCTGGCCCGGGAGAACAACGTGGTGATGGACGGCCGGGACATCGGAACCGTGGTCCTGCCGGATGCCACGGTGAAGATCTTCCTGACGGCCTCTGTGGAGGAGCGGGCCATGCGCCGCTTCCGGGAACTGGAGCAGCGGGGGACGCCGGAAAGCCATGAAAAGGTGCTGGAGGAAATGCGTCAGCGGGATTACAATGACTCCCACCGGGCGGCGGCGCCCTTGAAGCAGGCGGAGGACGCCGTTTTGCTGGATACCACGGAGCTGGACTTCCATCAGAGCGAGGAAGCGCTTCTTCGGATCATCCGCGAGAGGACGAGCCAATGAACGAGACCCATACAACGCAGCCCTTTGGACCGTTTTTCCCTCTGATCTTCACGGTTGCCAAGTGGATCTGCCGTCTGCTGCATCCGGTCACGGTTCAGGGCTTGGAAAACCTGCCCAGCCACGGCGCGCTGCTAGTGGCGAATCATGCCAGCAACTGGGACCCTCTGGTGCTGGCCACGGCGCTGCCCATGGATTACCGGCTCCGTGTCATGGGCAAGGAGGAACTGTTCCAGAATCCCATTCTGGCATGGGTCATCCGGGTGGGGGGCGCATTCCCCGTGAACCGGGGCGGTGCGGACATTCAAGCGGTGAAAACCGCCATCCAGACCATTCAGAGCGGTCAAAATCTGCTGATCTTCCCGGAGGGCACCACCGTCCGAAACGGCATCGGCAAGGCGGACGGCCTGCCGGCCCACGCCCACAGCGGCGCGGCGGTGATCGGCGTCCGTACCGGCGCCATTCTGGTGCCGGTGTTTGTGGACGGAGAAAAGCGGACCTTCCACCGGACACGCATCATCATCGGCCAGCCCTATACGCCGGTATATACCGGCCGCCGGGGGACCGCCGAGGAAATGCAGAAGATCGCGGATGAGCTTCTGCGGGAGGTTTACGCCTTGGGCGGGCAGCAGGTAGGAGGTGCGCCGCTGTGCAAGTGATCCTGGCGGAAAGCGCCGGTTTTTGCTACGGCGTAAAGCGGGCCGTGGAGCTGGCCCAGAAAACAGCGGAGGAGACCCAGGGCTGCTGGATGCTGGGAGACCTCATCCATAATACCCATGTGGTCAATGACCTGGCGGCCCGGGGCATCCGAAAAACGGACCGCCCTGAAACGTTGGGAGCAGGGGACACGGTGGTGATCCGGTCCCACGGAGAACTGAAAAGCGTACTGGACGGATTGGCGGCCCGGGGCGTCCGCTGCGTGAACGCCACCTGTCCCAACGTGGTCCACATTCAGGAGCTGGTGTCTCAGGCGGAGCAGGAGGGACGGCAGGTGGTCATCATCGGAGAGCCGCACCATCCGGAGGTCATGGGACTTGCCAGCTGGTGCGTTCATCCGCTGGTGTTCCAGGGGCCGGAGGCTGTGGCGGAATGGGTCAAAAACGGCGATTTTCAGCCGGAAATGCCCATGAGCATCGTGGCGCAGACCACCTGTATTCGTGAACTTTTTGAAAGTTCCTGCAAAATCCTAAAAAAAGAATGTACAAACGTAAAAATCTTTGATACAATATGTTATGCTACGCGTAAACGTCAGAACGAAGCGGCGGAGATCGCTGCGCAGGTAGACGTGATGGTGGTGGTTGGCGACCGTAAGAGCGCCAATACGAAGCATCTGGCAGAGATCTGCCGGCAGAACTGTTCTCATGTCCTTTCCATTGAAGGGGCGGACGAGCTTTCCGCCGCAGACTTTGCAGGCTGCCGTATTGCCGGGCTGACGGCCGGCGCATCCACACCCGCGGGCATCATTAAGGAGGTAAAAACAACGATGAGCGAAGAAATCAAGAGCACCGAGACCATGGAAGAGTCCTTTGAGGAACTGCTGAATCAGTCTTTCAAAACTTTAAATACAGGAGAGAAGGTAACCGGTATTGTCACCGCCATCACCCCCACCGAGGTTCAGGTGGATGTTGGCGCTAAGCAGTATGCTTACATCAAGCTCAGCGAGCTGAGCGATGATCCCAGCGCTAAGCCCGAGGATATCGTGAAGGTGGGCGACGAGGTCGAGACCTATGTTGTCCGCGTCAACGATGTGGAAGGCTATGCCGAGCTGTCCAAGAAGCGTCTGGACGCTGTGAAGATCTGGGAGAACATCGAGACTGCCGTTGAGGAGAAGACCGTGCTGGAAGGCACTGTCACCGAGGAGAACAAGGGCGGCATCGTGGTTTCCGTCAAGGGCATCCGCGTGTTCGTTCCCGCTTCTCAGAGCGGCCAGCCCCGCGGCGCTGATCTGTCTGCCATGAAGGGGCAGAAGGTCCAGCTCCGCATTACCGAGGTCAACCGTGCCCGCCGCCGCGTGGTGGGCTCCATCCGCAGCGTCACTGACGAGGCCCGCAAGGCCGCTCAGGAGGCCGTGTGGAGCACCATCGAGGTGGGCAAGCACTACACCGGCACCGTGAAGTCCATGACCAGCTACGGCGTGTTCGTGGACATCGGCGGCGTGGACGGCATGGTCCACATCTCCGAGCTGTCCTGGAGCCGCATCAAGAACCCCGCCGAGATCTGCAAGGTTGGCGACACCATGGATGTGTACGTCATCTCCTTCGACCCCGAGAAGCACAAGATCTCCCTGGGCGCCAAGGACCACAGCGTGGATCCCTGGCAGGTGTTCATGAACAAGTACGGCGTGGGCGACACCGCTGAGGTTCGTATCGTTAAGCTGATGCCCTTCGGCGCTTTCGCTGAGGTGGTTCCCGGCGTGGACGGCCTGATCCACATTTCTCAGATCGCTGACCGCCGCATCGAGAAGCCTGAGGACGTTCTCTCTGAGGGCCAGACCGTTGAGGCTAAGATCACTGCCATCGACGAGGAGAAGCAGAAGATCTCCCTGTCCATCCGCGCTCTGCTGGCTCCTGCCGCTGACGAGGAGGACGCTCCTGTTGAGGAGTAATTTCGACTGAAAAAAGGAGCAGACCGACCGGTCTGCTCCTTTTTTTGCTGTTCCGCATCGTTCTTGCGTTCTCAGCTGCTTCAAAGCCTGTGGCTGCAAGGGGTCGAGGTGCGGCGAGAACAGGAGAGAGCGAGCGTATTTTGTTATGAGTGAACGTGCTAATTGGCGCGTGATTTGAATTATTGTGATTTTTTTCACGTTTTGCTTGCATTGCCGGACCGAATATGATAAGATTTTAACGATACAAGGAAA
>ENA-UEOM01000657-UEOM01000657.1-human-gut-metagenome-genome-assembly--contig:-NODE-657-length-14513-cov-4.603422_pt1 | contig 14513 bp, 13 predicted proteins | sample MGYA00242993_ERZ507994 | MGnify/ENA primary metagenome ERZ507994 (study PRJEB26167, sample SAMN06115536) | human gut metagenome | host: Homo sapiens | place: China:Neimenggu | collected 2014-11-07... | reverse complement strand
GTCATAAAACGACTCCTCGTAGAGAACAATCTGGATTCAGTAAATTGCGCGAGAAGATAAAACGTTTTATCAAATTTTAGTGAGGCATAAATCACATTACGCAACGATAATAGCGGGTATAAGATAAATAAAAGGTAAAACGTTTTATCTGTCACATAATCAGGGAGTAGGTCATCTGCATGGCTACCGCCAAAAAAATAACCATTCATGATGTTGCGCTGGCTGCGGGCGTGTCGGTAAGTACCGTTTCGCTGGTGCTTAGTGGCAAAGGGCGAATCTCTACCGCCACAGGAGAACGCGTTAACGCCGCCATTGAAGAGCTGGGATTTGTGCGCAATCGCCAGGCGTCGGCGCTGCGCGGCGGGCAAAGCGGCGTCATTGGTTTGATCGTCCGTGATTTATCTGCGCCGTTTTACGCCGAATTGACGGCCGGATTGACGGAAGCTCTGGAAGCGCAGGGACGGATGGTTTTTTTGCTTCACGGCGGTAAAGACGGTGAGCAGCTGGCACAGCGGTTTTCACTGTTACTGAATCAGGGTGTCGATGGTGTGGTAATTGCCGGAGCTGCAGGAAGTAGCGATGACCTGCGACGGATGGCAGAAGAAAAAGCTATCCCGGTGATTTTCGCTTCCCGTGCCAGTTATCTTGATGATGTTGATACGGTTCGCCCGGACAACATGCAGGCTGCACAGTTGTTGACGGAGCATCTCATTCGCAATGGGCATCAGCGGATCGCCTGGCTGGGAGGGCAAAGTTCCTCATTAACCCGTGCAGAACGGGTTGGGGGCTATTGTGCAACTCTACTAAAATTTGGCCTGCCGTTTCACAGCGATTGGGTGCTGGAGTGCACTTCCAGCCAGAAGCAAGCCGCGGAAGCTATCACGGCGCTTTTACGTCATAACCCGACCATCAGTGCCGTGGTTTGCTATAACGAAACTATTGCGATGGGGGCATGGTTTGGTTTGCTCAAAGCAGGGCGGCAAAGCGGGGAAAGCGGAGTCGATCGTTACTTTGAACAACAGGTTTCGTTGGCGGCATTTACCGATGCAACGCCAACCACACTTGATGATATACCTGTTACCTGGGCCAGCACGCCAGCGCGGGAACTTGGTATCACACTTGCGGATCGCATGATGCAAAAAATCACCCATGAAGAGACGCATTCACGCAATCTTATTATTCCCGCCCGGCTCATTGCAGCGAAATAATCCTCTCTTTATCTGCTATACCTGGTAGTGTCCTTTCCTCAAGGTTAATGATAAAAAATGTGGCACACAGGCGGTGCCTTTTATTTTTACTGAAGTTCACAGGAGGTTTATGTGTTTAATTCTGACAACCTGAGACTCGACGGAAAATGCGCCATCATCACAGGTGCGGGTGCAGGTATTGGTAAAGAAATCGCCATTACATTCGCGACAGCTGGCGCATCTGTGGTGGTCAGTGATATTAACGCCGACGCAGCTAACCATGTTGTAGACGAAATTCAACAACTGGGTGGTCAGGCATTTGCCTGCCGTTGTGATATTACTTCCGAACAGGAACTCTCTGCACTGGCAGACTTTGCTATCAGTAAGCTGGGTAAAGTTGATATTCTGGTTAACAATGCCGGTATTTGTAAGCTGAATAAGGTGCTGGACTTCGGTCGTGCCGACTGGGATCCGATGATTGATGTGAACCTGACCGCCGCATTCGAGTTAAGCTATGAAGCTGCAAAAATTATGATCCCGCAGAAAAGCGGCAAAATTATTAATATCTGTTCATTGTTCTCTTACTTAGGTGGACAATGGTCACCTGCATATTCTGCCACTAAACATGCTCTTGCCGGGTTCACCAAAGCTTATTGTGATGAACTAGGTCAATATAATATTCAGGTAAATGGTATCGCCCCTGGCTATTAGGCAACAGATATTACGCTGGCGACACGCAGTAATCCAGAAACCAATCAGCGCGTTTTTGATCATATTCCGGCAAACCGTTGGGGCGATACTCAGGATTTAATGGGCGCAGCCGTATTCCTCGCAAGTCCGGCATCGAATTATGTCAACGGGCATTTATTAGTGGTTGATGGCGGTTATTTAGTGCGCTAACCCATAACGGTGGTTTCTGTTTTCTCTTATTAATGATTATTCCATTTTTATTATCAGGAAGGAATTACTATGTCTTTATCTCGCGCAGCGATTGTCGACCAGCTAAAGGAAATTGTTGGTGCAGATCGCGTAATTACCGATGAAACAGTATTAAAGAAAAACAGTATTGACCGTTTTCGTAAATTTCCGGATATTCATGGCATTTATACTTTGCCGATTCCGGCAGCGGTCGTAAAACTCGGTTCCACAGAGCAAGTATCCCGTGTGCTGAATTTTATGAATGCGCACAAAATTAACGGTGTGCCGCGTACCGGTGCTTCCGCCACCGAAGGTGGGCTGGAAACTGTTGTAGAAAACTCGGTGGTGCTCGACGGCTCCGCCATGAATCAAATCATTAATATTGATATTGAGAATATGCAGGCGACGGCGCAATGTGGTGTTCCGCTGGAAGTGCTGGAAAACGCGTTGCGTGAAAAAGGTTACACCACGGGGCATTCTCCGCAGTCAAAGCCGCTGGCGCAGATGGGCGGCCTGGTAGCAACCCGAAGTATCGGGCAGTTCTCCACACTCTACGGCGCAATCGAAGATATGGTCGTTGGTCTGGAAGCAGTATTGGCTGATGGCACCGTCACACGCATTAAAAACGTGCCACGCCGCGCGGCTGGCCCGGACATTCGTCACATCATCATCGGCAACGAAGGTGCATTGTGCTATATCACTGAAGTAACAGTGAAAATCTTTAAATTCACCCCGGAAAACAACCTCTTCTACGGCTATATCCTGGAAGACATGAAAACCGGCTTCAACATCCTGCGTGAAATCATGGTGGAAGGGTATCGTCCGTCAATCGCTCGTTTGTATGACGCTGAAGATGGCACCCAACACTTCACCCATTTTGCCGACGGAAAATGCGTGCTGATCTTTATGGCTGAAGGTAACCCTCGCATTGCGAAGGCGACGGGCGAAGGGATTGCGGAAATCGTTGCCCGCTACCCGCAATGCCAGCGCGTGGACAGCAAGCTGATCGAAACCTGGTTTAACAACCTGAACTGGGGACCGGATAAAGTGGCTGCCGAACGTGTGCAGATCCTCAAAACCGGCAACATGGGCTTTACCACCGAAGTATCCGGCTGCTGGAGCTGCATCCACGAAATCTACGAAAGCGTTATTAACCGTATTCGTACTGAGTTCCCGCACGCCGACGACATCACCATGCTGGGCGGTCACTCCTCTCATAGCTATCAGAACGGCACCAACATGTACTTCGTCTACGATTACAACGTCGTTGACTGTAAGCCGGAAGAGGAAATCGACAAGTACCACAATCCGCTCAACAAGATCATCTGTGAAGAAACCATTCGCCTCGGCGGTTCGATGGTGCACCACCACGGTATCGGTAAACATCGCGTTCACTGGAGCAAACTGGAACACGGCAGCGCGTGGGCGTTGCTGGAAGGGCTGAAAAAGCAGTTCGATCCTAATGGCATTATGAATACGGGTACTATCTATCCGATTGAAAAATAATGTGTCAGGCAGCGTTCCGCGATGACGGGGCGTTGCCTTTTCGGCTTCTCAGGCGAGAAGCCGTTCTTATTACCGGACAATGAAGGGGTAAAGATGAACACTTCACCGGTGCGAATGGATGATTTACCGCTTAACCGTTTTCACTGCCGCATTGCTGCGCTCACTTTCGGCGCACACCTGACCGACGGTTATGTTCTCGGCGTCATTGGTTACGCCATTATTCAGCTTACGCCCGCCATGCAACTGACGCCGTTTATGGCGGGAATGATCGGCGGCTCGGCGCTCCTTGGTTTGTTCCTTGGCAGCTTGGTTCTTGGGTGGATCTCCGACCATATTGGTCGGCAAAAAATCTTCACCTTCAGCTTTTTGCTGATTACGCTTGCTTCGTTTTTACAATTTTTTGCCACCACGCCAGAGCATCTTATTGGACTGCGCATTTTGATTGGCATTGGTCTGGGAGGCGATTATTCAGTAGGTCACACCTTGCTGGCTGAATTTTCCCCGCGCCGCCATCGCGGTATTTTGCTGGGCGCATTCAGCGTGGTGTGGACCGTAGGCTATGTGCTGGCAAGTATTGCCGGACATCACTTTATTTCCGAAAACCCGGAGGCCTGGCGCTGGCTACTGGCATCGGCAGCTCTGCCCGCGTTGTTGATTACGTTATTACGCTGGGGAACGCCAGAATCACCACGCTGGCTACTGCGCCAGGGGCGTTTTGCAGAAGCTCACGCTATCGTGCATCGCTATTTTGGTCCCCATGTTTTACTGGGCGATGAAGTGGTAACGGCGACCCATAAACACATCAAAACCTTGTTCTCTTCGCGTTACTGGCGGCGCACGGCGTTTAACAGCGTCTTCTTTGTCAGCCTCGTAATCCCATAGTTTGTGATTTATACCTGGCTGCCAACTATCGCCCAGACTATTGGTCTGGAAGATGCGCTGACTGCCAGCCTGATGCTTAATGCGTTGTTAATTGTGGGCGCGCTGCTGGGATTAGTTCTGACGCACCTGCTGGCACATCGCAAATTTTTGCTGGGAAGTTTTTTGCTGCTGGCGGCAACGCTGGTAGTCATGGCCTGTTTGCCTTCCGGCAGTTCATTAACGCTGCTGCTTTTTGTTCTCTTCAGCACCACCATTTCGGCAGTCAGTAATCTGGTGGGCATTTTGCCTGCGGAAAGTTTTCCTACTGACATTCGCTCGCTGGGCGTCGGTTTTGCCACTGCCATGAGTCGACTTGGCGCGGCGGTAAGTACTGGCCTGCTGCCGTGGGTGCTGGCGCAGTGGGGAATGCAAGTCACCTTATTGCTCCTGGCGACAGTGTTGTTGGTTGGTTTTGTTGTGACCTGGCTATGGGCACCAGAAACTAAAGCCCTCCCGCTGGTGGCGGCGGGAAATGTAGGAGGTGCGAATGAACATTCTGTTAGCGTTTAAAGCCGAACCGGATGCCGGAATGCTGGCGGAAAAAGAGTGGCAGGCGGCGGCTCAGGGTAAAAGCGGACCGGATATTTCGCTACTGCGAAGTTTACTCGGTGCTGATGAACAGGCCGCTGCCGCGCTGCTGTTGGCGCAGAGAAAAAACGGTACGCCGATGTCTTTAACCGCGTTGAGCATGGGGGATGAACGGGCATTGCACTGGCTGCGCTATCTCATGGCTCTTGGGTTTGAGGAAGCTGTATTGCTGGAGACGGCGGCAGATCTGCGCTTTGCGCCGGAATTTGTCGCTCGCCATATTGCCGAATGGCAGCATCAGAATCCGCTGGATCTGATAATTACCGGCTGCCAAAGCAGCGAAGGGCAGAATGGGCAAACGCCATTTTTGCTGGCGGAAATGCTGGGCTGGCCCTGCTTCACCCAGGTGGAGCGTTTCACTCTCGACGCGCCGTTTATCACCCTTGAACAGCGTACTGAAAACGGGCTGCGCTGTTGCCGGGTTCGCTTGCCTGCGGTGATTGCCGTGCGTCAGTGCGGTGAAGTGGCCTTGCCAGTACCGGGAATGCGCCAGCGAATGGCTGCGGGGAAAGCAGAAATTATCCGTAAAACTGTTGCTGCCGAAATGCCAGCGATGCAGTGTCTGCAACTGGCAAGAGCAGAGCAACGACGCGGAGCGACGCTGATTGATGGGCAAACGGTAGCAGAAAAAGCTCAAAAGCTATGGCAGGACTATTTACGCCAAAGGATGCAGCCATGAATATCGCAATTGTGACAATAAATCAGGAGAATGCCGCAATAGCAAGCTGGCTGGCGGCGCAGGATTTCAGCGGTTGTACCCTGGCGCACTGGCAGATTGAACCTCAGCCTGTAGTGGCGGAACAGGTGCTGGATGCGTTGGTGGAACAGTGGCAGCGAACGCCTGCGGACGTTGTTCTCTTTCCGCCGGGAACGTTTGGCGATGAACTGTCGACCCGGCTGGCCTGGCGTTTACATGGTGCAAGCATCTGCCAGGTGACTTCGTTAGATATTCCAACCGTAAGCGTGCGCAAATCCCACTGGGGAAATGCGCTAACGGCGACGCTGCAAACAGAAAAACGCCCGCTATGCCTTTCCCTGGCGCGTCAGGCGGGAGCAGCGAAAAACGCCACGTTGCCCTCTGGAATGCAACAACTGAACATTGTCCCGGGTGCGCTTCCGGACTGGCTGGTTAGCACAGAGGATCTGAAAAATGTTACCCGCGACCCATTAGCTGAGGCCAGACGGGTGCTGGTGGTGGGGCAGGGCGGAGAGGCAGATAACCAGGAAATCGCTATGCTGGCAGAAAAGCTGGGAGCCGAAGTGGGCTACAGTCGGGCGCGAGTGATGAACGGTGGCGTTGATGCTGAAAAAGTGATTGGTATTTCCGGACATCTGCTGGCACCTGAGGTGTGTATTGTTGTTGGCGCTTCTGGCGCAGCAGCGTTAATGGCGGGCGTACGCAATAGCAAGTTTGTGGTGGCGATTAATCATGACGCCAGCGCTGCGGTATTTTCACAGGCAGATGTTGGCGTGGTTGATGACTGGAAAGTGGTGCTGGAGGCACTGGTGACAAACATTCACGCAGATTGCCAATAACGTGTTGCCGGATGATCCTGCCTACGGTTCTGGCCTGGGGACTTGTAGGCCTGATAAGACGCGTCAAGCGTCGCATCAGGCGCTGAATGTCGGATGTGGCGTGCGGCCTACAAATCAAACCAAATTCAATTGGTTACGATTATCCCGTCAAAGTAATTTTTTCGCTAACGTCCAGACCCCGGTATTCGTGGTGGAAAGCGCCACGACACCCGCGTTAATCGCATTACGCGCATCTTCTTCATCGCACACCAGCCCACCGGCAATCAGCGGTTGGCGGATTTTCTCTGTCACCCAGCCCAGCACTTTGGGCATACAGCCTGGCAGGATCTCAATACAATCCGGATTCGATTGCGCAACTTGCTTATCAATGTTGTGAAACGAAATTGAAACAACAAAAAACAGGCGATGAATACAGAAAAAACCTTCCGCTCTTGCCGCTTTCAACATTGAGGCTTTGGTACTGATAATGCCGTCCGCCTCGGTCACCAGTTTCAAAAACTGAATAACGACTTCTTTATTTGACGCGCCTTCCAGCAAATCAACATGAATAAAAGCATATTTCCCGGCGTTCTTAATCTTTTTAACGATATTACTGATGGTGCAGATATTGCCGTACAACACGGAAATAAATTGGCATTCAGAATCGATTGCCAGTTGCAGGCTGGCATTATCTTTAACGGCAGCAATCACCGGATTCTGGCGGAGCAGGTGTAAGAGGGGCATAAATTATCCTTATTATTTATCCAAAGCGGTAGGTGATGCCGAATCCGGAAGGCGGATAGCGCCACTGTTGTAGTGTTGATTCGTCGCACAGCAAACGGCAGGTGCCACACTCCAGGCAACTGCGATAGTCAATACGTAAGTTACCTTCCGGTGTGAGCGAAAAAAGACCTGCCGGACAGGCGTTAATCAACCGTTCTGCCGTCTGGCGCTCAACGGAGTCAGCCGGAACAATGTGCGGCGCATCAGCAACGCGCCAGAGATTACGGGCTACAGACATCGCAGACTCCTGATAACATCGCCCGCCAGATGCCACAGGCCGTGACGACGTAAATGATGCCAGAATAACTGGCGCAGCGGTGGAACAGGTTTATCACCCTGATCCCATAAATCGCGGGAAATATCTTGCATTAACGCAGGCCACGTACGGTACCATCCCGGGCGTTGCAAAAGCGCCGGAACATGCTGATAACGCTGTAGAACATCCCACAGCAGGCTGCGCTCTACGTTGTGATGATAAAGCGGAAACAGATTTTGCGGCTCGCGGTGCTGGCAGGCGCTTATCAGCGTTTGTGCCGCCGCCTGCGCGCCAGTCAGCGCCATATCCATGCCGCGCACGGAAATTCCGGTATTGACGCAACTGCGCAACGCATCGCCCACCAGCAGCCAGCCGTTACCGGCGTATTGCACCGGCATACTGTGCAAGCCACCTTCTGGCACCAGATGCGCACCATACTCCAGTGATTCCGTGTTTTTGATAAGCGGGCGCACTGCCGGATGCGCTTTAAAGCGAGTCAGCAGCTCGCTTGCCGGAACACGGCTTTGCGTAAGGGAAGAGAGCGGGCAAACAATCCCTAACGAGAGCGTTTGTTGATTAGTATAAAGAAATGCGCCGCCGGGTAAGTCATCACAGATCCTGCCGCTGAACAGCAACGCTGCGCCTTCGTTATTCTCCAGATGAAAACGTTCTTCAATAGCGGATGGTTCCAGCGACAGCACTTCTTTGATCCCCAACGCCATCGCTTCACCAGCAGGACGAGTCACTAACCCGTGACGCTCAGCCAGGACGCTGTTGGCACCTTCTGCCAGCACCACATAACGGGCACGGAGAATATCGTCACCACAAATGACACCACACACCCTGCCGTTTTCTTCATACAGTGCATCCACCGTCGCTCCGGGGATGCATTCGACACCTTCTTCTTCGGCTTCGGCAACCAGCCACGGATCGAACCGTGCACGTAATACACTCCAGGATTCACCGCCGGGCTGTAAGCTGGAAAACGTCGTTGCGCCATCCGGCGTTAACAGGGAAAGGCTTTCGTGAGTGATGCGTCGTTCAAGAGGCGCGGTCAGATGAAATTGCGGGAGGAGTTCCGCGAGTGCATGGGTATATAACCGCCCGCCGGAAAGATTTTTGCTGCCGGGGATTTCAGCGCGTTCCAGTAACAAAACGGATAAACCCGCTCGCGCGCAGCGTAACGCGCAAGCGGTGCCTGCAATACCGGCACCAATAATAATAATGTCGCAGTCGTCTTCCATGTCATGCCCCAGATATCCAGAACACAACACCCTAACATAGCGTTACTTAAGGGAAATTGACCGCCGACACACTCTTATCATTCGCCGCGATAGATACAACCTGCGGTGCAGGTTTCTTTTACCATCACCGCACTTAACAGCGGCACAACGGGTTTAACCTGATCCCAAATCCATTTTGCTAAAACCTCGCTGGTTGGGTTTTCCAGACCTGGAATATCATTGAGATAATGGTGATCGAGGCGCTCGTAGGTTGGTTTAAACGCCGCTTTTAGTTCAGCGAAATCGATAATCCAGCCCGTATGCGGATCGACTTCCCCGGTAATTTCCAGTCGCACCATAAAGGAATGCCCGTGCAGGCGACCACATTTATGCCCTTCCGGGACGTGTGGTAAGCGGTGAGCGGCTTCGAAGGTGAAATCTTTAAATAACGTGGTGGACATCATAATTTCTCTACAGGACGATAAAACCGCCGTAGAGTACCGGAAAGGCTGTTTTTTCGCATTATCTAAAACGACTTTGTTGCGCAAAATCGCTGATTTATCTTAATGATTGGCTAAATTCATTTGTTTTTCATTAGGTTGGTTAATCTATTTTGTTGTTAAAGACTATTGCTAAAACAGGTTAGTCGATTTGGTTATTAGTTATCGCTATCCCGTCTTTAATCCACACCGTTTGCCCCGTTAACCTTACCTTCTCTTCTGTTTTATGGGCGCTGACAGGGCGCAGAAACAGCTTTGCTTACTGGAACATAACGACGCATGACGACACAGGTCCCACCTTCCGCGTTGCTTCCGTTGAACCCGGAGCAACTGGCACGCCTTCAGGCGGCCACGACCGATTTAACTCCCACCCAGCTTGCCTGGGTTTCTGGCTATTTCTGGGGCGTACTCAATCAGCAGCCTGCTGCTCTTGCAGCGACGCCAGCGCCAGCCGCAGAAATGCCGGGTATAACTATTATCTCCGCCTCGCAAACCGGCAATGCGCGCCGGGTTGCTGAAGCATTACGTGATGATTTATTAGCAGCAAAACTGAACGTTAAGCTGGTGAACGCGGGCGACTATAAATTCAAACAAGTCGCCAGCGAAAAACTGCTCATCGTAGTGACGTCAACGCAAGGGGAAGGGGAACCGCCGGAAGAAGCCGTCGCGCTGCATAAGTTCCTGTTCTCCAAAAAAGCGCCAAAGCTGGAAAACACCGCGTTTGCCGTGTTTAGCCTCGGCGATAGCTCTTATGAATTTTTCTGCCAGTCCGGGAAAGATTTCGACAGCAAGCTGGCGGAACTGGGTGGTGAACGCCTGCTCGACCGTGTCGATGCCGATGTTGAATACCAGGCTGCTGCCAGCGAGTGGCGCGCCCGCGTGGTTGATGCGCTTAAATCGCGTGCGCCTGTCGCGGCACCTTCGCAATCCGTCGCTACTGGCGCGGTAAATGAAATCCACACCAGCCCGTACAGCAAAGACGCGCCGCTGGTGGCTAGCCTCTCTGTTAACCAGAAAATTACCGGGCGTAACTCTGAAAAAGACGTTCGCCATATCGAAATTGACTTAGGTGACTCGGGCCTGCGTTACCAGCCGGGTGACGCGCTGGGCGTCTGGTATCAGAACGATCCGGCACTGGTGAAAGAACTTGTCGAACTGCTGTGGCTGAAAGGCGATGAACCTGTCACCGTCGAGGGCAAAACGTTGCCTCTGAACGAAGCGCTACAGTGGCACTTCGAACTGACCGTCAACACCGCCAACATTGTTGAGAATTACGCCACGCTTACCCGCAGTGAAACACTGCTGCCGCTGGTGGGCGATAAAGCGAAGTTACAGCATTACGCCGCGACGACGCCGATTGTTGACATGGTGCGTTTCTCCCCGGCACAGCTTGATGCCGAAGCGCTAATTAATCTGCTGCGCCCGCTGACGCCGCGTCTCTATTCCATTGCCTCCTCGCAGGCGGAAGTCGAGAACGAAGTACACGTCACCGTTGGTGTGGTGCGTTACGACGTGGAAGGCCGCGCCCGTGCCGGTGGTGCCTCCAGCTTCCTCGCTGACCGCGTGGAAGAAGAGGGCGAAGTCCGCGTATTTATCGAACATAACGATAACTTCCGCCTGCCAGCCAATCCAGAAACCCCGGTGATTATGATTGGCCCAGGCACCGGCATCGCGCCGTTCCGCGCCTTTATGCAGCAACGTGCTGCCGATGAAGCGCCGGGAAAAAACTGGCTGTTCTTTGGCAACCCGCACTTTACGGAAGATTTCCTCTACCAGGTGGAGTGGCAGCGCTACGTCAAAGAGGGTGTGCTGACGCGGATCGATCTCGCCTGGTCGCGCGACCAAAAAGAAAAAGTTTACGTACAAGACAAACTGCGCGAACAGGGCGCGGAGCTGTGGCGCTGGATCAATGACGGTGCCCACATTTATGTCTGCGGTGACGCTAATCGCATGGCGAAAGACGTTGAGCAGGCACTTCTGGAAGTGATTGCCGAATTTGGTGGCATGGACACCGAAGCGGCGGATGAATTTTTAAGTGAGCTGCGCGTAGAGCGCCGTTATCAGCGAGATGTCTACTAATGAGCGAAAAACATCCAGGGCCTTTAGTGGTCGAAGGAAAACTGACAGACGCCGAGCGCATGAAGCTTGAAAGCAACTACCTGCGCGGCACCATTGCGGAAGATTTAAACGACGGTCTGACCGGCGGCTTTAAGGGCGACAACTTCCTGCTGATCCGCTTCCACGGCATGTATCAGCAGGATGACCGCGACATCCGCGCCGAACGTGCTGAACAGAAGCTGGAGCCGCGCCACGCGATGCTGTTGCGCTGCCGTCTGCCGGGTGGGGTGATTACCACTAAACAGTGGCAGGCGATAGACAAATTTGCCGGTGAAAACACCATCTATGGCAGCATTCGCCTGACCAACCGCCAGACGTTTCAGTTCCACGGCATTCTGAAAAAGAACGTCAAACCGGTGCACCAGATGCTGCACTCGGTTGGTCTTGATGCGCTGGCGACCGCTAACGACATGAACCGTAACGTACTCTGCACCTCGAACCCTTACGAGTCGCAGCTACACGCGGAAGCGTACGAGTGGGCGAAGAAGATTTCTGAGCATCTGCTGCCGCGTACCCGCGCGTATGCGGAGATCTGGCTCGACCAGGAAAAAGTCGCCACTACTGATGAAGAACCGATCCTCGGCCAGACCTACCTGCCGCGTAAATTCAAAACCACGGTAGTGATCCCGCCACAGAACGATATCGATCTGCACGCCAACGACATGAACTTCGTGGCGATCGCCGAAAACGGCAAGCTGGTGGGCTTTAACCTGTTGGTGGGCGGTGGGCTTTCCATCGAACACGGCAACAAGAAAACCTACGCCCGCACCGCGAGTGAGTTTGGCTATCTGCCGCTGGAGCATACGCTGGCGGTGGCCGAAGCCGTCGTGACAACTCAGCGTGACTGGGGTAACCGAACCGATCGTAAAAATGCCAAAACCAAATACACGCTGGAGCGCGTGGGGGTTGAGACGTTTAAAGCGGAAGTGGAGCGTCGCGCGGGGATCAAATTTGAACCGATCCGTCCATATGAGTTCACCGGACGAGGCGATCGTATTGGCTGGGTTAAGGGCATTGATGATAACTGGCACCTGACGCTGTTTATCGAAAATGGTCGCATCCTTGATTATCCGGCGCGTCCGCTGAAAACCGGCCTGCTGGAGATCGCGAAGATCCACAAAGGCGATTTCCGCATTACGGCGAACCAGAATCTGATCATCGCCGGTGTACCGGAAAGCGAGAAAGCGAAGATCGAGAAGATCGCCAAAGAGAGCGGGTTAATGAATGCCGTCACGCCGCAGCGTGAAAACTCAATGGCCTGCGTGTCATTCCCGACTTGCCCGCTGGCGATGGCGGAAGCGGAGCGTTTCCTGCCGTCTTTTATCGACAACATCGATAATTTAATGGCGAAACATGGTGTCAGCGATGAGCATATCGTGATGCGTGTAACAGGCTGCCCGAACGGTTGTGGTCGCGCGATGCTGGCGGAAGTGGGCCTGGTGGGTAAAGCGCCGGGTCGCTACAACCTGCATCTTGGCGGCAACCGCATTGGGACACGTATCCCTCGGATGTATAAAGAAAACATCACCGAGCCGGAAATCCTGGCGTCGCTTGATGAACTGATAGGGCGCTGGGCGAAAGAGCGCGAAGCGGGTGAAGGCTTCGGCGACTTTACGGTGCGTGCGGGCATCATTCGCCCGGTGCTCGATCCGGCGCGCGATTTGTGGGATTAACCATCAGTCCGGTCTTGTAGGCCTGATAAGAACGCGTGAGCGTCGCATCAGGCAAGGCAAACAGTGAGGAATCTATGTCCAAACTCGATCTAAACGCCCTGAACGAACTGCCGAAGGTAGATCGCATTCTGGCGCTGGCGGAAACTAACGCCGAACTGGAAAAACTGGACGCTGAAGGCCGCGTAGCCTGGGCGCTGGATAATCTGCCCGGTGAATATGTACTTTCTTCCAGCTTTGGCATTCAGGCGGCGGTGAGCCTGCATCTGGTGAATCAAATTCGCCCGGATATTCCGGTGATCCTCACCGATACGGGTTACTTGTTCCCGGAAACCTACCGCTTTATTGACGAGTTAACGGACAAACTCAAGCTCAACCTGAAAGTGTACCGTGCTACCGAAAGCGCAGCCTGGCAGGAAGCACGCTACGGAAAACTGTGGGAGCAGGGCGTTGAAGGCATTGAAAAGTACAATGACATCAACAAAGTCGAACCGATGAACCGGGCTCTGAAAGAACTGAATGCGCAAACCTGGTTTGCTGGCCTGCGCCGTGAACAATCCGGCAGTCGCGCCAATTTACCGGTGCTGGCAATTCAGCGTGGCGTATTTAAAGTGCTGCCGATTATCGACTGGGATAACCGAACGATATATCAGTATCTGCAAAAACATGGCCTGAAATATCACCCATTATGGGATGAAGGATATTTATCGGTCGGTGATACCCATACAACCCGTAAATGGGAATCTGGCATGTCGGAAGAAGAAACACGTTTCTTTGGCTTAAAAAGGGAATGTGGATTGCACGAAGGGTAAATATTGCCGGATAAATTAAACGCCTCTGTCAGAAATGATGGGGGCGTTTTTATTTTGCGAGCAGTATTCCTGATTTTAAACGTGAACGCCGCTGGAAGAATTATCAGGTATAGAATGGCGTTGGGTGCTTGAGGCTGTCTGGCGTTAAGCATTCGCGAGGTTCCAGATGGACAAAAGCCCCAGGCGATATTTCTATCAACCTGTACTGCACCCATTTTGTTGGACGATGAAATGGAATAGCCCCTAATATGTCAAAGCCAAAATACCCTTTTGAAAAGCGCCTTGAAGTCGTGAATCACTACTTCACAACTGATGATGGTTACAGGATCATCTCGGCACGTTTTGGTGTCCCCCGAACCCAGGTCAGGACATGGGTTGCCCTCTATGAAAAACATGGAGAAAAAGGTTTAATTCCCAAACCTAAAGGCGTTAGTGCTGATCCAGAGTTGCGTATTAAGGTCGTGAAAGCTGTGATCGAGCAGCACATGTCCCTTAATCAGGCTGCTGCTCACTTTA
>ENA-UEOM01000655-UEOM01000655.1-human-gut-metagenome-genome-assembly--contig:-NODE-655-length-14546-cov-5.885618_pt1 | contig 14546 bp, 9 predicted proteins | sample MGYA00242993_ERZ507994 | MGnify/ENA primary metagenome ERZ507994 (study PRJEB26167, sample SAMN06115536) | human gut metagenome | host: Homo sapiens | place: China:Neimenggu | collected 2014-11-07... | reverse complement strand
GGGCATCGAGTTTGCGGTCTACGACCGCAAGACGGAGCTGCTGGACCACGCGCGCCGCAAAACCACTCAAAAGGTGAACTTGTACGAAAAGGTGCAGATACCCGGGTACGAGGATGCCATACGCAAGATCAAACGCTTCATGGAGGACGAGGAGAACCTCTCCAAGTCGGCTCAGAAGATCGTGAAAACCAAGCAGCAGGCCGCCGGGGAGGGCGCGATGTTATGATAGCCAGAATGTCAAAATACAACTTTGTGCTCTTTGCGGCGCAGAGTGAGGATTTCGTCGAGAAGCTGCGCGGCCTCGGGCTGGTGGACATCACCACCGCGGGTTGGGAACCCTCCGAGGAGGACCGCCAGTTGCTGCTGGACATCGAGAGCCTTGCGAAGGCCGCGGAGTTCCTGAAGAACTTCCGCGCCGGGGAGCGCTGCGACGCTGCCGCCGCGCCGTTCGCTTCGGGCGAGGAGGCCTATGCGCATTACGCCGCCGCGCACCGCGAGGCCGCGACGCTCAACGCCGAGATCGGGCGGCTGGAAAAAGCGGCCGAGGAGCTGCGTCCCTGGGGGGCGTTCGACGTGGAGGCGACGCGGAAACTCGCCGCCCGGGGCATTGTCCTGCGCTATTTCTTCACCCAGCGCAACACCTTCGACAAGCAGTTGGCCGAGTGGTCGGAGCGCTATACGGTTTCGGAGGTCAGCCGCACCGATGCCACGGTGTGGTTCGTCGTCGTGGCCAAGCCCGGCGAGGAGGTTACGCTCGACGCGCAGGAGATGAAGACCCCGACGATGGACATTCGCGAGGCGGAGCGCCGCATCGCCGAAGCCGAAGGGAAACTCCGGACCCTCGACGCTGAATTTTCGCGTGCGGCCGCTTCGGAGGCCCTGCTCGCACAGCACGCCTGCTCGCTGAAGGAGCGTTTGCAGGGCGTGCGGGTGAAGGCTACGGCGCAGGAGGCCGCCGACGGTACGCTGGTCGTCATGGAGGGCTGGGCCGAGAAGGAGACTTCCGGTCGGGTCGACGCCCTTTTGGAGGAGTACCCCAACGTGGTCTTCCTCAAATCGGACCCCACGCCCGAGGACGAAACGCCCGTGAAGCTCAAGAACCGTTGGTTCGCGCATGTCTTCGAACTGGTGGGCGACATGTACGCCCGCCCGAAATACGGGACGATGGACCTCACGCCCTTCTTCGCTCCGTTCTACATGCTCTTTTTCGGCATCTGTCTCAACGACGCCGGCTACGGACTGATCCTGACCCTGATGGGGTGGTGGATGCTCGCCAGGAACCGAAAGCCCGGCATGATGCGTCAGGCGGCGTGGTTCGCCACGCTGTGCGGCGTGTCGACCGTCGCGTTCGGACTGCTGTGCGGCTCGTTCTTCGGCATCAACATGAGCACGTGGTTCCCCTCGGTGAAATTCCTCGATTTCCAGGGACAGTTCTTCTCCATCGCGCTGGTTATCGGCGTGGTGCAGATTCTTTTCGGCATGCTGCTCAACATCTGGATGACCGTTCGCTGTTTCGGTTTCGGCCGTGCGCTGGGACTGCTGGGGTGGTTCATCATCCTCGTCTCGTGCTGTCTGGCCATGGGCCTTCCGATGGCGGGTCTCGCCATTCCGGGCTTTACGGCCGGATCGGTGGCCTTCTATGCGGCGCTGGGCGTCGGCGGCGTGCTGATGCTGCTTCTGAACAATCCGAAGCGCAATCCGCTCATCAACCTCGGCGCGGGTTTGTGGGACCTTTACAACAACCTCACGGGACTGTTGAGCGACGTGCTGTCCTATATCCGTCTGTTCGCCATCGGGCTTTCGGGCGGTGTGCTGGCGCTGGTGTTCAACACGCTGGCGTCGGGATTCGTGCCCGAAGGCGCGAACATCGTGGTCCGGCTGCTGATTATGATTCCGATTCTGCTGATCGGTCACGGCATCAACCTTTTCATGTCGACCATCTCGTCGTTCGTGCACCCGCTGCGTCTGACGTTCGTCGAGTTTTTCAAGAACGCCGGTTTCGAAATGGCCCCGCGCAATTTCGACCCGATTCGTAAAATGAACGATACTAACGAATAATAACAATTAAAAAAAACTCAAAACATTATGGAAACAACAGCATTGGTATTGGCTTACGTCGGCGTAGCGCTGATGGTGGGTCTGGCAGGTGTCGCTTCGTCGATCGGTACCGCAATTACGGGTCAGGCCGCAGTAGGGGCCATGAAGAAGAACGGCGGCGCTTTCGGCAGCTACATGATTCTTTCGGCGCTTCCCGGTTCGCAGGGTCTCTACGGTTTCGTCTGCTTCTTCCTGGTGCAGAAGGGTCTGACGGACCCGACGATGGTGCAGGGCGCGGCTATCTTCGGCGCCGGTCTGCTGGTCGGTCTGGTGAACATCGCCGCTTCGATCTATCAGGCAAAGGTCTGCGCCAACGGTATCGCCGCTATCGGCAACGGTCACGACGTGATGGGTAAGACGCTGATCCTCGCGGCTTTCCCCGAGCTGTACGCCATCCTGACGGTGGCCGCCACCTACCTGATCGCAACGCTCGACGGCGTGAATCTCTTCTGACGGGGCGGAACGCCCGTCACCGGAAAGGGAGACCCTGCGGGGCCTCCCTTTTTCGTTGCCGTCCTGCGGTCGGGGCGCTCTCCGAATACGAAGGAACGGTTGTCGTGGGACACCACGACAACCGTTCCTTCGGGGGATATGGGTATTACAGCCGAACCGGCGCTCGTTCCGTGACTACCGTCCTTTGCGGCGCGACGAGGTGCGCACCTTCGGGCCTTTGCCGCGGGGCTCTTCCGTACGGCGCGCCGCGGCCCCGGGCAGCAGCAATTCGAAGTCTAACTGGCGTTTCTGCAGGTCGGCGCGCTTCACGCGGATGCGTACCGGGCTGCCCAGCGTCATGCGGATGCCCGTCGAGCGGCCGATGATTTCGTAAAGCTGCTCGTCGAAGGTGAAGAAGTCGCCCTCGATGTCGCGCAGGAACGACATGCCCTCGATGTGGGTTTCGTCCAGCTCGACGTAGACGCCCCATTCGGTGAGTCCCGAGATGTGTCCCTCGAACACCTCGCCGATGTGCTCTTTCATAAATTCGACCATCTTGTATTTGATCGACGCGCGTTCCGCCTCGGCGGCCACGACCTCGCGGTCCGAAGCGCGTGCGCAGAGGTCTTCCAGTTCCGTTTTGTCGGCCGGCTTGCCGCCCGCGAGGTAACGCGCCAGCAGGCGGTGGACCATCATGTCGGGGTAGCGGCGGATCGGCGACGTGAAGTGCGTGTAGTAGGGGAACGCCAGACCGTAGTGTCCGATGTTGTCGGTCGTGTAATAGGCTTTGGCCATCGAGCGCACGGCCATCGTCGCCACGGCGTTTTCCTCCGTGGTTCCCTTTATCTGTTTGAAGAGCTTGTTCAGTTCCTTGGCCACGGCGCGGCCCTTCGTAGCCTTGAAGATGTGCCCGAAGCGGAGGATGAACTGCCGGAAGCGGTCGAGTTTCTCCTCGCTCGGGGTGTCGTGCACGCGGTAGACCATCGTGCGCTCCGCCGAGCGGCCGCTCTCGGTCCTGCGTTTGCCGCAGAACTCCGCCACGCGGCGGTTGGCCAGCAGCATGAACTCCTCGATCATCTGGTTCGACTCCTTCTGCTCCTTCTGCTCCTTGAAGTAAACGCCTAACGGTTTGCCGTTCTCGTCGAGGCGGAATTTCACCTCTTCGCGGTCGAACGAGATCGCGCCGTTCCTGAAGCGCTCCTTGCGCAGCGCCTGCGCAAGCCGGTTGAGCGTCAGCACCTCCTCGGCGTAGTCGCCGCGTCCCGTTTCGATGATCTCCTGCGCCTCGGCGTAGGTGAAACGGCGGTCGGAGTGGATCACCGTGCGTCCGAACCACTCTTCGAGGATGTCGAGGTTTTCGTTGAGCGTGAACACCGCCGAGAAGCAGAGGCTCGTCTCGTGGGGTCGCAGCGAACACAGCTCGTTCGAAAGCCGTTCGGGAAGCATCGGCACGGTGCGGTCCACCAGATAGACCGACGTGCCGCGCTCCACGGCCTCGTCGTCGATCACCGAGTGGGGCCGCACGTAATGGGTCACGTCGGCGATGTGCACGCCCACTTCCCAGACGCCGTCCTTTATTTTGCGCACCGACAGCGCGTCGTCGAAGTCCTTGGCGTCCGCGGGATCGACCGTGAAGGTCGTGACACCCCGGAAGTCGCGCCGCTGGGCGATCTCTTTGGCCGTGACGCGGGCGTCGATGGCCTGGGCTGCCTCCTCGATTTCGGGTTCGAAGCGGTAGGGAAGCTCGTATTCCGCCAGGATCGAGTGCATCTCCGTGTCGTTGTTGCCCGCCATGCCCAGCCGCTCGACCAGTTCGCCCACGGGGCTTTTGCTGCCCGGGAGCCAGTCGGCGATGCGCACCACGACCTTCTCGCCGTCGCGCACGTCGGGATAGGTGCGCTTCGAGAGATAAATGTCCATCGGCATGCGGCGCGAGTCGGCCCGTACGAAAATCTGGTGCGCCCCGACTTCGGCCACGCCCACGTAGGGCTTGCGGTTGCGTTCGATGATCCGCGTGATCTCGCCCTCCAGCTGTCCGTTGCGGCCGCGGTGCATCACCACGACCTCGACGCGGTCGCCGTTCAGGGCGTTCGCGGCGTTGCGCTGGTTGACGAAGATGTCGCTCTCCTGCCCTTCGACCTTCACATAGACCGAACCCGAGGGGGCCATGTCGGCCACGCCCTCGTAGTGGGGCAGGTGGGTCTGCATCAGACGGTATTTTTCGCGCGCGCACTCCTCGACGACTCCCTCTTCGAAGAGGCGTCCGAGGATTTCTAACGTTTCGCGGCGGCCCTCTTTCGTGGCGCCTCCGGAAGCCGAAGCCAGGTGCTTCAGCGAGAACTTATTGTTGGGGAATTCCCGGAACATGCTCAATATGATCGAGGTGCGGTCCGTCTTCCGTGCTCCGTTTTCGGAGCGTTGTTTCTGTTTTTTCATCATTTCTCAAAAATTTGCGGGGCTTCGGTCCTCCGTCGGATTTCCGTTGTGCCCGTTTTGCCGCTGTCGCGGCCGGCCTGTGTGCGTTTTGCGGGACCGGGCGTTATTTTTCCAGGAGTTGCAGGGCCAGTTTCCGCATGTAGGCGATGCCCACGCCGATAGCCGCTTCGTCGGGGAAGAATGTCGCCGTGTGCGGGCGTCCGGCCGCAGCGCCCACGCCCAGCCGGTAGAACAGCGACGGGTATTGCTTGCAGTAGAACCCGAAATCCTCGGCCGTGGTGCGCAGGGGCAGCATCTCGACCTTCAGCTTCTCGGCTTTGGCCAGGGCCGTGGCCTGCTTCACGAGGATCTCGTCGTTGACGACGCACGGATAGCCGCGGCCGATCGTCACTTCGGTCTTCACGCCGTGCCGGGCGTCGATGTCCGCGGCGATGATCTCGATGCGGCGGTGGATGATGCCGCGCTCGCGTTCGTCGAACGTGCGCAGCGTTCCCTCCATGTAGATCTCGTCGGGCACGATGTTCGTCGCGCCCCCGGCCTCCACGCGGCCGATCGAGAGCACGCACTCCTCACCGTTGAGCGCGATGAGGCGCGTCAGCAGTTCGGCGCCGGCCGCCACGGGGTCTTTGAGCTGCTTGCGCATGGCGCCGTGCCCGCCCGTGCCGCGGACGCGGAAGCGCAGTTCGTCGCTTGCCGCCATGTACTTTCCGGCCCGGAATCCGAGGGTCCCGACCTCCAGCTGCGGTTCGACGTGTTCGCCGACGACGGCCCGCACGTCGTAGCCCTCGAACGGCTTTTCGGCCAGCACCAGCGAGGCTCCGCCCGGGTTGCACTCCTCGCCCGGCTGGAACAGCCCGAAGAGCGTGCCCCGGAAATCGGGCGCCTCGGCGAAGGCTTTCAGCACGCCGAACAGCACCGCGGCGTGCATGTCGTGGCCGCAGGCGTGCATCACGCCCTCGTTCTGCGATCTCCACTCGCAGTCGTTCCGCTCCGTGACGGGCAGGGCGTCGATGTCGGCGCGCAGCACCGCGGCGCGCCGGTCGCCTTCGGGGGTCTTGCGGCCCTTGATGCGGGCCACGACGCCCGTCGATGCGATCCGGCGGTGTTCGATGCCCAGTTCGTCGAGTTGCTGTTCGATGAACGCCGCCGTGTCGTGTTCCTTGAACGACAGTTCGGGGTGCGCATGCAGGCGGCGGCGGAATTCGACAGGTTCCATTGATTCTCTGTTTTATCGGTTTGGGTCAGAAAACCGCCTTGACGATTTTCTGTATGTTCGTCGTGCGGCTCATCGTGTAGTAGTGCAGCACGGGCACGCCTGCGGCCATCAGTTCGCGGCTTTGGGCGATGGCCCACTCGGTTCCCACTTCGCGCACGCCGTCGGGATGCGCCTTGACTTCGCGCACGAGTTCCTCGGGCAGCTTCACGCCGAACGTTTCGGGCAGTATTTCCAGGTGGCGCAGCGTCGAGAGGGGCTTGATGCCGGGGATGATCGGCACGGTGATCCCCGCTTCGCGGCAGCGGCGCACGAAGTCGAAGTATTTGGCATTGTCGAAGAACATCTGCGTGATGACATATTCCGCCCCGGCGTCGACCTTGTCGCGCAGGCGGGCGATGTCCGAGGTGATGTCGCGCGCCTCGGCGTGCACCTCGGGATAGCCCGCCACGCCGATCGAGAATTTCGAGTGGTGGCACTCCTCGACCTCGCCGTCGATGAATTTTCCGCGGTTCATGTCGGCGATCTGCCGCACGAGGTCCACGGCGTGGGCGTGGCCCTGCGGATGGGGCATGAAACGCTTTTCGTTCTGCGACTTGTCTCCGCGCAGCGCCAGCACGTTGTGCAGGCCCAGGAAGTCCATGTCGATCAGCGTGTCCTCGATGTCGTATTTCGACAGTCCGCCGCAGATCAGATGCGGGACCACCTCCACGCCGTAGCGGTTCTGGATGGCCGCCGAGATGCCCACCGTCCCGGGGCGGCGGCGCACGACGTGCCATTCGACGCTGCCGTCCTCGCGCTCGGTCTCCTTGATTCCCTCGCGGTGGAAGGTGATGTTGACGTAAGCCGGGTCGAGGGCCATCAGCGGCTCCACGGCGGCGAATATCTTCTGCATGCCGTCGCCCTTGAGCGGCGGGAGCAGTTCGAACGCGAAGCGGGTGCGCCCGGAGGCGATCGCTTCGTTGATGATCTCTACGACGTTCATACGTTGTTCGGTATAATCTTTTTTACGGTTTCGGCCTCCATTCCGCGGCGGCGTGCGTAGTCGAGCAGCTGTTCGGCGCCGATGGTCCCGACCGAAAAGTAGTCGGCGTCGGAGAACATCAGTCCGCACAGCGCCTCCCCGGGGTCGATCATCCAGTTTTCGGTCAGCCGCATTCCGGTCGTCACCTCGACCGCGAGCAGGTCGAAGACCTCGCGTTTGAGCGAATGGTCGGGCGAGGCCGGGTAGCCGAAGGCCATGCGGCGGCCGCGGTACTGGCCGCGGACTGCCTGCTCGGGGGTGGGCGGCGTGCCCGTTTCGTAGCCCCACATCTCGCGCCGCATGAAGGCGTGCACGGCCTCGGCGAAGGCTTCCGTGAGGCGGTCGGCCAGCAGTTTGGCCATGATGGCCGAATAGTCGTCGCCCCCGGCGCGGAACTTTTCCGCCAGCTCCTTCAGCCCGATGCCGGCCGTCAGGGCGAAACAGCCGATCCAGTCGCCGTCCGGTGCGATGAAGTCCGCCAGCGACAGGTTCTCCTCGCCGCGCGTCTGGTTGCGCAGCATCGGGAGGCGTTTTTCGCGCCCTTTCGCGTCCGTCACCAGAATGTCGTCGCCCTCGGAGCGTGCCGGGAAGATGCCCGCTACCCCTTGCAGCGTCAGCAGCCGCTCGTCGCGGATGCGGGCCAGCAGGGCCTGGGCGTCGGCGAAGACCTTGCGCGCCTCGGCGCCCTTTTCGGGATGGTCGAGAATCTCGGGGTAACGCCCCTTGAGTCCCCACGCCGCGAAGAAGAAACTCCAGTCGATGTACGGTTCGGCGTCGGCCACGTCGAAGTCGGGGAAGACCATGCGCCCCGTGTGGAGCGGCACGACGGGTTCGTGCTGCGCCGCGCCGCGCCGCGCCGCGCGCGCTTCGGCGATCGGAATGAGGTCGCGCTCCCGCAGCCGGCGGGCGTACTCCTCGCGCAGGGCCTGCTGGTCGGCTTTCACCTTGTCGGCGTAAAGGTCGCCGTCGGGGCCGAGCAGCTGCGCCAGTATCTGGCTGTTGCGGCTGGCGTTCGCGGAGTGGACCGCCACGCCCGAATAAACCGGGGCGATCTTCACCGCCGTGTGGAGGTCCGAGGTCGTCGCGCCGCCGATGATGACCGGAATGCGCAGCCCCCGCCGTTCCAGCTCCTCGCAGACGCGGGCCATTTCGTCGAGCGACGGGGTGATCAGCCCGCTCAGGCAGATGCACTGCGCGCCCCACGCCACCGCCTCCTCGACGATGCGTTCCGGCTCGACCATCACGCCCAGGTCCCGGATTTCGTAACCGTTGCAGGCCATCACGACCGCCACGATGTTCTTGCCGATGTCGTGCACGTCGCCTTTCACAGTGGCGATCAGCACTTTCCCCGAATTATGCGCATTCGCGGCCGACCCCTGTTCGATATAGGGCGTCAGCGCCGCCACCGCGCGTTTCATCACGCGGGCGGTCTTCACCACTTGCGGCAGGAACATCTTGCCCTCGCCGAACAGCGTGCCGACCTGCTCCATGGCAGGCATCAGCAGCGTGTCGATCACGGCCATCGGGCTTCCCAGCGCCTCGTAACCCTCCAGCGCATCCTGCTCCACGTAGTCGGCCACGCCCTTGAGCATCGCATGGGCGATACGCTCTCCGAGCGTCCCCGCACGCCATGCGTCGGGGGCCTGCGGCTGCGCCTGGGCCGTCTGCTGCACCCCGTGGGCATACTCCGCGAGCCGCTCCGCGGCGTCGGCCCGGCGGCAGAGGATCACGTCCTCGACGCGGCAGAGCAGTTCGGGTTCGATCTGGCTGTACACTTTGAGCATCTGCGGGTTGACGATGCCCATGTCCATTCCGGCCCGGATGGCGTGGTAGAGGAACGCCGAGTGCATCGCCTCGCGCACCGTGTTGTTGCCGCGGAAGGCGAACGAGAGGTTCGACACGCCGCCCGAGACCTTCGCATGGGGAAGGTGCTCCTTGATCCAGCGCGTCGCGTCGATGAACGCCTTGGCGTAACCGTCGTGCTCCGCAATGCCCGTTGCGACGGCCAGCACGTTGGGGTCGAAAATGATGTCTTCGGGCGGAAATCCGTTGTCCGTCAATAGCTTGTAGGCTCTCTCCGCAACCTCTGCTTTACGTTCGAAGGTGTCGGCCTGGCCCCGCTCGTCGAAGAGCATCACCACGGCCGAAGCGCCGAAGCGGTGGATCTCCGCGGCCCGGCGCAGGAATTCCGCTTCGCCCTCCTTGAGCGAGATGGAGTTGACCACCGACTTACCCTGCGTCACTTCAAGTCCCGCTTGAAGTACCTCCCATTTCGACGAGTCGATCATCACCGGCACGCGGGCGATCTCCGGCTCCGAGGCCATCAGGTTGAGGAACGTGCGCATCGCCGCCGGACCGTCGATCAGCCCGTCGTCCATGCAGACGTCGACGATCTGCGCCCCGGCGTCGACCTGTGCGCGGGCCACCGAGAGCGCCTCTTCGTAGTTGGCTTCGCGGATCAGCCTTGCGAAACGGGCCGATCCGGCGACGTTCGTGCGTTCGCCGACGTTGATGAAGTTGGCTTCGGGGACGATCCGCAGCGGCTCCAGACCGCTCAAGGTCGTGATGTGTTTCGGCGCGGGAACGGGCCGCGGGGCGTAGTCTCCGGATATTTTCGACAATTCGAATATGTGGGCGGGCGTCGTGCCGCAGCAGCCGCCCACGATGTTCACCAGTCCGCGACGCATATACTCGCCGACATCCCCGGCGAACATTTCGGGCGTCTCGTCGTAACCGCCCATCACGTTGGGAAGCCCTGCGTTCGGGTGCGCCGAGATGCGCGTTCCGGCCACTGCCGCCAGCCGTTCGAGGTAGGGCAGTAGCTGCTTGGCCCCGTAGGCGCAATTCAGTCCGACCGACAGCAGGTTCGCATGCGACACCGAGACGGCGAAGGCCTCGACGGTCTGCCCCGAGAGGGTACGGCCGCTGGCGTCGGCGAGCGTTCCGGAGACCATCACGGGGATCGCGCGGCCCAGCCGCTCGCAGAGCGTGTCGATGGCCCAGAGGGCCGCCTTGGCGTTGAGCGTGTCGAAAACGGTCTCCACCAGCAGGATGTCCGCCCCGCCGTCCACCAGTCCCCGCACCTGATCCGTATATGCTTCGACCAGTTGTGCGAAGGTCACCTCGCGGGCCGCGGGATTCTGTACGTCGGCCGACATCGAGGCCGTGCGGTTCGTGGGACCCACCGATCCCGCCACGAAACGCGGCTTCTGCGGGTTGCGGGCCGTGAACTCGTCGGCCGCGCTGCGTGCGATTCCGGCTGCGGCCTTCGAAATCTCGTAAGCGCACTCTTCGAGCCGGTAGTCGGCCAGCGACACGGCGTTGGCGTTGAACGAGTCGGTTTCGATGATGTCGGCTCCCGCCCGCAGGTATTTTTCGTGAATCTCGCGCACCACGTCCGGGCGGGTCAGCGCGAGCAGGTCGTTGCAGCCCTTGAGCTGCACCGGCCAGCCGGCGAACCGCCGGCCGCGGTAGTCCTCCTCCTGCAGTCCGTAGCCCTGCACCATCGTGCCGAAGCCTCCGTCGAGCAGCAGGATGCGGCGCTCCAGTTGGTCGTATAGCGTTGTCGTCATTTATTTTTCGGTAATTTCTATTTCGTAGAGTTTCGGCCAGTTTTTGCCCGTCACGAAGATGCGGTCCCCCTCGGCGTCATAGGCGATGCCGTTCAGCACGTCGGTCGTCGCGGTCATTTCCGTTTCGGGCAGCAGCCCCGCGAGGTCGACGACGCCCTCGACGACGCCCGTCGCGGGGTCGATGACGACGATCTGGTCGGTGGTGTAGACGTTGGCCCATATTTTGTTGCCGATCCACTCCAGTTCGTTGAGGTATTCGACCGGCGCGCCCTTGTAGGTCACCGTCACGCGCTTTTCGCGGCGGAACGTCGCGGGATCGACCGTGTGGATCGTGGCCGTGCCGTCCGACATGTAGAGCTTCTCGCCGTCGGTCGTGAGGCCCCAGCCTTCGCCCGGATAGCGGAAGTCGCGGATCTTTTGCAGTTTCCCGTTCTCCAGCGAATATACGTGCGCGGTGTTGGACTGCCAGGTCAGCTGGTAGAGCTTCCCGCCGAGCAGGGTGATTCCTTCGCCGAACTCCGAACGGGGCAGGCGCGCCATGACCTCGGTTTTCCCCGTCGCGAGATCGGTCTTCCGAACGACCGATTCGCCGTGCTGGCCCGTACCTTCCCACATCGTCCCGTCGACGTATTGCAGCCCCTGGGTGTAGGCGTCGGTCGAGTGGGGGTAGGTCGCCGCGATGCGGTAGGTGTACGTTTTCGGCTCGGCCTGCACGGCCGCCGCGGCCTGCGCCTTTGCGCCGGGGCGTTTGGCGCGCGCCGCCGGACCGCCGCATGCGCCCAGCAGCAGGATGGAAAACAGGAATATCGGGGTCGTTTTCATTGTTTCGGAACAAAATAGCTCACAAAGATACGAAAAAGTCGGATGGGATCAAAACGGAATTGCGTGCGGTTCGGTAAAACCTTTCGGCTGGCAAAAGGGGCGTTGCGGCCCCAAAGGTACGAAAAACAAACCGTATATCATAATTTGACCGTATTATTACGGGTAATGTCTTGCCGGAAATGGAATAATTTCGTATCTTTGCCTCCCGATTCTGGGCGCAAAAACAAAGAATAACAAATATAATTCATTCATTATGAACATTGTAAGAGAACAACGCGGCGAGAATAACTCGCTGATCCGCGTGACTGTCGGCGAGGCGGATTACGGGCAGGAGGTCGAAAAGTCCCTGCGCGAGTACAAGCGCAAGGCCAACATCCCCGGATTCCGTCCGGGCATGGTCCCCATGGGCATCGTCAAGAAGATGTACGGCAAGGGCGTCCTGGCCGAGCAGTCCTACCGTCAGGCTTCGAACGCCGTTTTCGAATATCTCCAGAAGGAGGGCATCGACTATCTGGGCGACGTGATTCCCGCGGAGGAGCAGGGCGACTTCGATTTCGACAACGCCACCGAGTTCGAATTCGTGTTCGAGATCGGCGAGGCTCCCGAGATCAAGCTGGAGCTTTCCGACAAGGATAAGCTGACTTACAGCAAGATCAAGGTGGACAAGAAGATGCACGACGACTACCGTTCGAACTACCTGCGCCGCTTCGGCCGCCTGGTGGACGCTGAGAAGGTGACTTCGGACGAGGCGCTGTCGGTGACGCTCGACAACGGCGAGATGAACGTTGCGGACGCTTACGTGGGTCTGATCTCGATGGATGAGGCCGATCGCAAGCCTTTCATCGGCAAGAAGGTCGGCGACAAGATGAAGGTGAATATCAACGAACTCTATAAAAATCCCGCCCAGCGCGCCGCCTGCCTGCAGGTCAAGGAGAACGAACTGGAGGGCGTCAACCCCGAATTCGAACTGGAGATCACCAAAATCCGCAAGTTCGCCGAGCCGGAGCTGAACGAGGAGTTCTTCAAGATGGCTTTCCCGCAGGGCGGCGTCACGGACGAAGCCGGGCTGGACAAGTTCATCGACGCGCAGATCGAGGCCGAGCTGCGCCGAGAGAGCGACTACCTCTTCACGTTGCAGGTGCGCGACTATCTCGTGAAGAAGGCCGACCTGAAGATGCCCGCGGCGTTCCTCAAGCGCTGGCTCTACACGATCAACGAGGGCAAGTTCTCGATGGAGGACATCGAGAAGGATTTCGACCAGTTCCTGAAGATGTTCACTTGGAACTACCTCCAGAAGCACTTCATCAAGACCGACGGCATCTCCGTTTCGAAGGAGGAGGCGCTCTCCGAAGCCAAGGCGCTGGCCGCCTCGCAGTTCGCACAGTACGGCATGCCCTCGGCGCCGGACGACATGCTGGAGGGTTACGCCGAGAAGATTCTCGCCGACAAGGATCAGGGCCAGAAGATTTACGAGAAGCTCTATGAGGTGAAGGTCGTCGAGGATGTCAAATCGAAGATCAAGGTGACGGAAAAAGCCGTATCTGCCGACGATTTCGCTAAATTGGCCAAGGAGCTTTAGATTTAGCGGGATTTTGTGTATCTTTGGACTTTGCAGGCGTGATGTTTGCAAAGTCCTTTGTGCTTTGTGCCTGAAGAAGGCACTCTTAGGGGCGGCAGGAGGCCCGCCCGCTTAAGAAGCGGATTTTAGAGGGCGATGGGCGGTCAGGGTGCTGTAACCGGTTTTGCCCGCTCCCGACGGATGAATGAAAAGTAAACAGATACAACTATGTCAGAATTTGAAAAATACGCACGGAACCACTGCGGGATCAGTTCGCTGAAACTGCACGATTTCCAGTCGGTAAGCGCGGCCTACGTGTCGCCTACGATCATCGAGGAGCGTCAGCTGAACATCGCCACGATGGACGTTTTCTCGCGCCTGATGATGGACCGCATCATCTTCCTCGGCGCGCCGATCTACGACGACGCGGCCAATATCATCCAGGCCCAGCTGCTGTTCCTCGAATCGGTCGATCCCGAGAAGGACATTCAGATCTACATTAACTCGCCCGGCGGGTCGGTTTCGGCCGGACTGGGCATTTACGACACCATGCAGCTGGTGAACTCCGACGTGGCGACCATCTGCACGGGGCTTGCCGCCTCGATGGGCGCCGTGCTGCTCACGGCGGGCGCCAAGGGCAAGCGTTCGGCGCTCCCGCATTCGCGGGTGATGATCCACCAGCCGCTGGGCGGCGCGCAGGGTCAGGCCTCGGACATCGAGATCACGGCGCGCGAGATTCTGAAAACCAAGCGCGAGCTGTACGAAATCCTCTCGGTCCACTCGGGCGTCCCGGTCAAGAAGATCGAGAAGGACGCCGACCGCGACTACTGGCTGTCGGCCCGCGAGGCGAAGGATTACGGACTGATCGACGAGGTGCTTTCCAAACGAGACAAGTAAACCGCATGGCACAGAATAAGAACAACAACAAGAACGGCGGCGACTGCTGCTCGTTCTGCGGCGCCAAGCGCACGGACGTGGAGATCATGTTCCAGGGTTCGGACGGCGCGAATATCTGTAACAAATGTATCGAGAACGGCTATAAGATCATCGTCGACAACGACATCGCCTCCGAACGGGGACGGCGTCCGGCGGCGGCTCCGCTCAAGATGGAGGAACTGCTCAAGCCGGCGCAGATCAAGGAGTTCCTCGACCAGTATGTCATCGGGCAGGACTACGCCAAGAAAGTGCTTTCCGTAGCCGTGTACAACCACTACATGCGCCTGCGCCAAAGCGCCGTCATGCTGGAAGACAAGTCCCTGGACGATGTGGAAATTGAAAAATCCAACATCCTGCTGGCCGGCCCCACCGGTTCAGGGAAAACCCTGCTGGCGAAAACGCTGGCGAAAATGCTCAACGTCCCGTTCTGCATTGTGGACGCCACCACGCTGACGG
>ENA-UEOM01000654-UEOM01000654.1-human-gut-metagenome-genome-assembly--contig:-NODE-654-length-14565-cov-10.604017_pt1 | contig 14565 bp, 7 predicted proteins | sample MGYA00242993_ERZ507994 | MGnify/ENA primary metagenome ERZ507994 (study PRJEB26167, sample SAMN06115536) | human gut metagenome | host: Homo sapiens | place: China:Neimenggu | collected 2014-11-07... | reverse complement strand
TCACCTTCACCGTCTTCACGATTTTCTCTGCAGACTTATCCACCAGGTTGTGGTCATAAGACTTCAGCTTGATTCTAATTTTCTGACTCATTTTATTGTTTGTAGTTATTATTGTATGCGAGGGAAGGAAATCTATAAAGAGTCATACGCTTACCGACTCCTCCCCTCGCTTTACTCATTATATATTATACCAAGTCTGTGCGACCCTTGATCTCCTCGAGTACGCTCTTAGCGATGCTTGCGCTTACAGGAGCATGGTGGTCATAGGTCATAGAACTTGTTGCACGACCAGATGTGATAGTACGCAGTGCTGTCACATAGCCGAACATCTCCGCCAGGGGAACCATAGCCTTCACCAGACGGGCACCTGTACGAGTGGTATCCATACCCTCTACCTGGCCACGACGCTTGTTCAGGTCACCGATCACATCACCCATGTTCTCCTCAGGGGTAACAACCTCAAGGCGCATGATGGGCTCCATCAGCACGGGCTTAGCCTTAGCGCAGCAAGCCTTGTAAGCCATCTGAGCAGCCAGTTCGAATGACAGCTGGTCAGAATCTACAGGGTGGAAGCTACCATCCAGCAGTTCTACCTTCAGGCTGTCCATGGGGAAACCGCCGAGGATACCATTCTTCATGGCGTTCTCGAAGCCCTTCTGTACAGAGGGGATGAACTCCTTAGGAATATTACCGCCAGTCACCTTGTTCACGAACTGCAGACCGCCCTCCTTGTAGTCCTCGTCAACGGGACCAAGGTTAACGATGATGTCAGCGAACTTACCGCGACCACCAGACTGCTTCTTATATACCTCGCGGTGGTTAACAGTTGCAGTCACAGCCTCCTTGTAGTTTACCTGAGGTTTACCCTGGTTGCACTCCACCTTGAACTCGCGCTTCAGACGGTCGATGATGATATCCAGGTGAAGCTCACCCATACCGGAAATCACAGTCTGACCGCTCTGCTCGTCTGTACGAACGGTGAAGGTGGGATCCTCCTCAGCCAGCTTGGCCAAGCCATTGCTCAGCTTATCCAGATCCTTCTGAGTCTTGGGCTCAACAGCGATACCGATAACGGGATCGGGGAAGTCCATTGACTCCAGCACGATGGGTGCATCCTCATCACACAGAGTGTCACCGGTGTGAATATCCTTGAAGCCTACACCTGCACCAATATCACCTGCACTGATAACGTCAACAGGATTCTGGTGGTTAGAGTGCATCTGGAACAGACGGCTCACACGCTCCTTCTTGCCAGAGCGGACATTGAAGGTGTAAGAACCAGACTCAATCTTACCGGAATACACACGGAAGAAAGTCAGACGGCCCATGTATGGGTCTGTGGCAATCTTAAACACCAGAGCAGCTGTCTTCTCGTCCTCGCTGGGCTTACGGTCTTCCTCCTCACCGGTCTCGGGGTTAGTACCCACGATATTGGGAGTATCCAGGGGTGAAGGCAGGAACATGCACACATAGTCGAGCAGAGTCTGCACACCCTTGTTCTTGAATGAAGAGCCACAAGTCATAGGAACGATATCCAGAGCCAGAGTACCCTTACGGATAGCGGCTACAATCTCCTCAGTGGTGATTGAATCGGGATCCTCGAAGTACTTCTCCATGAGGCTCTCATCCTGCTCGGCAGCCTGCTCCACAAGCTTTGCACGCCACTCGTTGCTCTCGTCAACGAGATCAGCAGGAATATCATCCACCTCATATTCGGCACCCATTGTCTCGTCGTGCCACAGGATAGCCTTCATACGCAGCAGGTCAACGATACCCTTGAAGCTCTCCTCTGCGCCGATGGGCACAGCCAGAACCACAGGGTTAGCACCCAGAACGTCCTTCATCTGGCGAACAACCTCGAAGAAGTCAGCGCCAGAACGGTCCATCTTGTTCACATAGCCGATACGGGGTACGTTGTACTTGTCAGCCTGACGCCATACAGTCTCTGACTGAGGCTCTACGCCACCTACTGCACAGTAAGTAGCCACAGCGCCGTCGAGTACACGCAGTGAACGCTCCACCTCAGCGGTGAAATCGACGTGTCCCGGAGTGTCGATCAAGTTGAACTTGTACTTCTCACCTTTGTAATTCCAGTAGGCAGTAGTAGCAGCAGATGTGATGGTGATACCACGCTCCTGCTCCTGCTCCATCCAGTCCATGGTGGCTGCGCCCTCATGCACCTCTCCGATCTTATGGGTCTTTCCTGTGTAGAAAAGGATACGCTCCGACGTAGTTGTCTTACCGGCGTCAATGTGCGCCATAATGCCGAAGTTACGTGTCAAATGAAGATCTTGCTTTGCCATTGTATGAACTTATATGAGATTAGAAACGGAAGTGTGCGAACGCACGGTTAGCCTCGGCCATACGGTGCATATCCTCTTTGCGCTTGAATGCACCACCCTGCTCATTGTATGCGTCCATGATCTCAGCGGCCAGCTTGTCGGCCATAGTCTTACCACCACGCTTACGTGCGAACGCAATCATGTTCTTCATGGAAACGCTCTCCTTACGGTCGGGGCGGATTTCTGTGGGCACCTGGAAGGTAGCACCACCGATACGACGGCTCTTCACCTCCACCTGGGGAGTAATCTTGTCGAGAGCCTCTTTCCAGATTGTCAGAGAGTCCTTCTCCTCGCTGGCCATCTTGTTCTTTACAATCTCGAGAGCACCATAGAAAATCTCATAAGAGATGCTCTTCTTACCATCATACATCAGATGGTTAACGAACTTGGATACCTTCACGTCACCGAAAACGGGATCGGGAAGCACCACACGCTTCTTTGGTTTTGCTTTACGCATTTCTTGGTTTGTTTTTGTGTTCAGGGCTGCATTTTCGCGTTCTTCAACTCTCCACACCAGGAGGTTTACTCAACCTTAGTTTACAACCAAAAACAAAGTTAAAAGTTTTGTTTGTTGCGCTCTTAGGGCCAATTACTTCTTGGCTGCCTTAGGACGCTTTGCACCGTACTTACTACGACGCTGTGTTCTGTTGGCCACACCCGCTGTATCCAGTGTACCACGAACGATGTGATAGCGCACACCGGGAAGGTCCTTCACACGACCGCCGCGCACCAGCACGATGCTGTGCTCCTGCAGGTTGTGTCCCTCTCCGGGAATGTAGCTGTTGACCTCCTTAGAGTTAGTCAGACGCACACGAGCGACTTTTCTCATCGCTGAGTTAGGCTTCTTAGGTGTAGTGGTATAGACACGAACGCACACACCACGACGCTGAGGGCAGTTGTCCAAAGCGGGGCTCTTGCTCTTGTCTTCCAATACAGTACGGCCTTTTCTTACCAATTGCTGAATTGTAGGCATTTTGTTTTGTTTTATTTATTATTGTATATTATTATATGTCTTGAGTTGCTCACGAACGGGTATAATATGCCCATTCGGGGTGCAAAGGTACTAATTTTCCTCATTTCCACACACATATTTTGCATGAAATTTATTGTTTCTCAGTGAAATTTGCCTCTTTCCACCCGTATTGCCACATTCGCATGACAATTCCGGCCCGCACTTCCATCCGTCCCGCGCACTTATCATCACAGCACCACTACACATTATATATATCATACGCGCGCATGCGCACGCGAGAGATTTTGCCCTAACGGCTGGCCGGATTGGATTCTTTTGCCTATCTTTGCATTGCCGACCAGTGCACACAAGGCACCCAAGAACGGTTTCCACCCTATTAAACTAAAACATTCATGAAAGTAAGAAACGTACTCGCAGTTTGCCTGGCAGCCCTTATGCTGCCGCTCTCCACCCCATTCTCCAGTTGTCATGCCAAGGCCGGCAAGCCCAAATATAAGTTGGTATGGAAGGACAACTTCAAGGGGAACACCTACGACAACAACTCCTGGAGCAAGATTTCCCGAGGCAAACCAGACTGGTGCAAGAAGATGTCCGATGACGACCGCCTCTATGATGTGAAGGACGGACTGCTCATCCTACGCGGCTGCGTCAACGACGGCAGCTACCAATACGAGGGGAAGACCGACACAGCACGTTATGTGACAGGCGGACTCTTCACCAAGGGGAAGCGCTTCATCGGTTATGGAAAAGTGGAAGTGCGCGCTCGCTTGGGTTGTGCCCAAGGTGGCTGGCCAGCCATCTGGATGTTGCCGGAGAAGGGCGGTTGGCCCGACAACGGCGAGATAGACATCATGGAGCACCTTAATCACGACTCCATTGCCTATCAGACCGTACATTCCTACTACACCTATACTCTGAAGGAAACCAAGAATCCGCCTCAGGGAGCCACCGGTCCCATCCGCCCGGGCGAATTCAACACCTACACGGTGGAAATTCTGCCCGACAGCCTGGTACTCTCCATCAACGGCACCAAGACGCTCACCTATCCGCGCATCAATACCGACAAGCGCGGGCAGTATCCCTTCGGCCAGCCCTCCTACCTGCTCATCGACATGCAGATAGAAGGCAGTTGGGTAGGAAAAGCCCGCCCGGAGGAATACCCCGTACAGATGGAAATCGACTGGGTAAAGATGTACGAACTGAAGCAATAAGCCTTCTCTGGCACACATCTGCCTGCAGTGGCAATGCCACAAGCATCATACAGGCACAAGGAAATCTGCTTCAAGAAGAAAGCCCGACACAACCGCAACCGTTCTACCAGAGCAACCATTTTCCATAGGCACTCATGATGTCCATTTGGGAAAAAAGCAATACCTTTAGCGCCGAAATCTGCAACGTGACGTTTGATTCTGCTCTGCAACGGCAGGAAAACGAGCCATGTCAGGCATTGAAGTATCAACAACCCTAAATAGTCATTCTCACTTTAGACAGGAGGCAACATGCTGCGGAGAAGCTTCTGCACGCATGCAATGGCCATCCCGACTAAACAAAAACAAAGAAACAACGTCTATAAACCAACAACAATGAAGAAGACCTTACTCTTACCAGCCTGTCTTGCCATCGCTCTTGGGGCAAAAGCACAGGTGTATCCCGAGGTGGATGAAAACCTCTACCGCGGATACCAACCCACGTTCCAGCCCGACAGCAGACTGATGCAGCATCATTCTGCCGCCAAGAAGGTGAAGGCCAAGGGGGCTTCGGGCACCACACTGCCCGACCACGTAAACAATGCAACCGCCCTGTGGTTCCCACCCACATTCAGCCAGGTGGGCAATTCATGCGGTGCCGCATCACGCATCGGCTACATGCTCACCTATGAGTGGAACGCATTCCACCTCTCCAACGCTTCTGTTCTGGAGAACCAGATGCCCGCTCACTTCCAATATCCCTTCTCCTACGACGGTCTGTCCAAAGACCAGATGGCCATCTATGTGGGCTATCCCGATGGTGTCCACTACGGCGGTACCGACGTTAGCAGCACCTATGGTGCCTATGAGACCGATGCCAACGATGCAGGTTGGATGCAGGGGTACGACAACTGGTACAACGCTATGCTGCACCGCATCAGCGGAACAGCCAACTTCACCCAGAGTTCGCACACCAAGGAAGGTGCCGAGGCTATCAAGTGGTGGCTCTTCAACCACAACGGTGACACCACATGGCCAGAGGTAGAGGACGAGAACGGCCGCCACATCGTGGGCGGCATCTGCGGTTTGGGCTGCGGAATGGGAGCCAGTGCCACTGCACCGATAGGAGCTACCGAGGCCAACAACAAGTTGGGTGTAGTGGGCAAAGCCTATCTCCTGCACTGGAACACCAACCATGTGGATCATGCAGTGACGCTTGTTGGCTATGACGACCGCATTGAGTTCGACCTCGACGGCAACGGAATCTATGGCGAAGAGAACAACCAGCTGGGACAGAATGAGACAGGTGCCTGGATAGTGGCCAACTCATGGGGTTCCGGATGGGGCAACAATGGTATCTTCTATGTACCATATCCCATGGCAGGAGGTGTGAGCCTGGAAGTTACCACCAACGAGGGCAAGACTGCCTACAAGGACAAAGCCGGCGGCTGGTGGCCCGAGGTATATTACCTGCGCCAGAACTATAAGCCCACACGCACCATGAAGGTGACCATGCAGTACAGCAAGCGCTCGGAGATCAGCATTGTGGCAGGTGCTTCACAGGATACCACCGCCACCAAGCCCGAGAAGGAGTTCGTATTCCGCTACATCAACTATACAGGTGACGGCGACGGCAATGGAATCGATGCCGAAACACCGCTGCTGGGACGATGGGCCGACCGCAAGATGCACGAAGAACCCATGGAGTTCGGTATCGACCTTACCGACCTGAGCCAGGGACTCGACCTCTCACGTCCGGTGAAGTACTTCCTCACCATCAACTCAAAAGCCTCGGCCAGCGGTACAGGCAAGATCTGCGCTGCCAGCATCATGGAGTATCTCTACGATGCCATGGGAACAGAGACTCCCTTCCGCATGAAGGATGTGGAAATCAAGAACAATGGTGCATCCACCGTCATCAGCGTGGTGGTAGGCGGCGAGGCCATCAACCCGCCCACCAACCTCACCCAGAACGGCAGCACACTCTCATGGGACAAACCACAAGGTACAGGCTACCAGCCCACCACGTACATTATCTACATGAACGGCAATGAGATAGCACGCACAGCCGAGACCACTTACGAGGTCACTGGCGAAGGTGCTTTCACCGTGAAGGCTCTCTACACCCTCGCAGGCACCGAGCACATCTCAGTGGCCAGCAACACTGTGGCTGCTGCACAGACAGCCGAAATGGCTTATGACAATGCGGCCCAGACCTTCACCAACGGTGGTTTCCTCATTCCCAACATCACCAAGAAGAGCCACAACCAGCTGACTCTGGAGTTCTGGATCAAGCCTACAACCATCAAGGACTGGAACCAGCAGATTGGTGGTCCATGGGGCTCTTTCCTTCTCCATGCCAACAGCGACGGTACGATGTACTTCGGTTGGAACACAGCCAACCGCCGTCTCTCCAACACAGTGTTGCGCATAAGAACATGGACTCACCTGGCTCTGGTCATCGACAAGAACACAGCCACCCTCTATGCCAACGGCAAGGCTCAAGGCTCCATCACATCCACCTCGTCCTCTGGCTTCCCTGCCTTCAACGACGGACTGCTGATGGGATATTCGGCCGACTCCGACAATGCCCTCTATGGCACCATCGATGAAGTGCGCGTGTGGGATGTTGCCAAGAGCGCCAAAGAAATCAGCGGCAACTATACCCGCCCCATCGTATCGCCTGCCACCACCAAGAACCTCCTGGCCTACTTGAAGATGAACACCATCACCGAGGACGGTGTGAAGAAACTGGAGGACTGTGCACACGGCAACCACGCTACATTCATCAATGCCAAGCACCAGGCTGCCACTGTGACCACCAACGCTACCATCAGGCACATGCAGAACCTCTCAGCCGCCATCAGTTCGCCTGCCGAGGCACTTTTGGGCGAGAGCACTCCCATGGCAGTGAGCGGTGGAGTGGATGCTGCCCAGTTCCTCTGGACTGCCACCAATGCTACCCCCGCACAGAGCCAGGCATCCGAACCCTCGTTCGTATTCAACCAGGCCGGCGAGCAGACGGTGACACTGACGCTCACCACATTGGATGGTGTTTCCTCTGAATTCAGCAAGAAGATAATGGTGACAGAGCAGGTTGCCACTGCCGACTTCGAGATTACCAACGCCCAGCCCCGCTGCGGTGAGCGCACATCGTTCCTGCCTCTCAACATGGCACCTGGCTGCACCTATCAGTGGACCATGCAGGATGCCGATGTCACTACGGCTTCCACCAAGAATGCTTCGGCTGTATATACCGCCACAGGAAACCACGAAGTGACACTGACCGTCACTCTGCCCGACGGCAAGCAGCTGACCCGTACTGCCACAGTCAGCGTCATGGCCTCAAAGCCCGAGATAGCCTACAGCATCGACTCCATCTCACACGTCATCCTGAAGGGCAACAGCGTCACCTTCACCGATGCATCCAGATACGAGCCTACCACTTGGAAGTGGCGCCTGATGAGCACCAACGCCATCCTCACCGACCAGGGAAGCAAAGTGACCTTCAAGCCCGCCAAGGCCGGAGCCTATACCTTGAACTATAAGGTGGCCAATGACGAAGGAAAGACCGAACTGACAGAGGCTCGTGCTCTGCTGGTATGCAACGCCGAATCGGGCAACGGTCTGAACTTCACCACCAATGCTACACCCAAGACTGTCGTTACCGACCAGATAGGCAGCATCGGCAAGACCTGGACGCTCGACTTCTGGATGAATCCCGCCACATTCTCAAGTGCCTGCAACGGCATCTATGCACTTGATGATGAGGGTACTGAAGCCTTCAACATCAGCGCCACCGGACAGGGAGCTGCCATCTTCCGCATGGGCAGCCATAGCGCACAGTGCACAGCCGGATACTTCATTGCCGGCGAATGGCACCATTATGCCATCACACGCAATGCCGGCACCATCTGCTTCTATCGCGACGGTCTGCTGTTTGAGAAGATAACCGAGAAGACACAGGACTACAAGACGTGGGCCAAGCTGCAGCTGGGCGGCAACATTCAGATGAACGGTTGCGTGGATGAGTTGCGCGTATGGGACAAGGTGCTGACACAAGCCAACATACAGCGCTATGCCGTGGAGCCGCTCGCAGGCAGCCTCTTGCAGACAGCCCTGAAGGGTGGACTGCAGGCTTACTACGACTTCAACCAGCACGACGGCATTGATATCGAAGACAAGTCGGGACGTGGCATTACCGCCCATCGCAGCAATTTCGGCCCCGGCGGAGATGCCTGGACACCCAGCAAGGGTGTGTTTGCACTCGACTTCAGCGCTCCTGCTACAGAGAGTCTGACTGGCTGCGGTACCGCACTCAGCAAGACCAACTACCGCGTGGTGGGCGTGAGCGACGAGGAGACAAGAGCCGAGTTCAGTCCTGCCGAGCATGCTCTTGATGCCAACTCCAACACATTCTGGCATTCAGCCTACAGCAGCGGCGAGACAGCCTACGGCCACTCCATCACCATCGACAAGCAGACCAACGATGTGGTGAACGCCATGAAGCTCTACTTCTCACGCGAGAGCAGATACCGCGCAGTGGCTGCCAAGATAGAGCAGAGTGCCGACAATCAGGAGTGGGAGACACTGGATGAGGATCATGCATTCTTCGACATGAGCCGTCCAGCCATCGTCTTCGACACTCCTTGCACCAAGCGCTTCATGCGCATCACGTTCCTCCGAGGCGCCACCAATGGCAATCTGCTGGCGCTCAACAGCATCGACTTCTATGGAACAGCATCGCAGATGCCCGAGATGAAGAAGGTGACGCTGAAGTACGAGAGCGTATCCGACGAGGAGACAAGCAGCGAGAACGCACCCGGCCGCTTTGCTGTGGACAACAACGAGAGTACCTTCTGGCACTCACGCTACTCAAGCGGCGCAGTGGCCTATCCCCACAGCATCACGCTGAGTACCGATGAGCGCATCGACGCACTCACGCTCATGCAGCGCTCCACAGCCAACAACTCCACCTCCTACGATGCTGCAAGCATGGTAGTATATGCCGGCGACGACGTGGAACACATGGACAGCATCGCCACCGTGCGCCTGCCCTTCTACGTGACATCCACCATACAGCTGCCCACTCCCGTCAGCAAGAAGTACTTCACGCTGAAGTTCACACGCTCGCAGCAGGGTAGCTCGGCATGGCTGGCCATTCGCGAGATAAAGGCATTCCAGCTCAATGATACCCCCGACGGCATTGAGAACATACAGCCAGGAAATGCAGAGGCACAGGACAGCATCTACGACTTGATGGGTCACTGCATGGGCACCGATGCCGAGGCGCTGCCTGCCGGCATCTACATCCGGGGCGGCAAGAAGTTTGTGGTGAAGTAAGCCACATCTTCTGAGGCCATCCCTCACATCAGCAACCGTTCCGTTACAGGAGAAGCTTCATCAGGCTGTGCAGCCCACAGGCAAGCAGCCACGAAGCGCTCCGTAACGGAACGGTCTTTTTTCTGCCTCATCATCAGAGCCGCCCCGCAGCCTGCATCGCAGAGGCTGGCTGTACACTGAGCCCGGCCGTCGGCATGGTTCGGAAGAGCCTCCTTGGAGATGCCTGTTTCCCTCCGGCACGCTGCGGTTGCATTCGCAGCGTGCTGCACAGACGATGGCAGCGTGCTGAAATGTCCCACGCAGCGTGCTGAAATCTCCGTTTGCAGGCTTTGTACGGCCATCCAAAGGCTGCAAACGGCCATCCAAAGCCTGCGTATGTGCATCCCAAGGCTGCAAACGGAGATTTCTTTTAGCTTCACGAAGACTTTCTTTAGAGTGCCAGGAGGAATTATGAAGGCTGGCAAAAGGTGGAACATGCAGAGAAGCCATTGCACCAGGAGCGGGCAATGGCTTCTCTGCTTATTCTTAGAGCGGGATTATCAGCGTATCATCACCTTTCTGACTGAGTTTCCTGCCTTTACCACATACATACTGGGGGCGAGGGAGATACGGCGGTCGGCGGTGACAGTTGAGCGGTGGACTATCATACCGCTGGTTGTAGTCACCAGCACCTCAGTGGGTTGCGTCACACCAATCAGCTTCACTCCACCCAGCTCGGCGCTTATCAGCACACCATCGGCAGTGGCTTCCACGTCTTCCACTCCCACCTCCAGGGGAACATAGAAGGTGCGTGTGGCTGTCACGCCCGAACCGTCGATGGCCTTGGCCTGCACCACCACATCGCCACTCAGGCTGCCAGCCTTCACCTGCAACACTCCATCATCTGACACCTGGGCCAACTTCTCGCCCGAGAGCAGCGACCATTCCACCTTGCCGATAGAAGCCAGGGCGGGAGTGATATAGGCGCGCAGATGCAGCGACTGGCGCTCCTGGGTGAATGTAGCATCCTCCTCCACAGTGGTTATCTCGATGGTCTGCACGGCTTTCACCGCATAGGCATCGGCACTGCTGATGATATTGGATGCCATCACATCGCGGGCAGGAGCCTTGGCCTTCACACTGAGTGCCGACTTGGGCACGAATCCTACGGCATAGTAGGTGACTGCCTCGCTGATGCGATGATGCACATAACTGCGTGCATAGCCCGACAGACGCTCCACGAGCTGCATATTCTCGGGGCTGGTGCCTGCATATACCACATACTGGGCTATGGAGGTTCCCTCATAAGGAGTCCAATGCAGGTTGATGTCACTGCCCAGTCCGCGGTTGGCCATCACATGCATGGTGGCATGCACACGGCTGGGACGGCTCTCCACACCTGCCTTGGTAGAGAGGGTCATCTGATAGCGGTAGCTGCGGACATCGGCTCGGCTCTGCTCATCCACATACTGCCCTTGGCTCATGGGCACCTGGGCAATGAGGTCATAGGAGTCTGCCACATCGCTCTCACGGTAGATGTTCACCATGCCCGTGAAGAGTTCCTGGGCAGGCAGATTCTGATTGCCCCAAGTGAGCACGCTGTGGCCTTCTGCCACTGTCACCTGTGCTATCTGCGGAGCCCACTTCTGCCCCACCACACGGATGGTGTAGGTGCGGGTGAGTGACTTCTGCCACACCTCGTCGGTATAGGTGAGCACCAGGCGGCAATCGCCGTTCTGCTCGGGAAGGCTGATGGCAGCCTGGTTGCTGTTAGGCTCATAGGCCACCTGGGCATTCTCACAGGTAACCGATACCTTTGCTCCCTCATTGCGCATGTACTCTGGCATATCCAGCACCAGTGTCTGTCCAGCCAGAGCCAGTTCGGGCACCTGTATCTCCAGGTTGGGCTTATCCACTATCAGGATTTGCGTGGTGCTCCTTGTCAGCGAGCTGGTGTTGGTGGTCACCACAGTCTTCACGCCTGGTGTGTTCCACTTGATATAGCCGGCCTTTGAGAGGTCCATACCTTCGGCCTGCCTGATGCTTAGTGACCCCTGTACGTTGCTCACCGTGCGGTAAGGAACATACTCATCCACCCCTGCCTTGGCAGGAAGCGTGATGTGGCACTCGGCCTGCGGCGTGAACTCAATTACCTTAGAGAACGGCGAACTGGCATACCAGGGGTCAATAGCCTGCACACATATCTCATAGGTCTTGCCTGCCTGGAAACGGCTGACAGGCATGGGCAGCCGGGTAGCCTGACGGTAATAGGTGGGAATGCCGGGCACGAGGCTCATGCGTGCCTGGTTGCTGGTGGCATTGAGCGGTGACCAGATATAGGCATCATCTCCTGTTGCACCCTTTTCCTTGATGCTGATGTTGTAGCGCAACTGGCTTGTGGTGCTCTCCTTGTCGGTAGCGCCATCCCAACTGATGATTACTTCATCGGCCGTCTGAGTGGCTATCAATGTGGTTGGGGCAGTAGGAGCGGTATTGTTGTTGGCAATTCTCATGATGACACTTCTGTCGTTATCAATATAATCAGGCACGCCATCATTATTGATATCAGCAAAGTCATAGTGAAACAAATTGCACTTCGTTAATGGCACCTGAACAGGCGAACCATGATTGCTCACAATGATACTTTCGTCATCCCTCAGCTGGAAGTCGGCCAGTCCATCCTGGTCTATATCCATTGTCAGCAAATATCCATCAAGTTCCTCCAGCTCAGCAAACTCACGGTTGCCAAGATTACGCGAAACCGACTTACTTGTTCCCCAGTCTCTCTTTACAATATCTGTATATCCATCACCATCCACATCATATGCAACCATATCAGATAAGGGTTCGTTGGTCTGCAGGATAGGTTTCACAGTCCAGCGGCCATTGCCCTCATTGAAGAGGATTACCCAGTATGGGCGACCACTCTCACTTCTTGCAGTACAAAGTATGTCCAAACGTCCATCGCGGTCAAAATCGGCACATACATCAAGGCAAAAATCCATATTCTTCGATTGGTCTCCCAAATCCATATAGTCTATCTTGACCAGACCTTCATTCATATCGGTTCTACAGAAACCACGAGTTCCATCATGGCCACTATAGAAGCGCTCCATAAGACCATCATTATTGATATCCATATGGCTATATATATTACCCGAACCAGAGAATTCGCCCGAAACGTTACTCTTCAAGAAGTCGCCATCGCCCTGATTGACGGCCACCTTCAGACTATACTGCCCGAGATAAAGGTTGTCCTCGGCAGGATCAGGCAGGCCGTCCATATTGGCATCAAAGACAAATTGGTCAGGTGCACCATCGGAGAAGTCGAACACAGGCTGCTTCTCATACTTATGGCCATTCCATTTATAATAACCATCAGAAGCCAAAGCCTGCAGCGTGCCCAATTGGGCAAAATCAAAAAAGGAGCGCATATTACTTGTGAGTCCAAACTTTCCCACATTATCATATTGCTTGAAAATCGACTCCACACGCACTGGCTGCACCTCTATCCTGCGGCTTATGGTCATGCCATTCTGAGCGGCAAACTCTATCTTCTTGGTTCCATGCGAAGCAAACACAAAGCCCTTTCGTCCGTCCTTGTCAGTCACCAGACGGCCGTCGGGCAGAGCTTTCATCTCACACTTCATGCCACTCAGTTCGTGCACAAAGACGGTATCGCCCGTGCTGGCATTGTAGGGGCAGCTCAGAGCCACAGAAGGTACTGCGAGGATACCATCCTGCCTGGCCACATCGCTCCACTTGCCTTTCATGCCACTGCCATCAATGGCACGCACACGAGCCTGCACGCTGCCCGTACCCCAACTGCCTGCCGAAGCCAGTGTGAAGAGGCTCTTGGTGAAGGTGCGGAACAGATATTCGCCGCTGGGCGAAGTGATTTCGAACTCATAGCTGAGGTCGCCCGCAGAGTTCTCGGCATCAGTTCCGTGCTCCCACTCAGCACGCAGCATACCCGTGGATTTGTCCAGCAGAAGCTTGGGAGCCTGCATCCGGGCAGGAGGAGTATTGGCTTTCTCCACCTTGCAGTGGAATATGCCGAACTCTCGAGATTCCCTTTCGCATGGCATATCTATCTTGCCGTCACCATCCAGATCCATGAGGAAGAACTTGTTGACATAATGCACCCCGGAAGTCAATGCCACCTTTCCTACATTGAACGACGCATCCCAGTTCCAGCACATGAGATCTTCATCAGCATGTGAAACCATGCTGGGCAGTCCGTTATTATTGATGAAATACGGTCCCGCCCAGTCCACAGACTCCTCGAAACTCCTCACCGTACGCTTGAACTTGCCGTTGCCCTGATTGCGGAAGAATGCCAGGAAGCTGGCATCACCAGTCGTGACAGCGGCCAGGATATCCAGCAGTCCGTCGCCGTCACAGTCAAGCATATACACATCACGCAGATTTCCGTTGCTGAGCAATGCCACATCCCGGAATCCCTGTCCGGTATTCAGCTTCAGCTTCAGCTCGTTGCCATCATACACCAGCAGGTCAGTCAGCCCATCGCCATTGACATCGCCGGCACGCACCTTACGCGCTGCTATCGATGCCAGATAGTAGCGTCCTTCCCCCAGCGACATATAGGAGAAGCCCTTTTCATCGATGAAGTCGGGATAGCCATCCTGGTTGAGGTCAACCACGTTCATCGGTTTCATTATCCCATACCTCTACGCTCGCCGCAAAGCCCTGCTTATGGAGGGCAGTAAATGCCTGGATG
>ENA-UEOM01000653-UEOM01000653.1-human-gut-metagenome-genome-assembly--contig:-NODE-653-length-14597-cov-3.746694_pt1 | contig 14597 bp, 12 predicted proteins | sample MGYA00242993_ERZ507994 | MGnify/ENA primary metagenome ERZ507994 (study PRJEB26167, sample SAMN06115536) | human gut metagenome | host: Homo sapiens | place: China:Neimenggu | collected 2014-11-07... | reverse complement strand
CCTGCGCGCTCTTGCCATCTTCCCCATGCTGAGGATGGGAATGCCCAAGCTCACCAGCACCCTCACCACGACGGCGAGGAATGCGATGATCCCCACTGCGGCTGCCACCATCACCATCATCACGCCGATGAGGTATTCACCAGCTGGGGCACGGAGACGGTGAAGGCCTACTCCGAAGCGGAGCTGGAGCACATCCTGACGGCGCTGGACAGCGGCGAATACGGCGCGATCCTGCGGGCCAAGGGTATCGTGGCTGCCGCCGACGGCGGCCAGTGGCTGCACTATGACTTTGTGCCCGAGGAGCACCAGGTGCGGCGCGGTCCGGCGGACTACACCGGCCGTATCTGTGTGATCGGCTCCCAGCTGAAAGAGGATAAGCTCTCTCAGCTGTTCGGACTGTAAGGAGTGGCTGACATGGATATTCCTGTTTACCTCATCGCCGGATTTCTGGACGCCGGTAAGACCGAATTCATCAACGGCATCCTGCGGGACGGCTTCGCCGCCGAGGACCGGACGCTGCTGCTGTGCTGCGAGGAGGGTGAGAACGGCTATGATCCCAAGGTGCTGGGCAACGTATTCACCTATACCGTGGAGGACGAGGACCAACTGACGCCCGACTTTCTGAAAAAGCTGGAAAAGCAGTACCGGCCCAAGCAGGTCATCGTGGAGTACAACGGTATGTGGAGCATGGAGAAGCTGTACCGCGAGGGGCTGCCCGCCAACTGGATCCTGTACCAGATCATGTGCCTGGTGGACGCCACCACCTTTGAGATGTATTTGAAGAACATGGGCCAGTTGATGATGGAGAAGATCACCAACTGCGATATGCTGATCTTCAACCGCTGCAATGAGCAGCTGCGCGCCCAGCTTCGCAGCCGCAACCTGCGGATGGCCAACCGTCGGGCGGATATCTATCTGGAAAATGAGGACGGCACCAGCGAGGAGTACGTCACGCCGGAGATGTCGCCCTTCGACCTGACCGGCGGCAAGCTGGAGGTGCCGGACGAGGACTACGGCATCTGGTATGTGGACATGATGGACAACCCGGGACGCTACGAGGGCGTGGAGGTTTCCTTCAAGGCGCTGATGTGCCACTCCAAAAAATTCAAGGGCGTGCACTGCCCGGGGCGCTTCGCCATGGTGTGCTGCGACAAGGATATGCAGTTCCTGGCCCTGGTGTGCCGCGGCGAAGGGCTGGAGCAGTATAAGGACAAGCAGTGGGTGAAGATACACGCCACAGTGAAGAAGGAGACCTGTGACGCCTATCAGGGCGAAGGCCCCGTGCTGTACGTCACCTCCATCGCCGCCACCACCAAGCCGGACCCGGAGATGGTGTCCTTCTGATCGCGATTCGTATATTTTCACCGCACAATTGCAGCGTGTATAGAAAAAGACCCGCCGATGGCGGGTCTTTTCAATTTGTTTCGGCCTCAGCGGACCAGCTGGATGGCAGCGGGGAGGTTTTCGATCTCCACGCGGGGCGCGCTGGGGCAGTATTCACCGTCCAGGGACCAGGGGAGGTTCTCCTCGGTGGTCAGGGTAACGCGCCGGACATGGCGCAGTATCACGCCGGGATAGTCGTACTGCATACGGGTCATGGCGGTAATGAGGTTCTGCAGATCCAGTGCCGTCTTTGGCATACGGAGCAGCAGCAGTTCGAATTTTCCGTCGTCCATCCGTACACGGGAGGGATCCAGCTTCACCAGGCCGCCCAGGGAGGTGGAATTGCACACAGCGCCGAAAATGAACTCCCCCTCAAAGCGCTCACCATCGGCATCCACCGCGCAGCGGTAGGGCCGCAGGGAGTCCAGATCGCCCAGCCCCTCCAGAATGTAGGCAAAATGGCCCAGGGCGTTCTTGGCCGCCTGGGTGGCGGAGTAGGAGGACCGGGTAAAGGCCCCAAAGGAGGCCACATAGGCGAAATAGCGGTCGTTATGCCGCCCCACGTCCAGGGGGCAGGGCGTGCCGGTGGCGGCCGCCTCTGCCGCGGCGGGCAGCATGGTGTGAAGATGCAGGCTCATGGCAAAGTCGTTGGTGCTGCCGCAGGGCAGATAGCCCAGCAGAGGCCGCTGCTCCAGCTGCATAAGCCCGGAGAGCGTCTCGTTCAGCGTGCCGTCGCCGCCGGCACAGACCACCATGTCGTACTGCCCGCCCCACCGGGCGGTGATATCGCGGGCCTGGCCGCCCGCCTCGGTGATATAGACCCGTACCAGATAGCCGGCACGAGAAAACTGCGCCACGGCATCGAACAGCGGGGCGCGGGACTTTGTCTTTCCCGCACGGGGATTGACGATAAACAAGAGCTTTTTCATAGGGACACCCTTCCATACCATCGTAATTCTCGCATTTTGCGCGGGGTTGTCCGAGTATGATACCACAGTTGCGGCGGGATTGCAATACACATTCCGCCGCGGGTGTTTGTGTTCGAAAATTGTTGCAAAACGCCGCGTATACGGGTATGATAGAAAAAACAGCAGTGGGAGGTCCTGCTATGAAGCGAACGCAGTATTTCAAATGGGGGCTGACGGCCTTTTTGACCGTATGTGCCGTGCTGGTGTTCTACGACACCTTCTATCAGGCGGGAACGCTGCAGCAGTTCGTGTCCAAGCTGGCATCCATCCTGGCGCCGGTGCTGTACGGCTTTGCCATCGCCTATCTGCTGACGCCCATCATGTCCTGGCTGGAACGGGCCATCGCGGCGCTGTGGAAAAAGCTCTTCAAAAAAGAGCTGAAGCAGCCGTCAGGCGCGCTGCGGCTGGTGAGCATCCTGCTGACCGAGGCCGTGGTCATCTTCCTGCTGTATCTGCTGATGAGCGTGCTGGTGCCCCAGGTGGTGGACAGCGTGACCACCCTCATCAACAACGCCGAGTCCTACTACCGCAAGGTCTATCGCTGGGCCAACGACCTGCTGGAGAGCGACAGTGGGATCGGTGTCTGGCTGGCGGGGCTCATCACCGAGCGCTATACCGACGGCATGGCCTTTTTGACCGACAAGGTGCTGCCCTGGGCCCAGAAGGCCATTGTGCCGCTGACCAACGGTATCTGGAGCGGCATCCGCGGCGCGGTGGGCTTTGCCTTTGACCTGATCGTGGGCATCATCGTGTCCATCTATCTGATGGGCATGAAGGAGAAGAGCCTGGCTCGCTGCTGCAAGGCGGTCTACGCCGCGCTGCCGGAGGAAAATGCCGACGCGGTCATGCGCGGCACCCGGCGGGTGAACGCCATCTTCTCCGGCTTTGTCCGCGGCAAGCTGCTGGACTCCCTCATCATCGGCATCCTGTGCTTTATCTGCTGCTCCATCCTGAAAATGCCCTACACGCCGCTGGTCAGCGTTGTGGTGGGCGTGACCAACGTGATCCCCTTCTTCGGCCCTTTCCTGGGTGCGGTGCCGTCGGCATTCCTGATCCTGCTGGTCAGCCCCAAGCAATGTCTGGTGTTCGTGATCTTCATCGTGATCCTCCAGCAATTTGACGGCAACATCCTGGGGCCCAAAATTCTGGGCGACGCCACGGGCATCTCCAGCTTCTGGGTCATCGTGGCCATCCTGGTGGGCGGCGGCTTCGCCGGCGTGCTGGGTATGTTCATCGGCGTGCCGGTGTTCGCCTGCATACAGGAGCTGCTGAAATTCCTGATGGACCGCCGGCTGCGGAAGCGGAATATGCCCACCGAGGCCTACGCCTATGTGGGTCGGGCCAAGGATTCCCCGCCGGAGGATACGCCCGCGCCCGAACCCGAAGATCCCGCGTGATATGGCAGGCAGGCGGGCACGCAGCCCGCCTGCCTTTTCTTTGAAAGGAGCACCCCCCATGACAAAAGACCTCTACGATAAGCTGATGGTCTTCGGAAACGACCAGGAGCCGTTTCTCACCCACAACTTTATGCGGACCACCGACCTGGATGACGGCACCGCCACCGTAACGCTGCCCATGCACACCGAAAGTCTGAACCGCTGGGGCGGCGCCCACGGCGGCATCCTGTTCTCGCTGTGCGATGTGGCCATGGGCATGGCCATTATGACGCTGCGGCAGGAGATGGTAGTCACCGTGAACGCCACCATCGATTATCTGTCCGCCGCGGCCGCCGGCAGCACCCTGACCACTGTGGGCCGGGTGGACCGCCTGGGCGGCAAGCTGGCCTTCTGTTCCGCCGAGATGACCGACGAGACCGGCAAGGTCATCGTCCGCGCCCACTGCGTCATGTGCTTCACCGGCAGGGCGCTGCCCCTGTGAGCCGCCGTGCCCTGTGCCGCTGGTGTATTGCGCTGGCGGTGTTCTTTGCCGCGTATTTCGCTCTGCGCACCAGCCGCGCCGCCATGACTGCCCTGTGGTACGGCGCCGTGCTGCCGGCGGAGCAGTGGCTGGGGCGGCTGTGTGGGAGGTTGACGCTCTCCGTAGGTGAGGTCCTGATCTTGACGGCGGTGTTCTGCGCCATACTGTGGCTGGCCAATGTGCCCCGGCGCATCATCGCCGCGCGGGGCCGCCGTTGGGGCATGGCTCTGCGCCTGACGCTGACAGCGGCGCTGGCGGCAGCCACGGTGTATGCCGGCTTCTGCCTGACCTGGGGCATCGGGTACAACACTGACGGCTTTCAGGAGAAAAGCGGCATCCATGCCCAGCCTTCCACGGCGGAGACGCTGGCGGAGGTAACGGCCTATTTTGCCGGCAATCTGGCCGCCTGCGCCGATGACGTCCCCAGAGATGAAAGCGGTGTCTGCACGCTGGACCGGCAGACGGTGCTGAACCGGAGCGCCTCCGCGCTGGATGTGCTCTGCGGCGAGTTCCCGTTCCTGCGGGCGGAAACGGGCGGTGCCAAGGGCTTCGCCTGCTCCCGGGCGCTGAGCGCCCTGCGCTTCACCGGGTTCTACTTTCCCTTCACCGGCGAGCCGAACGTCAACATGGACAGTCCGGCGGCCTTTCTGCCGGCCACTGTATGCCATGAGCTGGCCCACCAGCGGGGCATCACGGCAGAGGAGGAGTGCAATTTCATCGGCATACTGGCCGCCACCCGGTCAGAGGATACGGGATACCGCTACTCCGGCTGGCTGACGGGGTTCGGGTATCTGTCCAACGCCCTGTACAGCGCCGACCGGGAGGCGTGGCAGACCATACGGGATGCACTGCCGGACACGGTGGTGGCCGACCTGCGGGCGGACAACGCCTACTGGGCGCAGTTCCGGGGCGTCGTCTCAAAGGTCTCGGACACCGTGTATGACGGCTTTCTCAAGAGCAACGGCGACACGGACGGCAGCAAGAGCTACGGCGTGGTCACGGACCTGCTGGTGGCCTATTTCGGATAAAAAAATCTCCCCTTCCGGGGAGATTTTTTATTGGCCCGTTTGGTCAGAGGTTGACCAGCTGCAGTTCTATATCCTCACCGGACGGCGCGTGCCAGATCAGCAGAGCAGCATCATTTCCGTGATAATTCTCAATGACCTCCACATGGTTTGAAGCGTCCGGTTTCGGATGTCCGTCTACGACCGGGAATGTTGTCTCATAGCGCCCATCGCCGGTACGCAGCGTCACGGTGCTGTTTGCGTAAGCCTCTTTCACCTTGTGACTATCTCCGGTCTCGCACTCCTGTGTCAGTGAGCCTCTGCAAACGCCCTTGAGATAGCCCGCATAGTAATACTTGCAGACATAGCGGCTCCCCGCCCCGCCGAACAATCCCGTGCCGGCACCTGATATCTCCTTCACCCTCCCAAAATTGAAATCGCGAAGACCGTCCCCATCGCCGTCGCAGCGCACATGGCCGTACTCATACGGCAGTTGTGAGTACACATACCAGTCCACACCCCAGGATTGGAATCTATTGGAGGTGGCAACGCCGAAAAGCAGATCGTCCCACATGGACCTCCCCTCCCGGAAAGGCCCCAGTGTTTTCCCGTCATAATCGATGTCCCGGTAGTAGGTATAAAGCTCGTCCTTGCGCACCATATCGCTGTAGGAAGCGTCGTAGGGCAGCAGCACGTCGTAGTAATACGGTTCTATGACCTCCTCGCAGAGCTGCCGCATCATGGGATCCAGCGCCAGCGCCTCCAGACCGGGGATGTCCTCCTCCAGCAGCGCCTCGCTGACCGCGTCCAGATAGGCGCACTGCTCCGCCGTCAGCGCGGCGCGGGGCGTGTTGTCCGTCACGGCGGCGCCCCAGCACGACAGGCCGATGGCCACCGCCGCGGCCCCGGCCACCAGCATGGCCGGAAGACTGCGGCGCTTCTTCTGCGGCGGCGCGGTGTCGTCGCGGGATATCTCGTTCCCCGGCGCGGCCCACTCCCGCGGCGGCGCGGAGAATTCCGGCCTCGGCGGAGAAAATTCCGCGGGTGCCGGTGAAAATTCCTTGTCGTTCATGGCTTACTCCCGATCCAGCTCCACCCTGTGGACGGGGCAGGAGAGCCCCTCCTCCTCAAAGGCCATGAACAGCGTGCGGTTCAGCAAACGCTGCGCCTTGTAAATGTTCTCCTCGTGCGTCTCACCCGCCACGCGGATCACAACGGCGCGATTTTCATAGTCCAGCGTCTGCACACCCAGATAGGCCGGGGCCTTGCTGAACAGGTCGGGATGCTCCCGGTGCAGCTTCGGCAGTACCTCGCCCAGCACCTTCTCCGCCCGCGCCAGACTCTCCTTGTCATAGGGGACCGCCATGTCGCACACGGCGAAGGACAGGTCGTTGGATCGGTTGATCAGACTGCGGATATCGGAGTTGTTGATGATCTTCACGTTTCCGCCGGAGTCCATGATCTGCGTGGTACGGATGCCGATTTGTGTGACCGTGCCGCGGAAGTCGCCCACCACGATGATGTCGCCCACCTCGTACTGGTGCTCAAACAGCATGAATGTACCGGTGATCACGTCGGCGATCAAGCTCTCCGCACCGAAGCCGATGATCAGCGCCAGCACGCCGGCGCCGGCCAGCAGCGCCCGCACATCCACGCCCACGATAGACAGCGCCCACAGCAGCCCCACGATGATCAGCAGATATCGGATAGCGCTGTCCGCCAGCGTGAACACGGTCTTGCCGTGGTTGCTGCTGGGCGACACTCTCTGAAATACGGCTCTGACCGCCGCCGAAAACAGCACCAACCCGGAAAACAGTATGATCAGCTGTGTGCCGATGTTCCAGATCTGCGTAAACAGGCCCGCGGGCACGGGCACCGCCACCCGCGCTGCCAGGGCCGCCACCAGCAGCACAGCGGCCAACCACGGCAGCACCTTTCCCGGTTTCTTTTTCATCTCGTTTTTTTCGTTTTCCATGATGTATTTCTCCCGTTTTTTATCCATATGATAAGCAGAAATTTAACAAAATTTCTACATACACAGAATACACCGCCTTGTCGAATGTGTCAATATATCGCGTGAAATATCCGAATATTTTGTCCTTTTTGCGCGAAAAGCACCCGCCCTGCGTTATGCAGGGCGGGCGCTTTTCTATCACGGTTTACAGGCCCAGGCCGGGGATGTTCAGTCCGCCGGTGAGTGAGCTCATGGAGCTGTTCATGGCATCATCTGCCTGCCGAAGTGCCTCATTTACCGCAGAAATGACCAGATCCTGCAACATTTCGGCATCCTCCGGGTCGATGACGTCGGGCTTGATGGTCAGCTTGGTCAGCTCCTTTTTGCCGGTGACCACTGCCGTTACCGCGCCGCCGCCCACAGAGGCGGTGAACTCCGTTTTTTCAACTTCTTCCTGCGCTTTTGCCATATCCTGCTGCATTTTCAGCAGTTTTTGCTGCATCTGCGCCTGCTGCTGCATCATCCCGGCACCGCCGGTAAAGCCCCTGCGGGCGCTGTATCCCTTTGCCATATTCGTTTCTCCTTTATATCGATCTGTTCATTTTGCCAGTGTAAACTATCGGACGTCTTATGTGCAGCATCGGTTTACCCATGTGTAACACCGATGCGCTCTTTGTGTAACATTGGTGTGCTCCATGTGAGACACCGGTGCGCTCAGCATGAACTGTCGGCTTATTTGATGCGAAAATTGTCCAGCTGTTTGGCGTTTTCCACCAACTCGTCCAGCTTGTCCCTGTGGGGAGCCGGCACCTCCCAGGGCGGCAGGTCCGGCGGGGCGGGCGGCGCCTCCTCCGGCAGGGGCGGGCGCTCATAGTCGTCCGCTGACGGGGCGGGCGTGGGCCGGGGCGCGGGGCGGACCGGGGCGCGCCGCACGGGCGCGGCGGGGCCGCCGCCTACGGTGAACTGCACCCGGACGGGACGGCCCACATGGCGGCTGGTGACGCCGCAGAGTACGTCCTCGATGGCCTTGCGGCTGAGCTGCTGCTTCACCAGATCGTTGGCACAGGAAACGGTGAGCACATCCCCCTCCAGCGTACCTGTCGCCTGGTTCAGCCATACCCGGTCGGGGATGGTCAGGGGCCCCTTGTAGTGCTCGATAAGCGCGGCCCAGACCTGGCTGTCACCGCCGGCGGCGGGCGCCGCCGGGGCGCTCTCCGGCGCAGGCGTCGCGGGTGCGGGGGCCATGGGGACCGGTGCGGGTTCCGGTGCGGGTGCCGGTGCGGGAGATGTCTCCTGCGGGATCGGAGACACTTCACGCCGGGGCGGCGGAGTCGGCGCGGCCGCCGGACGGGCGGCGGGTCTTTCCGCCGGGACGACGCCCTTCTTCAAGGCGTCCTCCAGGGCAGAGACGCGGTCCGCCAGAGCCTCCGTGTCGTTGGAAAGGCTCTCGTCGCACAGACGCAGCAGGCACAGCTCGGCATCCGTCCGCTGGCGGATGCTCCGGGGCAGGGCCGCGGCGGTGCGCTGGATGGTATCGGTCATATAGAGCAGGCGGCGCATGGGTATCTCCGCCGTCAGTTCAGAGAGGGTCTTGCGGTCATACAGGCCGCCCAGCAGGGCGGCGCCACCCTCCGGCGCGGCGGCCAGAACGGTCATATCCCGGCAGAGATCGCTGAGCTCGCCCAGCAGCGCGCCCACATCCTTGCCGCCCCGGTACAGCTGGTCCAGCAGCGCCAAAGCGTCGCCCCCCTGACGCGCCAGGAGCAGGCGCATGAGCTGCACCGTCTGGGTACTGCCGGCCAGTCCCAGCGTGTCCAGCACGCTGCGGCCGTCCACGACCGCGCCGGCGGCACGGCACTGGTCCAGCAGGCTGAGCGCGTCGCGCAGGGCGCCGTTGGCCATGCGGGCCAGCAGGTCCGCCCCGTCCGGGGTCAGGTCGATGGCTTCGGCCTTCGCCACCTTCAGCAGCTGCTGCTCCATATCGTGGGGCAGGATGCGCTTGAAGTTGAACCGCTGGCAGCGGGAGAGTATGGTGGCCGGGACCTTCTGGATCTCGGTGGTGGCCAGGATAAACAGCAGGTGGGCGGGCGGCTCCTCCATGATCTTCAGCAGGGCGTTGAAGGCGTCGCGGGAGAGCATATGCACCTCGTCGATGATGTAGACGCGCTTTTGCAGCACCGCCGGCGGGTAGACGGCCTCCTCCCGCAGGCTGCGGGCGTCGTTGACGCTGCCGTTGGAGGCGGCGTCCAGCTCCGTCACGTCCAGCAGGGTGCCTGCATCGATGCCGCGGCAGCTGTCACACTGGCAGCAGGGGGCGCCGTCCACGGGGTGCTGGCAGTTTACCGCCTTGGCCAGGATGCGGGCGCAGGTGGTCTTGCCGGTGCCGCGGGTACCGGTAAACAGGTAGGCGTGGCCCACGCGGCCCTCCGCCACCTGACGCTGGAGGGTGTCGGTGATATGGGACTGACCCACCACCTCGGAAAAGGTTCTGGGACGGTATTTACGGTACAGCGCCTGGTACACGGACACACCTCCTGTCGTAACAAAAATAGAACGTCCTCCGCCCATAGCCGCGAAGCCGGCTTCCCCGCGGCACATGGATGATCCCTCTTAATGCTGCTCGGTTCCCCGCCTGACATGATTCGTGGGTATCCATTGCGCGAGACCGGCCCCGCAGCTCACGGCGGAGGACAAGTTCGTGAGATACATTCTACTACAATTCTTCCGCGATGGCAACTGTTTTTTGCCGCCTGTTTCGCTTTTGCTTTCATTACACCCTCATAGCGCTTACATTGGATATGAGAGAGACCGAAGGACAGTTGGTACAGCGCAGACGCAGTTCAGCTGCGCCGCAAACGCCAGAGGTGAAAAAAGGCGGCGCTGAAGCGCCGCCTTTTTTTCGGTAAAAGGAGAGAGAAATACAATGGGTGGGTATCCTTTCGGATGAGCGTATCATACACGCATCCGGGGCGGAAGTCAACAGGTTTGGCAAAGAATTAACAAACCATTCACAAAGTAGGGACTCCGTTCACAAATCGTTTACAGGCAGGACACTCCTCCCCTATTGACAACAAAAAATATTGGTGCTACCATTTAGCACGCTAATAGTTTGCATGCTAAAAATTTAAAAGCAAAGAAGGAGGACCGCCATGAAATTCTGCTTTGACGAGCACCCGGCGCACTTCGGCGCGCTGTTCGGCTACTGCGATCACCAGGTGCATAAGCTGATGGGGCGGATGCTGAAGCGCTACGACGTATCGCCCATGCAGTGCCGGACGCTGATGTTCCTGCACGACGCGGAGGACAGCGTGAACCAGAAGACGCTGGAGCGCCACCTGATGATCAAGCCCAGCACGGTGAACGGCATCGTGGACCGGCTGGAGGAGAAGGGGCTGGTATACCGCACCGTCAGCGCCACGGACGGACGGTGCCGCATTCTGGCACTGACAGAGGAGGGCCAGCGGTTCCACGACGATTTCCAGACCGTGCTGCACCAGGTGAACGAACGGCTGGAGCGCGGCTTCACGCAGGAGGAAAAGGCGCAGTTCACCGCATTTCTGCTGCGGGCGGGACGGAACCTGACCGACGAGGAGGAGGAAGCATGATAAAAAAATTGGCGCCCTATACCAAGGGCTACCGCCTGCTGATGCTGTTCGCCATCGCCTGCTCCGCCGGAGAGGCGGTGCTGGAGCTGACGCTGCCCCAGGTGATGAGCGACATCGTGGATATCGGCATCGCCAACGGAGACAGAGGCTATATCCTGATGGCGGGGCTGAAAATGGTCATCATGGCGCTGCTGGCGCTGGGCTGCGGCGTGGGCGCGGCGGCTTTGGCCGCCAAGGCGTCCATGGGCTTCGGCGCGGCGCTGCGGAAGGCGGAGTACGAGCAGGTACAGCGTTTCTCCTTCGCCAACATCGAGCGCTTCTCCACCGCCAGTCTGGTGACGCGGCTGACCAACGACGTGGCCTCGGTGCAGATGACCACATTTATGGGAATGCGTATGCTGGTCCGCGCCCCCACCATGCTGGTGACGGCGCTGGTAATGGCCCTGATCATCAGCCAGCGGCTGAGCCAGGTGTTCCTGGTGGTCATTCCCCTGCTGATCATCGCGGTGGTCATCGTCATCCGCTACGTGGGGCCGTTTTTCACGGCGCTGCAGAACGCCACCGATGATCTGAATCTGGTGGTGCAGGAGAATCTCACCGGCATCCGGGTGGTGAAGTCCTTCGTCCGGGAGGACCACGAGGAGGAGAAGTTCGCCAAGCGCAACGGTGATCTGAAGGAAAGCTCCATGCGGGCCTTCGGCATGGTGGTCATCAATATGCCTGTGATGATGCTGGTGGTTTACAGTACCATCATCGCCGTCATGTGGTTCGGCGGCAAAATGGTCTACGCCGGGACGCTGCCAGTGGGCGATTTGACCGCCTTCTTCACCTATATCACTCAGATTTTGATGTCCTTGATGATGGTTTCCATGATGTTCATGATGATGACCCGGTCCATCGCCTGCGCCAAGCGGATCGTGGAGGTTTTGGATGAGCGGCCCGCCATCACCGACGACAGCGCCAAGGCGGACGCCGCCGTGAAGGACGGCAGCATCGACTTTGACCATGTGTTTTTCAAATACAGTGAAACCAGCCCGGAGTGGGTGCTGAAGGATGTGAACATCCACATTCCCAGCGGGGCTACGGTGGGCATTTTGGGCGGCACCGGCAGCGGCAAGACCAGCCTCATGAGCCTGATCCCCCGGCTGTACGAGGCGCAAGAAGGCACCGTCTCCGTAGGCGGACGGCCGGTGGCGGACTACACCATGGAGCATTTGCGGGAGTCCGTCAGCGTGGTGCTGCAAAAGAACACCCTGTTCTCCGGCACCATCCGGGAAAATCTGCTCTGGGGCGATCCCAACGCCACGGAGGACCAGCTTTGGGCCGCCTGCCGCGCTGCCTGTGCCGACGAATTTCTGGAGCGGATGCCTGACGGTCTGGACACTGATCTGGGACAGGGGGGCGTCAATGTCTCCGGCGGACAAAAGCAGCGGCTGTGCATTGCTCGTGCTATTTTGAAAAAACCGAAGGTGCTGATTTTGGACGATTCCACCAGCGCTGTGGATACTGCCACGGATGCGAAGATCCGTCAGGCGTTCCGGCAGGATCTGCCGGGAACCACCAAGCTCATCGTGGCCCAGCGGGTGACGTCCGTCATGGACGCCGACCTGATTCTGGTGATGGATGACGGCGCGGTGGCGGCCCAAGGCACCCACGAGGAACTGATGAAGACCTGCGAGATCTACCGTGAGGTCTACGAATCCCAGCAGGAAGGAGTGAGCATCGGTGGCTGAGAACAATACGAAACGCGGACCGGGCCACGGTCCCGGTGGACCCCGGGGCGGCTTCCGAAAGCCCAAGGATCTGCGGGGCACCCTAAGCAAGCTCATGGGCTATCTGGGGCGGTATAAGGCGCTGCTGGTGATCGTGGTGATCTTGCTGTTTATCAGCGCCGCCTGCTCCGTGGCAGGCTCCTATCTCATCAAGCCCCTCATCAATGATTATATCCTCCCCGGCGATTTTATCGGCCTTGCCAAAATGCTCTGTGTCATGGCGGGGGTCTATGTTGTGGGGGCAGTGTGCTCCTACGGTTATGCGCGGATCATGGTCCATGTGGCCCAGAACACCGTGGCAAAGCTCCGGGCGGACCTGTTCAACAAAATGCAGAAGCTGCCCCTGAAATTCTTCGATACTCACACCCACGGTGAGCTGATGAGCCGATATACCAACGATATCGAAACGGTGTCCGAGGCTTTGAACAACAGCTTCGCAAGCCTCATTTCCTGCTCCCTGACTTTTGTGGGGACGGTCGTGATGATGATCGTCCTCAGTCCCATCCTGACGGCCATCACCGCCGTGATGCTGGGGGTCATGCTGCTGGTGGTGAAAACCATCGGCGGCCGCAGCCGCCGGTACTTTGCCGCCCAGCAGAAGGCCATCGGCGCGGTGAACGGCTATATCGAGGAAATGATCGAGGGTCAGAAGGTCATCAAGGTCTTTAACCACGAGGCAGCGGCCAAGGTAGGCTTTACCGGGTTGAACGATACCTATCGGGACGCCGCCACCCGGGCGCAGGCCTACGCCGGGGCTATGATGCCCGCCATGGGAAACCTGAGCCACATCAACTATGCCATCACCTGCTGCATCGGCGGCCTGCTGGCCATCCGCACCGGCGATCTGGGCGGGCTCTCCGCCTTTTTGCAGTACACCAAGCAGGTGAGTCAGCCCATCACCCAGATCTCTCAGCAGGTGAACACCATCCTCTCCGCCGTGGCCGGTGCCGAGCGGGTCTTTGAGATCATGGAGGCGGAGCCGGAGGTAGATGACGGCAAGGTGACACTGGAGCGGGTGAAGGAAAACCCGGACGGCACCCTCACCGAGGCAAATTACGACACCGGCGCGTGGGCGTGGAAAAAGCCGGACGGCAGTCTGGTGCCCCTGCGGGGGGATGTGCGGTTCGACCATGTGGTGTTTGGTTACGATGACCGGAAGATCATCCTCCACGACATTTCCCTCTTTGCCAAGCCCGGTCAGAAGATCGCCTTTGTAGGCTCCACCGGCGCCGGAAAGACCACTATCACCAGCCTTATCAACCGGTTCTATGAGATCCAGTCCGGCACCATCACCTACGACGGCATCGACGTCCGGGACATCCAGAAAGACTCTCTGCGGCGGTCACTGGGCGTGGTCCTACAGGATACCCACCTCTTTACCGGCACGGTGGCAGATAACATCCGCTATGGCCGTCTGGACGCCGCCGACGAGGAGGTGGAGGCCGCGGCCCGGCTGGCGGGAGCGGACGGCTTCATCCGCCACCTGCCCGACGGCTATCAGACGGTCCTCACCAGCGAGGGCGGCAGCCTCAGCCAGGGCGAGCGGCAGCTTTTGAACATCGCCCGTGCCGCCTGCGCCAACCCGCCGGTGCTGATTTTGGACGAGGCCACCAGTTCCATCGACACCCGGACGGAAAAGCTCATCGAAAAGGGCATGGACCGGCTGATGGCGGGGCGCACTGTGTTCGTCATTGCTCACCGGCTCTCCACTGTCCGAAACTCCAAGGCCATTATGGTTCTGGAGCAAGGCAGTATCATTGAGCGGGGCGACCACGAGGATCTGCTGGCCCAGCACGGCCGCTACTACCAGCTCTACACCGGTCAGGCTGAACTGGCGTAAAAAAAAGTCCCGCCATATAGGAAAGTCCCTGCGTACATAGTACGCAGGGACCTCAGCGGGTCGAAAAAGTTTTTTCGCCCCGCTGAGCCAGTTTTCAGAACTTTATAAAAGTTCTGAAAACTTAGGATTTCAATGGCGCAGGACACCCTTCTTG
>ENA-UEOM01000651-UEOM01000651.1-human-gut-metagenome-genome-assembly--contig:-NODE-651-length-14616-cov-18.243139_pt1 | contig 14616 bp, 7 predicted proteins | sample MGYA00242993_ERZ507994 | MGnify/ENA primary metagenome ERZ507994 (study PRJEB26167, sample SAMN06115536) | human gut metagenome | host: Homo sapiens | place: China:Neimenggu | collected 2014-11-07... | reverse complement strand
CTTCACCTTGTCATCCACATAGTTACGAGTATCGAGTTTACCCTGTCCACCCTTGAAGCCCTCCAAGTGAGCCTCAGTAATCTTTTCGAAATCTATTACCATCTTTATAATGTTTATTGTTTAATGTCTAATATTTACTTGGCTTTTATAAATGAAGCCCTGCAGCTTACTTTGCTTTCGCAAAATACTTCCAGAGCGGAGCAGCCATCAGGCTCTGCCAGATTTCACCCTTCTCCAGCATTTCCATCACTTCATCCCTGAAGAAGAGGCGAACCTCGATATCCTCAGCCTGGTCCAGATGCTGTACATCCATGCGCTCCACATCCGTAGCCAGATAGCAATGGGTAAGATTGGTATGCGTGCTTGGGTTGGCAGAAATCGTCATCCACTTCTGCCAGTTACCGCCACCGAATCCAGTCTCTTCCATCAGCTCTCGCTTGGCAGCCACCATCGGATCCTCGCCCTTCTCTATCACTCCGGCACAGAGTTCATTCACCGTCTTCCCTATCGCATAGCGATACTGACGTACGAATACGAACATTCCGTCCTTAGTAATGGCGATGGTATTTACCCAATCAGGATATTCCAGCACGTAATATTCATCGATGATGGCACCCGTAGGCAATTCCACCTTATCCACTCGTGCCGTGAGCCAAGGCTTCTCTATCAGATACTTCTGCGAGAGCGTCTTCCATTTCATATCTTTATCAGCCATATCTTTTCCTATTTTTAAAAATCAGACTTCTTCTTCATTTAAATTGATGGTGCAAAAGTACAAAAAAAGATTGAAAGGATAAAAATATTTCTATAAAAAAGACTGTTTTTCAATTATTTTTATTACTTTTGCAGAGATAGAATATCTAAACAGATAATAGACAGAATTGAAAAGTAAAGACATCATGGCAGAACATCTTATTATAAAAGGAGAAACAAAGGAGGAACTTTACGCTACGCTCCTCCCTCAGCTCAAGTCACTCGTAGAGGGCGAAAACGACATCATCGCCAATATGGCGAATATTTCAGCATGCATCATGGACACCTTCCACTTTTGGTGGGTAGGTTTCTACCGGGTCATCGATGGAACCCTTGTGCTAGGTCCTTTCCAGGGACCGCTGGCCTGCACCCGCATCAAACGGGGTAAGGGAGTTTGCGGAACGGCTTGGGACAAAGCGGAAACCATCGTGGTAGAAGATGTTGAGAATTTTCCAGGTCACATCGCCTGCAGCAGTGCCTCCCGTTCAGAGATTGTTGTACCCGTTATCCGAAACGGTGAGGTGATCGCCGTACTGGATATTGACAGTGAACACCTCGATACCTTTGATGACATTGACAAGAAATGGCTGGAGAAAGTGGCAGAATTATTTGCCGCCAAAGCGCCATCCCAAGCCTAGCATCAGATTGTTAGGAGTCTTGAAATCCACCAGACTGTAGCCGATGTGCAGCATGGCACGTCGGCTCACATGAATCTTCAGGGCAAGCACCTCATATACTCCCTTGAAGTCGTTGCGATTGCCAAGCAGATAGGTTCCCGCACCAAAGTTGATGCTGAAATAAGGCATAGCAAACTCGCCACGAGCCGAAAGCCCCAGACCAGCCTGGGTACTAAACTTATGATTCACATTCTCGCCCCAAGGATCATTCTCCCTGCTAGCCGAACGGTCGTACACACCATCAAGCGAAGCACCCAAACTCAGCCACGGGTTCAACCGGTACATCGGGTTGACATTGAAGCCCATCACGGCATACTTGCCATCCAGCAGATAGCTCGACACACCATCATGTGCTATACCCTGCTTCCATGCGCCATACAATACCACATCCGTGTAAAGACCACGGCTATCCGGCAGCTTCTCCCGCTCTACCTTCGGCACAGCCAATGGCTGTCGGTTGATGTAATAAGCCAGTCCCAATCTTATGCCGCCTGTGTTAAGTCCCATGTTAGGATAAGTGGTGTTGCCATTAGAGAAATGAGTCAGCGAAATACCGGCATTCAGGTCGAGATATTTCGAGAGCATCCACTTCATATACAAATCAACATCAATATATGCCGTAGCCTTGGAGCCAATCACCTTGTTTTCAGGATTGTTCAGCTCGTCATAGGCATTCCATCCGAACGCCATTCCCAGATTCCACTCATAGTTGAGCGACACCCTGCGGGATAGTTTCACAATCGGTGCCCCCTGAAACAGATACACGGATATCGGGTTCGCCAGCCACTGGTTAAACTCATGTCTAGCCAAGCCTACACCCTGATACGCCCCCTGATAAATGGAGCCAGGTCTCATCTCCTCCTTATTCATGAAGGCATACTTCAGCGTAAAAGTCATGTCGTGATTCATCGTTCGAGCCTCATCATTCCCCCCACGCAGAAACTCGTTGGTATGAAAAATAGTGGCTGGCACCGCATCAGCGGCGATGCGATGAACGGTCTTGCAGCTATCTTCCTGCGAAGTGGCAGGCAAAGTCATGACAGCCAACATTGATATAACCCATAAACGTAAAAGCATATTATCTTATTTTTTCTTTATACGAATGTGATGAAAAAAGTGTTGCTACTAGGCTCAACAGAAATGCCGACTGCAGTGAGCAGACCTGCTGACTAGGCTCGGCAGAAGTGCTGAGCCTAGTAGCAACAGTTGGGAAGATACTTGCTTGCACCCGAGAAGATACTTACTTGAACCCCAAAAGATACTTACTTCAACCCCAAAAGCCGTTTACTTCAACTTCCTATCATCATTCCTTTTTCCTCAAGCGATAGAGCGTAACAGGACCTTCCTTGGTAGCATACATTCTGGCTGCCGGTTCCTCACAGAGATCATTCAATACCTTATTGGCATGATAGCGGGTGACACCAAATTCACGAATCATATCCTTCACCGTGATATATCCCTGCTGCTGGCAAATCTCAACAATGTCGGCAAACTCCTGATCCACCTCCTTCGGAGCAAATTTCACATTCCAATACTGGCGGCTGCAACCGTTAGAACGACGTTTCAATCTTTCCAGGAATTCCTTCGTGGGCTGAATTTCCAAACCGCAGACAGCTACTTCGTTGGCAGGAATCAGGTCGCCCTCATGATAGGTCTTCTTCCATTCATTTCCCTCCTTATCCTTATGCTTCACCACGCCCAGTTTAGGCTTGACGATAAACATATCACCTACCCTCACCTCGTTGCCGTCAGCCAAGGCATAAAGCGTTTCATCCTCCAGCGTTTCCAATGCAGAGATAAAGGAGGAAACATTCATCGCACAATGATCGCGAACACGCTTTTCCATCTTCTCCTGGTCAATGGTGTCTCGCTTCACAAACATCGGATGTATCTGATACTTACCGCTTTCGTCCTTGAAGGGCGTACGATGCTCCAAATAATTGATTGAACCTGTTGCTCTTGCCATATTCTTAGTTTTTTGATTCTTTAAAAGATTATGTGCAAAAATACTGATTATTAGCGAGATATGCAATTATTTTGTGTTAACTTTGCTAAAAGATAGAGTTATAAAGGAGAGTTTCGTGATAAAAGATAGAGTTATAAAGGCATGTTTTATGATAAAAGATAGAGTTATAAACCCTATCTTTTACTCTATTTCCTCTATTCTTGCCAACTCCCAGCCCTTAAACTGCATGATAATCTTATGAAGCGTTGTGCCCTGGCGAAGAGCCTCAACCCTTGGAGCATCGGCATATCGCCTAATCTGTTCCACTGCATCCAACCATTGCATCTCCGACTTCTTCATAGGGCTACCATCTTCCTTCAAGACATCCTTCAACTCTTCATCAAACTCCTTTCTGGAGAGAACCTTGAGTTCAAGGATATAGCTGTGCTGACTGGCATAATGGGTATGATCAGGCAACAGGAAGAAATCACAATAGCCATGATTCAACTCCAATTCGGGAGCCGTGATGTAATAATCGTTGAGGTTCAAGTATGCCATAAAGAAACCTTGCAGATTTCGCTCCGATTCTATTCCGTCACGCACAGAAGAAACCTTAGCGTAGGCATCAGCCATGAAACGCAGTCCTTCCTCCCATACTCCTTCATAAGCCATGTCGTAATAGTAATCCGTCAATCTGTTGGTATCCACATACGACTTTGCCTGATACTCTTCTTCCAAATATCCGTAATACTGCTTGCGAACATTATTATTAGGAATGCCCAAAATCAACTTAGAACCACGTGTACCCTTGATAGTCAACATACCATAATAAAAAAGCAAACTTGGGAAGATTTCAGCCTTCGGTATCTGATAGGCCGAGAACTGTTCCTCCAGCTGGGCAACAATCTGTCCCTCTTCCGCAATTTTACGGATGATACCCTTGCGCTCGCCATCCAACTTATCGAATTGCAAGAGTTTCTTCATCTTGCCATAATCGGTCTTGGTATTCGGGTCTATCATCTGCCGAGGAGAGCGTCCGTAATCCATATAATTGCGAAGATAGTAGAGCACCATATCGCAATTAAACATTCTGACACTCTTATTCAATGCTTCTTCTGCAAAGCAATAGTTGTCGTACCAAGGCTTCATATCGTTGACGATGGCTTCCACATCGCTATCTGCAGGAATGCTTCCCATCTCCTTATAATAAGTGAACATCTCGACTACATCCTTGGTAGAGAAGCCCAGCATCTCGTCGAACTCTGGCTTTACAGAGATATTCCATCCCACATTATACCCACTTGTCACATCATCCAGGGTTACAGGACTGACACCCATCATGAAGATGCGCTCGAAGTTTCCCTTGAACTTCTTGAAGACATCACGATAGAAACCATCGGCATGAGTAATGGCATGATACACTTTCTCACCATGTTCATTGAGCACTACATTAGTAAAATTATCATACTCGTCGATGATAAGATAAAGCTGAAAATGATTTGCCTTGGCTGCATCAAAGATTATCTGCATCTTATCAGCATACTGTGTCTTTGTTTTGATTTCCTGAACCTTCTTATCACCATAATATGCAGCATACTGCTCTGCAAAACTATCCAACTTGATACAGAGATAGGCGTTGAATCTTTCCTCCAAAACTTCTATCTTACCTGTAATTTGAGAAAAATCCAGGAACAGTACCTGGTAAATTCCTTGCAGGGATGTAGGATGCTGGCCTATCCACAAATTACCGAAGAGTTTTTCGAAACTCTCCTTCTGGTTACAGTCATAGTAAGAGTAGAGCATACTAAGAAATATGCTCTTTCCAAAACGCCGGGGACGGATGAAGAAGAGATTGCGAGGCTGCTTCTCCAGCTCTGGCAAAAACATCGTCTTATCGACATAATATAGATTCTGACTCATCACCGTGGCGAAATCAGACACTCCGTATGGTACTTGTTTTACTTGCTGTTTCATCATGCTATGAAATTTAACCAGTTTACATATGCAAAGTTACGGCTTTATTTTGAAACAACCAAAGTTTTCACTGCTTTTTTGTTCAAATAAAAAATCCCTGCCATAGGAAGCCTTTCCTACAGCAGGGATTTTCTATTGGGAATCATCAAGAATGACGAAGCCATCAATTCTTAACTATTATTAACTATCAATTATCAGTTCTATCAATCGCGAACTTTCTGCTTGCAAGGAGATATTGGTAAACAAATGAATGTCATACTCCATACCTATATGCTTACCACTATCAACATTCATTGGTTTCAAAAAGGCATAATGATAACCATCAGACTCATAAATACGTGAGTCATCCAAAAGCCATTCCTCATGCCCAAACCCTATCTTGTTTTCATAGGAATCCCCATACTGAGACTTTCCTTCGCTTCCCGAAGGTCATTTCCAGTCATGGGTATTCCAACATATTATTGCAATTTTCTCCATATCGCACTATTTTAATTGCAAAATTAATTTAACTCTGTGCAGTCTTTCTGCATCAATTCATTTATTATAGCTTATTATATGAAATCGTATACAAGATTCCAGAGTAATTTTTCTTTTTATTATACAATGGAACATCCATATCCCAATCGTATCTAAAGTCATCGTCCGTACAGTCAGAGTTGCTTTTTCCAAACAAATTCCATCCATGAGCAATACCAGCGTCAGGACGAATACAAAGTTCCTCGTCTGCTGTTTTTATGGACATACAGCGTTCATGCTCTATATAGCCGTAATCCACAATTTCAGGAGTTATGCCAGCTATCTCCCTGATTGCATCTTCCATGAAACTGTTTCTGGCAACATTGTCTCCGTATTCTCTTTCCAAGCCAATCCTTTGATTACCATAGGCATCACCGTTAGGCTTCTTAACATAGATATTCAACGAAACTATATTGAGTTGAAGTTTTTGCTGAACATCCGCAATGAAATGGGCCAAAAGGATGCAACCCAACGGAGTGACCAAATAACGGTCAGAATAGGTCACTGAAACATTCTTTCCTCTCATACTTAGAATAATTCTATCCCATTTCTCAGATTTGTATTTCATCAACTTTTCGCACAAATTGTTAACTCTGCAATCTTCCAAGATACGAGCGTCAAACATAATAGAGCCATCATCTGCATTCATTTCTGACAAAATATCGGACGGATTAATAGGAACATATTCCATCCGAATATCACTTAAAGAAGAGAACACATCTCCATCACCCCAATTAGCATTCAAAGAGACATCGACATTTTCACCAAAATACATCTTGCTCGTTCCATCACTGAACGTTACGGCAAGTAATGGTTTCAATGATTCTTTCAGCCCAACCTTGACATACTCGAACCTGTTCTTGAAAAGTGCTGCCATTAAAATAGCTTTTGAGGAAGCGGAACATGACGATAACTGTATGTTCTTGTTCAAAACATAAGTCACATCAACACCAGAAAGAGAAAGTTCACTCAACAATTTTCCATAAGAAAAATCATCAAGTTGCCAACTATCATACTCATTATCCACAAAGACTTTTAAAGACTTCACGTTATCATTGCGAGTAAGTTGGTAGAATTCCGTCGCAAAATCAGTTGTTACTGCGGAAGCATCAGGAATATCAGACACGATTGACTCTGGAGCTACTCTTGAATTGCGCTCCATTTCTAACCACTCTAAAGCCTTTTGACGGTTCAAGTAATTGATATACCACTGAGATCTGCGGTCAATCAAGCACTTGGTGCAAGAACGCTCACAATCACACTTCGCTAATGCTTCATAAGCTTTTTCCAACACCTTGTCTTTATACTCACGGAAAAGTGGAGAATAGCCAGCTCCCCCGAGAGCCGTATCATAAATGAAGATAGAATGACTAGCCTCATTATAACCAAAATCAATCTCTCCATCATTTACGCCCAACAATTCTGTTAGTTTTCTACTCAAGACGACACCCAATGAATATAGCGTTTCACTATCTCTTACCAAGACATTTGCTGCATCATAGAATTTAACTTCTACGAAATCTGTCTGATAACGACCTACAAGCAGAACATGTCTTCTAATATTTCTGCCATTTGCCTCACCTCCAGGACATGGAAGACCTGTAGATAAATGTTTATGACCTACAAGGATATTATCCGAGTAATCAGGACTTTGTTCATATTCCATCCTACCACAATAAGGACAAAAAGCAAAACCAAAGGTACTTCTACCTCTATTAAAGAACAATATTTCAGACTCGTTTGTAGAGCACCGCACAACCATTTTGGCAGCAGAAGTCTTTTCCTGCCATGGATCCATTTTTAAAAGTACAGGTTGAACAAAGCTCATCTCTCCTTGTGCATTCATTTTTCGAGTTGGCTTTGAACCAAATGCCACACTGAATGCCACAGGCTCAACCACTTCTGTAAAACGTTGCTCAGTCGAAATACTCATGTCCTTAATTCCATGCATTGAATTTTCCTTGCCGCATTTTGGGCAATCGTTCAGGACATTACCTTGTCGAATAACAGTATAACCACAATGCGTACAATTTTGCAGTACGTATCTTGTCGTATTATCATCATACTTCGTTTTCATTAAAATTCCAGCAGGCTGATATATCCATTCATTCTTCACTACTTGCTTGCCAGGAGCATAGGCAGAAATAGCTTGGCTTAAATGCATGGTAGGAGAATTCTCATCATAACCCTTACCCAACATACATTGCACCAAACCTGTCGGAATGCCAGCACTTGGCAAGAATGAATGTTCTGCCATATAAGTCAAGAGAGAAGTTGAAAGGAAGTTATCCTTTTGATGTGACACTGATTTTAGTGCAATACCATTATCACCTTCTTCTTCTAACATTTTTATCGTTTTATCCAAACTGTCTATGCGTGCTTGGTAAAGTCCTCGAACAGTTGAAATATCTTTTTTCGTAGAGAAAATAGCATCTGACAAAGGTACGTTATCCAATGCCGTACCTTTTACCAAAGACTTATATGATACTTCAAGGTCAGTTCTGTTACCACCAATAATATTATCAATATGATTCAGGAACTTATCCAAATAGCATAGTCCATCGATAGCAACAAAGAAATCTCCTAAATTGGCAGTAACCCTTATTCCACCCTGCAAAGACACGAAATCAGCAAACACCATAGCATTAACATGACGTTGAATCAGTTGTCGACTTTCCAACTTCAACAAAGGTGTCTCCGTTAAATGCGTAATTGGATAATCAGGATGCTTCCACGTGTTTGCACCTATTGGATTAGGAGCACAGAAAGTCAGAGCCAAAGCCTTTGACTCGCTTCTACGACCTGCACGACCTGCACGTTGTAGATAATTGGCAGATTTTGGTGGTACATTATTCATAACCACCTCACTTATACCACCTATATCTACACCCATCTCCATTGTTGTCGAGCATGACAACACATTAAGATGTCCCTCATTAAATTCCTTTTCATATTTATCCAAATCTTCACGAGATTGCTGTGCAGAATGTTCTGCAGAAATAAAGATTGGCTTCTGGGAATAAACTCTCTCATGCAAACCTGTATAGACACCATGTTCTTTTTGAGAGACCAAATTTTCATCAATCCATGCAGCAATCTTCTTGTCGTCCAGCTCAGCCGACTTGAATGGGAAATATGGATATTCAAATGTTGTTACAACCTTGAATCTATCAAAGTTTTCTTTCCCTATATAGCCGTTCATTCGAGGGCTGTAGCCATGGAAGGTCACATCTACGACGACATTATCCACAGGGCAAAGGTAACCTTTTTCTATTAATTGCAATTTGACCTTATTTCCTATTAAATCCAACATATATCCCTTACTTTCTGTATCTACAGGTTCCAGAATGTTAGATGTCAGGAATCCCCATGCTTTATCCAAGAGACTATTGATAATTGCAACTTTGCCATCATCAATCTGTTCTGAATCATTATAACCTAAAACAGCACAAATAAGAAGTACCAATCTATTTTGATCATCCTGTACTGTTCCATCCATTCTCTGTTTCACAACAGGCCATTTGCTAACAGGTTTACTTTTTATACGCTTATCAGAATCCTTTGGATAGATTTCAGACATATAGACATTCTGCGTCAAATAGGTTTTGACTTCACCAGCCATCATGTAATGTCTGCCGCCACGAATAACATAATCGATGCAAATTTTCAAAAAGTCTTGCCAATCTTCATCTTTACATCCCTTTGACAAAAGAATTTCTGGGCATTTTGCCTTCTTCAAGTCAGGATATACCAGTCTTACAAATCCCATGGTTTCCATAGAATTTGCTCGCTTTGGAATCCACCCAAATTGGTCTATCAATAACGCTCTCAGATAGACTGTCGAGTTTTCTGCACCTTTTCCTCCACGTGCCTCATTAATATGCTTATAAAGTTTTCTAAAGTCAGTATTATTTTCTAACGTTCTACTAATTTCATCCCATGAAACTTCTGGTGGAGCAGGGATAACCTTTTTTCCACTTTTCTTAGCTTCCAGACGTGACAACTCAGTTACAAACGCAGGTGGAAGTAGTTCCTTTGGCTGACCTTTCAAAAATTGATATGTTTTTTCCTCATCAGCCGTCAAGCCTGATGGGTCAATATTTTCAAGTCTCATATCAGCCATCTTATGGAAAATACTGGAACGAATCCAAGTGCGTTCTACATCTTGGTTTAACCCCATAGCTGTTCGAGCAGAACCTTGTCTATTATCTGTAAAAGCAATATACTTTTTACCTTTATACAGGATTTCTGAATCTGTATTTTTCAATCCTTCTGCATTGTCCAAGATTGTGGTTGCCAATGCACGTCCCATTTGGGTAGCACTTGCTCTAAGATAATTAACATGCCCTAAGGAATTACCACAATAAGGGCATAAGTCCTTATTGTTTTCTGAATGACGTAAAGATTCAAACACAGCGGCTTTGTCTGCATCATCTGGTGCTATCTCTATCTTGTTCTTCTCAAGATTAAAGATATGTTTTTCCACATGGGTGTGGTGTCGCAAACATGGTTTAGACGGCTTGGCAAAATAGAATGACGTATATCCTGCCACTTCCTGCCTAACTCTACTGTCCTCTTCTATGAGACCTTCGCTCTCAACAAGGTCCTCATCCGTATCAAAGAACACTCCATTATCCAAGTCCACTGTATTTACATGCATTCTGAATCCATCAGAGGTGCTGTTTTCTCCTACGACAATCAAGCCTCCACATGAAGGACAGGTTGCTACTTCCAGCATTTTTGACTTACATACTGGACAATTCGTGTTCTGATAAGTAGTTAAGCTACCTATCCCCAATCTTATCTTCTTATGTCGACTACATTCTGGATTTACGCAAGCATATACGCCGTTGATTGAACGTATAAAATAATGGATTCTTGAAGGCAACAATGCCGCCTTTCCACCATCAGCCTTATTCAATCCATCCACTTTATCACCCAAAACGTTTATTACTTCAAGCGATTTTAAAGTATCTTTACTTACAAGGGTATCCAGTTGTTTAGCAATCTGCTTTGTAGAAAGCACAGGATTGGCATTCAACTTCTTACGAAGTCTTTCTATATCAGCAAGTGAAATATGAGTTCCATATTTAGCATTAACGTTCTCTATCGCTTGGGAAGCTTTAGTCTCATCCATTTCTGGGATGATTCGCTTTCCCCCGATAACAACAATACTTTCAGCAGGCTTTCCTGTTAATTGTGAAACAAAAGTCTTTAGTTTCTGTTCTGCCGCAGGATCATCTTCATCACCAATCGTAGCAGATGTTACAGCAAAGTTCACCTGGTCAATCGTTACCCCAAAAGCATCAAGGACACGTCTCAACTGCAATGACAATTCCGCAGCAGAAGAACCAGTATAGGTATGAGCTTCATCAAGCAATATCCATTTTAGCTTGCCTTTTGACTTCTCTAAAATAGCCTTATCCTCGGCACGAACCAACATATAATTAAGCATCGTCGGATTCGTAAATAACACCTGTGGAGGAGTTTCACGAATCTGTGGTCGAGTTACTAATTGAGGGAAGAATTTAGAAGTAAAGTTTACTGTTCTTCTATCCTTTTCCGTATCACCATTATAAATGGCATAGGTGATTTTGTTGGGAAGAGCATTGCACCAAGCATGAATACGCTTTTGCTGGCTCTTCATCAAGGCATTAAGAGGATAAAGAAAAATTGCCTGTACACAATCCTTCTCATTTCTATTTGCAATATCTTGAAGAACTGGTATCATAAAACACTCCGTTTTACCTGAACCAGTACCAGAGGTTACAACTATCGTCTTGCCCTCACCAGACAGCATTGTTTTCCAACTTTTCGTCTGATGCTTATAAGGGCAACGAATCAAAGGAAATCTAAGCTCCTCATCAACCTTATCACTGCCTAATGCCTGTACAAAAGAAGAAGACAGGATATGTAATTTAGTTGCATGCTCACCAAACGTTTCCTTACTGCTGTCCCAAGGAAATATTGATTGAAACACAGGTTCCGCCATCAAAGGTTCATCCTTTGATAAAATTTGGCGCATATATGCCTGTTCCTTAGCTTTGCCTCGGAACCAGAGTGATACCAAAGTATCAATAAGCACCTTTTCTGCGGATGTATAGAAATCTGCGTAGTTCATATTTTATCTATTTATTTTTTATATATCTAACTGTCTTGAAGAAGATGTCGCTATATGTCTCTTTGAAATACTTTCTGTAGAAATTTACTATGCGTGCATATTCTCTGTTTTCCCAAGCAAACAAGTCTATACAATTCTCTTGAAGACAAGTGTTTTCTGCTGCACACATCGCCGTCTCCAACATGACCCTGTATGAAGGTAGCAAGCGTTGCCCTTGAGGGTAATAAGCATTATTCAACACAAATTTAGCAATAGGCAAATCTTTATTCGTATCAGACAAGCCATGTATTTTTGCACAATAGCTTTTGATGTCGGCTATGTTAAACGCCCTCCAACCATCAATTTTACCAGAAACAAGGAATGCAGCGAAAGCTGGTGCTATATCTGTTGATACTGTTGAATTCAACAATTCCTGCAACAGCTCTACCAAAGACTGCATCTTTACATACATCATATGGAGCAATGCTTCAGGAATGGTTGCCATAAGCTCACCAATAGATTCCTCCCAAATCTTGGCAGGAATCCAATGTATCGCAACAACCATCTCTTGCTCAAACCTATCAATGTCTTGTGACAATACATCCTGGTATTCATTAAGCCACATGGCTATGACAAACTTTGCCAACAATTTGGAGTTGCGCCCAAGTGGTTTTAATCCATTATACGTTGGGAAAGGCAAATTATATCGGCTACAGATGTCAAATGCCTTACATACATTTTTCCAATGTTTGCCCATCATGACATCCTCATTTTCCAAAGCCTCACACCAATCTTTTGTATTGCTTGAAGAACGTGCAGCTCTTTCTTGTTTATCGAAATCATAAGCCTCCCTATTGTAATATTTTGGAATCATCCTACGCTTTGCCTCTGGACCCGAAAATACAACGACCTCTTGTTGATTAAAGTCATCTGGGAATGTGAACAGATTCTCAGAATTATCTAATCGCTCCAATTTTATAACAAAGAAGTCTTCTGATGAAAGTTCATCTCCAACAGGAAACGCATAAACTTCCCCATCATAGAGAAAATCATCAGTATTTTCTTCAGTGCTGTCGATGACTCTTATCTTTCCGTCTTCAATGGTTGACTCCAATACGAATTTTCTAATGAATATCTCTGTACCATAAATATTCATAGCTACGGAACTGGAACGGTCAAAACTATTAGCACCATACAGATTAAACATGCGAACAATAAGGTCATTATAATCAGCAAGAGATACCAACCCATCTATCACCTTACTGCGCAAATGTTTCAATAAGCTATAATCTTCAACCTTATCAGAAACGTATGACACATCTATATTGCGTTTTTTACCATAACAACCATGGCTTACAACACAAAAGTTTGTCAAGTTAGCCAATGAAACAATCTTTCCATTTGGTACGATATTTCCTTTTATATCCGTAACGGTCACTCCATCAAAAGGAATGGCTATGGACAAACGCAAGGTTGGATTCCCAGCACAGTAAAGGCTGAATTCACATACCGATGGTGTAAACTTACTGTCTTTACTTCGTTTAACCATCCATTTGTTAACTCCTAATTGCGTAATATCAACTCCATCCTGCATATTAATTTTAGGAAGCATATCTACACCACACGAGCAAATGATGTTCGTAGAGAAGACACTTTCATTATCAGAAATAAACTTCAATTTTCCTATTGAATAGAATGTTTCCGTAACCGTATGTCCATCAGGCAACTCCACACGTATATCTACCAATCCGCAAGGAAAGACACAGGAAGACTTCAAGCTACGCCATTTTATATAGTTGTCGTTTCTGAATCTATATTTTACTGTGGAGTTGTGAACACGATTTTTCTCTTGGTCATACACACGAAATGCTTCACTGGCACTCATATAAGTACCATTTTCGATCATAGAACGGATATGGCTCTCCACATCTTCCCAATCCATCGTGACAATCGGTGTTTCCCTTGCCTGTGTTCCATAGCCGACACTCATACCATGTTCATCAAACCACACTGATACGGGATTTCCATTGATTTCAAAACCTTTTCCGGTCTGTCCGTACTCATTTTTCAGAAAATCCACCATCTGCTCGGCATTTCTGCCCTCTGTGTACTTTGCAAAGATACGCTTTCTGCTGTGCTGTTTTCCTCCACCACTGCGAAGAATGGTTTCAAGCTCATTCTGTGGCAAAGAAAAAGCAGCGGGCATGGTATATTTCATACTTGCTTCCGCTGCTGCGACTGTTCCGACCTGCTCCTCAAAAGAAGGAAACAGGCTGAGTTGTGTAAAGGTGGGTTCCGGTGCTTCTCCCCGGAGAAGATCATCGGTGTCTGTTACAGACTGTAAACCAGTTCTCCCAGAACCACTTCCTCTGCTCGGTTCCGAATGCTGTTCATCTTCGCTACCCAAAGCATCTGATCGGTTTCCTTGAGCTGTTCTGTCACTCCCTCGGTTGCCGCCATCTGGCTTGTCAGCTTCTCCATTCTCTCCTCTGCCTGCTTCTGAATGGTCAGCAGGTGTTCTTTCAATGTCCCTTTCAGAAGAAACGCTGAGTACACGCCCCTGTGGTTCTCCTTCAGATAATATAGAACCACCTCCATGCCTATGTGGTATATAAGAAAATTTACGGAATGCAAGCCGCTGTGGTTCTCAA
>ENA-UEOM01000650-UEOM01000650.1-human-gut-metagenome-genome-assembly--contig:-NODE-650-length-14653-cov-6.726880_pt1 | contig 14653 bp, 14 predicted proteins | sample MGYA00242993_ERZ507994 | MGnify/ENA primary metagenome ERZ507994 (study PRJEB26167, sample SAMN06115536) | human gut metagenome | host: Homo sapiens | place: China:Neimenggu | collected 2014-11-07... | reverse complement strand
CCGTTGCCGGGAATGTCGATGTACAGCTTCAGCTTGGCCTGCCGCATGAGCCTGCGGACGCCTGCGGCGTCGGTGACCTCAATGCGCTGCTGGGCCTGGCGGGCTTTGTCTGCGGCATTCTGGCGGGCGTTTTCTTCCTCAATAAGGGCTACACCCTCAAGCGCAGCTATGCGCTCACCAAGCCGGAGGGCGGCGTGTTCGTGATCCTGACCCTCGCGGTGTTTGCACTGCTGCTTCTGGCCCCCGCCTTCATCCACTTCTCCGAGGCCGGAGCCGGCCCCGGTGCGCTCCATGCGCCCATCCTTATCAGCCTCGCGGCCGGACTCATCGTCGGCGCGCTGGCCCAGCGGACGCGCCTTTGCATGGTCGGCGGCGTGCGCGATCTGGTGCTGTTCCGCGAGACGAAGCTCATCCTCGGCTTTGCGGCGATCCTGATCGGCGCGCTGGCCTGCAACCTGCTCCTGACCGGTGTGACGGAGACCAGATACTTCACGCTCGGCTTTGCCGAGCAGCCCGTTGCGCATACCGACGGCTTGTGGAACTTCCTTGGAATGCTGCTGGTCGGCTTCGGCTGTGTGCTGCTGGGCGGCTGCCCGCTGCGTCAGCTCGTTCTGGCCGGTGAGGGCAGCAGCGACAGCGCCGTGACGATCCTCGGCCTGCTTGCGGGCGCGGCCTTCTGCCACAACTTCGGCCTCGCTTCCTCCGGCAACGGCCCGACGGCCAACGGCAAGATCGCGGTCGTGATCGGCATTGCCGTCGCGCTCGTGGTCGCATGTGTCAATACCTTCCGAAAGGAGAATACGAAATGACAACTGTAGATGCAAAGGGCTATTCCTGCCCGGAACCCGTCATCATGCTCCGCAAGGCCATGATGGCAAAGGATAATGAATACACGGTGCTGGTGGACAACACGGCCTCGCGGGAAAACGTGACCCGATATGCCGAGCATCAGGGCTATACCGTCAGCGTCAGCGAGGCGGACGGCGTCTATACGCTGATCTGCCGGGAGTAAGCCATGTTTTACATTGCGACATTTTTCTCCCATTTCGGCGCGATCCGCTACAAAAAGCTCTGCGAACAGCAGGGAATCGCGGCGAAGGCCATGCCGGTCCCGCGCGACCTTTCCAGCTCCTGCGGGACCTGTGTGCGCTGTGAGGAGCGGTATGTCGAGCCGTCCGGCGTATGCGCCTCGGAGATCGATCAGATCGTCCGCGCGGAGCCGGACGGGTATGTGCGCGTATATCAGGCAAAGGAGCGGAATGATGGAAACTGAGGTCAGATTGACAAAGCTTGCCTCCTGCGCGGGCTGCGGTGCGAAGGCGGGAGCCGGAACGCTGGCGCAGCTGCTGGAGGGCTTCCGGACGCATAGCGACCCGCGGCTGCTGGTCGGCTACGACAAGAGCGACGACGCGAGCGTCTACCAGATCACGGAGAATACGGCCATCGTTCAGACGACCGATTTCTTTCCACCGATCGTGGACGACCCCTTCCTCTACGGCCAGATCGCCGCGGCCAACGCCCTGAGCGACGTCTATGCAATGGGCGGAGAGCCGAAGCTGGCGCTCAATATTCTGTGCGTTGCGGACAGCATGGACGACAAAACGGTGCGCGAAATTCTGCGCGGCGGCTACGACAAGGCCTACGAGGCGGGCGCGATCATCACCGGCGGCCATACCATTCACGGCGCGGAGCCGATCTACGGTCTGGCGGTCACGGGCTTCGTGCATCCGAAGAGGGTGCTGACCAATGCCTCGGCGCGTCCGGGTGACGTGCTGCTGCTGACAAAGCCGCTTGGGATCGGCATTCTGACGACGGCGGCGAAGGCGGGACTGGTCGAGCAGCCGGTGCTGGAGCGCATCTACCGCCAGATGGCGGCGCTCAACAAAGCGGCGCGGGACATCATGCTCCGCTATGAGATCCACAGCTGTACCGACGTGACGGGCTTCTCACTGATGGGCCACAGCTATGAGATGGCGCAGGGCAGCGGCATGAGCCTGCATATCGAGAGCCGGAAAGTGCCGTTCCATCCCGAGGCGCTGGAAATGGCCGCGATGGGCTTTATCCCGGCAGGCGCGTACCGCAACCGAGACTACGCGGGCGCGGGCGTCGCAAGGGCCGGAGAGATATCCCGTGCGCTGGAGGATATCTTCTACGACCCTCAGACGAGCGGCGGACTTCTGATCGCCGTTGCGGAAAAGGACGCGCAGGCGTGTCTGGACGCGCTGCGGCAGGAGATCCCGGCTGCGGCGCAGATCGGCTACGTCACGGAGCGTGCGCAGAACTGGATCATTCTGGAATGAGAGCCGTAAAAGGCCGGAGCTTCCTCGGAAGCTCCGGCCTTGATCTATAGGGAACCTCTGAATAAATCCCCGACCGCGGACGACGGATCTTTTCCGCCAATCCTGCGGTTTGAAAAACGAGAAATACATACAGTATTCCCACGTTTTTCAAACCTTGTCTTGACGAAAAATCTCTCGCCGTCCACAGCCGCTGATTTAATCAGAACTTCCCTAGCTTTGTGTTTCAAAAATTAAGCGAGAGACTGGCCGCACCTGTTGCAGAAGCGGTCGTGCTCGTCGGCCTCCGCACCGCAGTTCGGGCAGAAGCGGGGACGCAGAGGCAGCGCGTCCGGCGCTGCAGACGTTTCCGGGACGACGGTTTCTTCGACAGAGGCGGGGACCTCCGGAACGACCGGCTCTTCGGCAAAGACAGGCGTTTCCGGCGCGGCAGGCTCTTCAACGGAGACGGGCGCTTCCGGAACGGCCGGCTCCTCGACAGAAACGGGTGTTTCCGAAATCACAGGCTCTTCAACGGAGACGGGCGCTTCCGGGACGACGGCTTCTTCGACAGAGGCGGGGACTTCCGGAACGACCGGCTCCTCGACAGAAACGGGTGTTTCCGAAATCACAGGCTCTTCAACAGGAAGCGGGATATCCGGCACGGCGGGAGCTGCCGGTGCATACTGCGCATTCGGCTGGACGGGTGCAGAGTAGCCAAAGCTGTTTCCGGATACGGCAGACGGGGCCGGAACTGCGGGCGCGGGCTGCGGACAGACGGGAGCCGGGGCCATCTGCGGGAGCGGCTTACCGCATTTGTTGCAGAAGCGGTCGGACGCAGCGGCCTCCGCACCGCAGCTCGGGCAGCGGCGCACAGACGCGGCAGCCGGAGCGGCCTCCGGACGGACGATTTTGGTGCCGCAGACGCCGCAGAACTGAGAACCGTAAGGAATCTCTGCGCCGCACTGCGGGCATTTGACGATACCCTTGATCCTCTGGATCTGCTCGCGCCACTGCGCGATTTTTTCCAGAGATTTGTTTACAAGCGCGATCTGCGCGGCACATTCTGCATCCGGGTCATTTTTATGGTTTTCATAATATGTCTTGCCGATCTGTGTGTAGGACTGCGCGACCATTTTTTCTTCCGTATCGATAACGCTGGTCAGACGGGCGATCTCCGTAAGGTTTTTCGTCTGCTGCGCGACGCCCTTTCCGGCATCCGAGACCTTTTTTCCAAGCTGATCCAAAAAACTCATGATTCGGCTCCTTCCTTTTTGTAGCTGCTTCCATTATAGCGCAAAAACGGCAGATGAACAATAGAAATCCGCATTTTTCGATATTTTTGCGCCGCTGTCTGCATTTGACGAAACAGAATACACGCGTTGTCGGGAGAAAAGGCCTCTTTCGGGCGCACTCAGTGAGAAAGAACTTGACACAGCGCATTCGGTCTGCCATGATAATAAATCGATATTTGCCGTTTCTGTGAAGCGGAGAGAATGCGGAGGGCGCGTGATGGGAAAAATGACCGCAATTACAGATTTTTCCGCGCCGGAGCTGGACGTGTACGCGCGGCTGACGGAAAATCAGCTGCTCTGCCGCGAAGCGCCGGAAAACGGAATGTTTATCGCCGAGAGCCTGCTTGTGATCGAGCGCGCGCTCGCGGCGGGCTATGAGCCGGTGTCGTTTCTGGCGGAAACGGGGCTGGCGCATGGTGCCGCGGCGGAGCTGCTGGCCGGATGCGGGGACGTTCCGGTCTATACGGCGGAGCTGGAGGTGCTCCAGCAGCTGACGGGTTATGCGTTGACGCGCGGGCTGCTGTGCGCCATGCGCAGAAAGCCGCTCCCAACGGTCGAGGCGGTCTGCCGCAGTGCGCGGCGGATCGCGGTGCTTGAAAACGTGATGAATCCGACGAATGTCGGCGCGATCTTCCGTTCCGCAGCCGCGCTCGGGATGGATGCCGTCCTGCTCACGCAGGCTTCCAGCAACCCGCTTTACCGCCGCGCCATCCGCGTGAGCATGGGGACGGTGTTCCAGATCCCATGGACATTTTTCCCGGAGGGCGAGGCGTGGCCGGAAAACGGCATGGAAAAGCTCCGCACACTGGGCTTCCGGACGGCGGCGATGGCGCTGCGGGACAATTCGCTGCGCATTTCCGACCGGCGGCTTCTGACAGAGCCGAAGCTTGCCGTCGTGCTCGGGACGGAGGGCGACGGGCTTGCGCCCGAGACCATTGCGCGGTGCGACTATACCGTCCGCATCCCCATGGCGCACGGCGTGGATTCGCTGAACGTCGCTGCGGCCAGCGCCGTGGCGTTCTACCAGCTCGTGCCGCAGCCGGAGGACGGCGCCTGACGGGGCGGCTTGACAATCCGGAGAGCAGAACGTATAGTATAGTGTATATTCTGTAGAATTTTGACAAAAGAAGGGACAAACGGAATGCTGGAACGATTCCGGAAGCGGGCGGTGTATCTGCTGCGCAAGATGAATCCGCCGCAGATCATTGTGCTGATGTTTCTGGCGGTGATCCTTACCGGGGCGTCGATCCTGACGCTGCCGGCCTCCTCGGCGGCGGGAACGCCGACGGATTTTCTGACCTGCCTGTTCACGGCGACGTCCGCGACCTGCGTGACGGGCCTTTCCGTCGTGGAGACGGGCCTGCACTGGAGCATATTCGGCCAGTGGATGATCCTGCTGATGATCCAGATCGGCGGCCTCGGCTTCATGAGCATCGCATGTGTATTTTATATTGTGCTGCGCCGCCGGATCGGATTGAAAAAGCGAATGATCCTCGCGCAGGCGCTGAGTCTGGATTCCATGAACGGCGTGGTGCGGATGGTGCGGAACGTCGTGCTCGGCACGCTTGCGGTCGAGCTTTGCGGCGCGGCGCTGCTGACGGCGTGCTTCCTCCGGCGGTTCCCGTTCTGGAAGGCGTTGCGCTTCGGCATTTTCCATGCCGTCTCGGCCTATTGCAACGCGGGCTTTGACATTCTTGCGGATGTGGACGCCGGCGGCAGCCTGAGCTTCTATGCCGCCGACCCGGCGGTCAACCTTATTATCATTGCGCTTATCACCATCGGCGGACTCGGCTTTCTGGTCTGGGGCGAGCTGCGCAGGACGCGGCGGTTTTCCCGGCTCTCGGTCTATACGCGGCTGGTGCTGATCCTTTCGGCTGTTCTGACCTTCGGCGGGGCGGCGCTCCTTGCCGTGCTGGAATGGAACAACCCGTGGACGCTCGGCGGAATGCCGGTGTGGCAGAAGCTGCTGGCCTCGCTGTTCCAGTCCGTGACGACCCGTACGGCGGGCTTCTTCACCGTCTCGCAGGCAGGCCTGACAGAGGCCGGAAAGGCCGTTTCGGATATGCTGATGTTTGTCGGCGGCTCCAGCGGCTCGACGGCGGGCGGACTCAAGACCGTGACGCTGGGCGTTGTGGTGCTTGCGGCAGTCGGGACGGCACGCGGCCGCAGCCGGGCTTCCGTTTTCCGGCATACCATCCCGCAGGAGAAGGTCAGTCAGGCCATGACGCTGTTCATGCTGATGCTGACGCTGGCGTTTGTAGGCGCGGCGCTGATCTGCGCGTGCAGCGGATGCAGCCTTTCCACGGCTCTGTATGAAACGGTCTCCGCGCTGGCGACGGTCGGACTGACGGCGGGGCTGACGGCCACGCTTACGACGCTGCCGAAGCTGCTTCTCATCGTATTTATGTTTTTCGGGCGCGTCGGCATCATGACCATCAGCATCGGCTTCCTGACGGCAAGCCGCGCGGAGGATCGCTTTGAATATGCGCCGGCCAGAATGCTGATCGGATAACGGGAGGAAATCATGAAAAAAACCTATGTGGTCATTGGACTTGGAAGATTTGGCACGGCGATCGCGTCTCGCCTGTTCGCGCTCGGAAATGAGGTGCTCGCCATCGATACCGACGCGGGAAAGGTGCAGCATGCGGAGCCGTTCGTGACCTATGCGGTCATCGGAGACGCCAGAGACGAGGAGGTGCTCCGGTCGCTCGGCGTCAACAATTACGACTGCGCAGTTGTTGCGATCGGCAAGGATCTGGCGACGAGTGTGATCGTCACGCTCAACCTCAAGGAGCTGGGGATTCAAAGGGTGATCTGCAAGGCCACGGATGAAATTCAGAAGAAAGCGCTGGAAAAGGTCGGAGCCGACCGTGTGGTTGTGCCCGAGCGTGAAATGGGCTTCAAGCTGGCGCAGGCGCTCACGTCCTCGAGCGTTCTCGATTTCATTGAGCTTTCGCCCGACTACGGCATTGCCGACGTGCAGGTGCCGGACAAGTGGGTCGGGAAAACGCTGCGGGAGCTGAATCTGCGCGCGAAATACGGCACCAATATCATCGCCATCCGCGATGGCAGCGCCATCAACGTTTCGCCGGACGCCGACATTCCGCTGAAAAAGGAAAACGTGCTCGTCGCCGTCGGCAAAAACGAGCAGCTCTCGGGGCTTCAGAAATGAAGCGGGAGACGGTAACGAGCGCCCGCAATCCGCTGCTGGTGCATCTGAAAAAGCTGCTGGCCGCGCGGAGCTATCGGGAGGCGTGCGGAGAATTTGCCGCCGACGGGACGAAGCTTCTCGAGGAGGCGGCGAAATGGTACCCCGGATTGGAAACGGTCGTGGTGCAGACGGGCGTGGAGCTTTGCCCGCTTCCGGATCATGTGCGTGTGGTGGAGATCCCGGAGAGCCTGATGCGGAGCGTTTCTCAGATGGAAGCGCCGCAGGGCGCGATCTTCATCTGCCGCCTGCCGGAGGCGCGTCCGGCGGCGCTGCGTCCCGGAACGCTCCTGCTCGACGGCATTCAGGACCCCGGAAACCTCGGCACGATCCTGCGGACGGCGGACGCGCTGGAGGTGCCGGTTGTGCTGCTGGACGGCTGCGCGGACGCCTACAATCCCAAAACTGTCCGCGCGACCATGGGCGCGGTCTTTCGCACGCAGCCGGTGCGCATGACGCGCGCAGTGGCTGTGCAGAGCTGCCGCGCGGCGGGAATTCCGCTGCTGGCGACGGCCATGAGCGCAGACGCGGTCGATCTGCGGAAAAAGAACCTGTCAGGCTGCGCAGTCGTGATCGGCAGCGAGGGCCGCGGCGTGAGCGCGGAGCTTTTCGCGGCGGCGGACGGAAAGATCATCATTCCGATGAACCCGCGCTGCGAGTCGCTGAACGCGGCGGCCGCCGCGACCATCGTTTTATGGCAGATGAAATGCTGAAAGGCATTTGAAAAGACGCATTCCGCCGGACGGAGGATGCGAAGAGAAATCAATGCAACGGAAGGAGAAGCGGCGTATGCTCAAATACTGGCTCTGGCTGGCAAGCAGAAGAAATCTCTCCCCGCGCGAGCAGCTGGCGGTCCTGCGCCATTTCGGGACGCCGGAGGCGGCGTACTGCGCGGAAAAGAGCGCGCTTTCGGAGGTGGAGGGGCTGCGCAGCACGGCTTCGCTGGAGGACAAGAGCCTCATGGAGCCGGAGGAGATTTTGAACGAATGCTACCGCAAGCAGATCTCCATTCTGACATATCAGGATGCCGCCTATCCCGACCGCCTGCGGAGCATCGACGATCCGCCGATGGTGCTGTATTATCAGGGTACCGTCCCGGCCATCGACACGGAGCCGGTGATCGCCGTTGTCGGAACGAGAAAGGCATCGGCCTACGGCCTGGTGCAGGCAAAGCAGCTCGGCTATCAACTCGGGCGAATGGGCGCGGTCGTGGTCTCCGGCGGAGCCGACGGCATCGACACCATGGCGATGAAGGGCGCGCTGACAGCCGGAGCGCCGGTCATCGGCGTGCTGGGCTGCGGCGTGGATGTCGTCTATCCGGCCGCGAACCGCGGCCTATTTGAGGATGTGCGCGCCAGAGGCTGGCTCGTCAGCGAGTACCCGCCCGGAACGGCGGCGATTGGGACGCATTTCCCGGTGCGCAACCGCATCCTCAGCGCGCTGAGCCTCGGCGTTCTGGTGGTGGAGGCGCCCGAGAAGAGCGGCGCGCTCATCACGGCGCGGCGGGCGCTCGAACAGGGCCGGGACGTTTTTGCGCTCCCGGCCAACGTGGATAGCGCGACCTGCGCCGGAAACCTCCGGCTCCTGCGGGAGGGCGCAATCGTTGCGGCGGACGGCTGGGACGTTCTGAAGGAGTATGTCCATCTGTTCCCGTCGCTGGCAGGACGCCGCCCAAAGACGATCCCCATGACGCTCAGCCGCGCCGAGGAGCCGCGTGAAAGGACGGAGAGCCAGAGAATCGTGGCCTCGGAGCGTACTTTTCCGGAAAGAAACGACAGAAAAGACGTTGACAAGCCGGAAAACAGAGATTATATTGACGTACATAAGATTCTGGACAGCCTGTCCGCCGACGAACGCGCCATCGTGGAGCAGCTCACCAACGGACCGAAGCACATCGACGAGATCGTGGACGGCTGCCAGCTCCCGGCGGGGCGCGTGCTTGCGTCCATGACGCTGCTGGAGGTCAAGGGCTATATCAGGAGACTTCCTGCGAGACGCTTTTCTCTCGCAGAGAAATAAGCATGGAGGCAAAAATGCCGAAGGAAAAAACAAATCTGGTCATTGTCGAGTCGCCGTCGAAGGCAAAGACCATCGGAAAATATCTCGGCCCGGACTACGAGGTCAAGGCCAGCATGGGCCATCTGCGCGATCTGCCGAAGAGCACGCTGGGCGTGGACATCGAGCATGATTTCGAGCCGGAATACCGCCCGCTGGCAGGCAAGGAGTCCATCATCAAGGAGCTGCGCGACAGCGCGAAAAAATGTCAGAACGTCTATCTCGCAACTGACCCGGACCGCGAGGGAGAGGCGATCTCGTGGCACCTCAAGTATCTGCTGGACATTCCGGACGATAAGACGATGCGCGTGACCTTCAACGAGATCACAAAGGACGTGGTGCGCCGCTCCATCGCGCAGCCGCGCGCCATCGATCAGAACCTTGTGGACGCGCAGCAGGCGCGGCGTGTGCTCGACCGGATCGTCGGCTATCAGCTCAGTCCGCTGCTGTGGAAAAAGGTGCGCAAGGGGCTGTCTGCGGGCCGTGTGCAGTCCGTTGCGACGCGGCTCGTCGTGGACCGGGAAAATGAGATCCGCGCATTCGTGCCGCAGGAATACTGGTCGATCGACGCGCGCCTTGAGCGTGTCGGCAGACCGGGCAGCTTCACCGCGCACTACTACGGAGACCCGAAGAAGCGGGAGCTGCACAGCGCGGAAGAGGTGGAGCAGGTGCTCTCGGAGCTGAAGGGGCAGCCCTTCGGCGTCAAGAGCGTCAAAAAATCGGAGAAGAAGCGCAATCCCGCGCCGCCCTTCATCACCTCCACGCTCCAGCAGGAGGCCTCGCGCAAGCTCAACATGACGCCGCGCCGCACCATGATGATCGCGCAGCAGCTGTATGAGGGCGTTGAGATCACGGGCGAAGGCTCCGTGGGCCTGATCACCTACATGCGAACCGACTCGCTTCGTATTTCCGAAGAGGCGCTGGAGGCCGCCGGAAAGGCCATCACCGCGCGCTACGGCGCAGCATATTATTCCGGCCCCCGGCGCTACAAGCCGAAATCCGGCGCGCAGGACGCGCACGAGGCCATCCGGCCCAGCAACGTCGCGCTCTACCCGGAGAACGTGCAGAAGGATCTGACGAAGGATCAGTACCAGCTGTACAAGCTCATCTGGAGCCGCTTCATCGCCTCGCAGATGGAAAACGCCGTCTACGACGTGACGGCCATCGAGGCCGAATGCGGAAAGCATCTGTTCCGCGCGACGCATCAGAGCCAGAAATTTGCCGGCTTTACGGCAATTTATGAAGAGGGCAAGGACGACGAGCAGGAGGAGATCGAATCTCCGCTGCCGGATCTTGCGCAGGGAGAGCCGCTGACCCTCACCAAAACGGAGCAGCAGCAGCACTTTACCCAGCCGCCCGCGCGCTATACCGAAGCGACGCTGGTGCGTGCGATGGAGGAAAAGGGCGTCGGACGCCCGTCCACCTATGCGACCATCATTTCGACCATTGAGGCGCGTGAATACGTCGTGAAAAACGACAAGCGCCTGTCTCCGACGCCGCTGGGCGAGGTCGTCAACGGCCTGATGATGGAGCATTTCCAGAATGTCATCAACGTGGAATTCACCGCCGGGATGGAAAAGCAGCTCGACGAGGTCGAGGAGGGCCAGCTCCGCTGGAAGAAGGTCCTCGAGGACTTCTACGCGGGCTTCCATCAGGAGATGCTTGACGCCGAGGAGGCGCTCAAGGATACGCGCCTCAAGGTGCCGGACGAGGTCACGGACGAGATCTGCGAGCTTTGCGGACGCAATATGGTCGTCAAGACCGGACGCTTCGGAAAATTCCTGGCCTGTCCGGGCTACCCGGAGTGCAAAAACACAAAACCCATCGTCGAGCGGATGCCGGGCCGCTGCCCGAAGTGTGGCAGTACCATCCTCAAGCGCAAGTCCAAGCGCGGCTACGCCTACTATGCCTGTGAGCGCGGCGCTGAATGCGGCTTCATGACGTGGGACGTGCCGACCGATCAGGACTGCCCGACCTGTGGCCAGACGATGTTCAAGCGCTCTGGCAAGGGCGCGATGAAGCCATTCTGCGCCAACCCCGAGTGCCCGAACTTCCTCCCTGAGGACAAGCGCGGCTATCGGAAGAAGCCCGCCGAGGCGGCTGCGGAGGCAGACCGTGCGGCAGAGGCTGCGGAGGCCGCGCAGGCGGCAGGAGAGAACGCGCCGGAGGCGGAGCCCAAGTCCACCGCAAAGACGGCAAAGAAGCCCGCGGCGAAAAAGACTCCCGCAAAAAAGACGGCCGCCGGAACAAAGAAAACGGCTGCGAAAAAGCCTGCCGCGAAATCGGCGGCAAAAAAACCGGCTGCCAGAAAGACGGCGGCCAAGACGGCAAAGAAGAGCGAACCGGAAGAAGAGCTTCCGTTCTGACACAGACAGAGAGACCGGCTCCCGCCCATAGACGCGGCGGGCGCGGAGGTCTCACAGAAAGGAGCACACATGCAGGAAGTCAAGGTGATCGGCGCGGGTCTGGCCGGATGCGAGGCGGCGTGGCAGCTTGCGGAGCGCGGCGTCCATGTGACGCTCATGGAGATGAAGCCGCAGAAAATGACGCCCGCGCACCACAGCGCGGATTTTGCCGAGCTGGTGTGCTCGAATTCCCTGCGCGGCGACCGGCTGGAGAATGCGGTCGGCCTGCTGAAGGAGGAGCTGCGGCGGCTGGGAAGCCTGATCCTGCAATGCGCGGAGGCAAACCGCGTCGAGGCGGGCGGCGCGCTGGCAGTCGACCGCTACGGCTTTTCGGGCATGGTCACGGAGAAGATCCGGAGCCACCCGAATATCACCGTCGCAGAGGGCGAGGTCACAGAGATCCCGGAGCCGCCGGTCATCATTGCGACCGGCCCGCTGACCAGCGACGCCATGAGCGAGGCCATTCACCGCTACTTCGGCGGCGCGGACTATCTGAGCTTTTTCGACGCGGCGGCACCGCTGGTGAGCTTCGATTCCATTGACATGTCGCGGGCGTGGTTCGCATCGCGCTATGATCGCGGTGAGGCGGATTATGTCAACTGCTCGATGGAGCGCGATGAATACGCCGCCTTTGTCGAGGCGCTGACGACCGCCGAGGAGGCGGAGGTACACGGCTTCGAGGACTCGAAGGTCTTTGAGGGCTGTATGCCCGTGGAGGTCATGGCGCGGCGCGGCCTTGACACGCTCCGCTATGGGCCGCTCAAGCCCGTCGGCCTCAAGGACCCGAAAACGGGCCGGGAGCCGTATGCCGTCGTGCAGCTGCGCAAGGACAACGCCGAAGGCTCCGTCTACAATCTGGTGGGCTTCCAGACGCACCTGAAATTCCCGGAACAGAAGCGCGTCTTTTCGATGATCCCCGCGCTGCACGATGCGGAATTCGTGCGCTACGGCGTGATGCACCGCAATACCTTCCTGTGCAGCCCGAAGCTGCTTGACCGGTATTATGCCGACCGCAGAGAGCCGCTCGTTGCCTTTGCCGGTCAGATGACCGGCGTGGAGGGCTATGTGGAATCGACTGCGTCCGGCTATCTTGCCGGTGTGAGCATGGCGGCGAGGGTTTTGGGCGGGCCGCTCCCGGATTTCCCGCGCGAAACGGCCATCGGCGCGCTGGCGGCGTATATTTCCGACGAGAGCGTCTTGAATTTCCAGCCGATGAACGTCAATTTCGGCATCATGCCGGCCCTTGGCTACCGCGTCAAGGGCAAGGCCAATAAAAATCTCGCCATTGCGAACCGGTCGCTTGCCGTGATCGACGCGATGACCGGAAAAACGAAGGAGGAGAGCCATGAGAATTCTCGTTGACGCCATGGGCGGCGACCTTGCGCCGAAGGCTGCGGCGCTCGGAGCGATCCGCGCAGCGCAGGAGCTTGGCACGGAGGTCGTGCTGGTCGGACGCGGAGAGGCCATCCTCCAGTGCCTGAAGGAAAACGGCGTCGAGACGCTCCCGAAGGGCGTTGAGATCGCAAACGCCGAGGACGTGGTGGATATGCACGACGATCCGGCGGCGGTCGTCCGCAAGCGGAAGGACTCTTCGATGGTCGTCGGCCTGCGGATGCTCGCCGAGGGCGGCGGCGACGCCTTTATCTCGGCCGGCTCGACGGGCGCACTGCTGACGGCGGCGACGCTGGTCGTCAAGCGCATCAAGGGCATCCGCCGCGCGGCGATGGGCCCGGTCATTCCGACGAAAGCGGGCGGCGGAGCCGTTTTGATCGACTGCGGCGCGAACGCGGAGTGTACGCCGGAATTCCTGCTGCAATTTGCATTCATGGGCTCGTATTACGCGCAGAAAACGCTGAAGCTCGGGCGTCCGCGCGTGGGCCTTCTGAACATCGGAACGGAGGACAGCAAGGGTGGCGCACTCCAGAAGGAGGCGTATGCGCTGCTGAAAAAGGCGGGCGACGCGGGCTATCTGAATTTCATCGGCAATGTGGAGGCGCGCGACGTGCCGCTGGGCGGCGCGGACGTGGTCGTGGCCGACGGCTTTGCGGGAAACGTCCTGCTCAAGGGCATCGAGGGCACGGCGCTGTTCATGTCGTCGATGGTGAAGGATATGTTCAAAAAGAACCTTTTGACGAAGCTTGCCGCGCTGCTCTGTATGAGCGGCGTCAAGTCGATGAAGGCGAAGCTCGATTACCGGGAGACAGGCGGCACGCTGCTGCTCGGTATTTCAAAGCCGGTCGTCAAGGCGCATGGCTCGTCGGATGAGCGCGCGATCTTCAGCGCCATCCGGCAGGCGGTGCAGGCCGTGGAGGCGGGCTTCACGGAGGACATCCGGCAGAATGTGGACAAAATGATCGTGCCGAAGGAGCTGGAACATGCTGAGTGAACTGGAAAAAGGGCTGGGATATGTATTCCGGGACAAGGCGCTTCTGACGAACGCCCTGACCCACAGCTCTTATGCAAATGAAAACCGCGACCGCGGGATCCACGACAACGAGCGCCTGGAATTTCTGGGCGACTCGATCCTCGGCTTCGTCGTCGCGGACTATCTCTACCGCAATTTCCCGGGAAAACCGGAGGGCGAGCTGACGCGCATCCGCGCGGATCTTGTCTGCGAGACGAATCTTGCCAGACAGGCGGATACCATCCGGCTGGGCGAATTTCTCCTGCTCGGCCATGGCGAGGAAAACGGCGGCGGCAGAAAGCGCGCCAGCATCGTTTCCGACGCGATGGAGTCCGTCATTGCCGCCTCGTATATGGACGGCGGCTTTGAGGCTGCGAAGGGCATCATTGACCGGCTCATCCTCTGCGATGTGCCGACCGGACGGCCCCACAATTTCGATTACAAAACGGCCTTGCAGGAGCTGGTGCAGCGGAAGAAGGATCAGCTGCTGCACTATGAGCTGACCGGCGAGTCCGGCCCCGACCACGACAAGCATTTTGACGTGGAGGTGCTGCTCAACGGAAAGCCGGTCGGCAAGGGTACCGGCAGCAGCAAAAAGCGTGCCGAGCAGTCGGCCGCTGAGAACGCGATCGAACGTCTTTTCCCCGGAGAGCTGGACTGAACAGGACAGAAATGCCGCCCGAAAGGGCGGCATTTTGCGTCTCGCGCGTGATACGGGCATTTTGCGCCGGAAAAGCGACTTTCTCTTGCAATCTGTCCGCAAAATTGGTACAATATCAGGAAGATTCAACATGGAGAAGTATGCGTATGTACCTTAAGTCACTGGAAATTCAGGGCTTCAAGTCCTTTCCAGATAAAACGGTGCTGCAATTCGGGAGCGATATCACAGCGATCGTCGGCCCGAACGGCAGCGGAAAATCCAATATTTCCGACGCCATCAGCAGATGATGGACGGGCTGGCTGCGATGCTCGGCGGCCGGGTGTCCGAGCAGATCAATTTCGGCGAGGTT
>ENA-UEOM01000638-UEOM01000638.1-human-gut-metagenome-genome-assembly--contig:-NODE-638-length-14770-cov-4.615463_pt1 | contig 14770 bp, 15 predicted proteins | sample MGYA00242993_ERZ507994 | MGnify/ENA primary metagenome ERZ507994 (study PRJEB26167, sample SAMN06115536) | human gut metagenome | host: Homo sapiens | place: China:Neimenggu | collected 2014-11-07... | reverse complement strand
CTCAGGAAGACAAGCGGAAAAATGCATTTTTATTTCAACTGCTCATCTTTTAATCATTGCGCCGGTTTTTGCTGCTTTTTTATCGCTTGCGGCAGGTCTGCCAGGCTATTTAACACCCAATCTGCCGCGTTTTCTGCTTCAGGTGTAATAGGTTTACCCGTACGCACCAGCACTTTTGTTCCCACGTTCGCCGCAACCGCTGCCTGCATATCTTCTAATTTATCGCCCACCATATAAGAAGCGGCCATATCAATATGCAAATAATCGCGTGCTGACAAAAGCATCCCCGGATGTGGTTTGCGGCAATCGCAGACCTGGCGAAACTCTTCAACACTACCCTGCGGATGATGCGGGCAATAATAGATACCATCTCGGTCCGCCAGCGACCAGTCCATCCACTCGGTCAGCGTTTCAAACTGTGCTTCGGTAAATTTACCGCGAGCAATGCCAGACTGGTTGGTTACTACCACCAGCGCAAAGCCCATTTTTTTTAGCTCGCGCATAGCGTCAATAACACCGTCGATAAATTCAAAGTTGTCGATCTCATGGACATAGCCGTGATCGACATTAATGGTGCCATCACGGTCAAGAAAAATTGCGGGTACGCTCTTCGCCACCTTTTATAGCTCCTTAATAAGGCATGTGACGCTAGTATCGCATGTTTCGACCTGCAAGAAAGTGCTCTTCGCATAAACCTGATTGATTTAGACGTCTGGATGCCTTAACATCCATTTCATTGACGGCGTTGCCCGTTTCAGGCATTCGAGATGCCACGACTAACTTAATGACGATAATAAATAATCAATGATAAAACTTTCGAATATCACCAAAGTGTTCCACCAGGGCACCCGCACCATCCAGGCGTTGAACAACGTCAGCCTGCATGTGCCAGCTGGACAAATTTATGGCGTTATCGGTGCCTCAGGCGCGGGTAAGAGTACGCTTATACGTTGTGTAAACCTGCTGGAGCGCCCAACCGAGGGTAGCGTGCTGGTCGATGGCCAGGAACTGACCACGCTGTCAGAATCCGAGTTGACCAAAGCTCGCCGCCAGATTGGTATGATTTTCCAGCATTTTAACCTGCTCTCTTCGCGTACTGTTTTTGGCAACGTGGCTCTGCCGCTGGAGCTGGACAACACACCGAAAGACGAGATCAAACGTCGCGTGACGGAATTGCTGTCATTGGTTGGTCTTGGTGATAAGCATGATAGCTATCCGTCGAACCTTTCCGGTGGGCAGAAACAGCGCGTGGCAATTGCCCGTGCGTTAGCCAGCAATCCCAAAGTATTGCTGTGTGATGAAGCCACCAGCGCGCTGGACCCGGCAACGACACGTTCTATTCTCGAACTGCTGAAAGACATCAACCGCCGTCTGGGTTTGACGATTCTGTTGATCACTCACGAAATGGACGTTGTGAAGCGCATTTGTGATTGCGTGGCGGTCATCAGCAATGGCGAACTGATCGAGCAGGACACGGTAAGTGAAGTGTTCTCGCATCCGAAAACGCCGCTGGCGCAGAAATTTATTCAGTCGACCCTGCATCTGGATATCCCGGAAGATTACCAGGAACGTCTGCAAGCGGAGCCATTTACTGACTGCGTGCCGATGCTGCGTCTGGAGTTTACCGGCCAATCGGTCGATGCCCCACTGCTTTCTGAAACCGCGCGTCGTTTCAACGTCAACAACAACATTATTAGCGCGCAGATGGATTACGCCGGTGGCGTTAAGTTCGGCATCATGCTGACTGAAATGCACGGCACACAACAAGATACGCAAGCCGCCATTGCCTGGCTGCAGGAACACCATGTAAAAGTAGAGGTACTGGGTTATGTCTGAGCCGATGATGTGGCTGCTGGTTCGTGGCGTATGGGAAACGCTGGCAATGACCTTCGTATCCGGTTTTTTTGGCTTTGTGATTGGTCTGCCGGTTGGCGTTCTGCTTTATGTCACGCGTCCGGGGCAAATTATTGCTAACGCGAAGCTGTATCGTACCGTTTCTGCGATTGTGAACATTTTCCGTTCCATCCCGTTCATTATCTTGCTGGTATGGATGATTCCGTTTACCCGCGTTATTGTCGGTACATCGATTGGTTTGCAGGCAGCGATTGTTCCGTTAACCGTTGGTGCAGCACCGTTTATTGCCCGTATGGTCGAGAACGCTCTGCTGGAGATCCCAACCGGGTTAATTGAAGCTTCCCGCGCAATGGGTGCCACGCCGATGCAGATCGTCCGTAAGGTGCTGTTACCGGAAGCGCTGCCGGGTCTGGTGAATGCGGCAACTATCACCCTGATTACCCTGGTCGGTTATTCCGCGATGGGTGGTGCAGTCGGTGCCGGTGGTTTAGGTCAGATTGGCTATCAGTATGGCTACATCGGCTATAACGCGACGGTGATGAATACGGTACTGGTATTGCTGGTCATTCTGGTTTATTTAATTCAGTTCGCAGGCGACCGCATCGTCCGGGCTGTCACTCGCAAGTAACGTTCAACACAACATAAATAATTGAAGAAGGAATAAGGTATGGCGTTCAAATTCAAAACCTTTGCGGCAGTGGGAGCCCTGATCGGATCACTGGCACTGGTAGGCTGCGGTCAGGATGAAAAAGATCCAAACCACATTAAAGTCGGCGTGATTGTTGGTGCCGAACAGCAGGTTGCAGAAGTCGCGCAGAAAGTTGCGAAAGACAAATATGGCCTGGACGTTGAGCTGGTAACCTTCAACGACTATGTTCTGCCAAACGAAGCATTGAGCAAAGGCGATATCGACGCCAACGCCTTCCAGCATAAACCGTACCTTGATCAGCAACTGAAAGATCGTGGCTACAAACTGGTCGCAGTAGGCAACACTTTTGTTTATCCGATTGCTGGTTACTCCAAGAAAATCAAATCACTGGATGAACTGCAGGATGGTTCGCAGGTTGCCGTGCCAAACGATCCAACTAACCTTGGTCGTTCACTGCTGCTGCTGCAAAAAGTGGGCTTGATCAAACTGAAAGATGGCGTTGGCCGGCTGCCGACCGTTCTTGATGTTGTTGAGAACCCAAAAAATCTGAAAATTGTTGAGCTGGAAGCACCGCAGCTGCCTCGCTCTCTGGACGACGCGCAAATCGCTCTGGCAGTTATCAATACCACCTATGCCAGCCAGATTGGCCTGACTCCGGCGAAAGACGGTATCTTTGTCGAAGATAAAGACTCCCCGTACGTAAACCTGATCGTGACGCGTGAAGATAACAAAGACGCCGAGAACGTGAAGAAATTCGTCCAGGCTTATCAGTCTGACGAAGTTTACGAAGCAGCAAACAAAGTGTTTAACGGCGGCGCTGTTAAAGGCTGGTAATTTTTAGGCTGTTTCCACAATTTGTAATATCATTCAGGACGGGCGCTTGCCCGTCTTGTCATTTTTACAAGCTCCTGATTCAATATTGACGTTTTGATCATACATTGAGGAAATACTATGCGTGCTTTACCGATCTGTTTAGTAGCACTCATGCTAAGCGGCTGTTCCATGTTAAGCAGATCCCCTGTCGAACCCGTTCAAAGCACTGCACCCCAGCCGAAAGCGGAGCCTGCAAAGCCGAAAGCGCCGCGCGCCACGCCGGTCCGAATTTATACCAATGCAGAAGAATTAGTCGGCAAACCGTTCCGCGATCTCGGTGAAGTCAGTGGCGACTCTTGCCAGGCCTCTAATCAGGACTCTCCGCCGAGCATTCCAACCGCACGTAAGCGGATGCAAATCAACGCCTCTAAAATGAAAGCCAATGCTGTATTACTGCATAGCTGCGAAGTCACCAGCGGTACGCCAGGCTGCTATCGTCAGGCTGTATGTATCGGTTCTGCGCTTAACATTACGGCGAAATGAGCAGTTTCCAGTTCGAGCAAATAGGCGTTATTCGCTCGCCCTATAAAGAAAAATTCGCCGTTCCGCGCCAGCCAGGTCTGGTAAAAAGCGCCAACGGCGAACTGCATCTCATTGCTCCCTACAACCAGGCCGACGCCGTTCGCGGCCTGGAAGCGTTCAGCCATTTATGGATCCTTTTCGTCTTTCATCAAACGATGGAAGGCGGCTGGCGTCCGACTGTGCGTCCACCGCGCCTCGGCGGTAACGCCAGAATGGGGGTTTTCGCTACGCGCTCCACTTTTCGCCCTAACCCAATTGGTATGTCGCTGGTAGAGCTGAAAGAGGTTGTTTGCCATAAAGACAGCGTGATTCTAAAGCTCGGCAGTCTGGATCTGGTCGATGGTACGCCGGTAGTGGATATCAAACCGTATCTCCCCTTTGCCGAATCGCTTCCCGATGCCAGTGCCAGCTATGCGCAAAGTGCGCCAGCTGCAGAGATGGCGGTGAGTTTTACCGCAGAGGTCGAAAAGCAGCTTTTGACGCTGGAGAAGCGTTATCCGCAGTTAACGCTGTTTATCCGCGAAGTACTGGCGCAGGACCCGCGCCCGGCCTATCGTAAAGGTGAGGAAACGGGCAAAACCTATGCCGTCTGGCTGCATGATTTTAACGTTCGCTGGCGCGTCACCGACGCAGGTTTTGAAGTCTTTGCGCTGGAACCGCGTTAAATTCACGCCCTTCTCTTTTGACATTTCTTTTGCACTGGTAAACTAAATCACTTTTTTTGTCCCAGGCTCGCCTTGAGCCTGTTCTACCTTCCAACTGGAACCGTAACAACATGCGTACTAGCCAATACCTGCTCTCCACTCTCAAGGAGACACCTGCCGACGCCGAGGTGATCAGCCATCAGCTGATGCTGCGCGCCGGGATGATCCGCAAGCTGGCCTCCGGGTTATATACCTGGCTGCCGACCGGCGTGCGCGTTCTGAAAAAAGTCGAAAACATCGTGCGTGAAGAGATGAACAACGCCGGTGCAATCGAGGTGTCGATGCCGGTGGTTCAGCCAGCCGATTTGTGGCAAGAGAGTGGTCGTTGGGAACAGTACGGTCCGGAACTGCTGCGTTTTGTTGACCGTGGCGAGCGTCCGTTCGTACTCGGCCCAACTCATGAAGAAGTTATCACTGACCTGATTCGTAACGAGCTTAGCTCTTACAAACAGCTGCCGCTGAACTTCTATCAGATCCAGACCAAGTTCCGCGACGAAGTGCGTCCGCGTTTCGGCGTCATGCGTTCCCGCGAATTCCTGATGAAAGATGCTTACTCTTTCCATACTTCTCAGGAATCCCTGCAGGAAACCTACGATGCAATGTATGCGGCCTACAGCAAAATCTTCAGCCGCATGGGGCTGGATTTCCGCGCCGTACAAGCCGACACCGGTTCTATAGGCGGCAGCGCCTCTCACGAATTCCAGGTGCTGGCGCAGAGCGGTGAAGACGATGTGGTCTTCTCCGACACCTCTGACTATGCAGCGAACATTGAACTGGCAGAAGCTATCGCGCCGAAAGAACCGCGCGCTGCTGCTACCCAGGAAATGACGCTGGTTGATACGCCGAACGCGAAAACCATCGCGGAACTGGTTGAACAGTTCAATCTGCCGATTGAGAAAACGGTTAAGACTCTGCTGGTTAAAGCGGTTGAAGGCAGCAGCTTCCCGCTGGTTGCGCTGCTGGTGCGCGGTGATCACGAGCTGAACGAAGTTAAAGCAGAAAAACTGCCGCAGGTTGCAAGCCCGCTGACTTTCGCGACTGAAGAAGAAATTCGTGCCGTGGTTAAAGCCGGTCCGGGTTCACTGGGTCCGGTAAACATGCCGATTCCGGTGGTGATTGACCGTACCGTTGCGGCGATGAGTGATTTCGCTGCTGGTGCTAACATCGATGGTAAACACTACTTCGGCATCAACTGGGATCGCGATGTCGCTACCCCGGAAGTTGCAGATATCCGTAACGTGGTGGCTGGCGATCCAAGCCCGGATGGCCAGGGTACGCTGCTGATCAAACGTGGTATCGAAGTTGGTCACATCTTCCAGCTGGGTACCAAGTACTCCGAAGCACTGAAAGCCTCCGTACAGGGTGAAGATGGCCGTAACCAAATCCTGACGATGGGTTGCTACGGTATCGGGGTAACGCGTGTGGTAGCTGCGGCGATTGAGCAGAACTACGACGAACGAGGCATCGTATGGCCTGACGCTATCGCGCCGTTCCAGGTGGCGATTCTGCCGATGAACATGCACAAATCCTTCCGCGTACAAGAGCTTGCTGAGAAACTGTACAGCGAACTGCGTGCACAAGGTATCGAAGTGCTGCTGGATGACCGCAAAGAGCGTCCGGGCGTGATGTTTGCTGATATGGAACTGATCGGTATTCCGCACACTATTGTGCTGGGCGACCGTAACCTCGACAACGACGATATCGAATATAAATATCGTCGCAACGGCGAGAAACAGTTAATTAAGACTGGTGACATCGTCGAATATCTGGTGAAACAGATTAAAGGCTGATGCCAGAAAGGGTCCTGAATTTCAGGGCCCTTTTTTTACATGGATTGTATAAAATGGATAAACCAAAGGCGTACTGCCGCCTGTTTCTCCCCAGCTTTCTTTTACTTTCGGCTTGTACCGTTGATATCAGCCAGCCAGACCCATCAGCCACAGCAGTAGATGCCGAGGCAAAAACATGGGCTGTCAAATTCCAGCATCAAAGCTCTTTCACCGAACAATCAATAAAAGAAATAACGGCACCTGATCTCAAACCCGGCGATTTGCTGTTCTCCTCAAGCCTTGGGGTAACCTCATTTGGAATCCGCGTCTTCAGCACTTCCTCTGTGAGTCACGTTGCAATCTTTCTGGGTGATAATAACGTTGCAGAAGCGACAGGCGCTGGCGTCCAGATTGTTTCCCTTAAAAAAGCGATGAAGCATAGTGATAAGCTTTTCGTCTTACGAGTCCCGGATCTTACCCCGCAACAAGCCACAGATATCACCGCGTTTGCCAATAAAATCAAAGATAGCGGTTATAACTATCGCGGCATTGTCGAATTTATTCCCTTTATGGTGACTCGCCAGATGTGCTCACTGAATCCGTTCTCCGAGGATTTTCGCCAACAGTGCGTCAGCGGCCTGGCGAAAGCGCAGTTAAGCAGTGTGGGCGAAGGAGACAAAAAGTCGTGGTTTTGTTTGGAATTTGTCACGGATGCCTTTGCCAAAGCCGGGCATCCACTTACACTGGCGCAATCGGGCTGGATTAGCCCTGCCGATCTGATGCATATGCGTATTGGTGATGTCTCTGCGTTTAAGCCAGAAACGCAGTTACAGTATGTTGGGCACCTGAAGCCTGGGATTTATATCAAGGCGGGTCGCTTTGTTGGTTTGACCCGGTGATAAAGTAAATGCCTTATCCGCCTTAAGGTATGAGGGGGGTTGTAGGCATGATAAGACGCGCCAGCATCGCATCAGGCGTTGAGCACCATTGCCGGATGCGGCGTAAACGCCTTATCCGGCCTACAAAAAACGTGCAAATTCAAAATGTTGAAATATATCCTTCTGGCCTGTTTTGCGTTTGTTTCTGTCTCAAGACGGGTTACTGCCCCAAACTACTGCAATCCTGGTTGGGGTAAAATTTCCCTGCCGTATCGGGTGCCAATACTTTAGTCGGCGCACCGGTATCCGGATTACCCTCAAGCGTAAAGTGACCTTCTACTGACAGTAACACCGGTTTTTCACTGTGACCGCGCGCAGCCAGGTAGCTACGCTCCAGCTCTGCGTTATTCGCTACCATGAAACGTTTTCCGGTCGCGCAATCAGTGAAGGTCGCCGCATCAGCCATATAAAAATACATGCCCCGCAGGGTCATCGGCGTCATAGGTAAACTGGATTGTGCCGCTTCCAGCGTATAGTTGAACTGCGATTCAATCGGATTGCCTTCACGATCGAGCATCTCCAGCGCATCGCCTTTCGCCCGATAATATGACTTTTCACCTTTGCTGTCGGTTAATACCAGCTTGTCAGCGGTTCGCGCCCATGTACCGTAGGAAGCGAAGGAGGAAGGTTCTTCACGAGCACCGAGATAACGCTCATTCATCACCCATGTTCCGTCTTTTTCGAGGAACAGAGAGGTTTCGATTCCTTCGCAATCGGCACACGGCAGCACGCCGCGCCAACTTTGCGGCATCGGTTTCAGTTCGGCAGCCTGCGCCGGAGAAAGCGTATCGACTTCGGCCCGATTATTACATCCCATCAGAGTAAAGAGGCTGATTACAGCCATCGCTGTCACTATCGCTTTTTTCACCATCCATTCCTTCTTTTTATTCCCGACCGCTGCGCACTTTGCCGCGCATCGCCTTCACGCTTGATTTTTGTGCTTTCGATGCCAGCCTGCGCTCTTTCGATGCACGGGTGGGCCGCGTGGGTCGTCGGGCTTTTTGTTCTGTTGTTAAATCTTTAATCACTGCCACCAGCCGGGCCAGCGCCGCTTCGCGGTTGAGCTCCTGATTGCGGTATTCCTGTGCCTTAATGACAATCACGCCATCACTGCTGATCAAATGATGGCTGGCGGCGAGCAGACGCTCTTTGTAATACTCTGGCAGGCTGGACGCCCGAATGTCAAAACGCAGATGAATAGCCGTTGAGGTCTTATTAACATGCTGCCCGCCCGCGCCCTGCGCACGAATGGCGGTGATCTCAAGCTCACCATCGGGAATAGCAACATGTCGGGAAATCACAATCATGAAGGTTGTTGCCAGGCGGTTAAGTTCACTTCCAGATTATTCTTATCATCCGATAACCAGATCACGCCATCCTGAATCGTTGCCTGCAGCGTCATGGTACGATCGGCAAAGGCGCTTACTTTCGCCAGTTGTTCATCGTCCAGATACCAGACGGAAAGATTGGCAAACTGCACACATTTGCTCTGATTTTGCTGCCACCAGATTTGCGCCGCCCGACTATTATAGGTAAACAGCGCCACTTCTGCGGCCTGGGTGCAGGCTTTCTTAATCCGCCGCTCATCCGGCAGCCCCAGCTCAATCCACAAATCAATGCCCAGGTGATCGTTACGCAGCCACGCTTCCGGCTCATCATCGGCACACAAACCACGGGTAAATTGCAGACGTTCATCAGCATATTTCAGCCACGCCAGCAAGCGCAGCATCATACGCTCCTGGGTTTCTGAAGGATGGCGCGCCAGCGTCAGAGAGGCATCGAGAAACTGGTTGCGGTCGAGATCGGCCACATTAACCGTCGCTTTATAAATTGTCGCTTTAAGCGCCATAAGAAAACTCCTTTCGAATCAGGAGGCCATTGTAACGGAATACGTGCAGTTGCGGCGCTGATATTGCAGAAATGAGTGTGGTATAGTCACCTTGCGAAACAGAGTTTATCTTCGTAGGCTTAGACTTGCATCCACGGTTAAGTCAGAGTGCTGACAGGAGGGCATGTGGAAAAATATTGTGAGTTAATACGCAAGCGGTACGCGGAAATCGCCAGCGGAGACTTAGGATACGTTCCGGACGCGCTGGGCTGCGTTTTGAAAGTGCTGAATGAAATGGCTGCCGACGACGCCCTTTCTGAGGCTGTCAGGGAAAAAGCAGCATACGCTGCGGCAAACTTACTGGTGAGCGATTATGTCAATGAATGATACGTATCAACCAATCAATTGTGATGATTACGATAATCTTGAGCTCGCCTGCCAGCATCATTTAATGCTGACACTTGAGCTGAAAGATGGCGAAAAATTGCAGGCAAAAGCCAGTGATTTAGTCTCCCGCAAAAATGTGGAATACCTGGTCGTCGAGGCCGCTGGCGAAACCCGCGAGCTGCGTCTGGATAAAATTACCAGCTTTAGCCACCCGGAAATCGGTACGGTGGTGGTAAGCGAATCCTGATTGACTTTCGCCGGATGCGACGTTTGATGCGTCTTATCCGGCTTTCACTTAACTAAGCGTTTTCTGCCAGACAAAACTTACGCCATTCTCACCTTCAGCCACACCTTCTTGCGTCACAAATACCCCTGCCGCCGCAATCAGCGTTTCGCCATAAAACAGCAGTGGCGTGGTGTCACGTAGCCACGGCGGCACGCCCAGCTCTTGCCAGATTTTCTTTAGCTTACGTCCGCCGTTACGCCCGACAATATGCAGCAATCCTGGCGCTTTGAAACGCACGCTGACCGCTTCGTCTGCACGCGGAGGGCGAATATCGCCTCCCGCATTAAGCTGTACACTTCCCAGCCCCGCCGGTAATTCCAGCGGTTGAAGCCACGTCTGCCACGGCACAATGTTTTCGCTTTGCCCGGTGACGGATTTAATCCACCACAGTTGCGACTGATAGCGTCGGATTTCAAACGCGCCCAAACGTAAACAGGGTGAGGCATCTTCCCGCGCCAGCGCCACTTCCTGCCAGATCCTCACCAACGCGTCGCGGGAAGGCATCGGTGCATTCTGCCCTGCCAGCCAGCGGCGGATAATCGCCGCGCGGCGGGCATCACTCATCGCCAGCATTGGCACAATCTGCAGCGTCCCCTGCGGCGATTGACAGTGTGCTAAATCATCTGCCAGCAGTTCATCCAGCAGGCTCTCTTGTTCAGCACAAAGTGCGGCGCTGCGGGCCGTTGCTTCGGCAAAATGCGGCCAACGCTGCTGCAATAACGGCACTACGCGCAGGCGCAGAAAGTTACGATCGTATGAGTCGTCCTGATTACTTTCGTCTTCAATCCAGCGTAAATCATACTGACGCGCCCACTGCACCAGTTCCCCCCGCGTGCGGGCGAGCAACGGGCGAATAAGCCGCGTTCCGGCAAACTCCGAGACTTCCGCCATAGCCGAAAGCCCGGCAGGGCCACTGCCGCGTTTTAGCGCCAGCAGAAAGGTTTCACATTGATCGTCGAGATGTTGCGCGGTGACCAGCACTTCACCGGGCAACAAGGTGCGGGCAAATGCCTGATAACGTGCCTGCCGCGCCTGGGCCTCAATGCCCAGTCCTTCTTGCGCAAGTTGTACGCGTTCGACCACCAGCGGCACCTGCCACTGTTGGCAGACGTTTTCGCAATGCGTAACCCAGGCATCGGCATTGGCACTTAAACCGTGATGCACATGAATAGCGCGCAGAGCGACACCCGGATTTTCCGTCCGCCACTGCACCAACTGATGCAGCAGAACGGTGGAGTCAAGCCCGCCGCTAAAGGCCACCAGAATCTGGCGTGAGGTGAGAAGTTGTCTATTGAGCGTGAGTGTCATGATGGTGCGATTTTACAGTAGCAATGCCCGGCACGTTACCGGGCAAATGCGGCGATGACAAGCCTTACTGCTCATACAGTTCCAACGGCAGCCCGTCCGGATCGTTAAAGAAGGTGAAGCGTTTTTGCGTGTATGGATCGACACGGATGGTTTCACACTTCACGTTATGGCTTTCAAGGTGCGCCACTGCCGCATCGATGTCATCAACGCTAAAAGCCAGATGACGCAGACCGCAAGCTTCCGGTCGGCTGGGTCGTTCCGGCGGGAACGGAAATGAGAAAAGCTCAATCACATATTGCCCATTAAGCGCCAAATCCCCTTTCCATGAGTCGCGCGCTTCGCGATAGACTTCGCTTTGCAGCGTGAAACCAAGAATATCGCAGTAGAAAGCTTTGCTCACCGCATAATCCGTCGCAATAATCGCAATATGGTGAACCTGTTTTAAACCCAGCATAACGTCTCCTTTATTTGTTAACAGCACGTTACTCGCCCGGAAGCCGCTCTGGCAAGTTATCCCGCCATTTTTAGGACTCGTACGCGGTAAACGCCGTCTTCGTCCTGTTTCGCGCCGTGAATATCCGTTTCAAAACCGGGGTAATGTTGCCCGACGGAACAAAGCATCAGTAGAAAATCGAGTACTGTGCGGCTCTCTTTGGTCAGCATTTCTCCAGGCATCAACAGCGGTACGCCCGGTGGATAAGGCAGGATCATATTTGCCGATACTCTACCGACCAGTTGTTCCAGCGCAATGGTTTCTACTTCGCCTTTAATTTGTCGTTGCCATGCCTGATGTGGCGTCATGATCATCTCCGGCAAAGTATCGAATGCCCGCAACATCAAACCGGGAAGATCGTGTTTACGAATCAGCTTATGGATCCCTTGTGCCAGATCCTGAATACGCATATTGCGGTAGAAATCGGGATCTTCTGCATAGAGATCGGGTAGCATATTTTTGATCCGCAGGTTGAGATCGTAAGAGCGTTTGAATTCCGTCAACCCACGCAATAATCCCATTGCTTTGGTTTTATCGATGCCAATACTAAAGAGAAACAGCAGGTTATAAGGGCCGGTTTTCTCTACTACGATCCCACGTTCGTCGAGGAATTTTGCTACCAGCGCCGCCGGGATCCCCTCCTCGCTCATATTGCCCTGCTCGTCCATCCCCGGTGTCAAAATAGTGACTTTAACCGGATCGAGAAACATATGATCGGCATCCGCATCGTTAAAGCCGTGCCACTGTTCGCCAGGCGCAACGGGCCAGCATTCGGCTTCATCCACCTGCGGCGGTTGCCAGATATCGAAAAACCAACCGTCAGACTCTTCCCGCAGCCGCTGGACCTCTTTGCGAAAATGCAGAGCTCGTTCTACTGAACGGTTAATCAGCCGTTTGCCCGGATTACCACGCAGCATCGCCGCCGCCGTCTCAACCGAAGCAACAATGGGATAACTGGGCGAGGTGGTGGTATGCATCATAAAGGCTTCGTTAAACGCCTCTTCGTCATACTCGCCTTTAATGTGGATCAGCGAAGCCTGCGATAACGCCGCCAGCATTTTGTGGGTCGATTGCGTTTCGAAGATCACTTTTCCCGCAACACGCTCGCCGCTCATACCACTTTTACCCTGGTAGATCGGATGAAAATGGGTGTACGGCACCCAGGCAGAATCGAAGTGAATCGACGGGACATCCAGCGTCTGTTTGATCCAGTCGGTGTTGTAGAGCAAGCCATCATAGGTGGAGTTGGTGATCACCGCATGAACCGGCCATTGTGCTTGCGTGGTGGCAGCGACTTTCTCTTCGATGCTGTCGCGAGAAAATTCACGGCGCGGGATCCCACCAAGAATCCCCAACGCATTACGCGTCGGTTTCAGCCAGACTGGCACTACATCGTTCATCATCAACAGATGCGCCAGCGATTTATGACAATTGCGGTCGATCAACAGCGTACTGCCGGATGGCGCGGCGTACATACCCACAATTTTGTTCGACGTCGATGTTCCGTTGGTAACGATATAACTCTGTTCCGCGCCAAAAGTCCGCGCGATGTACTCTTCCGCTTCCAGGTGTGGCCCGGTGTGGTCGAGCAACGAACCAAGCTCGGTGACCGAAATAGAGACATCAGCCTTAAGAGTATTCCCGCCGAAAAAATCATAAAACAGACAGCCAACCGGGCTTTTTTGATATGCGGTACCGCCCATATGCCCCGGCGTACAAAAGGTGTACTTCCGCTCTTTGACGTAGGTAAACAAGGCTTTCGTGAACGGCGGTGTAATGTTATCAAGATATTCGTCGGTGTACTGACGCATACGAATGGCGATATCTTCCGCCTGCCCCAGCGCATATTCAAAAAACCAGAGCGCCATCCGCATATCCTGCACGCTGACATCCATCGTCGAGTGGGTGTTGATGAAGGCATAAAGCGGGAGATATTCATTAAGCTGATTGATATCGCTACATAAATCGAGACTGTACTCATCCCAGTCAAAAATCACGCCGCAAATTCGAGGGTTATGTTCGATAAATTTCAGCAAATCAACGCTGTTTTGTGGCCAGATAATCTGAAAGCCTTGCGCCACCAGCGCCGACTCCAGTTCTTTGATGGGCTCATCTTTATAAAAGACGCCATGCGGTCCCATAATGGCAATGATGTTCATGTGTTCCTCCTGGAAAATCCTTCCTTAATCATAGCCTGCTCAAACCGTGGCGATAAAAAAGGGCCACCGAAGTGACCCTTTTTCAGAACTTTTGCGAATTACGCGTAACCGTAGCTCATCAGGCGCTGATAACGACGATTTTTTAAATCTTCAGTGCTTAACACGTCGAGATCGGCCAGATCCGCCAGCAGTTGCGCTTTCAACGATGCCGCCATCGCTTCCGGGTTACGGTGAGCACCACCCAGTGGTTCCGGGATGATGGAGTCGATCAGTTTCAGTTCTTTCAGACGCGGAGCAATGATACCCATCGCTTCAGCCGCCAGCGGCGCTTTGTCGGCGCTCTTCCACAGAATGGACGCACAACCTTCCGGCGAGATAACGGAATAGGTGCTGTATTGCAGCATATTCACTTTATCGCCCACGCCAATCGCCAGCGCACCGCCAGAACCACCTTCACCGATAACCGTACAAACTACCGGTACGCCGAGGCGAGACATTTCACGCAGGTTGCGTGCAATGGCTTCAGACTGACCACGCTCTTCTGCGCCCACGCCAGGATAAGCCCCCGGGGTGTCGATAAAGGTGATGATAGGCATCTTAAAGCGTTCAGCCATTTGCATCAGACGCAGTGCTTTGCGGTAACCTTCTGGCGCTGGCATACCAAAGTTACGGCGAATTTTTTCTTTGGTTTCACGACCTTTTTGATGACCAATGATCATCACCGGACGACCATCGAGACGGGCGATACCACCGACGATAGCTTTATCGTCTGCATACGCGCGGTCGCCAGCCAGTTCGTCAAATTCATCAAATGCCAGGCGAACGTAATCCAGGGTATAAGGACGCTGTGGATGGCGTGCCAGTTGCGCAATCTGCCATGCACCGAGATCGGCGAAGATTTTGCGCGTCAGCTCTACGCTTTTCTCACGCAGCCGATGCACTTCTTCGTCGATGTTAATATCCAGTTTCTCATCCTGACGGCTTACCGCAGTCAGGGAAT
>ENA-UEOM01000637-UEOM01000637.1-human-gut-metagenome-genome-assembly--contig:-NODE-637-length-14784-cov-25.616713_pt1 | contig 14784 bp, 8 predicted proteins | sample MGYA00242993_ERZ507994 | MGnify/ENA primary metagenome ERZ507994 (study PRJEB26167, sample SAMN06115536) | human gut metagenome | host: Homo sapiens | place: China:Neimenggu | collected 2014-11-07... | reverse complement strand
TCTGAGTGCATCTCGCCAGAGTTAATCTTCATCTGCTGCAGTGTGCGGTTGATAGCCTTCACCTTTTGCTTCTTGCCCGAGAATATTATTACGCGGTTGAGGTCGCCTTTGCGGAACAGGTCTTTTACGATACCTATCTTCTGTGTTTCGTAGCAGACGTATGCGCTCTGTTTGATTTTCTCTGCAGGCTTGCTCACTGCAATCTTTACCTCTACGGGGTTTTTCAGCAGACTTTTTGCGAGTTCTTCAATTTTTTCGGGCATTGTAGCCGAGAACATGATAGTCTGGCAAGTGGCAGGCAGTTTGCTTGCAATCATCTTGATATCCTCAGAGAATCCCATGTCGAGCATACGGTCTGCTTCGTCGAGAACGAAGAAGCTCACCTTGCTAAGGTCGGCAGAGCCGAGAGAGATGTGGCTGATAAGGCGTCCAGGCGTGGCTATGACCACATCGGCACCCATCTGGAAGCTCTTCAGCTCCTGATCGTAGCGGTTGCCGTCGTTGCCACCATACACAGCCACGCTGCTCACGCCGTTGAGGTAGTAGCCGAAGCCCTGCATAGCTTGGTCTATCTGTTGTGCGAGTTCGCGTGTCGGGCTCATGATGACGCAGTTGATGGCATCGTGCGGATAGCCACCGTCGTCGAGTTTTGAGAGTATGGGGAGGAGATAGGCTGCAGTCTTGCCCGTACCTGTCTGCGCCACACCAAGGAGGTCACGGCCTTCGAGGATAGGCGGAATACATTTCTCTTGTATTGGTGTGCACTGATCAAAGCGCATATCATATAATGCGTCGAGCACATTGTCATTGAGTTGTGTTTCGTCGAAATACATATTATGTTATGGGTTTTATTTTTTTTAATTAGGGGCTTTTTTATAGCAGAAATACGCAACGATTGCAAAGATGAAGTTCGGAATCCATGCAGCCAAAATAGGTGGCGTATTGGCATTGATGGCAAATGTAGACGATACTGTTTGTAGCATGATATAGCCGAAGCTCAAGGCGAGTCCCATGCCGAGATACATGCCCATTCCTCCTTTGCGTTTGCGCGATGATAGCGACAGACCGATGGTGGTCAGGATGAACGATGCGAACGACGAAGCTATTCGTTTGTGGTATTCCACTTCGTATTGTACGACGTTGCCGTTACCGCGATTTTTCTGTTTGCCGATATACTCTTTCAGCTCCGGATTGGTGAATGTTTCTTGCTGTCCTTTCGAGTAAACGAGATCGGTTGGCTCCATCTGTATGATGGTGTCGCGCTTTATTCCGCTTGTGATATGTTCGCGTAGTCCGCGCAGCTCACGTATCTTCCAGTTGGAAAGAGTCCAGTGATACTTTGAGTCGGAGATGGTGTCGTACTGGATATCCATTGCCGTAAGATGGCTCACGAGTTTCTTGTTCTCAAACTTGTCGAGAGAGAAGCCATATCCACATTTTTGATTGTTGTCGTAATGCTGTATGTACGCAATAGTGCCTTTGTCCACTTGCAGCATAACGTTCTCTGCTGATGTGTTCTTCTTTTTGTTTTTGTACATCGTCTCGAAGTTCTGTCTTATCACCGTACCGTGTGGAATGACGTATGCACTGAGGAAAAACGAGAGTGTAGAGATGAGTACGCACGAAATCATGTAAGGGCGCATGAGGCGCTTGAACGAAACTCCTGCAGCAAGCATGGATATGATTTCGGAGTTTGAAGCCAGCTTGGATGTGAAGAAAATTACCGCGATGAATACGAATAGCGGGCTGAACAAGTTGGCGAAGTAAGGCACGAAGTTGGCATAATAGTCAAATACGATAGCCTTTAGCGGTGCGTGGTATTGCGTGAACTTTACGAGGTTCTCGTTCACGTCGAACACGATACTGATAGAGATGATCAGTATGATAGAGTAGATGTACGTGCCGATGAACTTGCGTATGATATACCAGTCGAGAATGCTGATATAGTGAAATGGGTTTATCACGTTCAAGACACGGAGAAAGCGCAGCTTGTGGCATAGCCATGCCCAAGCTGTGCGTATTCCTTTAGTCTTTCTGCGTACTGTCTGCTGCAGATGTAGCAGTTTGTGTAAACGCCTAATGTTTTTTATTTTCATTTAAATTCTTCTTCCGAGGTTGTCTATAACGCTTGCTTTCCATTGTACGAAGTCGCCTTGCTCAATATGTTTGCGTGCGTCAGTGACCAGTCGTAGATAGAAAGCCAAGTTATGAATGCTTGCAATCTGCATAGCCAACAACTCCTGTGCTTTGAAGAGGTGGTGTAGATAAGCTTTCGAGTGTATGCGGTCGATGTCGCATCCGTCGGGGTCAATCGGCGAAAAGTCCTGCTCCCACTTCTTGTTGCGTATGTTTATTGTGCCCTCGTAGGTGAAGAGCATCGCATTGCGTCCGTTGCGGGTAGGCATCACGCAGTCGAACATGTCTACGCCGCGTTCTATTGCCTCAAGGATGTTCTGCGGTGTGCCCACGCCCATGAGATAACGTGGCTTGTCCTTCGGCAAAATCTCGTTCACCACCTCAATCATTTCGTACATCACTTCTGTCGGTTCACCCACAGCCAGTCCGCCGATGGCGTTGCCGTCAGCTCCCTTGTCGGCTACGTGCTTCGCCGCTTCACGACGCAAGTCCTTGTATTTGCAACCCTGCACGATAGGGAATAGGCTCTGGTTGTAGCCGTAGAGGGGTCCTGTCTCGTTGAAGCGCTTGAAGCAGCGGTCGAGCCAACGTTGTGTGAGTCCGAGACTCTTCTTGGCGTACTCGTAGTCGCTTTCGCCTGGAGGGCATTCGTCGAATGCCATCATTATGTCGGCTCCGATGATGCGTTCTGTGTCCATAACATTCTCTGGTGTGAAGATGTGCTTCGATCCGTCAATGTGTGAGCGGAACTCGCAGCCTTCCTCACGCAACTTGCGTATGCCGGTGAGCGAGAACACTTGAAAGCCGCCAGAGTCGGTTAGTATCGGACGGTCCCATGTGTTGAACTTATGCAATCCGCCAGCCTTTTGCAGAGTGTCAAGACCTGGGCGCAGGTAGAGATGGTAGGTGTTGCCTAAGATAATCTGTGCCTTCACCTGTTCGCGGAGTTCGTTGAAGTGTACTCCCTTCACAGAGCCAACTGTGCCTACGGGCATAAAGATAGGGGTCTTTATCTGTCCGTGGTCGGTGGTTATTATACCAGTGCGAGCGTCGCTACACGGGTCGGTATGTTGCAGTTCAAAAGTCATTCTTTCGTTTCTTCTTCAATTTTAAAATTAATCGGATTGTCTACAATCTCATCAGTGAGTGCAAACTTCCATACATCCTGTATATTTTCCACATAGTGGAAGTCAACACCCTTGCGGTACATCTCCGGAATTTCCTCAATGTCCTTGCGGTTTTCCTGGCACATAACAATGTCGGTGATGCCGGCACGCTTGGCTGCAAGAATCTTCTCCTTGATGCCGCCTACCGGCAGAACCTTTCCACGGAGCGTTATCTCGCCTGTCATGGCTGTGTTCTTGCGCACCTTGCGCTGTGTGAGTGCCGAGGCGATAGACGTAGCTATTGTGATACCTGCCGACGGACCATCCTTCGGCGTTGCACCTTCTGGTACGTGGATATGTATGTTCCAGTTGTCGAAGATGCGATAGTCTACGCCGAGCGTATCGATGTGAGCCTTTACGTATTCGAGAGCAATGACAGCCGACTCCTTCATCACGTCACCGAGATTTCCGGTCAGTGTCAGCTTGCCCGTCTTGCCCTTGCTGAGCGATGTCTCGATGAAGAGAATTTCGCCGCCCACGCTTGTCCATGCCAAGCCCGTAACGACACCTGCATAGCTATTACCTTGATATATGTCGCGATAGAAAGGTGCTTTGCCGAGTAGTCCCTCAATTTCGTTAGGCGTAATCTTTTCGTTTACGTCGTTGTCGATGGCTTTCTTGTAAGCAATCTTGCGCAGTGCCTTGTTCACCTGCTTCTCCAATTGGCGCACACCGCTTTCGCGAGTGTATTGCTCAATCACTCTCTCTATGGCTGCCTTTGTGAATGTAGGCTTCTCCTCATCCTTGTCCAATCCACAGTTCTCTATTTCACGCGGAATGAGATGGCGTTTCGCTATCTCTATCTTCTCCTCCGTGATGTAGCCGCTCACCTCGATAAGCTCCATACGGTCGAGCAGCGGACGCGGTATAGTGTTGAGGTCGTTGGCGGTTGCTATGAAAAGCACCTTCGAGAGGTCGTAGTCGACATCAAGATAGTTATCGTGGAAGGCGTTGTTCTGTTCTGGGTCGAGCACCTCAAGCAAGGCAGATGACGGGTCGCCGTTGACGGTGTTCTGTGTCACCTTGTCAATCTCGTCGAGGATAAATACGGGGTTTGACGAACCTGCCTTCTGTATGTTCTTGATAATTCTGCCAGGCATGGCTCCCACGTAAGTGCGGCGGTGTCCGCGAATCTCGCTTTCGTCGTGCAGACCACCTAATGACATGCGTACGTACTTGCGCTTCATGGCAGCAGCAATACTCTTGCCAAGTGATGTCTTGCCGACTCCCGGAGGGCCGTAGAGGCAGATGATGGGCGACTTGAGGTCGCCACGCAACTTCAGTACAGCCATGTATTCGAGAATGCGTTCCTTCACCTTCTCCATGCCGTAGTGGTCGTGGTTGAGCACGCGCTGGGCACGTTTCAAGTCAAGGTTGTCCTTGGTGTATTCGCCCCAAGGCAGTGCAATCATCGTCTGCAGATAGTTGTACTGTATGCTGTATTCTGGGCTCTGCGGGTTGAACATGTCCAGTTTGTCAAGTTCCTTGCGGAAGAGCTTTGCCACATCCTCCGACCAGTTCTTCTTAGCTGCTTTCTGCTCAAGCTCCTTGCGTTCCGGTGATCCTTCGCCTCTGCCCAGCTCCTCTTTGATGTTTTTTATCTGCTGCTGCAGGAAGTATTCGCGCTGTTGTTCGTCGAGATCTTCGCGAGTCTTCGTGCGAATGTTCTGTTTTAGTTCGAGCAACTGTATCTCCTTGTGCAGCACCTTCAGTGTCTTGATGACACGTTCCTTGATAGAACTTGTATAGATAAGTTCGGCTTTGTCGGCTATGTCGAATGGCAGGTTTGTGCAGATGAAGTCTACTGCGATTACATCATTCGAAATGTTGTTCAGTGCAAACTGCGACTCATCAGGCAAATCTTCGTTCTGTCGGATGTATTCCGTAGTGGTAGAACGCAAATCTTCCATTGCCGTGTTGAACTCCTTGTCGTCTGCATCAGGCAGTTCCTCCATGGCTGGTGATATTTCGCCCATCAAGAAAGGCTTGTTAGCGGTGAGCTTGTTCAGTCGGCAGCGTCCTAAACCTTGGATGATTGCGGTGATGTTATTTCCAGGTCCGGGCAGTTCGAGTATCTTCACGAGGCGTGCGTACACTCCATACTCAAAGAGGTCTTTGGTGTCTGGGTGCTCAACTTCCTGGTCGTGCTGGCAGAACACGGCAAAGCTCGCATCCTGAGTCTTGCGTATATGGTTGAGCAGATTAAGACTTTGTTTTCTTCCAATGATTACGGGCGTAATCACTCCAGGAAACATTGCCATGTTACGTGTGGCAAGAATGGGCAGTTCGCCTTCTATGTTTACGTTGAACAAATTTGAAATATCGCCGTCATAATCGGCTATCATCTGTATTGAAGTACTCGTTCTCTTATTCATATCTCGTTAACTGTGTATCGGGGGCGTGTGTATTTCCGTGCAAAGTTACTTAAAATTCTGCTAATGAGTGAATTTTTGTTGTTATTTTATATAGAAATCGGCGGTCAGTTGTGCGTACCATTCTGATCTTGAGCCGTCGGTATTCTGTAGGCACACTTCCTCCATTTCTCTCTCGCATTTGTGGTCTGCGTGGTGGAATGCTACAAGGTGGCGTTTGGGCTGTTTGCGTGGAGTGGTGCGCACGGCGCATTGGCGCGACATGGCAAGTCCTGCCTTGTATGCCTCGGCAATGAATGCTTGTAGACATTCGGTTGGTATGATGGCACTGAACTCGCCGTCAGTATCGAGCAATGCTTTCACGGTAGCGAACAACTCGCAGTATTTCAGCGCGCAAGCATGTCTTGCTGTAGAGCGTTGTGCGTTGGGGTTAAGCAGACTATCGATGAAAAACGGAGGATTGGATACGATAGCGTTATACTTGTCTTGAGTGGAGTAGTGTTGTATTGCTGTCTCTACTATCTTTATGCGGTTTGCAAACTCGGTGTTGCTAACGTTTTCGTATGCTTGTAGAGCTGCGTCATGGTCAATCTCTACTGCATCAATGGTGGCATCAGTATAGCGTTGTGCCATCATTAGTGCAATGAGTCCGGTGCCAGTACCAATGTCGAGAATGCGTTTGCCGCCATTTGCCCATGAACCAAGTAGTACGCCATCGGTACCAACCTTCATGGCGCAGTGGTCTTGGTGGATTACAAACTTTTTGAAAGCGAACATTTATGATTGTACGATGTTGTTGTGGAAGGCTTAACGCCTTCGCTGTTGTTTACAAGTCGAATTTGTGCTGTACGGCTTTACTCCACTGTTGCAGTTTTAGTCGACTCTTGCTTATTTCTTCGCGTATTATGTTTATCTCGTTGAATAGTTCTGTGGCTGCGTTCTGTAGGGCATTCGGCTTTCTGAGATTTCGGTCAGCTTGTGAGTTTACCACAATCTTAATGCCTTTTGGTTTCAACTCTACGTCGATATCAGCACCCGTCATAACTGGGTCGCCGTCGTAGTGGATAGCTCCTGGTGAGTGGCGATGTACGCGTAGTTTCTTGCAGCGGAATGTCTTAATCTTCGAGTTGTTCTTATCGAGTGTTTTGTTGAACATCTCAATGCTGATTTGTGGGGCGTCAATCAGTCCGAATGGCTCCATGATGATGACATCCATTAGTCCGTCGCTCATAGACGCTTGTGGTGCGATGTATGCGTTGTTGCCATATTGTGATGCGTTGGCGCACGATATTAAGAAGGCTTTGTGCAGGCTCGTCTCGTCGTCAGCCATCACTGTGTATGTCTCAGGTTCGTACTTCAAGCCTTCCCTAAGTACATTTTCAATGTATGTTAGCGGACCGCGTTTGCCAGCTTCTGCGAATTTTAGACTGATGAAGGCATCAAAGCCCATGCCGCATGTGCAGAAGAATGGGTATCCGTTGATGATGCCATAGTCAAGATCGCGTACCTCAAAGGTGTTTAATATTTCTATCGACTTCTTTACATTAATAGGTAGTTGTAGGTGGCGTGCAAGTCCGTTTCCTGAACCGCATGGGATTATGCCAAGTGCGGTGTTGGAGTGTACTATGGCACGTGCTACCTCGTTGACAGTGCCGTCGCCTCCGACTGCCACTACCAAGTCGACGTTTTCGTCTTTCGCCTTTGATGCAATCTCTGAAGCATGGCCAGCATATTGAGTTATTGCGATTTCATATTCGAACTTCTCTTTGTCAAGAAGTTGCTCAATCAGTTCGGGGATGGCAGCTTTGTCAGATGTGCCAGAAATTAGATTGATTATGAAAATGGCTTTTTTCTTCATATTTATTGATGCTATAAATAAGGCACAAAGATAATAAAATAATGTTATAAGTAAGGTTGTGGTTTGGTGAAAAATACCAAAAAGTCATATTTCTTATGAAAAACGTGCGTGTTTAACATATTTTTCGTACCTTTGCACCTTGGAAATAACAAAATTGAAATATACCTATTTAATATTATAATGGGACAGTTACAAGAAAAGTATAAAAGCTATCGTCTTCCGCAGAAGTACATGGCGGAAGGTGTTTATCCCTATTTTCGTGAGATTACGAGCAAGCAGGGCACAGAAGTAGAAATGGGCGGACACAAAGTTCTGATGTTTGGCTCAAATGCTTATACTGGTCTTACTGGCGATCAGCGCATCATCGATGCTGGTAAGGCTGCTCTTGATAAGTATGGTTCTGGTTGTGCAGGTAGTCGCTTCCTGAATGGTACGCTCGATATCCACGTGCAACTTGAAAAAGAACTTGCAGAGTATATTGGCAAGGACGACGCTCTTTGTTTCTCTACCGGTTTCTTTGTAAACAGTGGCGTTATCCCTGCAGTTGTTGGTCGTGGCGACTATATCATCTGCGACGACCGCGACCATGCCAGTATTGTTGACGGACGTCGTCTGTCGTTTGCAACACAGCTCCACTACAAGCACAACGATATGGAGGATCTTGAGCGCGTGCTGAAGAATCTTCCAGAGGAGGCTATCAAGCTCATCATCGTTGATGGTGTGTTCTCAATGGAGGGCGATCTCGCAAATCTGCCAGCTATTGTAGAACTGAAACACAAGTACAACTGCTCTATCATGGTTGACGAGGCTCATGGTCTTGGCGTATTCGGCAAGCAGGGTCGTGGTGTTTGTGATCACTTCGGCTTGACAGACGAGGTAGACCTTATCATGGGTACATTCTCTAAGTCGATGGCTTCTATCGGTGGCTTTATTGCTGGTGACAAGGATACAATCAACTGGTTGCGCCACTCTTGTCGCACCTATATCTTTAGTGCGTCAAACACTCCGGCTGCCACCGCTGCCGCTCTTGAGGCGCTTCACATCATTCAGAAAGAGCCGGAGCGCATTGATGCCCTTTGGAGAGTCACACGTTACGCACTTCGTCGTTTCAAGGAGGAGGGCTTTGAGATTGGTGAGACAGAGAGTCCGATTATTCCGCTTTATGTTCACGATGTTGAGAAGACATTCGTTGCGACAGCTAAGGCCTTCGAGTATGGTGTGTTTATCAATCCGGTTATTCCGCCGGCTTGCGCACCGCAGGATACGCTTGTTCGTTTTGCACTCATGGCTACCCATACAGAAGAACAGGTGGAACGTGGCGTTCAGATTTTGAAGCGCGTGTTCAAGGAGTTGGATATCATTAAGGATTAATATCTGCGCTCTAATAATATTTTAGTAAGAAGTATATTAAACTATATAATAAAGAAAAGGCAGGCTGTCCGTGTGGATAGCCTGCCTTTTTATTTCTGTCAGTTGCTGTTGTTTGCTGATAGCGCAGCGACCTCTTTAGCAATCGCGCTGTGGAAACATGGTTATAGTAGCATTGTTTTGATCCGCATCGACCGATGCAGACATCTGCGTCGGTCGATACGGACATCTGCGTCGGTCGATGCGGACATCTGCGCCGGTCGATGCGGACATCTGCGCCGGTCGATGCGGATGACAAACTCTGCTGTTACGTTGTTTGTTACCAAACAACAATAATTACTTAATCAAATCAACTGAACGCTTCAAGAACGAGTCGAGTGCAGCACCTTTCAACATGCCGTTCTGCAGCAATGCAAGGTCGATGAGCTGATGTACAACCTTGTTGCCTGCTGCGTATGTGGCGATGATGTTGTTCTTCTTGGTGCGCTGCTCCTTAAGGGCACTCTCTGTGTTCTTCACATCGTCCTTTTCTTCCTGAGAAATCTCCTCCTGCTTCTTGCCATTCTGGCTCTGGTGCAATGCCGCGAGGCGTGCTTCGAGTCCTTTAAGCTCGCTCTCAACGGGCTGCAACTCTGTGGCGCAAGCTGTCTTGCCGTCTTCGAGAACCTGCTTAATGAGCGGATGGTCGCTATTAAGTACGAGATTGAATGCGTCGGGCATTTGTGCGTAGAATGCCATGCCGGCCTGGAATTTGCTTGCCTCTTTCATTCGGCGCATATACTCGCTCTGTGTGATGAGTACCGGCAGAGTATGTTCGCCGAGAGCCTGCACGTCTACGTAGAACTCGGTCTTTTCCATCTTCGGCAGCTGTGAGCGGAATGTCTGCTCCAGGTTGTCTTTTTCGTCCTTTGCCAATTCGCTTTCTTTCTTGTCGTCTTTCTGTATGAGGCGGTCGACGATGTCGGCATCTACACGTGAGAAGCGTGTCTTCTCCAACTTCTGTTCGAGCATTGAAACCATTGGGTTGTCGAGTTGTCCGTCAAGCAATAATACGCTGTAACCCTTAGCCTTGGCTGCCTCGATGTAGCTGTATTCGCCTTCCTTGTCGTTGGCGTAGAGATAGACGAGATTGCCTTCCTTGTCGGTCTGGTTGTCCTTGATGAGGGTTTGGTACTCCTCGTATGTGAAATACTTGCCATCTACGTCCTTCAGCAGCGCAAAGTCCTTTGCACGGTCGTAGAAGTCGTCCTGCGAAAGCATACCGTAGTGGATGAAAATCTTCAAGTCGTCCCACTTTTCCTCGTAGTCCTTGCGATTCTCCTTGAAGATTGCAGCGAGGCGGTCTGCCACCTTCTTTGTGATGTATTTTGAAATCTTCTTTACGTTAGCATCACTCTGCAGATATGAGCGGCTTACGTTTAGCGGAATGTCCGGCGAATCGATTACACCATGGAGTAGGGTGAGGAACTCTGGCACGATGCCTTCCACCTGGTCGGTTACGAACACTTGGTTGCAGTAGAGCTGAATCTTGTTGCGCTGTAGCTCGATGTTCGACTTGATGCGTGGAAAGTAGAGAATGCCGGTGAGGTTGAACGGATAGTCGACGTTGAGGTGTATCCAGAACAGCGGCTCGTCTTGCATCGGGTAGAGTGTGCGGTAGAACGACTTGTAGTCTTCGTCATTCAGAGTGCTCGGTGTCTTTGTCCACAATGGCTCCACATTATTAATAATATTGTCCTCGTCGGTCTCCTGCTGTTTGCCGTCCTTCCACTCGGTCTTCTTGCCGAAGGCTACTGGTACAGCCATGAATTTGCAGTACTTGTTTAGCAGTTCCTCAATCTTCTGCTTTTCGAGGAACTCCTTACAATCGTCGTCGATGTGCAGTACAATGTCAGAACCGCGGTCTATCTTCTCTACGTCCTCAATCTCAAACTCTGGACTACCATCGCAGCTCCACTTTACGGCCTTTGCGCCCTCTTTGTAGCTGCGTGTGATGATGTCCACCTTCTTGCTTACCATGAACGAAGAGTAGAAACCCAAACCGAAATGACCGATGATTGCGTTGGCGTTATCCTTGTATTTGTCGAGGAAGTCGGTTACGCCAGAGAACGCAATCTGATTGATATATTTGTTAATCTCCTCCTCGGTCATACCGATACCGCGGTCGCTGATGGTCAGCGTGCCTTTCTCTGTGTCGAGACTGATGCGAACGGTAAGGTCGCCCAACTCACCCTTGAAGTCGCCGCGTTCAGCGAGCGTCTTCAGTTTCTGTGTCGCGTCGACAGCGTTAGACACCATCTCGCGGAGGAAAATCTCGTGATCTGAGTATAGGAACTTTTTAATGACAGGAAATATATTCTCTGTCGTTACTCCAATATTGCCTTTCTGTGCCATAATATGAGTTTATAGTTTTAATATTGATGTTATTTTTTTATTTGTAACTATAAAATCTAAATAACAAATAGTGTGCCACAATGAAAAGTCGGTGGTTGTTGGTGGAATGTGCAAAAAACTTGCTTGAAATTTTGCGTATGTAAAAAAATAGTTATACCTTTGCACTCGCAATTTGAGAACGGGGTGTAGCGCAGTCCGGTAGCGCGCCTGGTTTGGGACCAGGTGGTCGCAGGTTCGAATCCTGTCGCCCCGACTTAAAGAGAGAAATGTTTCGATGAAGCGTTTCTCTTTTTTTATGCCTTTATTCTTCATTTTGGCATTGCTATGCAACTCTTGCTACTTTTATCAAATATTATTTTGCTCACTTTCCTAAATTTTATTACTTTTGCACAAAGTTTCAAGTAGTAAACAAAAATAAATCAATATAATGGAGATTTCATACAAATGGCTTAAGGAGTATGTCGATTTCGACCTTACACCGCAAGAGACGGCCGACGCGCTGACATCTTGTGGTCTCGAAGTGGACGCTCTTGAAGAAGTGCAGACCATCCGTGGCGGATTGAAAGGTCTGTACGTGGGCAAAGTGCTCACATGCGAACTGCATCCTAATTCAGACCACCTTCATATCACAACCGTAGACCTCGGCAAGGGAGAACCGCAGCAGATTGTTTGCGGCGCACCTAATGTTGCTGCAGGTCAGAAGGTTATTGTTGCCGACTTGGGCTGCGTGCTCTATGATGGTGACAGTGAGTTCACTATCAAGAAGTCGAAGCTTCGCGGCGTAGAGTCTTTTGGTATGATTTGTGCCGAAGACGAGATAGGCGTGGGCACAGCTCACGACGGCATTATCGTGCTGCCAGATGACGCTCCCGTTGGTCAGCCGGCTGCCGAGTACTATAACTTGGAGAGCGATTGGGTTATCGAGATTGACATCACAGCCAACCGTTCTGACGCACTCTCTCATTGGGGCGTGGCGCGCGACCTCTATGCTTGGCTCAAGCGCAACGGCCACAAGACATCGTTGCATCGTCCCGACTGTTCGGAGTTCAGCGTCGACAACAACGACATGCCTATTGACGTAGAGATTGAGAATACAGAGGCTTGCCGCCGCTATGCTTGCGTAAGCATCACAGGTTGTGAAGTGAAGGAGAGCCCAGAGTGGTTGCAGAACAAACTGAAGATTGTAGGTTTACGTCCAATCAACAACATCGTCGATATCACCAACTACGTTATGATGGCATATGGTCAGCCAATGCACTGTTTCGATGCAGACATGGTAGAAGGCAAGAAGATTGTTGTGCGCACTCAGCCCGAAGGCACTAAGTTTGTCACTCTCGACGGTGAGGAGCACACTCTTGGCGAGCACGACCTCAGCATCTGCAACGCCAACGAGCCGATGTGCATCGCTGGTATCTTTGGCGGTAAAGGTTCCGGTACATACGACACAACAACAAATGTCGTTCTGGAGAGTGCCTACTTCCACCCGACTTGGATTAGAAAGAGTGCACGCCGTCATGGTCTGAGTACCGATGCAAGCTATCGCTTCGAGCGCGGCATCGACCCGAACGGCACTATCTACGCTTTGAAACAAGCTGCCATTCTCTGCAAGCAGTTGGCTGGCGGAAAGGTGAGCATGGAGATAAAGGACGTATATCCGTCGCCAATAGCTGACTCTCGTGTACAGCTCGACTACGAGTATGTAGACCGCTTGATTGGCAAGAAGATAGGTAACGACATGGTAAAGAGCATAGTCGAGAGCCTTGAAATGAAGGTGGTAGAGGAGACAGCCGAGGGCTTGCTGCTCGATGTTCCGGCTTATCGCGTAGACGTACAGCGTCCATGCGATGTAGTGGAGGACATTCTGCGCATCTATGGATATAATAATGTGGAGATTCCGACACAGTTGAAATCGTCACTCACAATTCTCGGCGACGAGGACAAGGCATACCACTTGCAGAACGTGGTAGGCGAGCAGCTTGTAGGCTGCGGCTTCCGCGAGATTCTTAACAACTCGCTTACAAAGACAGCATACTATACTGAACTGAACCGATATACAGAGGAGACAACCGTTAAGGTGATGAACCCGTTGAGCTCTGACCTCGGCGTTATGCGCCAGACTCTGCTCTTCGGCGGTTTGGAGAGTGTAGGTCGCAACGTGAACCATAAGATGCCTAATCTGCGTTTCTTCGAGTTCGGCAACTGCTATCACTTCTCACCAGAGAAGAAGAACGACGAAGACCCGATTAAGGCTTACACCGAAGAAATGCATCTTGGTATGTGGCTTACCGGTAAGCGTGTTGAAGGCTCATGGGCACACGCCGACGAGCAGTCTACATTCTACGAACTGAAGGCTTACGTGATGAATATCTTCACACGCTTGGGCGTCAACCCAGGCATCGTTGTCACGGAGTCGTCAGACAACAACGTGTTCGGCAAGGCTCTCGCTTTGAAGGCACGTTCAGGCAAGGTGCTCTGTGAGATGGGTATCGTTTCGCACAAGGTGCTTAAGAAGATGGATATCGATCAGGAGGTGTTCTATGCAGACATCAACTGGAACAACATGATGCGCGTCATCAAGAAGAACGAGGTGCTCTATCACGACATCTGCAAGTTCCCATCGGTTAGCCGCGACCTCGCATTGCTTATTGACAAGAACGTACAGTTCGAGCAGATTGAGCAGATTGCACGTCAGACAGAGAAGAAGCTCCTCAAGAGCGTAGAACTCTTCGACGTATACGAAGGCAAGAACCTGCCAGAAGGCAAGAAGAGCTACGCCGTTAACTTCATTCTGCAGGACGAGACAAAAACCCTTAACGACAAGCAGATTGAGGCAATTATGACGAAGCTCATCAGCAACTTGAAGTCAAAGTTGGGAGCAGAACTCAGATAATAAACAATAAAAAACAATATACAAAAATGGGAAGAGCATTTGAATATCGCAAGGCTACAAAGCTGAAGCGTTGGGGCCACATGGCTAAGACATTCACCCGTCTGGGTAAGCAGATCGCTATCGCTGTTAAGGCTGGCGGTCCGGAACCTGAGAACAATCCGTCACTCCGTTCTATCATCGCTACATGTAAGCGTGAGAACATGCCGAAAGACAACATCGAGCGTGCTATCAAGAACGCAATGGGTAAAGACCAGAGCGAGTACAAGGAAGTAACATACGAGGGATATGGTCCTCACGGTATCGCTGTGTTTGTTGACACGCTTACTGACAACACAACACGTACTGTAGGCGACGTTCGCTCGGTGTTCAACAAGTTCAATGGTACACTCGGTACAACAGGTTCACTCTCTTATCTCTTCGATCACAAGTGTGTGTTCACATTCAAGAAGAAGGACGGCGTAGATATGGAAGAGCTTATCCTTGAACTCATCGATTTCAACGTAGAGGATGAGTTCGACGAGGATGATGAAGAAGGTACGATCACTATCTATGGTGATGACGTAAAGGCTTACGCACAGATACAGAAGTTCCTTGAGGAGC
>ENA-UEOM01000627-UEOM01000627.1-human-gut-metagenome-genome-assembly--contig:-NODE-627-length-14943-cov-5.841316_pt1 | contig 14943 bp, 12 predicted proteins | sample MGYA00242993_ERZ507994 | MGnify/ENA primary metagenome ERZ507994 (study PRJEB26167, sample SAMN06115536) | human gut metagenome | host: Homo sapiens | place: China:Neimenggu | collected 2014-11-07... | reverse complement strand
TCCATTGCGTCTTTACGGCCTTTCACCGAATTGTGCAAATTTTTGAAAAATTTCTACAAAAAAGTAGAAAGCGTTTTTGACGACTTGTAATACCTCTTTCGAGATTTTATAATGCAGGCAGATAGCAAAAAAGGGAGCTGCCGGCGCTCCCGCATTGCGCAACTACAAAATTCTGATATACGGAATACAGGAGGAACTGCCTTATGTACCGCAGTGAACATATTTTGAAGGGCCTGAGCAACCAGTACTACCGCGCCACCTACAAGTCCATGGGCTTTACCACCGAGGACCTGAAGCGCCCCATCATCGGCATTGCCAACGCATGGAGCGAATGCGTTCCCGGTCACTACAACCTGCGTCAGGTCGCCCAGCGGGTGAAGGACGGCATCTACCGGGCCGGCGGCACTCCCATCGAGTTCGGCGTGATCGGCGGCTGCGACGGCATGGGCCAGGGACATGACGGCATGCACTTCATTATGCCCTCCCGTGAGCTGATCGCCAACTCCATCGAATCCATGGCCCAGATCAACCTGTTTGACGGTCTGGTGCTGCTGGGAAGCTGCGACAAGATCGTTCCCGGTATGCTGATGGCTGCCGCCCGTCTGGATATTCCCTGCATCTTCCTACCCGGCGGCCCCATGGAGGGCGGCGTGGAGTTCGATGGCCGTCAGGCCGACCAGACCTCCAGCACCGAGGCTTACGGTATGCTCTCCGCCGGTAAGATCACCGAGGAGGAGTATGTCTCTCTGGAGAACACCGCCTGCCCCGGCTGCGGCTCCTGCTCCTATCTGGGCACCGCCAACACCATGTGCGCGCTGGCCGAGGCTCTGGGCATGACCCTGCCGGACGGCGGCACCGCTCCCGCCACCTCTGCCATCCGCATGATGAAGGCGGAGGAGACTGGCGTGAAGATCATGGAGCTGGTGGAGAAGAACATCACCGCCCGCCAGATTATCACCGACGGCGCTGTCCGCAACGCTATCAAGGCCTGCCTCGCCATGAGCGGCTCCACCAACGCCGTCATGCACCTCACCGCCATCGCCTATGAGGCGGAGCTGGGCATCAAGGTGCTGAACGAGTTCGACACCCTCTCCGATACCACGCCTCAGCTTGCCAAGATGAACCCCGCCTGCAAGTACAGCATCGTGGATTTCTATAAGGACGGCGGCGTGCCCCGCCTGATGGAAAACCTCCAGTCCATGCTGGAGACGGACGTTATGACCGTCACCGCCCACACGCTGGCAGAGAATATCCGTGACCACAAGTACCTCTATCCCGCTACGGGCCTTGTCAACCACACGCTGGACGATCCCTTCGGCTATACCGGCGGCGTGGCGGTGCTGCGGGGCAATCTGGCTCCCGACACCGGCATCACCAAGCCCGGCGCGTTCGACAAGAGCCTGCATCATTTCAAGGGCGAGGCCATCTGCTTCGACTCTGAGGAGGCCGCCGAGGAGGCCATTCTGGCCGGTAAGGTCCATGACGGTCATGTGGTGGTCATCCGCTACGAGGGCCCCAAGGGCGGCCCCGGTATGCGCGAGATGTACAAGGCCATGAAGTACCTCTACGGCCGCGGCCTGTCCAAGACCACCGCACTGATCACCGACGGCCGGTTCTCCGGCACCAACAACGGCTGCTTTGTGGGCCATATTTCTCCCGAAGCCGCTGAGGGCGGCCCCATCGCCATCGTCCATGACGGCGATCTGGTGGAGATCGACGTGGACAGCAAGAAGCTGGAGCTGCTGGTGCCTCAGGAGGAGATCGAGGCCCGTCTGAAGCAGTGGAAGCGTCCCGAGCCCAAATTCAAGAAGGGCTGGCTGGGCCTATACTGCAAGCTGGCTGCCTCCGGTTCCGAGGGCGGCGTCATGAAGTTTGACCATCTGTAATTTGAATTAGGAGGAGAAACCGACTATGGATGGAGTTACCGTTTCCGTTCTGGGCGCATTGGTGGCCCTTGCCGTCGCCATTGTGCTGATCCTGAAAAAAGTACAGCCCACTTATGCCATGATCTTCGGCGCCGTGATCGGCGGTCTGGTAGGCGGCGCCGGGCTCACCGGCACAGTTAGCTTTATCATCTCCGGCACGCAGGGCATCGTCTCCGCGATCATCCGTATCGTTACGGCCGGTATTCTGGCCGGCGCGCTCATTGAGAGCGGTGCGGCTGAACGCATTGCCGAATCCATCATCAATAAGATGGGTGCCAAGCGGAGCCTGATCGCCATCACGCTGGCCACATGGCTGCTGACTACCGTGGGCGTGTTCGGCGACGTGGCCTGCATCACCGTGGCTCCCATTGCTCTGCAAATGGCCCGCAGGGCGGGTTATCACAAGATGGGTGTGCTGATGGCGCAGCTGGGCGCCGTCCGTGCAGGCAACGTCATGAGCCCCAACCCCAATGCCATCGCGGCCGCCGAGGCCTTTAATCTGCCACTGACCTCCATCATCGCCGTGGGCATCATCCCCGCGGTCACCGCGCTGATCGTGACCTCTCTGCTGGCAAAGCGCCTGTCTATGCGGGGCACGGAGATCACCGAGGCTGACATCGGCGGCGAAGCCGCGCAGCATAAGGATTTGCCTCCCCTGTGGGCGGCACTCAGCGGTCCCGTTGTCACCATCGCCATCTTGCTGCTGCGTCCCATTGCCGGGATCACCATCGATCCCCTGATCGCCCTGCCGGTAGGCGGCATCGTGGGCGCTATCGCCATGGGCAAGGCCCGGGACATGGGCCACTACTTCAATGCCGGCCTCGCCAAGATGAGCGGCGTCGCCATGCTGCTGGTCGGCACCGGCGCTCTGTCCGGCATCATCTCCAACTCCGGATTGAAGGACGTGATCATTTCCTTCATTGAGACTCTGGGCCTGCCCGGCTTCATGCTGGCCCCCATCTCCGGTATGCTGATGGGCGCGGCTACCGCCTCCGCCACAGCCGGTACGACCCTTGCCAGCCAGATCTTTGGGCCTACCGTGGTGGCCAGCGGCGTAACACCTCTGGCAGCTGCCGCCATGACCCACGCGAGCTGCTTCGTCTTTGACGGTCTGCCCCACGGCTCCTTCTTCCATGTCAGCGCCGGCGGCGTCAACATGGAGATCAGCGAGCGGCTGAAGCTGCTGGGCTACGAGGCCATCAACGGCCTTGCCATGATGGTCGCCAGCACACTGGTGTTCGGTGTACTGAAGCTGGCTGGCTGATTAGGAGGATTTCTATGGCAAAAATCATCGCACCTGTTGTCACGATCTTCAACGAAGAGGAAAAGCCCGACTACGCAGGCAACAAAAAGGTTATCGATTTCCTAATCGAGGGCGGGCTGGACGGCATTCTTGTGCTAGGCTCCGCCGGAGAGTTCCCGGATCTGAACGAGCAGGAGCGTCTGGACTTCTTCCGCTTCTATGCGGAGTATGTCAACGGACGGGTGGAGCTGCTGGCCGGCACCGGCTGCATCCGCTATGCCGATACGCTGGCCCTGTCCAACGCGGTGTATGAGCTGGGCTACACGCCCATGGTCATCAGCCCCTACTATTTCGAGATGGATCAGGAAAAGCTGTTCGTCTACTATGACCGTCTGGCCAAGGACGTGAAGGGGGACCTGTATCTTTACAACTTCCCGCCCCGCACCGGACATTCCATCGCTCCGGAGACGATCCGCCGCCTGATCGATGCGAACCCCAACATCATCGGGCTGAAGGATTCCGTGTCCACCCCCGGCCACACCAATATGGTGTGCCGGGCGGTAGAGGGGAAGCCCTTCACCGTCTACTCCGGCTTTGACGACCAGTTCCTCAGCAACATCGCCAACAACGGGGGCGGCGGGTGCATCGGTGCGCTGTCTATCATCGTGCCGGAGATCTGGAGCAGTCTGGTGAAGGCTGCCAACGAAAAGGACTTTGATCGCACCTTCGCCCTGTACCACCTGATCCAGAAGCTGATGCCCATTTACGAGATGGACACCAACTGTTCCCTGATCCTCAAAAAGCTGCTGGTGCACCGGGGACTGGAGATCAGCGACCGGGCCGTTTGCCCCTTCAACCAGATGAACACCGCCATCTATCAGAGCGCCGCAGACCTGCTGGACAGCGTGTTGGCTGAATACCGGTCCATGCGCTGACGGGGAAACCGATTCAAGGCTGGCCCCTCGGTCGGCAAATACAATAACAGTAAAAGGGCAGGGCCGGACAGAAATCTTTCTGTCCGGCCCTGCTTACTGCGTTCCTCCTTACATCGTTTCCGGCAAATTCACAATACGGGCATTGCACCGCAGGGCGGGGCGTTGTCCAACTCGGGCATTGTGAAACACCGCGGTTTGTGGTAAATTAAGTCCATAAAACAACGGAAAGAGGAATACACATGAAGGATTTCCGGCAGGAATTATATGAAAACGGCTACTTCCGGCAGGAGGAACTGTGCTTTGCCGACTGCGACCGGTATCAGCGGGCAAGGGTCTCCGGCCTTTTGAACAAGGCAGCGGCCTACGCGGGGTATGACTACAACGCCCGGGGCCTGACCCATGACGTGCTGTTTGAAATGGGGGAGGTGTTCCTGCTCTCCCGGCTGGCCATGCGTATCCACCAGATCCCTATGGCGGGGGAGGTGCTGGACATCGCCACCTATGAAAACGGGATCAAGGGCGCGCACATGCAGCGGGTCTACGAGATGAAGGATCAGACCGGTGAGGTGCGGGTGTCGGTGAAAAGCGACTGGATCCTGGTGAACCCCGCCACCCGGAAGATCATGCGGCCTTCCGCCTTTACCGCCAAGCCCATACAGACCTGCGGCCGGGTCATCGACTGCCCGGACCCGAAAAAGCTCCTGCTGCCCCACGAGGGGGTGGAGGAGCTGGGGACCCGGCAAGTGGTCTGGTCCGATCTGGACGGCAACGGCCACCTTTACAGCGCCAACTACGGCGACATTATCTGGGACTACCTGCCCTGTGACTTACAGGAGCGGACGCCCCGGGAATTCTACATCAATTACAACCACGAGGCTACCCTTGGCGAAACGCTGCGTCTGGTGGGCTTCCGGAACGGGGACGGCAGCTATCTCATGGAGGCCCTCGGCCCGGACGCTGCCTGCTTCACCGCACTGTGCGTGTTTTAATTTGGAATCTTTAATACAAGGACAAATGCCTCTGGCAAAAATGCAAATTGTTTTTGCAATTTGCGGCGATACCCGATATCATGTTATTATAATAAGTAATACCATTTGGGTGGTTGCACCGCAAAGGTGATGTCAAGCGGGCCTGCCGCCCATCTCTTACAAGTGAATAGGCGCAGGGGGTGCGGTGCGGAAACCGGCGCACCCCCTGTTCAAACTGCGGTCAGCCCCCTGAGGGCTGTGTCGGAATCGGGAGGAACGAACGAGCGGAGAAGCGATCGGCTGCGGAAGAAAGGAGCGGCGCATGAAGAATCTGAAAAAGCTGACGATCCTGCACTCGAACGATATGCATGGCGATTTTCTGGCCGAACAGATCGACGAACGGCTGGTGGGCGGCGTGTCGCTGTTGTCGGGCTATGTCAATAAAGTGCGGCGGGAGGAAAAGAACGTAATCTACGCCGTGGCGGGCGATATGTTCCGCGGCAGCGTCATTGATTCGGAGTACAAGGATACCTCCACCATCGGCATCATGAATCTGGTGGGGCCGGACGTGGCCACCATCGGCAACCACGAGATCGACTACGGCCTCGCTCATCTGCTGTTTCTGGAAAAGTGCGCGGATTTCCCTATCATCAACGCCAATCTGCACATCAAATCCAACGGACGGCGGATGTTCCGGCCCTTCTGGATCGCCCATATCGACGATATGAAGATCCTGTTCATCGGCATCATCACGGAGGAGGTGCTGGCCGCCACCAAGACGGACGAGCTGATCGGGTCCTTTGTGGACATCGGGGAGGCGGCCCGGGAGGTGGGCAATATCTGCAACGCCTACAACGCCATCGACATTGATTTCACCGTGCTGCTGACCCACATCGGCTTTGAGGAGGACAAGAAGCTGGCGGCGATGCTGGACCCGGACTGGGGCGTGGACGTCATCATTGGCGGCCACAGCCACACGAAGCTGGAGGAGCCCTTCAAGGTCAACGATATCTACATTGTGCAGGCGGGCACCGGCACCGACGAGATCGGCCGGTTCGACATCATGGTGGACACCGACCTCAACGCCATCGACACCTTTACCTGGCAGATGGTCCCCATCGACGATGCCCACTGTCCCCGGGACGAGGAGGTGGAGAACTTCATTCAGCGCTACAGGAGCGCCACCTCCCAGAAGTATGACCGCATCATTACCCGCTTTTCCTGTTGACCCATCCCAAGCGCAATCAGGAAACGGCGCTGGGGGACCTCATCGCCGACATTCTGCGGGACAGCTTCGGCATCGACCTGATGCTCATGGGGTCCGGGGCCATCCGCAGCTACGCCCTCGGCCCGGTGGTCCACTACGCAGACCTTGTGGAGTGCCTGCCCTATGACGACGCGGTGTATATGCTCAAGGTCACCGGCACCCAGCTGGAGCGGATGATCCGCCATATCCTGCGGGACGAGGCATTCCAGGGGGAGCACACGGAGTTCTACCAGTTCTCCCACGGGACGCACATCGTCTGGTCCCGGAGCGAGCAGGCTTTCCGCACCCTGACGCTGGACGGCGAGGCCCTGCACGCCGAGCGGCTCTACACCGTGGCAGTGCAGAAGTACCACTACAACAACCTCAAGCCGTTTTTGGACATCACACTGGAAGAGGTGGAGAAAAACGGCAAGATCCGGGTGCTGTCCACCTCCGCCCGGGACGTGGTGGAGGAATACCTGACGGTGAACCAGCACCTCAGCCGGGAGGTGGAGGGCCGCCTGGTGGTGGAGGACTGAGGGCTGCTCCCAGAAAAGCGGCGGGATTTCCTGAATGGATCTCCGGAGCAGAAAAGCGGAAACGAAACGGCGTTCTCTGATGTGCCGCGTCAATAACCCCCACCAAATCTAATGATTTGGAGGGGGTTTGCGAGAAATCGTAAGCCCTGATTGACTACCCTAAGTGTTTCGAGCACTACGTTACTCAAGAATGTAAGAATAGGCACCGGCGGGCGTGAATCCGAACCTGCCGCACTGCGGTGTGTGATTAAAAGCTCTGAGGGTAAGGAGCGGTGTTGCACACGAAAACCTTGAGATAACATTGGGTACGGATACCTGACGGCCGAAAGGCCGCGTGGCTTTTTCGTTAGCCACAATCAAAGAAGAAGGAGGAAGGCATCATGCCAAACAAAGTGTATGTCATCAACAAACACGGGCGTCCGCTGATGCCCTGCTCCCCGGCAAAAGCCCGTCATCTGCTGGATGAAGGGAAAGCCAAAGTGAAGAAGAGGACGCCCTTTACCATCCAGCTGGTCTACGGAAGCAGCGGCTACACCCAAGAAGTCATTCTGGGCGTGGACGCTGGAAGTAAGACCATTGGTATGTCGGCATCCACTACAAAAGAGGAGCTGCTCTCCGCAGAAGTAAAACCTCGAAATGACGTGGTGGATTTACTATCCACCCGTCGAGAGTTCCGCAGAGCCCGGAGAAACCGCAAGACCCGGTATCGTAAGCCGCGCTTCGATAACCGAGTCCGCAGCAAGCACAGGGGATGGTTGGCGCCTTCTGTGGAGGTCAAAATCCAAGAGCACATCACCTCAATCAAGAGGGTTTGCCGCATCCTGCCCGTGAGCAAAGTGGTCATAGAGACCGCCGAGTTCGACCTGCAGCTGCTGAAAGCCATTGCGGATGGAAAGCCCGTTCCGCAAGGTGAGGATTACCAGCAGGGCGAGATGTATGGTCACTACAATGTACGGCAATACGTGCTTTGGAGAGACAACTACACTTGCCAGTGTTGTGGAGCACACGCAACCAAGAAAAAAGAGGTCCGGCTTCACGTCCACCATCTGGAGAGCCGAAAAACCGGCGGAGATGCACCCGGCAATCTCGTCACCCTTTGTGACAGCTGCCACGAGAAACTCCACAAGGGGTTGATTGCGGAGAAGGACTTCAAAAAGCGCAAGCGTCGTTCCACACGGGATGCCACATTCATGGGCATCATGCGGAAGACTTTAATGCAGAGGCTCTGCTCTGAGTTGCCTATCCCCGTCATTGAGACCAGAGGCTACATCACAAAGGCGACACGAGAGAAGTTGCTGGTGCTTCTCAAGAGCCACACCAATGATGCTCTGGCAATCGCACAGGGGAAGCAGGGCTTCAATGTGGGCTACCTTCCGGGAATCGTACAAATCGATAAGATTTGCACGATTCGTCCGGTGAGACATCACAACCGCCAGCTGCACAAGGCGACTATCCTCAAGGGAGGCATCCGTAAATCCAATCAAGCAGAAAAGTACGTATTTGGGTATCGTCTTTTTGACAAAGTCCAATTTAACGGACAGGACTGCTTCATTTGGGGAAGAACTACCGGAATCTTTACCATTAAAACGATAAACGGAAAAATGATAAAGGACGGCATTTCTTTCAAAAAATTAAAACTCGTAGAAAAATCCACGAGTTATTTAATTGCTTGATTTTAATACACGAAAGGAGGGAACGGCAATTCCTCACCGCCCAATGCTTCACATTGGACGGTGTACCCTTGCCGCAACAATGGATCTCACAGAGCGCAAGATCACGAAAATCGCACGGGAGGCCAGCAAGCTGGCCGTCCGGACGCTGAAGGAGGACGGTATCGGCACAGCGGAATACGATTTCATCCATCTGGTGCGCCACCATCCCGGCATCACGCAGGCGGAGGTCCGGGAGCAGCTCCGGGTGGACAAGGGAGCCGCCGCCCGCCGGGCGGCCAGTCTGGAGGCCAAGGGCTACCTGATCCGGCAGGCCAACCCCAAGGATGGCCGCAGCCAGCTGCTTTTCGCCACGGAAAAGGCGGAGGGCCTGCGGAACTCCAAGGCGCAGGTGGAGACCACCTTTTATGAATGGCTGTTGGCGGAGCTGCCGGAGGCGGAGAAGGCCGCTTTCTGCAAAACGCTGGACACCATCTATCGCCGTTCCAAGCAGGAGAGCCGGGCGGGGTTCCCCCACATCACGGCCCTGACGGAGCAGGGGGAGGGGGAGCGCCATGAGTAAGCGGCAGCTTCCGCCGGACCGGGTCAGCTCCTATTTCCGGGCGGAATCCGGGGTGCTGGCGGTCATCACCGTGACGGGTCTCCTCTATAATATCGGTCTGGTGGCAGGTCCGTGGTTCGAGGGACAGATGACGGAAGCGCTGGCCCGGATCCTCTTGGGAGAGGGCAGCTTTTCCGCCATGGTCTCTCTGGCGGCGGGGTACATCGCCGTCATCGCCGCGGTACAGGGACTTCGGTTTTTGAAGCGGTTCTATGTCCGGCGCTTTGCCAACAAGGTGAACCGCCGCATGAAGCGGGTCCTGTACGGCGCGCTGGTCCGGTCGGATCGGGAGGACTTGGAGCGTGAGGGCGCGGGAACGGTGCTGACCAAGGCCATTTCCGACGTGGACGACTGCGCCGAGGGGATGCGGAAATTCACCACGGAGGTGTTCGACACCGGCGTAGCCTTGGCGGCCTATGCCGGGATGCTGCTGTGGTACGACTGGCGGCTGGCGCTGCTGTCCATGGTCTTTCTGCCGGTGAGCTACGCCATTGCGGAGCGGATGAAGCGGCCCGTCCAGCGCACCGGCGCAGCCTTCAAGGAGCAGGCCGGGGCCTTGAACGCCGCCACCATGGATCGGGCGGTCAACGCCCTGACCTACCGGGTCTTTGGCCGGGAGGAGGAGCGCCGGGCGGCCTATGAGGAGCACCTCACCGCTTACGAACACGCCGCTGTAAAGGCAAACCTGTGGACAGCGTCCCTGCCGCCGCTGTACCGGGTGCTCTCCATGATCGGCGCGGCGCTGATCCTGTATTTCGGCGGGAAAAACGTGCTGGGCACCGGCTGGACGGTCTGGTCCATCGCGGAATTCACCACGTTTCTGGCCTGCTTTACCAAGCTGGCCACCAAATCCTCCAAGGCGGCAAAGCTGTTCAACGCAGTCCACAAGGCGCAGGTGTCCTGGAAGCGCATCCAGCCCCTGATGCGGGAGATCCCCGCTGTGCCCGCCGTTTCCACGGGGAGGGTGGAGCGTCTGGAGATCCGGGACCTCACCTGCGGCTATCCCGGCGACACGCCGCTGTTCTCCGGCTTGGATCTGACCGCCTGCCGGGGGCAGATCATCGGCGTCACCGGGCCGGTGGCCTGCGGCAAATCCACGCTGGGCAAGGCGTTCCTCTGCGAGCAGCCCTACGGCGGCAGCATCCGGCTGGACGGCCGGGAGCTGGCGGAGCTGCCCCAGTGGGAGCGGACGGGCCTTGTGGGGTATCTGGGCCATGACCCGGAGCTGTTCAGCGGCACGATCCGGGAAAATGTGCTGCTGGGAGACACGGGCGATCCCATGGATTACCTCCGGGCTGTGTGTCTGGACGGCGAAGTGGCGGCCATGACGGAGGGGCTGGAGACCCGGGTGGGCACCGGCGGCGTCCGGCTTTCCGGCGGTCAGGCCCAGCGGCTGGCGCTGGCCCGGACGCTGGCCCATCAAAGACCCCTGCTGATTCTGGACGATCCCTTTTCGGCGCTGGACCGGGCCACGGAGACGGAGATCTTCGCCCATCTGCGGCGTCTGGCGGCGGACAGCGTGGTGATTCTGATCTCCCACCGGCTGTATCTGTTCCCGGAGCTGGATCGGGTGATCTGGCTGGAAAACGGGGAGGCCAAGGTGGGGACCCACGAGGAATTGGAGGGGAATACCCCGGATTACGCGGCGCAGTTTGACGCGCAGAGAGGAGAACAGCCATGAATGACCGCAAAAAAGCAGTCCATGTGGGGACTGTGGTACTGGAAACGGTGAAAGACCACCTCTGGCTGTCCTTTACCATTCTGGCGGTGGTGGCAGGGGCCGTAGGCGCGGCGCTGGTGCCGCCGCTGGTGCTGGGCCGCATTGTGGACGGCCTCACCGCCGGGGAGAGGCTGACCCTCCGCCTGCCCCTGTGGTATCTGGCCTTCACCGCATTGGCGGGAGGGCTGGAATCCGCCCGGGAGAGCGCGTTGACGGTATTCGGCCAGAAAACCACCCACGCCCTGCGGAGCCGCCTGATGGAAAAGGAGGGCCGCCTGCCCGCCGACGAACTGAACCGTCAGGAGCCGGGGGCGCTGGTGTCCCGCTTTGTGGGGGACGTGGACACGGTGGAGACCCTGTTCACCGCCGGGATCATCAGTATGGCGGCGGACACCTGCCGGATCCTCAGTATTCTGATCGTGGTGTGGCAGTGCAGCCGGGGACTTGCCTATCTGCTGCTGGCACTGCTGCCGGTGCTGTTCCTCTTTACCCGGTTCGTCCAGAAGCGGATGCTGCACAATCAGCTGAAAAACCGGAAGGCGGTGAGCCGGGCCTCCGGATATGTGCCGGAGACGGTGCGGAATCTCCGCACCATCCGCACGCTGGGCAAGGAGACCTACATGGAGACCCGGTATGACGGTGCGCTGGGGGAGAGCTACCGGGCCATTGAGGGGACCAACTTCTATGACGCCCTGTATTCCCCCGTGATCCTCACGGTGAACGCCGCTGTGGTGGGCGCGGTCATGCTGCTGTCCGCCTCCGGAGACCCGGCGGTGCTGACGCTGTTCGGCATGACCGCCGGTACCGCCGTGACGGTGATGAACTACATCAGCCAGATCTTCTCTCCTCTGGAAAGTCTGGGCATGGAGATCCAGACCATCCAGTCCGCCGTGGCGGGCGTTCGCCGGATCAATGACTTTCTGGCCCAGCCAGAGCAGGAGACAGTGGCCCCGGAAACGGAAAATCCCGCCGCTCCCATGGTGGAGCTGCGGGATGTGGACTTCGGCTATGAGGCAGGGCAGAACGTTCTGCACCACTTAAATATGGAGATCCGGGAGGGAGAGCTGGCTACCCTGTCCGGCCGGACCGGCGCGGGAAAGAGCACCGTGTTCAAGCTGGTGCTGGGGCTGTATGCCCCCCGGCGGGGCACCGTCCGGATCCAGGGCGTGGACCCCCGGTCCCTCACCGGCCCGCAGCGGCGGGCACTGTACGGCTATGTGGAGCAGCGGTTCCATCCGGTCCCCGGCACCGTCCGGGACCAGATCACCCTGTATGATGACACCATCACGGAGGGGCAGGTCCGCCGGGCCGCGGAGCTGGCGGGACTGGCGGAGGCCATCGGCGCCCTGCCGCAGGGCTATGACACCCCCTGCACCCCGGACATTTTCTCTCAGGGACAGTGGCAGCTGTTGTCCATCGCCCGGGCGGTGGCGGCGGACCCAAAGCTGCTTCTGCTGGACGAGATCACCGCCAATCTGGACGCGGAGACGGAGCGGGCGGTGCTGCGGGCCTTGAAGCGGGCCGCGGCGGACCGGACGGTGCTCTCCATTTCTCACCGGGTCGGGGCGGACACGGGACGGCTCATTCCCATTGGGGAGGAGTCATAGCCAGAAACCGGGCCAGCGCGGGGTTGGGGTTGGTGGTCTGCCACGCGGCGATGATCTCCTCCACCTCTCCCTCGCCGATGAGGGGGACAAACACCAGATTGTCGGCATTGTAGAGCTTTTCCACGCAGTAGGCGGGGAGGATGGAAATGCCTTCCTCGGCGGAGACCATCATGAGGATGCTCTCCGTGTCGGCGGAGCGGAAGAGGATGTTGGGCTTGTAGCCCGCCTCGTTGTAAAGCTGCATGAAAAAGGCGTCGCCGTAGGAATCGTCGGCGGCGTCAGGGGACATGTAGAGGATGGTCTCTCCCCGCAGCTCCTGCCGCCGGAGCTGCTGCCGCTGGGCCAGCGGGTGTCCGGCGTACAGCGCCACCACCAGCCGGGCCTTTTCCACGGTGCGGCAGGCCACACCCTCCTGGGTTTTCAGGTTGGTACTGTCCCAGGTGAAAATGATGTCGTATTCATGGTGCAGCAGCCCCGCCGCCAGCGCGTCGGTGGAGCAGCGGTAAAAGGTGATGAGCACGTTGCTGTTCTGCTGGTGGAACCGGCGGACATGGGCGGACAGGTCGCTGCGCTCGTACCCCCGGACGTAGCCCACCCGCAGCGTGCCGGAGAGACCGGTGGAGGCGTCATGGACCCGCTCCTGCGCCCGGCTCATCCGCTCCAGGATCCCCTTGGCCTCCCGGAGGAAGATGGTCCCCGCAGGGGTCAGGCTCACGGGCCGGGTGCTCCGGTCAAAGAGGGGACAGCCCAGCGCCTCCTCCAGCAGACGGATCTGCTGGGTGATGGCGGTCTGGGAAATGTAGAACTGCTCGGCGGCTTTCGTGAAGCTGCGGCTCTCCGCCGCGGCCACGAAATACTTCAGCTGATTTCGATTCATAACGCCCTCCCACGACACAAAATAAGTTTTTCTTATTTTATCATGAAAAAATCCCCCTTGTAAAGGGGGATTTTTTCCGCTAAGATAAGTGCATATTTGTTGTGTGTAAGCGAGGTACTTAGAAATGCAAAGAGAATCCTTCGGCTCCCGGCTGGGCTTCCTGCTGGTGAGCGCGGGCTGCGCCATCGGCATCGGCAACGTGTGGCGCTTCCCCTATATCACCGGCAAGAACGGCGGCGGCTACTTCGTCCTGTTCTATCTGGTGTGCCTGCTGCTGCTGGGCGTCCCCGTGATGACCATGGAACTGGCGGTGGGCCGCGGCGGCCGCAAGAGCGCCGTGCTGGCCTACAAGAATCTGGAAAAGCCCGGCTCCAAGTGGCACATCCACGGCTGGTTCTGTCTGGCGGGCTGCTATCTGCTGATGATGTATTACACCACCGTCACCGGCTGGATGGTGAACTATTTCGGAAAATTCCTCACCGGCGGCTTCCACGCCGGCATGACCGGCGACGAGATCTCCGGGATGTTCGGCACCATGCTGGGCAGCCCCGGCTCCATGGCCGTCTTCACGGAGCTGGTGGTGGTCACCGGCCTGATCGTGTGCAGCTTCGGCCTTCAGAAGGGTCTGGAGCGGGTGACCAAGGTCATGATGATCTGCCTGCTGGCACTGATCGTGGTGCTGGCGGTCCACAGCCTGACTCTCTCCGGCGCGGCGGAGGGCATGAAGTTCTACCTGCTGCCCTCCGTGGACACCATCCGGGAGCACGGCCTCGGCAGCCTCATCACCGACGCCATGAATCAGGCGTTCTTCACCCTGTCTCTGGGCATCGGCGCCATGGAGATCTTCGGCAGTTACATGAGCGACGAGCAGTCCCTCCCCGGCGAGGCTGTCCGCATCTGCATTCTGGATACCTTCGTGGCCCTCATGGCGGGCGCCATCATTTTCCCTGCCTGCTTCACCTTCGGCGTTGCGCCTGGTGAAGGCCCCGCGCTGATCTTTCAGACCCTGCCGCCTCTGTTCGTGAACATGTCCGGCGGCCGCTTCTGGGGCACGCTGTTCTTCCTGTTCATGGTGTTCGCCAGCTTCTCCACGGTGCTGGCGGTGTTTGAGAACATTCTGGCCGTCTGCATGGACACCTTCGGCATCAGCCGCAAGAAGGCCGTGCTCATCAACGGCGTGCTGCTGGCCCTCCTGAGCCTGCCCTGCGTGTTCGGCTACAATATCTGGAGCGATTTCCATCCCATTCTGGGCAAGGACGTGCTGGACAGCGAGGACTTCCTCGTGAGCAACCTGCTGCTGCCCATCGGCTCTCTGGTGTACCTGCTGTTCTGCGTCACCCGTTGGGGCTGGAACCCTATTTCCAGTTCGTTCTGCCGGCGCTGATCGTTGTGATCTTCCTGCAGGGCCTGCTGTAAAGCGGAACAACATTACAGCAATAGAGGGGGAAATTTCCCCTGTACGGGACATTTTCCCATCAGCCTGCACGGTGAAATGACCGGAAATGCAAGAAATATAAGAACATAGGAGGCGTGTCAACAGACACGCCTCCTATGACTTTTATTGGGGGAATTTACAGAGACCGACTCATGCGATGTTACAGCACCAGCGCTT
>ENA-UEOM01000607-UEOM01000607.1-human-gut-metagenome-genome-assembly--contig:-NODE-607-length-15141-cov-23.488781_pt1 | contig 15141 bp, 8 predicted proteins | sample MGYA00242993_ERZ507994 | MGnify/ENA primary metagenome ERZ507994 (study PRJEB26167, sample SAMN06115536) | human gut metagenome | host: Homo sapiens | place: China:Neimenggu | collected 2014-11-07... | reverse complement strand
TTCTGCAATACCCTCAACGAGATACTTACCAAGGAGAAACCTACCCATATTGCGGTGGCTTTCGACCATGGCAAGACTTTCCGTCATGAGGCTTTCCCTGCATATAAAGCTCAACGAGAAGAGACACCGGAAGACATCAAGCTCTCGGTACCTATCATCAAGAATATCCTGGAGGCTTATCACATTCCTATTCTTCAGGTGGATGGTTTCGAGGCGGATGATATCATTGGTACCGTTGCCTTGAAGGCAGGCGAGATGGGTATAGAAACCTATATGCTCACACCAGATAAGGATTATGCCCAGCTGGTAAGAGACAACGTATTCATGTTCCGACCTCGACATGGCGGTGGTTACGAGAAGTTGGGCGTTGCCGAGATTGAAGAGAAATACAGCATCTCTTCCCCACTCCAGGTTATCGATCTTCTGGCATTGATGGGTGACTCTGCCGACAACTTCCCTGGATGCCCGGGTGTTGGAGAGAAGACAGCCATCAAACTCATCAACCAATTTGGAAGCGTAGAGGGATTGATAGAAAATAGCGCCGAGGTGAAAGGCAAGCTCCGCGAGAAAGTGGAGGGTGCCATAGAGGATATCAAGATTTCAAAGTTCCTGGCAACCATCAGAACCGATGTACCGGTAGAGCTCAAGATGGAAGATTTAAAACTGGAAGAACCCGACAATGCCAAGTTGGATGAAATCTTCACCGATCTGGAGTTTAAGTCGTTCGCAAAGCGCGTTCTTAAAAAACCTCAAAAAGTGCAAACAAAGGCTACAGGAGAGCTTGATCTCTTTGGTGCACAGCAAGACGATGGGCAAGAAGAGGAAGAAAACACAAGTTTTGAGACCATTAAAACGGTTGCTCATACATACAAACTCATTGAAACAGAAGAAGATGCACAAAACCTCTTTGATTATTTAATTACAAAGCAAATTCTCTGTTTAGATACAGAGACCACTTCCACCTCTGCAATAGATGCAGAATTGGTGGGATTGAGCTTTGCAGTAAAGGAGAAAGAGGCTTTCTACGTAGCAATTCCAGCGGAACGTGAAGAAGCCTTAAAATTCGTAAACATCTTCAAACCGCTCTACGAAAATCCGGAAATCCTGAAAATAGGACAAAACATCAAGTACGACTACGAAGTGCTGATGAATTACGGAGTGGAGATACTGGGAAAGATGTTCGATACGATGATTGCTCATTATCTCATCCAGCCGGAGCTTTATCACAATATGGATTACCTCGCCGAGGTATATCTCAAATACCAGACGGTTCACATAGAAGAGTTGATAGGTCCTAAGGGAAAGAACCAGAAATCGATGCGCGACCTGTCTCCGACAGAAGTTTACGAGTATGCAGCAGAAGATGCCGACATCACCCTGCGCCTGAAGAATGTACTCGAACCAAAGCTCAAGGAGATAGAGTGCGAGGATTTATTCTGGAATGTGGAGATGCCGCTGGTGCCTGTTCTTGCCCACATGGAGATGAATGGCGTATGTATCGACACAGATACATTGAAGGAAACGTCTAATAATTTAACCAACCGACTCAATGAGATAGAACATCATATCTATGAGTTGGCAGGCGAGTCATTCAATATCGGTTCTCCACGTCAGGTAGGCGAGATTCTCTTCGGCAAGATGAAGATTGTGGAAAAGCCAAAGAAGACAAAGACCGGACAGTACGTAACGAGCGAGGAAGTATTGCAGCAATTGCGCAGCAAGAGTCCAATCATTGATGAGATTCTGAACTACAGAGGATTAAAGAAACTGTTGGGAACCTACGTAGATGCCCTCCCTAAGCTCATCAATCCTCGTACAGGTCATATTCATGCTTCTTTCAACCAAACCATCACCGCTACGGGTCGCCTGTCATCCAGCGATCCAAACCTGCAGAATATCCCTGTGCGCGATGATGACGGAAAGGAAATAAGAAGATGCTTTATCCCAGAGCCGGGATGTCTGTTCTTTTCTGCAGATTACTCCCAGATAGAACTCCGCATCATGGCACACCTGAGCGAGGATCCTAATATGGTAGAGGCATTCCTGGAAGGATCAGACATCCACGCAGCTACTGCAGCCAAGATCTGGCATAAAGACATCAAGGACGTAACCGATGCCCAGCGCAAGAAAGCAAAGACGGCCAACTTCGGTATCATCTACGGCATTACCACCTTCGGCCTTGCCCAGCGCATGAACATCGAGAACCGAGAGGCGAAGCAAATCATAGAAGATTACTTCCACACCTTCCCTGGCGTACATGCCTATATGGAGAAGTCGAAAGAGATAGCAAGGGAGAAAGGCTATGCCGAAACCCTCTTCCACCGTCGTCGCTACCTGCCAGATATCAACAGCAAGAACGGCACAGTAAGAGGCTTCGCAGAGCGCAATGCCATCAATGCCCCTATCCAGGGATCAGAAGCCGACATCATCAAGGTTGCTATGGTGAAGATCTTCAACCGATTCAAGGCAGAGGGCATCAAGAGTAAGATGATCATCCAGGTACACGATGAACTCAACTTCTCTGTTTATCCAGAGGAAAAAGAGAGGGTAGAAAAAATCGTAATAGAGGAAATGGAGAATGCCTATAAGCTCAAGGTTCCTCTGATTGCGGATGCCGGCTGGGGAAAGAACTGGCTGGAAGCGCATTAAAAAGAGCATCAACTCTTTAGGAAAAGACTTAAAAAGAAAGAAGAAAGACTTCAAAGAACAACAAGAAAGACTTCAAAGAACAACAAGAAGAAGCCTTTCCTAGCGTTCAAATAAACAAAAAATAGCTGCAAATGGTAAAAAACGAGCCATTTGCGGCTTTTTTTATAGATTTATGAGATTCTTTTATTATTTTTTTGTATATTTGTAGCAGAAATCTATCAAGTATAGGTAACGCAAGGAGAATTGAACCAAAATGAACCAACAGATATTGGCTTTTTTTCCCTACCTTTGCAAAGAAAAAGAATAATGATAATATAAAAAAATCAAAGCTTATGAAACATCTATTTTTTCTTGTAGGTTTGCTTTGCCTGACGGCAGCACCTATCAGTTCATTTGCCCAGGCACAGAATGCTAAGGACTTAAGAAAAGAACGCTTGGAGATGCTCAAGGCATCTAAGTCGGAACTCAATGAGAAAGCATCAAAGGCTGCTAAGAAAGAAGCCAAGAAGCTTCAGAAAGAAGGCTGGCAGACAGCTCCTGGTGCACTCCCACTGGAAAAGCAGTTGGATAAGTCATACGCTATGCAGTATCAGTATGACGAATCTATGTACCCAATGTACATCATGGGTGAAGCCATGAGTATCGGTGAGAACTATGACGGTGCCAAGATGCAAGCCATGGAACTGGCCAAGCAGAACCTTGCTGCTCAGATTTAGACAGAAGTTTCAGGTCTTATCGACAACTCTGTAGCTACCCAGCAGCTTGCCATGGAAGAAGCAGTTACCGTTACCAAGAGTATCATGGCCAGCAAGAGCCTCATCGTACAGAGCATCGGCAGAACCATCACAGTCATGGAGTGCTACCGTACCTTGAAGAACAAGAACAAGGAAGTACTCGTACGCATCGCATACAACGGAGCAATGGCTAAGGCTGCAGCCAAGAATGCCATCCGCCAGAGCCTCGAAAACGAGAGTGCGGAGCTGCACAAGAAGCTTGATAACGTATTGGGAACAAAGTAAAACTTAAAAATATCGTATGAAAAAGACTACATTGGCAATTGTTTGCCTCTTAGGATGCACTGCACTCAGCCTCTCTGCACAGGAGGCTGAGAAAAAGCAGCTGCACGAAATCAAGGTAAAATTCGATAAGGTACCAGATGGACTTGCCAACTACTATAGTGGCTACTACTACTACAATGGCAAGGAAATCTATAACATGCGTAACTACCTGATGTACACCGGTAATCGCATCAATGCACTTACCATCAACCCAAGCGGCAGTTCGTATGCCTTCATCGACAGCAAAAAAGACAAGAATACCATAGATGTATTTAGTTTGATAACCAAGGATCAGCAATTGGGCAAGATTACGACCAACAAGCTGTTTAAGCCACTGGCTATCTGCTATTCACCAAACGCCAAGTTCCTCTACGTGATGGGATCGGATTCCAAAATCCACATCTTTGAAACCCGCAAGACCCGCGAGGTGAAGAGTTTCGCCATCAACGAACCAGCTACCCGCCTCGATGCAAGCCCTAACGGATTCTTCCTCATCGCCAGCACCAAGGATAAGCTTCAGGTCATCAACCTGGAGAATGAAACCGTGCGCACTACCCTTCCGCTCAAGGCAGATTTCAAGGACATAGCCTTCTCAAGCAACAGCAAGCAGATGGCAGTTCTCACAGCAGACGGAACCTGCGATGTATATGATACCAAGACTTTCACCGTGAGCAAGCACTTCGATGCCATGGGTATCGCTGAAAGATGCTTCTTCCACCCAGAAAACAAGTATCTGGCTATCGTAACAGGCGACCAGCGTGTGGCTTTCATCAACCTGCTCAATGAGGACGACCGCCAGTACGTGGATGCCAAGGAAGGCGGAATCAAGTACATCAACTTCTCCAAGAACGTGAAGAATGATATCTATCTGGTACACAACTATACCAGCGGAATCGTCTTTACTCCGGTAGGGTTCCTGAGTCCTAACCGTCAGGAGAAGCTGAAGAATGAGTTGAACAGCCGCATGGATGAGTGGATGAAGCGTATGGAAGGCGAGAGCCTTGACGACTACAATGCCCGTGTGAACGAGGAATCAAGATTGAAGCAGATGCGCCTCTTCGAGTCTCAGATTGCTACCAACATGGCAGATAATCTCCTCACCACATCCGACGTAAAGCTCGGTAACTATAACTCAGATATGAATATGTTGACCCTGGAATTCAACAACATGCCAAGCATCTACCTGACAGTACCTGTTAGCGAGTTGGAAGGCATGGATGCAGGAAGCCTGGAATTCACCAATACCCAGTATGGATTGAACGACAAGGATGAATTCGAGCTTGTATATACCGAGGTTATCAACAAGAAGACAGGCAAGAAATACGTGTTCGACAACACCGAGCGTAAGTCATTGGCATTCTTGGAGTCAGACGACAACTTCGTACCATTCGAGCAGCTTCAGGGTGCCAAGATGGAAGAGTTGAAGCTTGAGGAAATCAAGAACAAGATCATGAAGAATGCCCAGGAGCAGAACATCATCTCTGATCATACCAAGATTGATGTACACACCAAGGTAGCCAACGCCACCGATGCATCAGGTAAGAACATCTTCAACTATGATGTAGATGTATCTTATGCTGTAGATGAGGAGTACTCGGCCAAGGATGACTTTGCACCAGGTCGCTTCAAGGTAGAAGAATCCAATGCCGCTCAGGCAATGCTCGCCATCGTGAAGAAGGCCTTAGAGGAAGATTTCGCCAAATATACCGCAGAGGGCAAGCAGGTGAAGATCCAGATTACCGGTATGGCTGATGCCTTGCCATTCAGCCGCACCGTGGCATACGATGGCTGCTATGGCGACTTCGAGCAGGAACCAGTACACAAGAACGGCGAACTGAGCAATATCACCGTAACCAAATCTACCGGTATCGGCGAGAACGATCAGCTGGCTTACCTGCGTGCCATGGGTGTGAAGGATTATATCGAGAAGAATATCCCAGCACTCCAGAAGATGAAGACCTCTTATGATACTTATATCGAAGTATCTGAAAACAAGGGTGGAGAATACCGCCGTATTGGCGTGAAGTTCACCTTTATTGATGTATTCTAATATTGATGGATTCTATAATGAAGAAAGTATTTATTGCAATATCTATTTTACTCTTATCGTCGGGCAGCAAACTGGCTGCCCAGACGATAACTGACTCTAACGACGCCTACAGAGAGTTTGTTCAGCTCGCCAATAAGGACGAGGACAAATCCCAGATGTACGACGCACTATATCGTTGCTATACGGCAACTTACGCCATCATTACCCACTCTGAGAAGACGAGTGTCGAATATTCACAGGCGATGGCCAACATGAAGAATATCATTGCTTTCCTGCCTAATGCCGCTGCCTATAACAGTAACAACCAGAGCACAGGAAACGCCATCAAGTTTGCACGCGCCTACGTGGATGTTGTCGGCTTATCCGACTTTGCCGATGGTGGTTACACCTCTCAAAATGCCTATTCACAGCTCTCTTACTTTGCGGCAGCCAATCTGGTAAACCGCCGCCAGTATGAGGAAGCTATTCCATACCTGCAAGCTTATCTCCGTTCGGGTGACGAGAAGTACCGTAAATCGGTATTCGTCAACCTCATCAAGGCTTGCGCACAATCCAATAAATATCAGCTTGCCGTCATCACTCTCGAACAGGCATCTGATAACTATCCTACCGACTATGACATCATTTCGTCGGCAGTAAATCTGTGTATCGACCACAAGGATAATGCCAATCTCCAGAAGTTCGTAGGCAAGGGTCTTGCCCTCCGCCCAGACGATGAGACCCTTCTCAACATCCAGGGAAAACTCTACGAGGAAGGTCATCATTTCGAGCAGGCGCTCGATATCTACAAGAAACTGCAAGTAGCTCATCCAAAGGCTCTTGATGTATTGAAACACCTGGCTATCAACAACTATAACATAGGTGTGCAAAACTATAACCAGGCTTTGGAACTCAAGGAAAACGATCCTCACATCAAGGACCTGGAAAGCGTATATAAGGATTACTTCACCTATTCGATAGGTCACATCAAGAACATCATCATCAGCGACCCACTTTCGCTGAAATACACCCAGGCACTCGCCATCGCATACAAGTGTGTAGGTGATAAGGAGAACTTCAATATCATCAACAACAAGCTGGCTTCGCTCGGAGGCGGTAAAATCGAGTCGAACGTGATTCCTCAGCTCATCGAGTTCAATGGCGAGGTAAAGCCAACCATCGCTGCCGCTGCACCTCAGACACAGACACTAAGCAACGACCAGAGTGCTGCAGAGGAGAAGGGAATCCCAGCTTACTCTGCCTTTGCCATTCCATTCATCGAAAACCGCATCGACAAATGGCAGAAGAAGGACAGCTACGAGACTCTGGATGAGTATCGCGCCCGTATGACCGAGAAGAACCGAGATGCCAAGATTGCCGAGATGCAGCGACTTGCGCAGCAGGAATACATCAGCAAGTACGAATCGAGAGTAAACCTGCGCCATCTGGAACTGAAGCCATACGATGCCGACCATGAGGTATTCCTGGTAACATCGCCTGATCTCGGCGAGATGATCGTACCGGTGCCAAGAGCCAACAACGAGGCACGCATCTTCGCTTCCAACTGGAACGGTATGCAGTTTAAGGATCCACAGTACTTCATCGACAAGGATCACCTGGCACTCGCCAAGCTTACCATCATCACCCCTTCGGGCAAGCAGTATCAGTACGACAACGCAGCAGCGCTCAACTATACCGCCACCAACGTAGAGGTACACTTCGACCCTATCACCGCCAATATGCTGGCATCCAACGAGAATGCAAACAAGCAGACGGTACAGCAGCAGAACGTGAAGTTGGGAACATCGGATGTGGATGAGAATATCCCTGAGAATCCAACCAGCAACACCAAGACCTTTGCCGTGGTCATCGCCAACCAGAACTACAGTAATGTGGCAGGCGTACCACTGGCTCTGAACGATGGTCTTGCCTTCTCCAAGTACTGCGAGAAGACACTGGGCATGCCGGCAGAAAACGTGCGTTACTATGCTGATGCCTCATACGGTACGATGCTCCGCGCCATGCGCGATATAAAGAATATCGCCAGCGCATTCAACGGCGACATCAACATCGTATTCTACTATGCCGGTCATGGTATTCCTAACGAATCTACGAAGGATGCCTACCTGCTTCCTACCGATGCCGACGGCACCCAGACAGAGGGATGCTACTCTCTGAACAAGCTCTATGCCGAGTTGGGTTCTACCAAGGCAAAGGAGATTGTGGTGTTCCTGGATGCCTGTTTCAGCGGCTCGAAGCGCGAGGAAGGTATGCTGGCTTCTGCCCGTGGCGTAGCGCTGAAGGCTAAGCAGGAAGATCCACGTGGCAACATGGTGGTATTCAGTGCTGCATCGGGCGATGAAACTGCATTCCCATACTCAGCCAAGGGTCATGGCCTCTTCACCTACTATCTCCTGAAGAAACTCCAGGAAACCAAGGGTGATGTAAGCCTCGGCGAACTTGAAAGCTACATCTCTGAGAATGTGAAGCAGCAGTCAGTGGTTATCAACCGCAAGGTTCAGACTCCTACTGCCACTCCTTCTACCTCGCTTGCAGCAGGCTGGAAAGAGCTGAAACTGAAATAAGAATAACATAAAAATCAGCAAGGATGAGACACTACATTTTTGTGATGATTCTGATGCTCCTGGGCGTAGCTACTACCAGCTATGCCCAGCGCACCAGGAAAGTGCACGGAGAATACATCTACCATGCACCGGAAAACGTTTCGCTGGAGCAAGCCAAGAAGACGGCTCTGAGCAGAGCGCAGATTCAAGCCTTGGGCGATGAGTTCGGCACCGTGGTGGCGCAACATAACGCTACCCTGATGAACAATACCAACGGCTCTACCCAGACGGATTTCACCTCGCTGAGCAGCAGCGACGTAAAGGGTGAATGGCTGGAAACCATCGGCGAACCTAAGTATGAGATCAGTTACGAACAGGGCATGCTAGTGGTGAAATGCTCGGTAAGCGGAAAGGCGCGGGAGCTGGTTGCCACACAGAACAGTTTCGTTGCCAAGATTCTGAGAAACGGTACAGAAGACAGATTCGAAAGCGACAACTTCAAGAGTGGCGACGATCTCTATCTCTCCTACCAGTCATCTACCAAGGGATACGTAGCCGTTTATCTGATAGATGACAGCAAGAATGCCTACTGTCTCCTGCCTTATCAGTCATCGCAGGATGGCAAGGTGAGGGTAGATGCCAACACGAGATACGTATTTTTCAATTCCAAGACGGCTGCACCGCTCTTTCAGCCGACAGACGTAGATGAATATAACATGACCTGCGAAAAGGCGGCAGAAACGAATTATATCTATGTAATCAGTTCGCCTAACCCATTCATCAAGGCGATAGATAATGCCGTAGCCGGTTTGCCTAGAGAGTTGAAGTACGAGGATTTCCAGAAGTGGCTTACCAAGAACCGTACAGCCGATAAGGATATGCAGGTAGAAATCAAGACTATCTCCGTAAAGAAATAACAGAAAAATAAAAGCCCAGGGCGGAATGCTCTGGGCTTTTTATTTTTATATGGTGTTTGCACTATCTCTCACGCAAAAAGTACTAGCGTAAATGAAGTGAGACGCTGAAACGCTCAGCAATATATCGAATTTTCAAGTGAAACGCTGAAACGCTCAGCTTTTATAATCTCTTGATCACAGATTCCAGCTGCTCACCCAATCCGATGGTATAACCCTGAGAGAGGAATACCACTCTGTTGAAGGTATCAGAAATCGTGAAGATAGGAAGCAGGTTCTTGTTCTGAAGCTTCATGTTCTCCACCATCTCCTTGCGGCAGGAACCATCCTTGTCGATACCGAAGATGATGTTCTTTGGTAAACCAGGGAACTCTGAGATTCTGAACTTCTTGGCAGATGCCTCATCCTCAAAGAGAATAACGATAGGGCGACCCCACTTCTCGAATACCTGTGCCACCTTGGCGATGTCCTTCAAGGCGTGGTTGGTTGGCTCCTGACCTACACCGATCATACCTGTTACGAAGTAGCCGCGACCTGTCTGGCTCAAAAGGCTAACCTCCTGGTTGCTTGGCAAGAGAATGAACTTGGATTCTGAATTGAAGTTACCCTTCACGGTAATCTCTGTCTCAGAACTGCGCAGATTCATATCCACCTGGGTAGTAGCACCCTGCTTTACATGGAACAGCTGCATCTCTGCCAGTACACCACCGTTGGCAAGACGGGTACCAGAAACCAGGGCATAATCGCCCTCATCCAGATCTACACCATTCTTGAAGGTACCGCTCCAGGTACATCCCTCCTCTGGATACTCCAGGAGCGAGGTAGAACCATCAGGGTTGATTCGGTGGATAGTGAAGTGGCTGTAGTACTTAGGATCATCCACAGCACCATTATCCTTGTAGTTCATCACGAATCTTCCCATGGCAGAAGCCTTCTGCACAGCATTGTCGAAATCTACGTCAATCCATTCGCCACCATTGGCATTCTTATACTGAGTCTTCTTGGTCACCTCATCCACCTGAGCCTCGATGCCCAAGCTTCTGGCTACATCTACGAAGAATACCTTGCGAGAGCGGGCATCCGTAAGGCGTGAACGATATACGCCGATAGGTGTCTGCGCAATCTGCAGCGCCTTCAGGTCAGGATTGATTCGGATATTCTTCTTCACCCACTCTACCAGCAGATTAGGATTGTTCTTGAAGGCTACCTGCTGCTTGGCAAACTCCTTCTCGAAGAACTGCTTGAACGGAGTGATGATCATCTCGTTTTCCACGCGAGGAGAAAGCTGATCGCTCTTGGCATTGAAGTTATCTTCCAGGATATCCATCTGCATATCTCTCAAGTCCTTGGCACTCAAGGTACCGAGCAGCTTGATGGCACGGTCGATACGGTCCTTGTGATTCTTCAGGAAGGTGAGGATGACACGGTGGTTACCGCTTGAACCTACCAGATACTTCACCATCTTCTGGGTATTCTCCTCAGAACCTGCAGCAAGACCATTATCCTTCAGAGCCTGCAATGCACTCTCCTTATTATAGAAGGTAGCAAGATAAGCGTGACGGATAGAATCCTCGTAGGCAAAGCGCTCCAGGTTCTTGGCTCTTGCCTCGGCAGATACCTCTGGGATGTTGGCATGCTCTGGAGGAGGAACGATATCGAAGGAATCGCGGAAGAGGATGGTCTTCTGCTCTGCGCCAGGTACAGTTACCTGATGATCCATACGAACCACTACCTTCTTGTCCTTGCCGAAAGAAGCCTTGGCAAAGCCATACTTGCCGTTCTTGGATGCCCAGATCATCATATCGCCCTTGCCGGCAGAAAGAAAGGTGGCACCATCAGCACCTGTATATTTGGTTACTACGGTGCAGAACTCTGCATAGTTGTAGATTTTGAAGTCCACCTTGGCACCATCTACAGGATTGCCTGCTGCATCTACGATTTCGAAATCGATGCGGGCAGAAGAACCGTAGTTGTCGATGAGGTTGATCTCGGTATAGTTGGAAGTGCGGAGCATTACCTCCTCAGGACCATTGTAATCGCCGAACGCCTTGGTGTGCATCAGCATCGCACGGGATGCAGGAGCATTAAACCAAGCCAGGTTCAGTACAGCTTCCGGCTCGCAGGCACCCAGGAAATACCAGGTACCATCTGCCCAAGCCTCTACCCAGGCGTGGTTATCATCGGTATGTGCCCAGCGTGGGGTATAAACCTGGCGTGCAGGAATGCCGATTGCTCTCAGGGCAGCTACCGTAAAGGTACTCTGCTCGCCGCAGCGTCCGTAAGCCGAACGGATGGTAGAAAGAGGAGCCGAAGTACGGCCATCGGATGGTTGATAGGTTACCAGCTCGTGGCACCAGTGGTTTACCTCGAGGATAGCATCCTTCATACCCATACCCTTTACGCGCTCCTTCAATTCCTTGAAAAATACCATACGCGAATTATCCAGGTTCTCATTGTTGATGCGTACAGGGAGCACGAAGTGGCGGAAGAGCAACTCAGGCACCTTGTTTCCCCAAGCCATCTGCTGGCGTGCCTCGAAGCTGGTGCGCACATTCTCCAGGAAGAAGCTGGTAGGATAGTCGGTTACATCAGCCACAGGCATATAGGCATAGAGAAACTGCAAGGCTCCCTGCTCATCGGCTGTAGCTTTCTGCTGCTTGAGCATCTTCTGGTCATAAAACTGCTTACCTACAAGATTTACCTTCTGTTTGAAGGCCGTTTCCACTTTCGTGCGATAAGCTGCATCGGTAATGAAGTGGCCGTTTGCTGCCAACATTGTCTGCCAAGAGGCTAAGAATGTAATGGCGAACATTACTAAAAACTTTCTCATTGTTAGTTAGCTTTTTAATTATATTTATTATATTCCAGTTAATATATTGATGTTACGTTACAAACTTTCTGCAAAAATAATGTTTTTTTTCGAAATAATAGCCATCCCCAAAAGAAAAAATGTTATCTTTGCAGCAAATATTGAGAATTCAAGTAAAAAGAGTAAAAATTAGTAATAATCAAATAACTAAATAGAAAGAAAAAATAGAAACTATGAACAGAGACGATTTTAAGTTTGAAATATGCGCCAACAGCGTAGAGAGCTGTCTGGCTGCGCAGGAAGGTGGAGCCAACCGTGTGGAACTGTGTGCAGGCATCCCTGAGGGTGGCACTACCCCATCGTATGGCGAGATAAAAATTGCCAGAAAGCTGTTGGACAAAACCTTGCTCCACGTCATCATCCGCCCTCGTGGTGGCGATTTCCTCTATACCCCTCTGGAGATTGAACGCATGGAGGAAGATATCCGCCTCTGCAGGGAATTGGGCGTGGATGGCGTAGTGATAGGATGCCTCACAGAAGATGGAGAGGTGGATATGGAGGCGAACCGCCGACTCGTGGAACTGGCGAAAGGCTGTGACGAACAGGCGAAAGACGGCAAAGAACTGAAGCCGATGAGCGTTACCTTCCACCGTGCCTTCGACCGTGCAGCCAATCCTCAGAAAGCCTTGGAAGACATCATCTCCCTGGGTTGCGACCGCATCCTTACATCGGGTCAGCAACCTAAGGCTGTAGAAGGCGTAGCGCTTCTTTCAGAGCTCAAGCAGGCAGCAGCCGGACGTATCATCCTCCTTGCCGGATGTGGCGTAAACGAGGATAACATCCGCACCATCTTCGATGCTACAGGTATCCACGAATATCACTTCTCGGCAAGAGTCAATGTGCCTAGCAAGATGAAACAGCTCAATACCAACGTGTATATGGGTGCCGAGGGTGCTGATGAAAGCAACTCTCTTGTTACTTCTGCAGAAAGAGTAAAGCAAACCATCGCCAACCTTTTGGGATAGGATTTTTCTATAACGAAAAAGATTTTTCCGATAATAAGAAAGGATTGTTTCCGATAACGCAAATAGCATTTTTCCACAAAACAAAAAAGTGTCGCAATTTCCAATATTTCAGGAGATTACGACACTTTTCCAATATAATATTCACACAATCTTAGAGTGCGATTTCCACAACCTTATCCATCTCTGTAGGAACCTCACCGAGATTCAGGAGCACACCGCCTTCGCACTTCTGAACCTTCACCGGCTTCTTGCTGGCAAAGTCGAAAGCCTTCTTCACCTTCTTGTTTCCGAGAGGCAGGAAGAGGCTCTTATCCTTCAGGTTCAGGATATGAACGAAGAGACGATTGCCCTTCTGGGTTGTAACACCCCAATCATGAGGAGCCACGATGCCGCCACGGGTACCATAGATGGTTTCGCCGTAAGTCTTCATCCACTCACCCATCTCTGCCAGGCGCTCCAATGCTACTGCAGGAAGCTCACCATCTGGCTGAGGGCCGATATTCATCAGCAGGTTGGCATTCTTACCAGCTGCATTCACCAGGTAATGAACCAAAGTCTTGGTAGATTTATAATCCTGGTCGGTAATCTTATAACCCCACATGCCGTTCATGGTCTCGCAGGTTTCAAGAGGCAGGCGGCTGATGTCCTGACCCGACAATCCTGCCTTATTCTCTCCAGGAAGATCACGCTCGAAAGCCTGAACATCCTCACCCTCGAAAGGAGAAGAGTGATGGTTGTTTACGATCAGGCAGCCTGGCTGCAGGCGATGGATAAGCGCATACTGCTCTGGCAACTGCCAATCGAAGTTAGGATTCTGATCCTGATCCCACCATCCATCAAACCAGATACATCTCACCTTACCGTAGTTGGTAAGAAGTTCTGTAAGCTGGTTGTTCATAAACTGATAGTAGCTCTTCCAGTTACCCTTTGGGTTAGGGCGGCCGGTACCTCTACCTGTTCTTCCCCAAACAGCATCCTCACGATACCAGTCGATATGAGAGTAATAAAGGTGCAAAGCGATGCCCTGCTTGTGGCACTCATCCGCCAGTTCCTTCACGATGTCGCGGCGGAAAGGAGTAGCATCTACTATATTATAATCAGAATACTTGGTCTTGAACATAGAGAATCCCTCGTGGTGGCGAGTGGTGAAGCAGATATACTTGGCACCAGAAGCCTTGATGGCAGCCACCCATTTGGCAGCATCAAACTTAGAAGGATAGAAACCGCCAGCCAGCTTGGCATACTCCTTGTAGTTCAGGTCCTTATTGGTCATTGTCCATTCGCCGGTAGCGAGCATGCTGTACAATCCCCAATGCAGGAAGATACCGAACTTATCATCCTGGAACTGCTTGCGTGATTCCAGGTTTTCTGCAGATGGCTGATAATGCTGAGCCTTATTTTCCTTGGCAGCATCATTCGCAACCATGGCATTAGCCGAAAGGCAAGAGCAACCCAAAGTAAGGATTGCGGCACATAATTGTGATTTGAAATTCATTTTTATTCCCATAATAAAATTGTTATAGTTAGTTATGATGGTGCAAATATACAACTTTTTTTTCAGAGCAAAGCGATAAAACACAAAAAACTCTATATAATAGGATAAAAAAGATGCCTGCAGCGAGATAAGGAAGACCAGGAATGGGGATAAGAAAGGAGTTTCAGGGAAAGATTAGGAAAAGATTAGAGGTAGCTTGGAGAAAAACTGGGAGCAGTTTTACGAGGAATTTGGGAAAAACACAATGTTATCAGAATTTAAAAGATATAATAAAATTATAATTTATTCAATTTTATTTGGAAGTTAGAAAAACTATTTGTATCTTTGCATTGTCGGTCAGAAAGAAGTATAGCAAAACATCTGAGCAATAGGATATTCCCAGATATACAGCAGTACTTGTCTGATAACGACTACAAGAACAAGATTATTAATATAAAAAGAAGAAAGGAAACATTATGAAGAAATATGTATGTGACGTTTGTGGTTGGATTTATGATCCAGAAGTAGGAGATCCAGAGGGTGGCATCGCTCCAGGTACAGCATTCGAAGACATCCCAGATGATTGGGTTTGCCCTCTTTGCGGAGTAGGCAAGGAAGA
>ENA-UEOM01000602-UEOM01000602.1-human-gut-metagenome-genome-assembly--contig:-NODE-602-length-15174-cov-4.779360_pt1 | contig 15174 bp, 12 predicted proteins | sample MGYA00242993_ERZ507994 | MGnify/ENA primary metagenome ERZ507994 (study PRJEB26167, sample SAMN06115536) | human gut metagenome | host: Homo sapiens | place: China:Neimenggu | collected 2014-11-07... | reverse complement strand
ATGCCGAAATCGGCCATATAGCCGTTGTGAACGTTGACCTCGCCGTCCAGGATCGCCTGGATGTACTTGGCAAAGAGTTTCATGACCTCCACGCTCTTGCTCTTGGCTACGCCGATGGCAAAAACCTTGGTATAGTCCATGAGATACCAGTAATCCTGAATGATATAGCTGCGGAATTTCTTCTGGTCCAGTGTACCGTACTTCAGTCCCTGCACAAAGGGCTTTTCGTGGTAGCTGGCCCAGATATCCTCGGTGGCTTTCAGAAGCCGATCAACAGTACCCATCATTTTGCCTCCCTTCTGGCAATGGCCCGCCGCATAAGCGTCAGCGGCAGCACCGATACGATCAGAATGCTCAAAATCCCCTCCGGAAGCCGGGAGGACAGGTTAAAGGCCAGACTGTAACCCCAGGCGCCCCAGCCGTCCCATGCGTTCTGGGAATAGAAGATCACACCGCTGATCACATGACCGAAGCAGCGGATCGCCACCGCCAGCGCCATGCCGCAGATGGCCTTCCAGCGCTTGTCGCTGCCGAACACGCCGGCATAGCCCAGGCAGGAGAAGCAGACCAACTGCTGCACAAAGATCTGCGCCCAGTGGATCGCCTGCCAGCCGGGGATCAGGATCATTGCCAGAATACCGCACACCCAGCCGCTCAGCATGGACAGCCGATAATCATACAGCAGGGCCAGCAGCATCAGGGGTATCCAGGAGCCGCAGGTGATGTTGGAGCCGGTGGGCAGGGGGATGCGGATCGTGGCCAGCACCAGCGTCATGGCGCAGACGATACCGCCCAGGCACAGGTCCCGGGCCGTCAGCCGGATGCCCCGGCACAGCCAGACCGTTGCCAGCAGATAGCCCACGGCGAATAAGATCGCAACCGTAGAGGTGATCATTCTGTGAACGCTCCTTTCAGAGCGAACATGTGGTTCATGGGACCGGAGCCGCGGCCCAGATCCAGCATGGCCGCCAGTGCGCCGGAGATGTATTCCTTGGCCCGCTCCACGGACTGGTCCAGATCATAGCCCTTGGCCAGATTGGAGGCAATGGCGCTGGAGAGGGTGCAGCCGGTGCCGTGGGTGTTGGGATTGTCGATCCGCTTGCCGTGGAACCACTTGCCAAAGCCGTTCCGCCACAGGAGATCGTCGGCATCGTTGACCTTATGGCCGCCCTTGCACAGCACGGCGCAGCCGTATTTCTCGCTGATGTACTTGGCGGCGGCCTCCATGCCGGTAGCATCGGTGATGGTCATGCCGGAGAGGATCTCCGCCTCGGGGATGTTGGGGGTCAGGACCGCCGCCAGCGGCAGCAGTTCCCGGCACAGGGCCTCCACCGCGTCATCCCGCAGCAGCTTTGCCCCGGAGGTGGCCACCATCACGGGGTCCACTACGATGTTCTTCGCCTTGTACTGCTTCAGTTTTTCCGCAATGACCACGATGAGGTCGGCGGAGGAAACCATGCCGATCTTCACCGCGTCGGGGAAAATATCGGTAAAAATAGCGTCCAGCTGCTCACCCAGGAAATGAGGAGTGGACTCCAGAATGTCTGTGACGCCGGTGGTGTTCTGGGCGGTCAGGGCCGTGACGGCGCTCATGGCGTAAACGCCGTTGGCCGTCATGGTCTTCATATCCGCCTGGATACCGGCGCCTCCGCTGGAATCGCTTCCAGCAATGGTCAATGCTGTTTTCATGTGAATACTTCCTTTCTTTTTACAGCACGTTTTATAAAGCGATACAAGGTGGTGCCCCCAATGTACCGCCTGAACACAGGGCAAGGCCCTGAGCGTTCCGAATTTACTTGTTGAGCGGTTCCCAATGGCCGGGAAACTCCGTCAGGGACGTGAGATAGACCTCCGCCGCCTCTTTCAGCCCCGCCTGATCTGTTTCCCCGTGGGCGTCCAATACGCCGACAGTGCGGAAACCCGCCGTCTTGGCGGTTTTCAGGGCGTAGAGGGAATCCTCGAATACCAGCGTTTCTGCCGGGGCCGTCCCCAACGCTTCCGCCGCCAGATGGTAGATCACCGGCTCATGCTTGCTGACGCCCACCTCGCCGGTGGTGAAAACTGCTTTCAGGTAGGGCAGCAGGCCCAGCCGATCCAACGCGGCGGTCACGTGCGCCCGCGGGCTGGAGGTAGCCGCCGCCATGGAAATGCCCCGTTCCGCCAGAAATGCCAGCAGTGCTGCCGCGCCGGGCTTGGCAGGGACCTCCTGAGCATAGTAGTCCTTCAGCATCCGGGCAATGCCGCCGCAGATTTCCGCCTCGCTCTGTTGAAGCGGGTAATGCGCTTTCAGATAGGCAGCCCCCTGCTCCATGCTCATGGGAAAGAGGACCTCATTCAGTCCCGGCTCCGGGGTGATGTGCAGCCGCCGGAGATACCGGGCGCCCAGATCTTCCCAGATACCCATAGAGTCCAGCAGGACGCCATCTAAGTCGAAAATGGTCCCCCGGATCATGCCCGCAGCATTTCTTTCACGGTGGCTTTCAAATCAGCGGCGGCGGCTTTGACGTCCTTGGCAGCGTAGATAGCACTGATGACCGCCACGCCGCAGATGCCGCTGCCCGCCAGCTTGCCTACGTTCTCGCCGGAAATGCCGCCGATGGCCACCACAGGAATGGACACGGCCTTGCAGATAGCCTTCAGGGTCTCGTAGGACATCTCCCCCACATCGCTCTTGGAGCTGGTGGGGAACACGGCTCCCACGCCCAGATAATCCGCCCCCTGCTTCTCTGCCAGCAGGGCTTCCTCCACCGTGTGGGCGGAGACGCCGATGAGCTTGTCCGGTCCCAGCTTGGCCCGGGCATCCAGCGCCGCCATGTCATCCTGCCCCACATGAACGCCGTCGGCGTCCATGGCCTTGGCGATGTCCACGTTGTCATTGACGATAAAGGGAACATGCCGCTCCCGGCACAGGGCTTGCAGCTCCTTGGCTTCTTCCAGAAATTTGCCCTCATCCAGAGACTTTTCCCGGAGCTGGATCATGGTGACGCCGCCATCCAGACTCTCCTTGACCACGTCCACCAGCGTCCGTCCGTTCAGCCAGTGCCGGTCGGTGACGGCATACAGCAGCAGATCTTTGGGATCACATTTCATATTGAACACCTCTGCATCTTTTGAAATCCCGGCGGGCATCGCTCTTGTCTGTCCGGCACAAAGGACCGGATAGAAAACAAAACGCGGATATGCCTGAAAGACATATCCGCATTACGAGCTCCATGAGCGTGTCAGCGACGGTATCTCCCTACGTTGGCATTATCCAAATCAGGTTCCGGGTCTGGGCGATGCAGCCCACTCTCAGCCTGCTTGCAGCAAGCTCCCCTGTTGACGTAAGTCATCATACCACGCGTTTTCGGGAATTGCAAGGAATTTTTCCCTGCCGTCCCGGTTTCCGGGGCAGAAAATGCAGGGGGTTACCGATGGGGGACGTGCCAGATGTTGTCGGCATACTCCGCCACGGCCCGGTCGGCGGCGAAGACGCCGCTGCGGGCGATGTTGGTGAGGCTCATGCGGTTCCACGTCTCCCGGTCGCGGTAGGTGTGGCGCATCCGGGATTCGGCCTCGCAGTAGGCGGCGAAGTCGGCCAGGACCATGTACTGGTCCGCCTGACCGTCCATGCCGGTGACCAGCCGCTGGAACAGGTCCTCGTAGGTAACGCCGTCCCGGAAGCCAACCTTCAGCTGGTCCAGCACGCGGCGCAGCACCGGGTCGCGCTGGTAGAGCAGGTTGGGGTCGTAGGTGTGGCGCAGGTGCTCCACCTCATCGGCATGAAGGCCGAAGAGGAACATATTGTCGTCGCCCAGCAGGTCGTGCATTTCCACGTTGGCACCGTCCAGGGTGCCGACGGTCAGCGCGCCGTTCATCATAAACTTCATATTGCCGGTGCCGCTGGCCTCCTTGCCGGCGGTGGAGATCTGCTGACTGACCTCGCTGGCGGGCATGAGGACCTCGGCCAGGGAGACGCGGTAGTTCTCCAGGAACACCACCTGGAGCCGATCTTTGCACAGCGGGTCGCTGTTGATCTGGTCGGCCAGAGAATTGATGAGGTGGATGATGCGCTTGGCCACGGCGTAGCCTGGGGCGGCCTTGGCGCCGAACAGGAACGTCTGGGGCGGGAGGTCCAGGCTGGGGTCATCCTGCAGGCGCTGGTACAGGTAGATGATCTGCAGGGCGTTCAGCAGCTGGCGCTTGTACTCGTGAAGGCGCTTTACCTGCACGTCGAAGATGGCGTCGGTGTTCAGCACCACGCCCTGGTGCTTCCTGGCGAAGGCGGCAAAGGCCAGCTTGTTCTGATGCTTGATGTCCTCCAGACGCTGAAGGACCGCCTTGTCACCGGCGTAGGCCTCCAGCTTTTTCAGCTCCTGCGGATGGGTGAGATAGCCCTCGCCGATCAGGTCGCGGAGCAGTCCGTCCAGACCGGGGTTGATCTGGGGCACCCAGCGGCGGTGGTCAATGCCGTTGGTGACGTTCTTGAACTTGTCCGGCATCATCTGGCAGGCGTCCTTGAACAGGTCCTTACGCAGAATTTCGGAGTGGAGGGCGGACACGCCGTTGACCGCCATGCTGCCGGCGATGCACAGGTTTGCCATACGCACGCCGCCGTCCCAGATAATGGCCAGCTTGGCGGTCTTGGCGGGATCGTGGAAGAATTCCTCCACCTGCTGCTGCCAGCGGCGGGAGATCTCCTGCAATATCTGCCACACGCGGGGCAGCAGCGTTTCGAACAGCTGCTGCGGCCAGACCTCAAGGGCCTCGGAAAGCACGGTGTGGTTTGTGTAGGCCACGCAGTGGGTGGTGATGTGCCAGGCCTCGTCCCAGCCCATGCCGGCATCGTCGATGAGGATACGCATCAGCTCCGGGATCACCAGCGTGGGGTGGGTGTCGTTGATCTGGATGACATTCTTCTCATGGAAGTTCCTGAGGGTACCGTACTGCTGGATGTGCTTGCGGGTGATGGACTGAATGGTGGCGGACACGAAGAAATACTGCTGCTTCAGCCGCAGGGACTTGCCCTCGTAGTGGTTGTCCTCGGGGTAGAGCACCTGACTGATGGCGTCAGCCATGGCGCGCTCCTCGGCGGCGTGGAGGTACTGGCCCTCGCTGAAGAGCTTCATGTCGATGGGCTTGGGGCTGCGGGCCTGCCACAGGCGCAGGGTGTTCACATGGTCGGTGTCGTAGCCGGCGATCTCCATATCGCAGGGGATGGCCAGCACGCGGGTGTAGTCCTCATGGACCACCATCAGGTGGTTGTTGTCCCAGCGGGTGCGGACCTTACCGCCGAAGCGGACCTCCTCGGCCTCCTGCAGCTTGGGCAGCAGCCACGCGTCGCCCAGCTGCATCCAGTCGTCGGGCAGCTCCACCTGCTGGCCCTCCACGATCTTCTGCTTGAAAATACCCAGCTCATAGCAGATGGAGTAGCCCGTCGCCGGGATCTCCAGGGTGGTCATGCTGTCCAGATAGCAGGCGGCCAGACGGCCCAGACCGCCGTTGCCCAGACCGGCGTCCGGCTCCATGTCGAAAATGTCCGCCGCCTTGAAGCCCAGCTCGCCGATGGCGGCGGTCAGGGGCTCCAGCAGCTCCAGATTGAAGGCGTTTTTCATCAGGCTGCGGCCCATCAGGAACTCCAGCGACAGGTAGTGGACCTTGCGCTTTTCCTCGTGAGCCGTCTCCTCGCGGGTCTGTACGCCGTGCTCGGCCATGATGTCCCGCAGGACCATGGCGCAGGCCTTCATCATCTCGCCGTCGGTGGCCTGCTGCTCGGTGCAGCCGTAGTTGAGGCGCAGCTTCTGCACGATGGCCTCTTTCAGGGTCTCTTTGTTGTAGGTCATATCGGGTAACTCCTCCTTGGGTCAAAGATTCTCATAAATGTGCCGGTAGGCCGCCGCACTGCGGCCCCAGCTGAAGTCCGCGGTCATGCCACGGTATCGAACGGTGTCGAAGCCTGTCCGGTCGCCCCGGTACAGGCCGGTGGCCTGACCGATGACGGAGAGCATGGCCCCGGCGTCATAGTCGCCGAACAGGTAGCCGGTGCCATCCTCCTGCCCCACCTGGCAGGAGCGCACGGTGTCCGCCAGACCGCCGGTGCTCCGCACGATGGGCACCGCGCCGTAGCGCATGGCGATCATCTGGCTCAGGCCGCAGGGCTCGCTGCGGGAGGGCATCAGGAACAGGTCGGCGGCGGCATAAATGCGTCTGGACAGGTCCTCGGCGTACAGGACCTGGGCTGACAGGCGGCCGGGGTACTGACCCGCCTTCCAGCGGAAGAAGTCCTCATACTGCCCGTCGCCGGTGCCCAGCACCACGAACTGGCAGCCGGCGGCCATGATGCCGTCCATGGCCTGCTGCACAAGATCAAGCCCCTTGTGCCCCACCAGCCGCGTCACCATGGCGATCAGCGGCGTGTCCGGCTCCTGGGCAAGTCCGAGGGCAGCCTGCAGGGATGCCTTGCACACGGCCTTGCCGGCCGGGTCTGCCGCCGTGTAATGCGCCGGAAGCGCCGGGTCGGACGCCGGGTCGTAGGTGACGGTGTCGATGCCGTTGACCACGCCGTGCATTTTCCAGCCGATGGCGTCCACCACGCTCTCCAGCCCCTCGGCATAGGCTGGGTCATGGAGTTGGGCGGCGTAGGTGGGGCTGACGGTGGTGACGGCGTCCGCCATGAGCATGGCACCCTTCATCAGGTTCACGTCGCCGTCCATGCGGAGGGTGCCGTCGTCGTACCAGCCACGATCCAGACCGAAGAGCTGGTCTACGCTGTCGCTGCCGTAGCGGCCCTGATACTCAATGTTGTGAATGGTGAACACCGTGCGGATATGGCGTATCTCCCACCAGCGGGTGGCCGCGTCTTTGAGATAGATGGGCACCAGCGCCGTCTGCCAGTCATTGCAGTGGAGGATGTCCGGCATCCAGTCCAGGCTGGGCAGCAGGTCGACGACGGCCTTGCTGAAAAAGGCGAAGCGCTCGCCGTCGTCAAACTCACCGTACAGGCGGCCGCGGCGGAAGTATTTTTCGTTGTCCACGAAGTACCAGGTCACACCCCGGTCATAGAGGGAGAACAGGCCGCAGTACTCATGCCGCCAGCCCAGGTCCACGTAGATATACCGGCGGAAGGTCATTTTCTCCCGCCACTGGGGGCCGATCTTGTCGTACAGGGGCAGGATGACGGCGGTCTCGACACCCTCCGCCGCCAGGGCGGGGGGGAGGCTGCCGGCCACATCGGCCAGGCCGCCGGTCTTGCAGAAGGGATAGGCCTCGCTGGTCACATACAGCAGCTTCATGGCAGGCTCCTTTCTCTCACACCGTCGCGCCCTTGGCGATGACGATGGGATAGCGCTCGTGGCCCATCAGGGTCACATTCTCGCTGACGGTGACGTATTTGTCGGTGATCACGCCCCGCAGTATGGCACCGCGCTTGACCACCGTGTCCTTGAACAGGATACAGTTTTCCACGCTGGCACCCTTTTCAATACGCACGTTGCGGAACAGCACGCAGTTTTTTACGCTGCCCTGGATGTCGCAGCCGTCGGCGGCCAGGGAGTTGACGCAGCCGCCCTCCGGGTCGATGTAGCTGGAGGGGGAGTCGTTCTCCTTGCCGTATACCGGACGGTCCGGGCAGAACAGGGCGCTGCGGGTGGCGGTATCCAGCAGCTCCATGCTGCGGTCGTAGTAGTTCTGCAGGGTGCTGATGTGGGCAGCGTAGCCGTCGTAGACATAGCTTTGCAGGCGGAGGCGGCTGCTCATGCCCTGAAGGACATCCCGCCGCAGGCTGTAACGGTTGTGGCTCAGGCACTCCGTCACCAGCTGGATGAGCAGCTCGGTCCGCAGGACAAAGATGTTCAGGCAGCGATAGCCCTCCGGCGTGTGCAGGCCGTAGGCCGTGTCGGTGATGCGGCCCCGGGCGTCCAGCCGGAAGTAGGTGTCCTGCCCGTCGCCGGGGACGGCGGTGCAGACGGCGGTGATGTCCGCGCCGGTGTCGATATGGCGGCGGAGCACGTCCTCCAGGGGCGCGTTGATGACCGTGTCGCTGTCGGACAGCACCACGTAGTCCTGGCGGATGCTCTTCAGGTAGTTCATCACGCTGCCCAGGGCATCCACGCGGCCGCGGAACTGGCCGTCGCCGCGGTGCTGCTCATTATAGGCGAAGGCCGGCAGCAGCGTCAGACCGCCGAAGTTGCGGCTCAGGTCCCAGCTCTTGCCGCTGCCCAGGTGGTCCAGCAGCGACTGGCACTTGCCGTGCATGATGACGCCCACGTCCGTGACGCCGGCGTTCACCATGCTGGAGAGGATGAAGTCGATGATGCGGTAGTCACCGCCGAAGGGGATGGAGCCGTGGACGCGATTTTCGATGAGCTCCCGCAGACCGTTTTCCTTGTCGTAGGAGAAGATGATCCCGTGCATTCCGTTCATGGCCGTACCTCCTTGCCGTTTTCGCCCAGCATCATTTTCGGTTCGATGACCGCGCCGTCCGCCACGGAGGTCCGGGGCCCCAGCACGGCAATGCCCCAGTCCTCAAAGGGGACGCTGCCCGGGGCGCCGCCTACCACGGCGTTTCTGCCTACGCGGCAGCCCTCGCCCACGATGGCGTAGGACACCTTCGCGCCTGCCTCGATGACGGCGCCGGGCATGACCACGGAATAGGAGACGGACGCGCCCTCGGCCACGGTGGTGCCGGTGCTGAGGACGGCGTTCTTTACCTCGCCCAGCACGGTGCAGCCCTTGGCCACGGCGCTGTTGCCCACATCGCCCGTTTTACCGATGTAGGTGGGCGGGCAGGTGGGCGTGCGGCCGTAGATGCGCCACTTCTTGTCCAGCAGGTTCAGCCCGGAGCCGGGGGAGAGCATATCCATGTTGGCGTCCCACAGGGAGTCCAGCGTGCCCACGTCCTTCCAGTAGCCCTCGAAGCGGTAGGCGGACATCCTCTCGCCGTTTCGCAGCATAGCGGGGATGATGTTTTTTCCGAAGTCGTTGTCGCTGCGGGGGTCAGTCTCATCATCGATGAGGTACTGGCGCAGCTTTTTCCAGGTGAAGATATAGATGCCCATGGAGGCCAGGTTGCTTTTCGGTTCCTTGGGCTTCTCGGCGAACTCGGTGATGTTGTCCTCGCCGTCCACGGCCATGATGCCGAAGCGGCTGGCCTCCTCCCAGGGGACCTCCATGACGGAGATGGTGCAGTCAGCGCCGGTGGTCTTGTGGCGGCGCAGCATCAGGGAGTAGTCCATCTTATAGATGTGGTCGCCGGAGAGCACCAGTACGTACTCCGGGTCGTACAGATCCACGAAGCCGATGTTCTGGTAGATGGCGTTGGCGGTGCCCTTGTACCAGACGGCGCCGCCGGCGCTCTGGTAGGGCGGCAGGATATGTACGCCGCCGTTGACACGGTCCAGCTCCCAGGGCTGGCCGCTGCCGATGTAGGTGTTCAGCTCCAGCGGCCGGTACTGGGTCAGCACGCCCACGGTGTCGATGCCGGAGTTGGTACAGTTGGACAGGGGAAAGTCAATGATGCGGTATTTCCCGCCGAAGGGCACGGCGGGCTTGGCCATGCTACCGGTGAGCACGTACAGGCGGCTGCCCTGGCCGCCGGCCAGCAGCATCGCCACACACTCTTTTTTCATCCTTGCGTACCTCCTGTGTTCTGTTTTTTCTGGGGGCGTTTTCCCTCCCGGCGCAGCAGCACCGCGCCCAAGGGCGGAATGGTCAGGGAAAGGGAAGTCTCCCGCCCGTGGGAGGGGATCTCGTCCACGTCGATCCGGCTGCCCGCCGGAAGGGCGCAGCCGCTGCCGCCCCAGCAGGCGTCGTCCGTGTTGAACAGCACCTCATACCGCGCCGCTGCCGGCACGCCGAAGCGGTAGTTGTCCCAGGGCACCGGCGCGAAATTCACCGCGCAGATCAGCTCGTGGCCCCTGCGGTCCCGCCGCAGAAACACCAGCACATTGTTGTGGTTATCATCGGCCACCAGCCATGTAAAGCCGTCCCAGTCCCGGTCGTTTTCCCACAGGCACCGGTTGCGCTTATACAGCCGGTTCAGCTGCCGCAGGCACTCATGGCTGGCCCGGCAGGCGGGATCGTCCAGCAGATACCAGTCCAGCTGGCCGCGGAAGTCCCACTCGTGCCACTGGGGCAGCTCGCTGCCCATGAACAGCAGCTTTTTGCCGGGGTGGCACAGCATATAGGCCCAGAAACTCCTTACACCGGCCAACTGCCGCCAGTCGTCGCCGGGCATCTTGCCCCGGAGAGAGCCCTTCATGTGGACCACCTCGTCGTGGGACAGGGGCAGGACGTAGTTTTCCGAGAAGGCGTAGACCATGGAGAACGTCACGTCCCGGTGGTGGAACTGGCGGAAGTAGGGGTCCATCTTCAGATAGTGGCACAGGTCGTTCATCCAGCCCATGTTCCACTTCAGGTTGAAGCCCAGACCGCCCTGCTCCGGCGGATAGGTGACCAGCGGCCACGCGGTGGACTCCTCCGCCACCATCAGCGCCGCTGGGTCGGCGGCAAAGGCTGCCCGGTTCAGCTCACGCAGGAAGTCGATGGCCTCCAGGTTCTCCCGGCCGCCGTCCTTGTTGGGACGCCACGCGCCGCCCTGCCGGTCATAGTCCAGATACAGCATGGACGCCACCGCGTCCACCCGCAGCCCGTCGATGTGGTATTCCTTCAACCAGTAGACGGCGGAGGACAGCAGGAATTCCCGGACCTCCGGCTTGCCGAAGTCGAATACACGGGTGCCCCAGCCGGCGTGCTCCCATTTCAGGGGGTCGCCGTACTCGTAGAGGCAGGTGCCGTCAAATTCGATAAGCCCGTGGCTGTCCTTACAGAAGTGGGCGGGCACCCAGTCCAGTATCACGCCCAGCCCCGCCCGGTGCAGGGCATCCACCAGGGCCATGAAGTCGTGGGGCGTGCCGTAGCGGCTGGTGGGGGCGAAGTAGCCGGTGCACTGGTAGCCCCAGCTGTCGTCCAGGGGGTATTCCGTCACCGGCAGCAGCTCTACGAAGTTGTAGCCCATGGCCTTTACATAGGAGGGCAGCTCCTTTGCCAGCTCCACATAGCTCAGGGGAGAGCCGTCCTCGTGGCGCTTCCATGAGCCCAGATGCACCTCGTAGATCAGCAGCTCGCCGTTCACCGGCGGCTTTTCCAGCCGCTGCCGCCGCCAGTCATCGTCCCGCCACTGGTATCCGGACAGGTCGTAGACCTTGCTGTCTGTCCCGGGACGGGTGGCCGCGTGGAAGGCACAGGGATCGGCCTTCCAGACCACCCGGCCGTCCGCGCCGGTGACCACATATTTGTAGGCGTCGTAGACCTTGGCGCTCTCCGCCGCCGTTTCCCACACGCCGGTATCCAGCCGGGTCATGGGCCGGGGCTGCCAGCCGTTGAAGTCCCCGGCCAGCGCTACGGCGCGGGCGTTGGGCGCCCACACGCGGAAGGTGAAGCCCTGCTCCGCCGGGTGCGCGCCGAGGTAGGTGTAGATGTCGTGGGCCGGGTGCCGCGTCATGTGCTCAGCTCCTTTTCTCTCACTCTGCTCGTCTGCTCTATGGTAGCACGCCTGTTCCGTCAAAGGGCGCGAAACAGGTCGCTGGTAACGTTACCGACATTGTACCCCATTTTTCCCGTCCCGTCAACAAACAAGGCGCTTTTTGTGCCGCGGCGGGGGCGGAAAAGGGCCGCAAGCACAAAAGGGAAACGCAGGCGCGCTGCGTTTCCCTTTTCGTTTACTCATCCCGCTGCTGCACGGCGCTGCTGCCGTTCAGGCCGAAGTCGTCCGCCACGCTGGCGGTGTCCCGGCGCAGCATGGTCTCCATCACCCGGATATCGCTGTCGATATCCATGGCATCGGTGCGGTACAGCTCGTCCAGCTGGTGCTCGAAGCCCGCCACGATGCTGTCCATGGTCTTTTCGATCTTGGCCTTGGCCTGGCTCAGGTTCTCGCCGCTGACGCCGGCCTCCTCGAAGCTGGCGTAGTTTTCCAGCAGCTTCAGGGTGGTGGGCAGGTAGTAGTTCAGGAACGTGCCGGCGGCGTCACGCTTGGCCTCGTCCTCTTCAATGAGTTTGAAAATACGGCCGGACACCTGCTCCATGCGGTCCAGCTTGGCGCTGATGGCCTCGTCGGCGATGCGGTCGTTCAGCTCGCGGATCTGGGCCAGGATGGCGGCGTAGCCCGCCGGCGCGGGCGTGGCCTGTGCGGGCTGACCCTGCTCCGCCTTGGCGCGGTGGGCGGCATCAAAGTACGCCGTGGCCGCCGCCTGGGACTTGAACAGCATGCCGCTGCCCCGGTCGATATAGGCCTCGCTGCCCCACAGCCCCTTTTCCAGCATCAGGTTCACGTCCTTCTCCACCTTCCGCCGGGACACATCCGCCGCCCGGGCCAGATAGTCCAGCGGCACCGCCTGCTTCTGTCCCACCGTGCGGAGATAGGTGGCGAACCGCCGCTGGCGGCGCTTCATGGCGCCGCTGCCCAGCAGCAGCGACACGCCGCCCGCCAGAATGCCCACCGGGTAGAAGATCTGCCGCAGCAGATACAGCCACTCGTTGTACTTGATGGCATAGCCCAGGGTGAAGTCCAGCTCCCGCAGCAGCAGGAACGCGCCCACCACGCCCAGCACACCGCCGATGATCTTCATGATCTTGGCGCCCTTATCGGAGTAGTCCGGCGTCTCCGTGACCTTGCGGACGGTGTTCTTCGCCGCGGAGGCGCGCGCCTGCGCAGGCTTCGCCTCGGCGCTGCCCGCCGCTGTCCGCTGCCACGCATCCCGCGCCTGCTGGCGCATTTTCCTGCCGCCGCCCTCGCTGAGCTTGCTCAGCAGCATGATCAGGCCGATGGGCCACCAGATGGCGAACATGATGGCGATGAATATCCACGAACCCAGGTCGTTATCGTTCTTTTTCGGCGGCTTCGGCTGAAGACCGTTGTTCTCGTCGTATTCGTAGCTCATGCTTCCCCTTCTCCCTTTCCCCGAAGCTTTCGCTTGTTGCCCTTTTCGTCCACGATATAGGTATTCTCCAGCACGCTGCGGGCATTGGCCATTACCGCGTTCAGGTACTCCTGCCGCAGTGCGGCGCGCTCCTCGATCTCCGCGTCTGTCAGCCCCTCGGCCTTGGCCTTGCGGGCCAGCTCGTTGATGCGAGCTATCTTCTTCTCGTCCATAGCTGTTTCTCCCTTATATGTATCGCCGTATGGTCACCGGCAGGCGGCCCTTTTTTGTGGGAGCGCCCACGCTGTCCAATACGCATTTTCCCAGACCGCGGCAGGTGATGGTATCCCCCGCCGACACGGGCTTGTCCGGCTTCACACAGGTGACGTAGTTCACCTGTACGGACCCCTTTTCCACGGCCTCCGCCGCTCGGCCCCGGCTGAGAGAAAATCCCGCCGCCAGCACGTTGTCCAGCCGCAGGGAGGAGACGGTGTCCCGCAGTTCCTTCACCGCCGCAGGGGGGACCGCCAGCGCCGAAAGCGGCAGCGGCGTTACGGTGAGCTTCTCCCGGCCGGCGCTGTCCCAGTTCTGCAGCAGGAAATCCGTCATGGACGGGTCCAGCAGCACCTGACAGCCGCCCTTTTCCACAAGTATATCGCCTATCTTCTCCCGGGTCAATCCCAGAGCCATCAAACTGCCCAAAAAATCCCGGTGGGTCAGGTCGCCGCCGCTGCGGCACGCGGCCCGCACCGCCGCGACCTGGTCGTCAGGCGTCTCCAGCCAGTCCGGCAGGAACACCAGCCGCTTTCGCTCCGCGCCGTCATAGCCGCCCCAAAGCACATAGCCCTCCCGGCACCCCAGCGCGTTCAGCAGATACTGCGCCGCCGTCTGTTCCTGGGGCGAGAGAAAGCCTGTGGCCGTGGGAATGTCCCGCGTGCGGCACTGCTCACACTTATCCCACACGCGGCTCAGCAGCAGCCGTTCCTCCGGGCTGTGGGCGGTTCTGTCCAGCAGTTCTCGTCTGTCCATGTTATGCCCCCAAATTCTGCGTGTGGTACAGTGTGGCGTACACGCCGTTCCTTGCCAGCAGCTCCGCGTGGCTGCCCTCCTCGGCGATCACGCCGTCCTGTATCACCAGTATCCGATCGGCCGAACGAATGGTGGACAGCCGGTGGGCGATGATCAGTGTCGTGCGGCCTCGGGCCAAACGGTCAAAGGCGCCCTGGATGCGGGCTTCCGTCACGCTGTCCAGCGCGGAGGTAGCCTCATCCAGTATCAGAATGGGCGGGGCCTTCAGAAACACCCGGGCGATGGCCACCCGCTGCTTCTGCCCGCCGGAGAGCAGCGCGCCCCGCTCGCCCACATAGGTGTCGAACCCGTCTGGCATGGCGCAGATATCGTCGTAGATCTCCGCCTGCCGCGCCGCCTGCTCCACCTCCTCGTCGGTGGCGTCGGGGCGGCCATAGCGAATATTCTCGCGGATGGTGTCGGCAAACAGGAACACGTCCTGCTGCACGATGCCGATGGCCCGGCGCAGGGAGCGCTGGGTAACGGCGCGGACATCGCGGCCGTCGACGGTGATGCTGCCGCTGTCCACGTCGTAGAACCGGGGCAGCAGCTGGCACAGGGTGGTCTTGCCGCCGCCGGAGGGGCCCACCAGGGCCACCGTCTCGCCGGCGGGGATGTGCAGCGTTACGTTGTGCAGCACCTCGGCCTTTTCGCCGTAGGCGAAGGAGACATCGTTCACGTCCACGCGGCCCTGTACATGTTCGAGGGGCTGCGCGTCGGGGGCGTCCTGGATGGACGGCTCGGTGGCCATCAGCTCAATGAAGCGGTGCAGGCCCGCGAAGCCGTTGGAGAACATCTCGGCGAAGTTGGCCAGCTTGCGGATGGGACTGACGAAGGCGGTGACGTATAGGGAGAAGGTGATCAGATCCACATAGTCCATTTTCTCCCCCATGATGAGCCAGCCGCCCACGGCGATCACCGCCACCGGCAATATGCCGGTGCAGAACTCCATCACCGCGTTGAAGCGGCCCATCTCCTTGTGAAAGCCACGCTTGGCGGTCTTGAACACCTCGTTGGCCTCGTCGAACCGCTGCTGCTGGGCTTCTTCGTTGGCAAAGGCCTTGGTGGTCCGCACGCCGGACAGGCCGGACTCGATGGCGGCGTTGATGGTGCCGGTCTTGACCTTGGCAGCCCGGGAGGCGGCGCTCATCTGCCGGCGGCGGCGCAGGGCCATGGTCAGCAGGACAGGCAGCAGCACCAGCAGTACCAG
>ENA-UEOM01000585-UEOM01000585.1-human-gut-metagenome-genome-assembly--contig:-NODE-585-length-15438-cov-53.763883_pt1 | contig 15438 bp, 13 predicted proteins | sample MGYA00242993_ERZ507994 | MGnify/ENA primary metagenome ERZ507994 (study PRJEB26167, sample SAMN06115536) | human gut metagenome | host: Homo sapiens | place: China:Neimenggu | collected 2014-11-07... | reverse complement strand
CTGATTAACCTGACGTTATGAGGAAGCATAGGCGCTGGTGTTCCGGCAGTTACCACGTTTTCCACAGATGTGGATAAAGATGTTTCTACCCTGATTTCATCCCATAATCCGGCATCGAGGAAAGCCTGATGGGTGATGGCGCCACCTTCTACGATCAGCGATTGCACCTTATTATTATATAGGTACTGCATGATCTGCTTCAACACCTCTTCCTTACCCTTGGAGAAATCCAAACCTTCGAAACAAGGATGATGGCGGTCGATGACCAGTCGCATCGGATCCTTGCCGCTCCAGTCTCTTACGTTGAGCTGGCTATGGTCACGCTCATCGGTGATTCTTCCCACCAGGATGGCATCATTCTCGGCACGAAGCTTATGCGAAAGCATCTTGGTAAAAGGCGACGAAATCGCCATTCCCTGATAATTATTATCCAAAAAACCATTCGCAGTCTGCGCCCATTTCAGGATGATGTATGGTCGCTGATGGGTATTGAAGGTGATGAAGCGCTTGTTCAGTTCGAGGCATTCCGCCTCTAGAACACCCACCGTTACCTCGATGCCTGCCTCACGAATTTTCCGGATTCCCCGACCCTGCACCTTGGCGAAAGGATCCACGCAGCCACAGACACATCTCCTTACACCTTTTCTTACGATAAGGTCGGCACAAGGAGGCGTCTTGCCATAATGAGAACAGGGTTCGAGACTCACGTAGATAGTGGCTTTCTTCAGCAGATGCTCATCTTCGGGCTTCACAGACGCAAAGGCATTGACTTCAGCGTGCCCCTCACCACATCTTACATGATAGCCCTCGCCGATGATTCTGCCCTCTTCGCTCACGATGACGGCGCCCACCATCGGATTAGGCTTCGCATTCTGCCTACCGTTCTTAGCCAACTGCAGGCAGCGGCGCATGAACATTTCATCTATCTCCTGCTGGCAAAGCGGTTCGCCCGTCAGCGGATTCTGAAAAGATACTTTATTTTGCTCCATATCCTATTTTTTTTCGATTTTCTTACTCATTTTCGATAAATTGTCGTACCTTTGCTCTCAAATCAAATTGCAACAAGCAATATCAAATCGCAACAAGCAATATCAAGATGAAAACGTATCAGCAACTTTGGCAATCCCTCACCCCACTTTATGATGCTGGCGAAGCACAGGCTATCGTCCGCACCGTGCTTGATGTGAAGTACGGAATGACTCTGACCGACATAATCTGCGGCAAAGTTAATGAATTATCTGCAGACGAGGAAAGAAAACTGGAAGAAATTATCATAAGACTGCAAAAAGGAGAACCTGTGCAGTATGTTTTGGGCGAAGCCGACTTTGCGGGAAGGACCTTTCATGTGGAGCCAGGCGTGCTGATTCCGAGACCGGAAACCGCAGAACTCTGCCAATGGATAGAGAAGGATATGATCGAAAAATCAATCGTTTCTTCGGAAGATTCTCCAGAAGATTCTTCGGGAAATTCTCCTCAGGCGACAGACGACGCTAAGCTGATTCTTGATATTTGCACAGGATCCGGCTGCATTGCCATCACATTAGGACTCAACATTCCTAATTCTGAGGTTACAGGATGGGATATTTCGGAAGATGCCCTCCAAATAGCACAAGGAAATGTGGAAATGATGAAAGCCGGAAATGTCAGAATAGAACATCAGGATGCATTGGCTTTGCCAAAAGCAGCAGAAGCAGCAGACCTCATCGTGAGCAATCCTCCTTATATCTGCGAAAAGGAGAAAGCGGATATGGAAAAGAATGTGCTGGAGCACGAACCGAGCCTCGCCCTCTTCGTTCCCGATGAAGACCCGCTGAAATTCTACAGAGCCATCGCCGAATATGCATCTTCAGCACTCAAATCCGGAGGAGCATTATACTTCGAGATTAATCCTATCTACGAAAAGGAGACCCGGGAAATGCTGCTAAAACTTGATTTCAAGGATATAGAAACCAAGGAAGATGCTTTCGGAAAGAAGAGAATGATGCGAGCTATGAAATAGTCTATTAGATAAGCGGATTGCAAATCCGCAAAATAACAGGGTCGAACATTTTTTGACGCCGGATTGCAAATCCGGCGGAACGCCTGACGGAAGACAACGCCTGACGGAAGACAACGCCTAACGGAAGACAACGCCTAACGGAAGACAACGCCTAACGGAAGACAACGCCTGGCGATTCCAGAAAGTCCACCGCCAGGCGTCCCTGCGGATTTGCAATCCGCAGTAAAAAAAGGTTCGACTTATCAAAACCGGAGGATTTGTAATCCTCCCAATAAAACATAAATGCATTATGGAATATTATAACAACTCCAAGCGCCCCAAGAAGCCGATGACTGAGCAGCAGGCACTCCTGAAGCTCACCACTCTCTGCACACAAGCCGAACATTGCTCGCAGGAAATGCTCGACAAGATGAAGAAATGGGAACTCCCAGAGGATGCCATCGCCCGAAATATGGAATTCCTGACCCAGAAGAAATTCATCGATGACGAGCGATTCACCCGCTTCTTTATCAACGACAAGATAAAATACAATAAATGGGGTCGCAGGAAAGTGGAACAGGCGCTCTGGATGAAGCACATCCCGAAGGAAATCTCCGACCCAATCTTCGAAAAAATCGAGGACGACATGTATCAGGAAACCCTCCTCCCTCTCCTAAAAAACAAATACAAAAACATCAAAGCCAAAAACGACTACGAACGCTCGATGAAACTCATCCGCTTCGCCCTCGGCAGAGGCTATGGTATGGATGTGATTCACAAATGCATCGACAAAATGAAAGAAGAAGATCTGGGAGACATCGATTTCGAAGACGACTTCTAAAGGTTTAAATTCAAAGTAAACATTAGAAGCTAATCATAAAGTTCAATGTTCAAAACTCAAAGTTCAAAGTAACAACATGAAGCTCAGTCTGTTAGGAAATATCATAGATTTTCTCTTTCCCCGTTACTGTGCCATCTGCGATGAGCGACTGTTGGGCACAGAGGAGATGCTATGCGCCACCTGTCTCCAGGACCTCCCGATTACCCCAACCTGGGAAGCCCCCTATGAGAACAATATGGCTAAGATGTTCTGGGGGCGCATTCCTATCGAAAAATGCGCCGCCCTCTTCTATTATCACAGCCACTCCAATCCAAGTTACATCATCTACAAACTGAAATACCATCATCGTCCAGATACCGGAAACTATCTGGGAAGACTCATCGCCAGCAAAGGTATCGAATCAGATTTCTTCAAGGATATAGATGCCATCATCCCTATCCCCATCACGAAGTCAAGAAGGAAGACCCGCGGCTATAATCAGAGCGAGGAAATAGCCAGGGGAATACAGGAAAGAACCCATCTCACCATTATCACAGATGCCATCCGACGAGTAACCTTCACCGAAAGTCAAACCCAAAAGGACAGATGGCAACGACAGGAAAACGTAAAGCATGTATTCCAGCTATCAGATACCTATCACGACAAAGACGGCAAACATCCCATCACCGATCTTGCCGGCAAGCATCTGCTTATCGTCGATGACGTCTGCACCACAGGCGCCACCCTCATCTCCTGCTGCGAAGAACTGCAGAAGGCAGGCAAGATGAAATTCAGCATCACCACCATCGGATGGACACACGATTAAAAATCTATAATTAATAAGCCATTTATGATGATTAATCATTTTTTTGTCGTACCTTTGCAGATATAAATTATAATTATTTAATCCTTATAGAATTATGGACAAGTTAAAGAAAGAATTCGCATCTAAGTTATTGAAGGTTAAGGCTATCAAATTGCAGCCTAACGATCCTTTCACTTGGGCTTCTGGCTGGAAGTCTCCTTTCTATTGTGACAACCGCAAGACCCTCTCTTTCCCAGAACTCCGCAACTATGTGAAGCTCGAACTCGTACACGCTATCCTGGAGCAGTTCCCAGAGGCTGACGCTGTTGCAGGTGTAGCTACTGGCGCTATTGCACAGGGTGCATTGGTGGCTGACGAATTGAACTTGCCTTTCGTTTACGTTCGTTCTAAACCAAAGGATCACGGTATGCAGAACCTCATCGAAGGTGAGCTCGATCCTAAGGCTAAGGTTGTTGTTGTAGAGGATTTGATTTCTACAGGCGGCAGCTCACTCAAGGCTGTAGAGGCTCTTCGCAAGAACGGCAACGAGATTGTAGGTATGGTAGCTAGCTACACTTACGGTTTCCCAGTAGCAGAGAAGGCCTTCGCTGATGCTAACGTGAAGCTGGTTACTCTTACAGACTACGAGCACGTGGTAGAAGAGGCTCTCGAGACTGGTTACATCAAGCAGGAAGACGTAGAGTTGCTCCACGAGTGGCGCAAGGACCCAGCTAACTGGAAGAAGTAATTTTTTACCCATCAATAATGAGTACAAGTACATTCGAAAGTAATATCAAACAGATTCCTCATAAGCAGGAATCTGTTTTTAATACTTTGAGCGACCTCAACAACCTGCAGGTGCTCAAAGATCGCTTCGAGCAGGTGAAAGACCAGATTCCTGAGGACAAGAGAAAGGAAATGGAGAAACTCAAGGACCTGAGATTCGACAGCGACAGCATCACTATCAACGCTCCTATGGTGGGCGACCTCAAGATGCGCATCATCGACAGAGATTTTCCAAAAACCATCAAGTTTGAAACAGAGAACAGCCCTATCCCATTCAATTTCTGGATTCAGCTGCTCCCTACAGGAGAATTTTCTTGCAAGATGAAACTCACCATCAAGGCTGAGCTCAATATGTTTATCAAGGGTATGGTGAAGAAGCCATTGCAGGAAGGCATCGAGAAGATTGCTGATGCGCTGGCGATGATTCCTTACCAGGATTAAAAATAAAGAAATTATGGCACATAAACTTTGGGAAAAGAACTTTGAAGTAAACAAGGAAATCGAACGATTCACCGTAGGTCGCGACCGCGAGCTCGACCTCTATCTCGCCAAATACGACGTGCTTGGCAGTATGGCACACATCACCATGCTCGAAAGCATCGGACTTTTGGAAAAGGATGAGCTTACCCAGCTCCTTGCAGAATTGAAGAATATCTACGCCATCGCCGAGAAAGGCGAATTTGTCATCGAGGACGGCGTGGAGGATGTTCATTCCCAAGTAGAATTGATGCTCACCCAGAAACTGGGCGATATGGGCAAAAAGATTCATTCAGGACGCTCACGCAATGACCAGGTTTTGGTAGATCTCAAGCTCTTCACCCGTCACGAGTTGAAGGAGATTGTGGATGCTGTCAAGATCCTCTTCGATGAGTTGATTCAGAAGAGCAACCAATATAAGAACGTATTGATGCCTGGCTACACCCACCTGCAGGTGGCTATGCCTTCATCTTTCGGACTCTGGTTTGGCGCTTATGCTGAAGGACTTGCAGACGATATGCTCTTCCTTCAGGCTGCCTATCGCATGACCAACCGCAACCCATTGGGTAGCGCAGCAGGCTACGGCAGCTCTTTCCCTCTGAACCGCACCATGACAACCGAACTGCTCGGTTTCGACAGCATGGACTATAATGTAGTCTATGCCCAGATGGGTAGAGGAAAGATGGAGCGCAACGTAGCTTTTGCGATGGCTAGCGTGGCAGGAACCTTGGCAAAGATGGCTTTCGATGCCTGCATGTTCAACTGTCAGAACTTCGGCTTCGTGAAGTTGCCTAAGGAGTGTACCACCGGTTCAAGTATCATGCCTCACAAAAAGAACCCAGACGTATTCGAGCTGATTCGTGCCAAGAGCAACAAGCTTCAGAGCTTGCCACAGCAGATTATGCTCATCATGAACAACCTGCCTGTAGGTTATTTCCGTGATCTTCAGATTATCAAGGAAGTATTCCTCCCTGCTTTCGACGAGTTGAAAGACTGTCTGCAGATGGCTGCCTACATCATCAACAAGATGGAGGTTAACGAGCACATCCTCGATGATCCTCGTTATGACCCGATGTTCTCCGTTGAGGAAGTAAATCAGCTTGCCGCTAACGGAATGCCTTTCCGTGATGCTTACAAGACTGTGGGATTGGAAATCGAAGCTGGAGAATTCAAGCCTAACAAGGATATCCATCATACCCATGAGGGAAGCATCGGCAATCTCTGCAACGACAAGATTCAGGCACTTATGGAGCAGACTCTCTCTGAGTTCCATTTCGAGCGTATGGAGAATGCAGAAAAGAATCTCTTGAAATAAAGGATATCCCTTGAAATCAAAGAGAACCTTGAAATCAAAGAAATCTCTTAATACATTAGAATCTTTTTGAACTCAATGAAGAAAGAAACATCTATATATAATCATATATATAATAAGGTGTATATATATAATAAGGTGAAGAGTATGGCAGCAAAAGCTGTGCTCTTCACCTTTTTGTGTATCTGTCTCATTCTTTCCTCCTCACTTCTGGCATCCTGCGATGCAGACAACAGCATCAGCACCCGATACCCATGCCAGTTTATCTTCCGAACCATCTACCATCCGGGAAGCAGCATTGAGACAGCTCTCCAAGGAGCCGGCACCTACAGCATGATTAGTGCCAAAAAGGTAAATGGTGCCTGGAATATCTATTCCACCCTCAACGATGGCAAGAGCCATACTGAAACCATCGTCCTCTCTACAGCCAAGGAAAACTATGCCAACTATAGCTATCTAGGAGCAGGAAACGACCTGAAGGATGCCACCAAGAATGGTTTCATCCTCGGCACATCCAACTTCAATGGCTATGTAGCATGGGACAGACAATGCCTGAACTGCATCCTGCAATATGGCGGTACCAACTATCCGCTGGAGTGGACGGGCAACAGACAATCGGTGATCTGCAACAAATGCAAAAGAGTATATAACCTTGAAAATGGAACCATCACAAGCGGTGGAAAGGGAAAAGAAGACAAGATGCTGATGCAATATCGGGTAAGCTACACAGGTATTGGCAGCGTGCTGACAGTAGGAAATTAGGTTTCTACGAGAAAAAATGCACGTTTTTGAAGAAAAATGGCGTATTTTTTCTTAAAAGTTGTAAATCCATTTGGTGGAACCGGGAAATTATATTACCTTTGCACTCGCAATTAAGTAACGCGGAAATAGCTCAGTTGGTAGAGCACAACCTTGCCAAGGTTGGGGTCGCGGGTCCGAGTCCCGTTTTCCGCTCAACTCTTAACGTTTACCATGCCGCAATGGTGGAATTGGTAGACACGAGGGACTTAAAATCCCTTGGCCAGTAATGGCTGTGCGGGTTCGAGTCCCGCTCGCGGCACCTTAAAGTTTTTCCTTATGAAAAAATTTGCTTACATCCTCATTTTATTCATTACGCTGGTCTTAACATCATGTGGTGTCAGTAGTGGTCACTTTAAACTTGAGGGCAAATTTTTAAATATGAATCAAGGTGAATTTTATGTTTATAGCACAGATGGCGGCATGGAAGGCGTGGATACCATCAAAGTTGTAGGCGGTAGATTCACATACGAGATGCCCTGCCATGACGATTGTACGCTGATGATCGTTTTCCCAAATTTCTCTGAGCAACCTATCTTCGCAGAATCAGGAGAATCTGTGGAGCTGAAAGGCGATGCTTCCCACTTGAAGGAAATGGAGGTAAAGGGCACCAAGAACAATGAGCTGATGACCAAATTCCGCAAATCAATTCTTGGCAATACTCCTCCACAGGAAAAGAAACAGGCAGAACTCTTCATCGAAGACAACGCAAAATCGGTAGTAAGCCTCTTTCTCATCAAGAAATACTTCATTGCCACACCTCAACCAGATTACAAGAAAGCCCTCTCTCTCCTTACTCTGCTGGAGAAAGAACAGCCTAAGAATATTCAGGTAGGTAAACTGAAGCAGCAGATTTCTGCCATGAAAGATGCAGAAGTTGGTGCCAAATTACCAACTTTCACGTCATACGACACAAAAGGAAAGCTCATCTCCAGCACAGAACTGACCAGTTCACCTGTTGCAGTCATCTATACCTGGGCTACCTTCAATTATGACAGTCAGGACATACAGAGAGAGTTGAAGAAGCGCCAACGCTCATCACAAGGCAAACTCAAGCTGATGGGCTTCTGCCTGGATGCAAGCAAGAGCAGCTGCCAGGAGAATATGAAGCGCGACTCTATCAACTGGGCTGTAGTATGCAATGGAGAAATGCTGGAAGACAAGACTTTGAAGAAGTTGGGACTCACTTCGATGCCCGACAACATCATACTTCAAAATGGAAAAATAACAGCCCGAGGCCTTAACAAGCAAGATCTATACAACAAACTAGACCAACTGCTGAAATAAAACCGCGAGCTCTAACCTTCTAAAAAAGAGCTTATGTTAGTAAAAACCTATTGTGCAGCAGTCAACGGACTGGAAGTCACGACTGTAACTGTAGAAGTCAGCCTCAACACAGGCGTAATGTATCACCTTACGGGCCTAGGCGACGAGGCGGTCAAAGAAAGCCGTAACCGTATCGCAGCAGCCATGCAGTATAGCGGCTATAAATTTCCAATAGCCGACATTACCATTAACCTGGCACCCGCCAACCTGCGCAAGGAGGGCAGCAGTTTCGACCTTCCTCTAGCCATCGGCATTTTAGGTGCCAATGGCAACATCCCCGAAGATCATCTCAAAGAATACATGATGGTAGGCGAATTGAGCCTTGATGGCACATTGCAACCTATCAAGGGAGCTCTGCCTATCGCCATCAAGGCAAGGTCTGAACACTACAAAGGTCTGATTGTACCAGAACAAAACGCCCGGGAAGCTGCCGTTGTGAACAATCTGGAGGTTTATGGAATGAAAAACCTCTTTGATGTTATCCAGTTTCTTGGCGACAAATCATCCCCCACCCCAACCATTGTAGATACTCGCAAGGAGTTTTACGAGAACCAGGTTCATTGCGACTACGATTACGCAGACGTAAAGGGCCAGGAAAACGTGAAACGTGCCTTGGAAGTAGCCGCTGCCGGCGGTCACAATCTCATCATGGTAGGTCCTCCCGGCTCGGGAAAATCCATGATGGCAAAACGACTCCCCTCCATTCTTCCACCCCTTACCCTCTCAGAAAGTCTGGAAACTACCCAGATACATTCCATAGCTGGCAAATTAGCCAAGAACGTATCCCTCATTGCCCAGCGCCCTTTCAGAGCACCTCATCATACCATCTCACAAGTAGCACTGGTAGGTGGAGGAACTTCTCCACAACCCGGCGAAATATCTCTTGCCCATAATGGCGTGCTTTTCTGCGACGAATTGCCAGAGTTCAACAAAACCACCCTGGAAGTTCTGCGCCAACCTCTGGAAGACCGCCACATTAACATCAGCAGAGCCAAATACGCCATTGATTACCCTTGCTCGTTCATGTTTGTAGCAAGCATGAACCCATGTCCTTGCGGCTACTATGGTGACCCTACGCATCATTGTGTCTGTACCCCGGGACAGATACAACGCTACATGAACAAGATTTCCGGTCCGTTACTCGACCGCATCGATATCCAGTGCGAAATCAGCCCTGTACCTTTCAAGGACATCTCCAAGGCAGCCCCAGGAGAACCAAGTGCCAGAATCAGGGAAAGAGTAATCAGAGCACGAGAGATTCAGGCAGAAAGATTCAAGGATTTCAAGGGAATACACTGTAATGCCCAGATGACGGAACGTATGATTCATCAATTTGCGGAACCAACAGAGGAAGGAATCAATCTCCTTAGAATGGCAATGGAGAAGCTATCCCTTTCTGCACGTGCCTACAACCGTATCTTAAAAGTTGCCCGCACCATTGCCGACCTTGCCGGAAGTCAGCAGATAGAACCTCAACACCTGGCAGAAGCTATCGGATATCGGACACTAGATAGGGGAGATTGGGCAGAAAGAGGACATTTCTAAGACAATTATCAGCCAGAACATATAAGAAATTCGTCCAAAGAAGGGGTATTTTTTATTGCACAGTAAGAAGATTGATTATTAAAACAGCAATACTCAATACAATGGTAAATGATAATGATTGTGCTACCCTTATCAGAAAGACCTGAAGGGCAAGCACAAAAAAGGCTCTAGCTTTCCAGCCCGAGCCTTTTTTAGTATCTGAGTTTTAGAATTCTCCTATCTAAAACTATCAAATTACACCTTATTATATATATAAAGGAGAAAAAGGACACCTAATTATTCCGCATTTCCAACATTTTTTTGTAATTTTGCACCCAAATAACAAAAATATATTAGCTAATATGGAACAAAAGAATTTCAAACGTACCACTGTTACGGCAGCATTGCCTTACGCTAATGGTGGTGTGCATATCGGCCACCTGGCAGGTGTTTATGTGCCAGCCGATATCTACGTACGCTATCTTCGCCTTAAAAAGCAAGACGTTGTTTTCATCGGCGGTAGCGACGAGCATGGTGTACCTGTCACCATCCGTGCCAAGAAGGAAGGCATTACCGTACAGGAAGTAGTGGATCGCTATCACAACCTCATCAAGAAGAGCTTCGAGGATTTCGGTATCTCTTTTGATATCTATAGCCGCACAACTTCTGAGGTTCACAATAAGTTTGCTTCTGATTTCTTCCGTACTCTTTACGATAAGGGCGTTTTGGAGGAGAAAGTAGAAGAGCAGTTCTGCGATGAGGTTACCGGCGAGTTCCTTACCGACCGTAACATCGTGGGTACCTGTCCTCGCTGCGGTGCAGAAGGTGCATACGGTGACCAGTGTGAGAAGTGTGGTGCGACCCTCTCTCCAGAAGAGTTGATCAACCCTACCAATAAGAACAACCCTGGTCATGGCCTCGTCAAGAAGCCTACCAAGAACTGGTATCTCCCACTGGGCAAGTATCAGGACTGGTTGAAGCAGTGGATCCTGGAAGGTCACAAGGAGTGGCGTTCCAATGTTTACGGACAGTGCAAGAGCTGGTTGGATATGGATCTGCAGCCTCGTGCGATGACCCGCGACCTGGATTGGGGTATTCCTGTTCCTGTAGAGGGAGCAGAAGGCAAGGTTCTCTATGTTTGGTTTGATGCTCCTATCGGCTACATCTCCAACACCAAGGAGCTTTGCGATGCACAGCCAGAGAAATGGGGTACATGGCAGAAGTGGTGGCAGGATTCAGAGACACGTCTCGTTCACTTCATCGGTAAGGACAACATCGTGTTCCACTGCATCATCTTCCCTACCATGCTGAAGGCTCACGGCGACTATATCCTGCCGGACAACGTACCAGCCAATGAGTTCCTGAATCTTGAGGATGATAAGATTTCTACCTCTCGCAACTGGGCAGTATGGTTGCACGAGTATCTCGTAGATCTCCCTGGCAAGCAGGATGTCTTGCGCTATGTATTGACAGCCAACGCTCCAGAGACCAAGGATAACAACTTTACCTGGAAGGATTTCCAGGAGCGCAATAACTCTGAGTTGGTTGCCGTTTATGGTAACTTCGTAAACCGTGCTCTCCAGCTCACCAAGAAGTACTGGGGCGGCGTGGTTCCTGCCTGCGGCGAATTGCAGGAGGTTGACCAGAAGGCTATCGCTGAATTCAAGGATGTCAAGGAGAAGGTTGAGCAGTATCTCGACGTATTCAAGTTCCGTGAGGCCCAGAAGGAGGCTATGAACCTGGCACGTATCGGTAACAAGTACATCACAGAGTGCGAGCCTTGGAAGGTTTGGAAGACCGATCCTAAGCGTGTGGAGACCATCTTGAACATCTCCCTCCAGCTGGTTGCCAACCTTGCCATCGCCTTTGAGCCATTCCTGCCATTCTCATCAGAGAAGCTCCGCAAGATGATCAATATGCCAACCTTCGAGTGGACTCAGCTGGGCAGCACAGAGCTCCTCAAGCCTGGCACACAGCTTGGTGAGCCTGAGTTGCTCTTCGAGAAGATCGAGGACGAGGTGATCGAGAAACAGCTCCAGAAGCTCGCTGACACCAAGAAGGCTAACGAGGAAGCTTCTTACAAGGCTGCCCCTATCAAGCCAGAGGTTAGCTTCGATGATTTCGAAAAGCTCGACATCCGCGTAGGTCACATCCTGAACTGCGAGAAGGTGAAGAAGTCTAAGAAGCTCCTGAAGTTCACCATCGATGATGGTTCAGGCGTAGAGCGTACTATCTGTTCAGGTATCGCTGCATACTATGAGCCAGAGCAGCTGATCGGCAAGGATGTTCTCTTCGTTGCCAACTTTGCTCCTCGCAAGATGATGGGTATTGAGAGTCAGGGTATGATTCTCTCTGCCGTTAACTTCGATGGCTCACTCAATGTTACCTCTCTCCTGGGTCAGGTAAAGCCAGGAAGCCAGGTAGGATAATCGTTTCGAAAAAAGCTCTATATCTTCAACACTGAGGATATAGAGCTTTTTCTTTTCTGCTAAAGGAGCAAAAGTGAGATAATCAACTAAAGCGCAAACCGATAGCCTACCGTAAAGGTGAATACCTTGTTCTTGGAATCGCCGGCATCAGTGTTATTCACCTTGGTCAAGCCGATATGATAGCGGGCATCCAGTATCACATTCATATACTCATACGATAAACCCACAGGAATAGACACATTCACCTTCTTGGCTGCGTATGTGCTTTCTACATCCCGGCTATCCTTGTAAAGAGTAGAACCCGTCTTATTATCCTTCTCCAAATCTGTTTCTTCCAACAGCATCTTGCCATCTCCACACAAGAACCCCACCTGTGCACCAGCCATAATGGCAAACTGAGGAGCCACGTATGCCTTCAGCATCAAAGGCACCTGAACATAGTCAAGATTCAGGCGATGATCCTTCACACCCGTATATTTCTTGATTCCATTATTACCCGTATCCCCATTCACAGCCATCTCATAATCACCCCAGCGGGCACCCTGACGGACATAACAAGCCCCCAGAGAAACACCCAGATAGTCTGTAGCACGATACTCCACATCGAGTCCACCCATGAATCCCGCCTGACTCTTGGATTTCACCTCCCGGTTGTTTTCCGTTGGCAGATAGATGGAATTATCACTCAGATTGGCAATAGCCACACCTATTCGGGGTATCACCGAGAATTTACCTACAGGATTCTCCCCACCTTGCGCCATTGCCCCCATAGCAGAAAGCAACAGCAGCATCACGATAGCAATATTCTTTTTCATCATATTCATTTTTTGAATTACACCTTATTATATATAGAGAGATAAATTCAATTCTATATATAGATAAACTCAAAAACACGAAGAATATTGCATCCATACTGAATAAGGTTAGACTTCTATAGATAATACGTTTTAATAAATGAATCTCGTAAAGCTCTATATCCCTGCTCGGATATAGGGCTTTTTTATGTGAGATGCAGTGTGCACCAAACCTGTTAATTATAAGTAATAAAAACAAAAAAACTGTTGCTTTTGTTACTTATACGAAACAAAAAGAGTATCTTTGCGGAAAGTTTTACTCGTATGAAACGTCAGGGGACGGCAAGGTTGTGGTATATGTTTCTTGCAACAGCAATGGTTTCACACAACATTAAGTACGCAGAAAGACTCCATAAAGCGGCATGTTGGAGATATTCTCTTGTTGACGATAAGGCAACATAGAATAACGTATGGCAGATATGTCAGGGTGCTCCTTAAGATAGTTATGCAATGAGGTGGCTTTGATGCTTGTACCGCCTTTTACTTCTATAGGCAATAATGCCCCTTCACGCTGAACGAGGAAATCCATTTCCATACGAGAAGTATCAGAACTGTAATAATAGATGTGGGTAATACCCGATGCAAGCAACTGCTGAAGGACATACTGTTCTGTGAACGCTCCTTTGTACTCCGTGAATACGTTATCGCCAAGTAACACATCCTTTGCAGCGGTATCAGCCATAGCCCCCATCAGTCCACAATCGCACAGATACAACTTGAATGCCGACAAGTCTTCATAAAACTTCAACGGCAACTCAGGCTTTGTCACCTTAGTTATTTTATAAACCAAACCGGCATCCACTAACCACTGTATGGCTAACTCAAATTCCTTGGCTCTGCCACCCTTCTTCAATACCCCATATACAAACTTCTTATTCTCTTTCGAAAGCTGACCGAGTATGGACTGCCATACCATATCTATGCGAGGCACCTCCTGTGCAGGAGCATGCTTGGAGAAGTCGCTTGCATAATTGGAGAGAATTTCATTCTGAATAGTGCGCACTTGCCCGAGCAATTTGTTTTCCATATACATCTTCACAACTTCAGGCATTCCGCCCACGTAATAGTATTGACGCAAATAATCTTTCAGTTTTTCGTGGAACGCATTCATCAACGCATAATCCTTGCTGTGCATCAGCTTGAGCAGCTGGTCCTCTCCCATAGCCATAAGAAATTCTTCAAAATCCATAGGGAACAGACGCATTGTCTGAACCTTGCCTACGGGAAATGACACACCTGCATGCAGGGCAACCCCCAACAGCGAACCTGCCACCACAATATGATACTCTGGAGCATCTTCGCAGAAATACTTCAAAGCTTCCAACGCCTGTGGGAATGCTTGCACCTCATCCAAGAATATAAGGGTTTTACCAGGAATTATATCCACACCAGTCAAAGCACTTAATCCTCGAATGATTCTCGCCGTATCGAAGTCGCCTTCATATATGGCTTGCAGGTTATCATTCCTATCGCAACTTACATAAGCAAGATTATCAAACTCTGCACGACCGAATTCTTTAAGAATATAAGTCTTGCCACATTGTCTTACCCCGTTTAATATCAACGGCTTATGACACTCTTGATTTTTCCATTCTACAAGCTTAGTATATATCTTTCTCTTCATATCTTTACACTTTTAGACACATAAAACCATCAGATCATTACACTTTTCGACACATGATAATATCGAAAGTTTACACTTTCTGACACGTAATATCAATGCAAAGCTACACTTTTTTACACATACGACCAAATAAACATTGAACATAAAGTGGGATATTAAGATATTTTAATATTTAGCTTATAACATAAAATATGTGGGTTCCTAACTTTTTCCGTAACTTTTCCCAGAAATCCCTTGCAGATATGAAAATAAAGTCGTAACTTTGCGCTTGAGAATTTTAAAACAGATGGTTATGAAGTACTTAGATCCTAAGGCAGACCTCACGTTCAAGAAGATATTCGGCAATCATCCTAAAAGACTGATCAGCCTTCTGAACGCTCTCCTGCCACTCAGCGAAGAAGAGCAGATACACGAGATAAAGTATCTGCCTACAGAACTTGTGCCTCAGCTCGAAGGGGGCAAGAACACCATAGTGGATGTACTCTGCACCGATGTCAGAGGCAGGAAGTTCTGCGTGGAAATGCAGATGGAATGGTCTGACGCATTCCAGCAGCGAGTACTGTTCAATGCATCCAAGCTCTATGTGAGTCAGGCAAAAAAGGGAGGCAAATACAGCGAACTGCAACCAGTGTATTCTCTCAACCTGATAAATGATATCTTTGCGCATGATACTCCGGATTTCATCCACAACTACCGCATCGTGCA